>ENA-UONU01001923-UONU01001923.1-human-gut-metagenome-genome-assembly--contig:-CS51-NODE-1923-length-13662-cov-31.965165_pt1 | contig 13662 bp, 11 predicted proteins | sample MGYA00242462_ERZ724009 | MGnify/ENA metagenome assembly ERZ724009 | reverse complement strand
ATGATCAGCTTGCTGAACACATAGTTCAGCACGATCACCAGTACATTGGAAAAGACCTTCACGGCAAGGCCCCACAGTGCCTGCGCATTGTAGCGGCTGGTAACGAAGATCGCCGTGGGGCCGTCTGCACCGCCGATGACGGCAATAGCGGCAGAACCATCCGTGACCCCCGCCGGTGTGCATGCATAGGAGGCTGCCATCTGGATGGCCGTATCCGAACCAAGCCAGTGGGCCACCACGCTCAGCACCCCCTGCATCAGCTCGTCCATCAGCGCTGCACCCTGCGCAGCCAGCAGATTGCCCAGCACCAGCATAATTGCAGTGTCCAGCAGCATTGTACCCAGACGACAGGTGACGAATGCACCAAATTCCCTCGCCATGGCCTTGCCCCGCGTTTTGCTGCGGAACACAAAGGCGCGGTTGGTGCAGTAGGCAAACAGGATGCAGATGATGTTATCCAGCACATTGCCCCAGCTGTTGGCGGCTGTATAGCCGAACAGCTTGTTGAACAGCGCATACAGTACAATGTTCAGCAGGGTGCACAGCACGCCGAAAACCAGATAGCTCAGCACTTCCCAGTGTTTCTTGAAAAAATTTATCATAGTTCGTCAAACCCTCTCCGTCCGCTCGCGCTGCTCGCGTCCACCTCTCCCGAAGGGCGAGGTTTTATTGCGGGCGCGGCGAGCCTGCCCTCTTTTGCCAAAAGCTCTCCCCTTCGGGGGAGCTGTCACCGCAGGTGACTGAGAGGGTTCTCTCCTTAACAAAAACAGCCCCGCCGCCGTTTTCCCGGCAACGGGGCTGTTGATCGCATTGTGTCAGAAGCTTTTCTTCCGAACGAAAGGCTGATTACTCAGCGTCGTCGTTCAGCAGGGCCTTCATAGACAGGCTGATGCGCTTCTTGTCGAAGTCGACATCCAGCAGCTTCACATCGACCATATCGCCGACCTTCAGTACGTCAGAGACCTTCTCAACGCGGTCATTGCTGATCTCGCTGATGTGGACCAGACCATCAACACCCGGCAGGATGCGGACGAATGCACCGAACTTGGTCAGGGAGACGACCGGAGCATGGAAGGTGCTGCCGATGGGGTAGTTGTTCTTCAGCTGCTCCCAGGGGTTGTCCTCGGCCTTCTTGTAGCCCAGAGAGACCTTGTGGTTCTCGGTGTCGATGTCCTTCACATACACTTCGATGGTGTCACCAACGGAGACGACCTCGGAGGGATGCTTGATGCGGTTCCAGCTCAGCTCGCTGATGTGGCACAGACCGTCCACACCGCCGATATCGACGAATGCACCGTAAGAAGTCAGGCTCTTGACAACGCCGGTGTAGGTCTTGCCCACCTCAACGTTTGCCCAGAACTCTTCACGCTTTGCCTTGTTCTGCTCAGCGGTCACCTTGTTGATGCTGCCGACGATCTTGCGGCCGGAGCACTCGGTGACAACCAGCTGAACGTGCTGGCCAACCAGAGCGGTGTAGTCCTCATCACGGCGCATAGTAGCCTGAGAACGAGGAACGAACACCTTGACGCCCTTGACGTTGACCACAACGCCGCCCTTGTTGAACTCGGTGACATCGCCTTCGACGACCTCGCCGGACTCAGCGGCCTTAGCGATCTCTTCCATGCCCTTGCGAGATGCGAGCTTCTTGCGGGAGAGCTGGATGACGCCATCCTGATCCATAACCTTCTCGACGATGAGGTCCAGCTCATCGCCAACCTTCACCAGGTCTTCGACCTTGGCGGAGGAATCATCGGTCAGCTCGCTCAGCTTGACAAAGCCGGTCTGCTTCGCTCCGATATCCACCTGGATCTCGTTGGCAGAGATGCTGGTCACGATTCCTTTCACAATACTGCCTGCATGAACACGCTTTTCCTCGGATGCATTCAGCATCTCCTCAAAGCTCATGCTGTCATTGATTTCTGCGCTCATACTGTTAAGTACCTCCTCAATAATAGACGATGGCGTTGAAGCCCCGGCTGTCACGCCCGCCACTTTAACATCTGCAAACCATTCCGGCCGAAGTTCGCTCGCTGTCTCGACCGTTACGGCACGCGTGTGTTTTGCGGCGACCTGTACCAGCTTTTGGGTATTGGAAGAATGATGACCGCCAATGACAACAATGATGTCGCATTTTTGGCTGAGGTCTTCCGCTTCCTGTTGCCTCGCCCACGTCGCATTACATATTGTATCAAAAATTCGGGCGTTTGTATAGGCTTTTTTGAGAAACTCCGAACTTTCTTGCCATTTTGTAACCTGAAATGTGGTCTGTGCAACTGCAAACAGGGGTTTTTGCGGGTCAGAGGGGCCTTTCCATGCCTTCAACTCGGCCAGATCGGCAAAAACGAACACCTCTCCGCGGGTGTGGCCCACAATCCCCTGCACCTCCGGATGGGTCTTGTCGCCTGCCACCAGCAGCACCGCCCCCGCCTTTTCGGCCTCGGTGGCAATGCGCTGGATCTTCTGCACGAAGGGACAGGTGGCATCATGGTAGGTGATGCCGCGCGCATCCAGCTCGTCGTACACGGTGCGCGGCACGCCGTGGCTGCGGATGACCACCTCGTACCCGGCGGGCACATCGGCGATGGCATCCGCCACAAGGGCACCCTTTTTCTGCATATCCTCCACAGCCTGCGGGTTATGGATCAGCGGGCCGAGGGTGGCCACCTTGCAGCCTTCGTTCAGCAGGCCATAGGTCAGGTCCACCGCCCGCTTGACACCAAAGCAGAACCCCGCCGTTTTGGCAACTCGGATCTCCATCTTTTACGCCCCCATCTTTTCCCACGCATCCAGCAGGGCCTGCTTGTTGGCACGCAGCTTTTTGGTGTCGCGGCGGCTCTCCATGGCAAACTGCTCTGCAGGCATCGGCTCGCCGTAGATCACCCGTACTTTGCAGAACAGGTGCATTTTTCCATCCGGCGTATCGTACAGGATGCGGCAGGGCACTACGTCCACCCCGGCCCCCGCCGCAATGACGAACAGTCCGCTCTTGGGCGGCAGAAGCTTCCCGTCCTTTTCGCGGGTGCCTTCCGGGAAGATGAGCAGTGTTTCGCCGTTTCTGCACTTTTCTACGGTCTGCTCAATGGCAGCCATTTCATCCTTTGTGCCGCGCACGCACACCGCGCCGCAGCAGCGGAAGAACCATGTGAGCAGGGCGTTGATCTCGAACAGTTCCTTCTTGGCGAACACGATCATCCGCCTGCCCCACCGGGTGACCACGATGAACACCGGGTCGATGGCGGAGACATGGGTGGGCGCAAGGATGCAGCCCTTTGTCTGCACCTTTTTCAGGTTTTCGCGGCCCTCTACATGGATGCGGAAGCCGATATGCCACAAAAGCCACGCAAAGGGCACTAAGATGTAATATAATATCATTTTATCGTTTTATTCACTTTCTCCGCAATGATCTTCTTCATTGCAGCAAGGCTCTGTTCAAAATCCAGCTCCGAAGTGTCCAGCAGCACGGCATCGTCCGCCTGCTTCAGGGGTGCAGCGGCACGGTGGGTGTCCTGATAGTCCCGCTGCTTCACGTCGGCCAGCACCTCTTCATAGGGAGTATCGATGCCCTTGGCCTGATACTCTTTCCACCTGCGTGTGGCGCGGGCTTCCGGCGTGGCGGTGAGGAAGATCTTCACCGTGGCATCCGGCAGCACCACCGTGCCGATGTCGCGGCCGTCCATCAGCACGTCCTGCTTTTTGGCCATATCCCGCTGCAGTTCTAGCAGAAAGGCGCGCACAGTCGGGTTTGCGCCCACGGCAGAGGCAGCCATACCTGCGGCCTCGGTGCGGATGGCGGTGCTCACATCCTCTTCCTTTAAATAAATGTGCTGCTCGCCCTCAATGGAGGCCAGCCGCAGTTCGATCTGGGGAAGCAGCGCGTTGACCGCTGCGTTGTCCTTGGGGTCCTTGCCTGCGCGCAGGGCATACAGGCCGATGGCGCGGTACATGGCACCGGTATCCACATAAATATAGCCCATTTCAGCCGCCAAACGGCGTGCCAGCGTAGATTTGCCTGCACCTGCAGGCCCGTCGATCGCAACAGATACCATGTTGTATCTCTCCTTTTTTAAACTGAACGATTTAAAATGGCCTCCGCTCACGCTCTGGCCATCTTCAGCGGAAAATCATTTTAAATATTTACAAATCTGGAAAATCTGCGGATTTTCCAGATTTGATTTTTCACAAGCGGGGCCGCAACGGCCAACTGAATTTGCTGCTCGTTCCCTTTGGGAACAGTTGCGCAGTGGTCTGTGAGACTATCCCGGCAACAACCCTTTTTGTGAAAACGTATTTTGAAAACGACCGCAGTCGTTTTCAAAATACAAATCAAAAAAATCTATTCCTATAAATATGCCCAGAGCAGCGCGGAGGGCATTTAAAATTGTTTTATCTGTAATTACAGATTATTTGCAAATGCCTGTGCAGTGCAGAAGGCGATCTGCAGGTTGTAGCCGCCGGTATAGGCATCCACATCCAGCACTTCGCCTGCAAAGTAAAGGCCCCGCGCCTTTTTGCTCTGCATGGTTTTGGGGTCCACCTCCCGCACGGACACGCCGCCGCTGGTGATCACCGCGTGGGCCAGATCGCCCCGGGCATCAATGGACACCCGCCAGTGCTTCATCAGCTGCACCAGCTCCCGCTTCTGTTCCCGGGTGATCTGGTTGGCCTTGGTAGCCGGGTCGATGCCCCAGCGCGCCACCATCACCGGCTGCATACTGGACGGCAAAAGCTTTACCAGCGCGCCCTGCGCCGCATGGTTTGCCAGCAGGGCAAAGTCCCGCGTGATGCGGTCGTAAAGCTGCTCTTCGCTGAGAGCGGGCTTGAGGTCGATCTCCGCATGATACTTGTGTTTTTTCATGTCGCCCAGATGGCTGGAGGCGCTCAGGGTCAGCGGGCCGCTGATGCCAAAATGAGTGAACAGCATTTCGCCCTGCTCGTCAAAAATGGCCTTGCTGTCCTCGAACAGGGTCAGGGTGACGTTTTTCAGCGCCAAGCCCATCATCTTTTTGCAGTCCGCGTCATGGCTCACAAGACTGACCAGACTGGGCACCGGCTCGATGAGGGTGTGCCCGGCCTGCTGGGCCAGTTTGTAGCCGTCGCCGGTAGAGCCGGTGGTGGGGTAGCTCACGCCGCCGGTGGCCACCAGCACGGCATCCGCCCGGTACTCCCGGCCGGAGGTGCCCCGCACACCGATGCACCGCAGGGCCGGGCCTGCCTTTTTCTTTTTGGGGTGGCGCGGGTTTTCCGGTGCGGCGGGAGCTGCTTCCGGCTCCGGTGTTACCTCTTCCAATAGCAGCTTTTTCGCGCCGTCATGCACGAGTTCAGCATCCTGCGCATAGCGCAAAAGAGCCTGCCGGATCTCCTCGGCCTTGTCCGATACTGGAAACACCCGGCGGCCGCGCTCCACCTTCAGCTCCACGCCAAGGCCCTCGAACAGTTCCATGGTCTTTGCCGGTGGAAAGGCCCCCAGCGACGAATACAGAAAGCGCGGGTTGGTGCGCACATGGCGCAGAAATTCCTCTGCCGGGCAGTCGTTGGTCACATTGCAGCGGCCCTTGCCGGTGACAAGGATCTTCTGGCCGGGCTTGTCCATGTGTTCCAGCACCGTCACCTGATGCCCCTGCCGCACGGCGGCACCCGCCGCCATCAGTCCTGCCGCGCCTGCGCCGACGATCAATACTTTCGCCATCCGTTTTCTCTCCCATCGCCTAATAATACGAGTATATCATACCAGAATCGACACACAAAAGCAATGTTCTGCCGTATTTCTGCCAATTACAACAGCTGGGCAAGGATGCTGTTCTGCACGATGAGACCCGCCGGGGTCAGGGCAAGGGTGCGGCCGTCAAAGCTTGCATAGCCCGCCCGGACGCAGTTTTGCACAAAGGCCAGCTGTGCGGTGGAAAATTCTTTCCCGTAAAGTTTTTTGTATGCATCCAGCGAAAGGCCTTTGCGCAGACGCAGCTGTAAAATAAGGTAGTCCTCTGCGCCGCAGCTGCCGTCCATCACCGGGGCGGCGGCATCGTTCAGGAAAGCGGCGGTGTCCGGCGGGTAGTAGAACCGTCTGCCGCCCATGCAGGAGTGCGCCGCCGGGCCAAGGCCCAGATAGTCGCCGCAGTCCCAGTAAATGAGGTTGTGTCTGCCCTCATAGCCGGGCTTTGCAAAGTTGGAGATCTCGTACTGTTTGTAGCCGTGGTGTTCCAGCTGTTCCACTGCATAAAGGTAAAAATCGGCGGCTTCATCGCCGGTGGGCAGGCCTTCGGGCGGATGTTTACCAAAGGCTGAATCCGGCTCGATCTTCAGCAGATATGCCGAAATATGGGTAGCCCCACCACCCTCGATCAGTTCCAGCGTTTCGTCAAACTCGGCTTCGGTGTAGTGCGGCAGTGCCAGCATGATGTCGCCGCTGATGTTCGCAAACCCTGCGCGCCGGGCGGCGGCAAAGGCAGTCCGCGCCTGCTTTGCCGTGTGCGGCCTGCCCAGTGTGCGCAGCTGGGTATCCCGGGCAGACTGCACCCCGAAAGAGATGCGGTTCACGCCCGCCTCCCGGAAGCCTGCAAGGCTTTCTTCCGTCACCGTCTCCGGGTTTGCTTCCAGTGTGATCTCGGCCCCCGGCATCGGCCGGGCCGCATCGATGAGCCGTTTTGCCTGCTCCGGGCGCAGCAGGCTGGGGGTGCCGCCGCCAAAATAAAGGGTGTCCGGCTGCAGAGGTGCTTCCGGCGCAAAGCGGGAAAGCTCCCGCAAAAGAGCATCCACATAAGCTTCCGGTACGCCGCGCTCACCGGGATGGGAATAGAAATCGCAGTATCTGCATTTGGAAAAACAGTACGGAATGTGTAAATAAAGCCCAAGAGACATACAATATCACAGCCTTTTTCATGAAACGTTCATTTCTATGCAGTATACTATATTCCGTAGACCGGAGCAAGGAGAAAGTGTTCCGGCAGAAAGAGACTGGAGGAGTCCCATATGGATTACAATTACAATGGTTACGATCGAGGCTACACGGAGCCTGCCATGACCTCGGCTGACTATATGAACCGCACCTATCGCTGGATGGCGGTAGGCCTGCTCATCACCTTTGCAGCGGCGTTCGTTACAGCCGCTACCCCGCTGCTGTACGTTGTCAACTCGCTGTATCTGGTGTTCACCATCGCAGAGCTGGTGCTGGTATATGTGCTCAGCTCCCGCGTGCAGAACATGTCGGTGGGCGGTGCAAGAGCTACCTTCTTTGCCTATGCACTGCTCAACGGCATGGTGCTGAGCTACTACTTCCTGATATTTGATCTGGGCACTCTGGTGCTGGCCTTCCTTGCCACCTCGCTGTACTTCGGCCTGATGGCGGTCTACGGCACCACCACCCACCGGGATCTGTCCGGCTGGGGTCCCAAGCTGATGATGGGCCTGTTCGCGCTCATCATCACCGGCTTTGTGGGCATGCTGTTCGGCATGAGCTTCCTTACCACGGTGCTGTACAGCGCTGTCGGTCTGGTGGTGTTCATGCTGCTGACCGCCTACGACACCCAGAAACTGAGCCAGATGTTCTCCTACTACGCCTATGACGGCGAGCTGGCTGAGAAGGCTTCCATCTACGGCGCACTGACGTTGTATCTGGACTTCATCAACATCTTCCTGTATGTTGTGCGCCTGCTGGGCATGAACAGCCGCCGCCGCAACTGATTTTTGATCCGCAAAGGCTCTCCCGAAAAGGGAGGGCCTTTTTGTTTGGTAATATCATTTAGAATATCCTCCGCTTCGCTTTGGGTATCAACACAGAAGGCCACAGAGGGAAGATGCATTTTCCGGCTGCAGCCCTTCCCCTGAAAGTGCAGCCCAGCCAGACCCGCAGGTCTGGCTGGGCTGCTATATTACAAAATATCATTTCCTCTAAATATGCCCAGAGCAACGCGGAGGGCATTTAAATAAAAGAATGCATAAAACCTGCCCTGCTGTCCCACACTAAGCCCAGAAGCAATGCGTACACAATGCAGCAGATGGGAGTAACGACAATGGAGCAGATCAAAAAATTTTTGCGCAGCAGGGGCTTTACACTGGCACTGCTGGCCTGTCTCGTCGCAGCCGCAGCGGCGGGCGTGTGGGCAGTGCGCACCGTGCGGGATGAACTGAAAAAGAGCTACGACGACCTGACGACCCCGCAGGAAGAACCTGCACCGGAGCCGCAGCTCACCCTTGACCCACAGGAGGACGATGTATGGCAGCAGCCCGTGACCGACGCCGCAGAATCTGCGGCAAATGTACCCAAGCCCGCATCCTCTGCGTCCTCTTCTGGGGCGCAGTCTGGCTCTGGTTTGGTGCACGAACCCTCCGCACTGCAGGGCGCATCCTCGCCTGCCAGCAGTTCAGCTGCGCCTGCCTCCACGCAGCCCGTCTCGGGCAGGGTCTTGAACGCCTACAGCGGCGATGAGCTGGTGTACAGCAGCACCCTTGGCGACTGGCGCACCCACAACGGTGTGGACTACGCCTGTGCGCAGGATGCACAGGTGTGTGCTCCCGCCGCCGGTAAGGTGACCGCCGTGGACACCGATGGCCGCTGGGGCAGTGTGGTGTGCATCGAGGACAGCGCCGGGCACCTGTGGCGGGTGTGCGGCACAGCCGACCCCACGGTGCAGACCGGCGATGAAGTGAGTGTGGGCCAGATACTTGGCCGTGCAGGCAGCATTCCCAACGAATGCGCCGAGGAGACGCATATCCATCTGGAAGTACTGCAGGGTGAGCAGTACCTTGACCCGGCAAAGCTGCTGAACTGACGCAGTTCGCCGTATCCCCTGCGTATTTTTCAGTAAAATATTCCAAGCAGCAAAAAATCGGAAAGGCCGTTCTGGTCTTTCCGATTTTTCATTCTATAGGATCGATGCAGGCTCAGGCATTTTCCAGCTCAACCACCGGCCAGCCCAGAAGGCGGATGGCTTCGCGGTCGTGGGTAGCCAGCAAGACAGGCTTTTCTCCGCAGCGCTCCCGCAGCAGCGCCGCAGCAGCGGCAAGGGTGTCCGGGTCCATGCCGGTAAAGGGTTCGTCTAACAGCAGCGTATCGCTGGCGGCCCACAAAGCCCGCAGCAGAGCCGTGCGGCGCTTCTGTCCGCCGGAAAGCCGTGCTGCAGGCAGGGCCAGTGCAGCAGCATCCATGCCAAACTGTTGAAAATCTTTTATGATTTGCTTCTTGTATTGTTCTGCACTGCCGGGCAATACCAGCGTCACGTTCTGCACAGCTGTCAGCTGCGGGCAGAGCCGGTCTTCCTGAAACACTGCTGCCACCCGGCCAACGCCCTGTACTATGCCAGAAGTGGGTTCTTCCAGCCCCATGAGGATGCGCAGCAATGTGGTCTTGCCCCAGCCGCTGGGTGCCCACAGCACCGCCGGGCCTTTCACCGTGAGGCATAGATCCCGGAAAAGCGTTTTCTTCCCGAACTGTTTTGTCAGATGCTTGATGGTCAGCATTGCGGCACCTCCCCGGTCACGGCGCGGGTCACGCAGTCCAGAAGCAGCAGGAACAGCTTTTCAAACCCGGCGCTGAGCAGGATGATTACAAACGTCCATGCGAACAGCTCCCCGGTGGAAAGGGTGATCTTGGCCCGGTAGAGTGCATCGCCGATGCTGCCATTGGGCAGGCCGATCACCTCAGCGGCAACACCGCTCTTCCAGCAGATGCCAAGGGCCACGCTGCATCCCTGCCGGAAGGCCGGCAGCACCGCAGGCAGCCACACCGCCCGCAGCCGTCGGCCCAGCGGAAGGCGAAACACCTTCGTCATCTCCAACAGCTGTGGGTCTGCGCTCTGGATGCCGGTGCGCACCGCACCGTACAGCACGGGCAGCACCATTAAAAAGCTGATGAGCACCGAAAGCGATGCCCCCCGCACCCACACCAGCGCCAGAATGATAAAGCTTGCCACCGGCGTGGCTTTGACCAGCTGCAGCACCGGAGCAAGCAGCACATCTGCCGTGTGCCACGCCTGTGCGGCCACAGCCAGCACGATGCTTACGGCCACGCCCAGCCCAAAACCCAGCAGAATGCGCCCGGAGCTGAAACCCACCCGCTGCCAGAACTCTGCCTGCGGCAAAAGCTGCAAAAGAGTGCGCACCGCCTGCACCGGCGAAACAAGGAACACCTCCTGTCCCACCGCCATGGCGGCGCACTGCCACACCGCCAGCCAGAAGGCCGCAGCGCCCAGCCGCTGAAAAAGTTGTTTATGTCGCTTCATAAACTTACCTGCTCCTGATTACAAATAAATGCAGGACGGCAAGGTGTTTCGCCAGCGAATGATCCGAGGATAGGCCCCTGTTGCCATAAGGCAACAGGGCGGGAGCTGGAAGCCCCGAATTTCGCGGAGAAAGCGTCCTGATAGCCTGCTCAGTTCTACATTATACATTATAATACCATATCTCTTTCCAAACGCCAATGACCCGTGCATCATGATGCATAAGAGCTTATCATGCCTGCCATTACTTTTCTTCATGTTTTTCTTTCTTGACATGAAATCAATAAAACGATAAACTGAACTGTATAAATCACTGTCATCTTTGATGCAGGAAAGAAATGAGGTGTCTGTCCTATGCAGAAGCTTTCCGGCAAAAATCTGCTTCTGGTCGGCTTTACACTGTTTTCCATGTTTTTTGGTGCCGGGAACCTAATCTTCCCGCCGCATCTGGGCGCGCAGGCGGGCGTGAACTTCTGGCCCGCCTTTACCGGGCTGTTCGTCAGCGCCGTCGGCCTGCCCATTGCGGGCGTGGTGGCTGTGGCACGGGCAGGCGGTCTGGATAAGCTTGCCGGCCGGGTGCATCCGGTGTTCGCCATGGTGTTCACCATTCTGGTGTATCTTTCCATCGGGCCCTGCCTTGCCATCCCCCGCACCGCCAGTACCTCCTTCCAGATGCTGGTGCCGCTGATAGGCGGCGGTACCGGGCTGCAGCTGGCCTACTCGGTGCTGTTTTTTGCAGCGGCCTTTCTGGTGGCGCTGCGGCCGGAAAAGCTTACCGACTGGCTGGGCCGCATCCTCTGCCCCTGCCTGATCGTGCTCATCGTGGTGCTGTTTGCCGGGTGTCTCATCCATCCGCTGGCGGCACACTACGGCACACCCAGCGCAGAGTACGCAGCCCTGCCCGCTGTGCAGGGCATCCTGTACGGCTACCAGACCATGGACACGCTGGCCGGGCTGAATTTTGGCGCGGTCATCGCCCTGAACATCCGCGCCCGGGGTGTTACAGAAAGCCGTGCCGTGGAGAGCGGCACCATCCGGGCCGGTTTTATTGCAGGCGGGCTGCTGCTGGTGGTCTACGCCATGCTGGGCCACGCCGGGGCCGAGACCGGCACGGTGTATCCGGGCCTTGCCACCGGTGCCGAGGTGCTCACCGCTCTGGCACAGCAGCTGTTCGGCCGGGCGGGCCTTGTGCTCATTGCGGCCATTTTTGTGATCGCATGCTTCAACACCTGCGTGGGCCTGATCGCCTGCGTGGGTCAGTATTTTCATCAGCTTCTGCCCCGCATCCCCTACCCTGCCATCGCAGCTTTTTTTGCTGTGGCCAGTATGCTGGTATCGAACCTCGGCCTTGCTGCCATCATCCGGCTGTCCACTCCGGTGCTGAACGCCATTTATCCCGCAGCCATCGTGCTGATCCTGCTTTCCTTTATGCCGGGCCTTGAAAAGCACCGGGCGGTGTATCCGCTGTGCATGGGCCTGACCGCCCTGCAGAGCATCGCCGCTGCGCTGCCGCTGGGGGCAGTATCTGCCGCCGCCAACGCTCTGCCGCTGGGCAGCATGGGCTTTGGCTGGGTGCTGCCTGCGCTGGCCGGGCTTGCAGGCGGGCTGCTTTTAAACAAATCTGATCTGCAATAAAATAACCTGAAAGGCCCGGTTCCCATGTTACAGGGAGCCGGGCCTTTGCTATTTACTGCAGTTTTTTGCGTTTTTCGTAGTCGTTCAGGGCGGCAAGTGCTTCCTTTGCCATGGGCACCAAGGCTATCATGTTGAAAATGGTCATCAGGCCAATGCCCACGTCGCCCAGATCCCACACCACCGTGTAGGCCTGCATACCGCCGATCACCAGCATGGCCAGCGCGATCAGCTTATACACGGTCTGGCTCCACCAGTTGTCGCCGCACAGATAGGCCACATTGCCGCGGGCATAGTACAAAACGCCCAGAAAGGTGGAAAAGCTGAACAGCGCCAGCGTGGCCGCAATGAACACGACACCAAAGCCGCCCAGATGGTACTGCAGGGCAGTCTGCAAAAGGTCCATGCCCGCAAGTCCTTCTGTGATCTCCTGCGGCACCAGCAGCATCAAAAAAGCCGTGCAGCTGCAGATCACCACCGTATCGATCAGCACGCCCAGTGCCTGCACAAAGCCCATCTTGACCGGGTCGTCGCACTCTGCGGCGGCAGCTGCACAGGGTGCCGAACCGCTGCCCGCTTCGTTGGAGAACAGGCCGCGCTTGACACCGTTCATCAGCACAGCACCAAAGCCGCCAGCCACGGCCTGCCGCAGACCGAACGCTTCCGCAAAGATGCGCCCGAACACCGCCGGGAGCTTGGGCAGGTTGAACAGCACGATGCCCACGGTGATGACAAAATAGCACACCGCCATGATGGGCACCATCACGTCCAGACTTTTCACGGTGGCATTCTTGCGCAGCACAATCACCGCCGCAATGGCCGTGAGCACCAGTGTGGTAGTAAGCGGCGGAATATGGAACGCATTTTCAAACGCGGAACTGACCGAGTTGGAGATCACCTGACTGATGCCGCACCAGCAGATGAGGCCAGACGCCGCAAACAGTGCCGCTACCACAGAGCGTTTGAGCTTTTTGCCGCGCCTGCGCTCCGCCAGCACATGCAGATAGTAGGCCGGGCCGCCGCGCCAGCCGCCGTACAGCGGGTCGGGCTGGCGGTATTTCTGGGCAAGGGTGGATTCGATAAAGGAGGTGGACGCACCCAGAATGGCAGTGACCCACATCCAGAACACCGCACCGGCACCGCCTGCAGAAACAGCGGCCACCACGCCCACCAGATTGCCCATGCCCACGCGGGTGGCGGTGGAAATGACCAGCGTCTGGAAGGAGGAAAGGCCGTTCCTGCCTTGCTTTTTCTCGCACACGGCGGCGATCATATCCCGGAACAGCCGCACCGGCAAAAGACGGGTGCGGCAGGTGAACCAGATGCCCGCCGTGAACAGCAGCACCACCATGAAGGAAATGCCGATGCCGCCGCCCAGCGGGATGGTGAACAGGTCGCCCCACAAAAGGCGATAGACGGATTCGATAAGATTTACCAGCAAGGCAGATTCCTCCTGTAGATCAATGGAATGAAGACGATAACTTCATTATAGTACAGTACAGAAGAATTGTAAAATCTAAAATATTGATAGAAATAATCGATGGAACAGGATAACTTGACAAATCACATAGCTTCGATTATACTACAAACAGAAGGGGCGCTGACTGCAAAGGTCAGCTTTCCATCCCGTTAGTCAAAAAGATTGACCGCTCGAGTTGGGGAACTGTGAGGCGGTCAATCTTTTTTGTTATCATCGCTTTTCATCTGGGAAAACTTTGCCATGACCTCAACGGTCAGACGGATCACATCCACGACCAAGCTCAACAACGCGAGAATGAACGTGAGCAATGCGAGAGTCTCCAGCAGATTCATTCGATAT
>ENA-UONU01001920-UONU01001920.1-human-gut-metagenome-genome-assembly--contig:-CS51-NODE-1920-length-13707-cov-7.795048_pt1 | contig 13707 bp, 8 predicted proteins | sample MGYA00242462_ERZ724009 | MGnify/ENA metagenome assembly ERZ724009 | reverse complement strand
TTTTTCAAAGGGATCATAACTCTTTGGTTATTCATAAAAACACTCCATATCGTAAAAAATGGAAATCTAACTAATAGTATCATAGCATAAAATATAGATGGTGCAATCATATTTATGGAATTAAAATTCTTGTTGTAACTGACAAAATTTCTCAACAACTATATCTCTTCCTTGTATCCCCGATATCATGTGCTATAATTCTCTCGAGATTAGTTATAACTAACTAAAGCGTCAAAAATGGCAGTTGCCAAATATGTTTTTTGAAAAGGGGAGACTATGTCAGAGGAAGAAAAAAAATTTTTGGAGATTGTTGACCTGAAAAAAGGTTTTGGAAGTGGAGAAACACGTCAGGAAGTATTGCGCGGAATGAACTTTTCCGTGGCAAAAGGAGAATTCTGCGTTCTGCTTGGACCGTCCGGTTCCGGAAAATCAACTTTATTAAATATTATCGGAGGAATCGACAGTGCGGATTCCGGTTATATCTCAATTAACGGCGATAAGCTTGAAGATATGAGTGAGAAGAAACTAACCCAGTATCGCAGAAAACATCTCGGTTATGTATTTCAGATGTACAATCTGATCGCCAATCTGAACGTGAAGGAAAACATTGAGGTCGGAGCGTATCTTTCCGACAATGCGCTGGATATCGATGAGCTGTTACAGACACTTGGACTTTACGAGCACCGGTACAAGCTGCCGAACCAGTTGTCAGGCGGACAGCAGCAGCGTGTTTCCATCGGTCGTGCGATTGTGAAAAACCCGGATATCCTGCTCTGCGATGAACCAACCGGCGCTTTGGATTATAACACCTCCAAAGAGATTTTAAAACTGATCGAAGATGTAAACAAAAAATATGGAAATACGATCATCATGGTAACGCACAACGAAGCGATCAGAAACATGGCAGATCATGTCATCAAACTTCGTGATGGAGCCGTGCGCCACAACGAGAGAAATGAACATAGGATTTCAGCGGCAGATCTTGAGTGGTAAGGAGTGTGGCAGTCATGAAAAAGAAAAAAATTAAAAATCCACTCATCAGACGTATTCCGCGTGAATTGCTCGGTGACTGGAAAAAATATCTTGTGGTGGCATTATTCCTGATCCTCACGATCGGCTTTGTTTCCGGTATGTATGTTGCAAATGAGAGTATGCTCGTTGCAGCAAATGAAGGCGTGACAAAATATAAGTTAGAGGATGGACATTTTGAGCTGGACAAAAAGGCAGATGAGACGTTACTTTCTGCTATCGAGACAGGAACAAAAGCGGACGTCAAAAAGTATTATCTTGACAAAGCGAAAAAAGAGCTGGACGAAAAGTTGGATGATGAATTTGAAAAGGAGTTTACCGATAAGTTTAACACTGAATTTGAGGAAAAATTCAAAGAAGAGTTCGATTCCGAATTTCAGTCCAAATTCGATGAACAGTTTGAAAGTATGTTCAAACAGCAGTTTGATGCAAACTTTGGAGCACAGTTTGACATACAGTTTGGTGCGCAGGTAAAACAGACACTGCTCGCACAGGGACTGGATGAGAGCAGTGCGGATGCTATGCTTGCTGGAGCTATCGCACAGGCAAAACAGAACGGAACCTATCAGAGTGCTTACGATACCGCTTACAAAGAGGCATATCAGAGTGCCTATGACACTGCAAAAAAGGAAAACTACCAGAGTGCTTACGATACCGCCTATAAAGAGGCATACCAGTCGGCACATGATGAAGCCTATGATACCGCCTACAAGGAGGCTTATGAAGAAGCTTATCCGGAAGCCTACGACAAGGCATGGGATAAAATTGTAGAGGAAATTGATGATAAATATGCTGACGCAGAAGAAAAATATGAGTTAAACGATCCTGATTTTACAGAAGTTCCGGTACAGGTTTATGAGAACTTTTTCCGAAATGAGGAGGAAGATTACAACAACGACGGCGAGGCAGAAGGAAACATCCGTGTCTATGCAAAAAATGATAACGTGGATCTTGCCTGCCTGCTTGACGGAGCATTTCCGGAAAAAGCGGATGAGATCGCAATTGACCGTATGCATGCAGACAATGTCGGCGTCAAAGTGGGAGATGAGATTTCTGTCAGCGGGCAGAGGTTCAAAGTTGTCGGACTGATCGCCTATGTCAATTATGCGACACTGCATGAGAAGTCAACGGATATGATGTTTGATGCGATCAAATTCGATGTGGCTATGGTCACACAGGAAGGATTTAATAGTTTACATAAAACTGTTCATTATTCTTACACATGGAATTATGTGGATACTCCTGCAGATGAAGTGGAGCAGAAAGCAAAATCCGATGATTTCATGAAAGCACTGCTCACACAGGTTGTGTGTGCTGACATAGAGTTAGAGGACTATATGCCGCGCTATGCAAATCCGGCTATTAATTTTGCAACGGATGATATGGGTTCAGACAAAGCTATGGGTGGTGTTTTACTGGATATTTTGATCGTGATCATTGCATTTATTTTTGCAGTGACCATCAGCAACACGATCGTGAAGGAGGCTTCTACGATCGGAACACTGAGAGCTTCTGGTTATACGAGAGGTGAACTGGTCAGACATTATATTTCCATGCCGGTGATCGTGACACTTCTCGCAGCGTGCATTGGAAATATCCTCGGCTATACCGTATTTAAAAATGTGGTTGTCGGCATGTATTATAACAGCTACAGTCTTCCGACTTATCAGACAGTCTGGAACCCGGATGCCTTTTTCAAGACAACGATCATTCCGGTTGTTTTAATGCTTGCGGTCAATCTCGTCGTCATTATAAAAATGATGCGGCATACACCATTACAGTTTTTGCGTCATGATCTGAAAAAAACAAAACGTAAAAAAGCAATGCGCCTGCCAAAATGGAGCTTTTTAAGCCGTTTCCGCCTGCGTATCATGTTCCAGAACGTGACGAATTACCTGATTTTATTTGTGGGGATCTGGTTTATCGGCATTATGCTCGCAATGGCGGTCGGTATGCCGGAGACGCTCGACTATTACAAATCCAATGTTTCAGATATGATGTTCACGAATTATCAGTATGTGTTAAAGTCTTATGAGAATGAGGATGGAGACATTATCACAACGGGTAATAAGGATGCAGAGAAATTCAATATGACATCTCTGCAGCACAAGAGCGATACGTTAGATGAGGAGATTTCTGTCTACGGAATCGAGGATGACAGCCGGTATGTGAAAATCAGTAACCTGTCTGCCCTGAAAGGAAACGAGACATATATTTCTGCTTCCTATGCAGATAAATACAGCCTGAGCGTGGGCGACACAGTGGTTCTGGACGAAAAATATGAGAACAAACAGTATGAGTTTGAGGTTGCAGGAATCTATGATCACAGTCAGGCGCTGGCAGTATTTCTGTCCAATGAGCAGTATTGTGAAATCTTTGACATGGACAGTGATGCATTCACAGGCTATCTCTCGGATTCAGAGATCACAGATATTGATGAGGATGAGATCGCAACCGTCATCACAGAACACGACATTACGAAAATGTGTGACCAGCTCGATCATTCCATGGGCTCTTATATGACCTACTTCCAGTATCTGTGCATCCTGTTATCCGCAGTATTGATTTACCTGCTCACGAAGCTGATCATCGAGAAGAACGAAAATGCAATTTCCATGACAAAAATCCTGGGCTATGAGAACCGGGAGATTGCAAGCTTATATCTGTTGTCTACAACCATTGTTCTTGTGGTGATCGATGTTGTCAGCGTGATTTTAGGTGTCGTCATCATGAAGGCTGTCTGGAGGATCATGCTCTTTTCCTACAGTGGATGGTATGCTTTCCGCATAAGCACGATGGGCTATGTGAAAATGTTCCTGTTTATCCTGATCGGATATCTGCTTGTCATGGTATTGGATTTCAGAAGAATCAAGCGTATTCCGATGGATCAGGCACTGAAAAATGTGGAATAACAGGAAAAATATAACCTGACAGGAGAGCGTAGAGATCACATAAATATTAAAGTGCACATGGCAATTGCACCATAAAGCAGCTGCCGGAAATGGGAGCATCCACAACCTGGATGTTCCCATTTTGCTTTTCGGTGAGTTCTTTCGCAATGCAGAGTCCAAGTCCAAAGTGTTCTCTGTCGGTATGGATTTATTTGCATTATATATGGCAGAGTTGTTATAATAGCTCCAGAGGTGGTATACAAGTGAGAGTAGCAGTTGTTGAAGATGAACTTTTGAGCAGGAAAAAAATTTTATCCTACCTTGAAATGTTTGAAAAAGAATCGGGGATTCCAATTCAGGTGGAAACCTTAACGGATGGTACTGAGATCGTAGAAAAGTATAATACAGGAAAGAAATATGATGTTATACTTTTAGATATTGAGATGGAGCATATGGATGGGATGAAAGCGGCTGAATGGATTCGGAATCTGGATGAGGAAGTGATTCTGATTTTTATCACGAATATGGCACAGTTTGTGATGAAAGGCTATGAAGTCAGTGCGCTTGATTTTCTGGTTAAGCCGGTCAGTTATTATATGTTTGTGGAAAAGATGCACAAGGCTTATGACAGAGTTTCCATGCGGGAAGAACGAAGTATTATTATCAAGGGCAAAGAGTGCATTTATAAGGTACACACGACAGAGCTTATTTATATTGAGGTGCAGAACCATTCACTGACATTTCATACGATGCAGGGAAATTATATGTGTACAGGAAGTTTGAAAAAAGTAGAAAAAGATCTCGAAGGCCTTCCTTTTGCAAGATGCAGCTCCAGTTATCTGTTGAATCTGATGCATGTTCTCCGCATAGAGAAAGAGCATGTGATCATGGACAATAAAGACGAGCTTCTGCTCAGCCGGCTGAAAAGGCAGGAATTTATGGAGATACTGACAGATTACTACGGAGGAGTGCAATGAACGGGCTGCGTATTGAATGGATACAGGCATCTTTTTTTATCGAGATGTTGGTGATAACGTGGATTCTTATGATTCCGATGAAAAAGAGAGAGCATTTCTGGCAGCAGGGAGTCCTGCTTGTGCTTGCAGGAAGTGTGATCGCTGCAATGGACACAAATTCGAATATCAAATTTATTCTGGAAACAGCGATGATCGGATTTATTGCCTACCGTGTGTATGTGATCTCATGGAGAAAGGCTACTCACACGGCTGTCTGTGCTTATGCCGTACAGCATTTGACTTATACCGTTGGCATGATAGAAAAATGTATCCGTGGAATCCTGTTTCATGTTCCACATGCACCGACAGATTCAGAACCGGATATCAACTTGAAGATGTTTCTGACAGTCGCACTGGTATATGGAACATGTTATTTGTTTTTTGTGAGAAAAAAAAGAGGAAAAGGAGAGTTTGACATCAGTGTCAGACAGACTATTGGATTTTCAGTAGGCGTATTCTTTGTCGTGCTTGTTTTGAGCAGAATGGTACAAAGCTATGCGAATAATGAATACTATGGTCTGGAACTGGTGTGCCATTTTTATTCCCTGATCTGCTGTCTTTTCATCCTGATCTTAGATGATGGTATTTTCCGTAGGATTCAGGATGAGAATGAACTGTCTCTGGTAAAATATTTATGGCTGAAGCGGCAGGAGCAGTATGCCGTAGCGAAAGAAAACATGAACGCGATCAACTTAAAGTGTCATGAGTTAAAACAGCAGATTACAGGAATCCAGGAGATGCAGGTTTCAGAACAGCTTAAGGATTCGCTAGAGGACCTTAAGGATTCCATTCAGATTTATGATGCGGTTGTGAAGACTGGAAACGAAGTATTAGATGTTGTATTGACGGAGAAGAACTTTTACTGTCAGGCGAATCATATCACAATGGCGTGCATTGTGGATGGTGCGAAGATGGATTTTATGGAGACAATGGATGTCTACGCACTTTTTACAGGACTTTTCGAGGATACCTTTTATTCCATCAAAATGCTGGAAGAGCCGGACAAGAAGCAGATTGCACTATCGGTCTGGGAGAAGAACGGACTGCTTATGATACAGCTTGAGAATTATTTCGAAGACTCAAAGGAAGCACAGGAAGTGAGAGAAGAGGGAATTGATTATTCCATTAAGAGTGTGAAAGAGATTGTGAAAAAATATGATGGCTGCATGACGATACATAAGGAGCATGCGCTTGTGATCAAGCGGATTTCAATACCAATCCCATAAGATAAAACTACAAATGGCATAAATATAACCGGTCAGTTCTGGTTTTCATACACAGAATCCAGAACTTAAAATTACGAATTGAAAATGACCAGTTGTGAAAAGAGGCAATCTGCCTCTTTTTTTTATGCTACGATTCGTTCATCAGAAAAAAGGAGGAAAAATATGAAAAGCAAAGGAAAGAAAAAAGGGTACATTGGTATTGCGATAACCGCAATCCTGCTGATCATCACAGTAGTTGCCGATCTGCTTGCATCAAGATACATCACAATGATCAAGCTTTATTTCATGGATGACAGTAATTCTGTTTATGAGATGTCAGCAGACGAAGCATTGTCGCAGGCCGCGGATCTCACAGAGGAACTTGGAAATGAAGGTATCGTATTGCTAAAGAACAAGGACAATGCTTCTCTGCCACTGGCAGCAGGAACGAAGATTAATCTGTTTGGTATTGCATCTTATCAGACATTATATCAGGGTTCCGGTTCTGCATCGAGCTGGTTCAAGCAGGATCTGAACACAAATATGAAAAAAGGTCTGGAAGATGCCGGATTCGAAGTAAACCCTGGACTGTGGCAGTTCTATGAGGACAATTACAAAGAGAGAAGTGATCAGGAAGGTGGAATGACAGATATGTCAGGAGCAGATCACAGTATCTTAGAGCAGTCCTTAGATGAGTATGAAGCATACGATTACGAAGGTGAAAATGTTCTGACATATTCAGAGAACTATTCGGATGTGGCAATGGTAGTGATCGGACGTGCAGGTGGAGAAGGATCGGATGCAACGATGGAGATGGACGGCTATGTCGGAGGAGATGCCGGCAAGCATTATCTGGAGCTCCAGAGCGTAGAACAGGAACTTTTAAGCTATGTAGAAGAGCATTATGACAAAGTCATCGTTGTATTGAATACAGCTATGGTAATGGAAACAGGATTTCTGGATGATGAGGCAATTGATGCAGCACTCTGGATCGGAATGCCGGGTTCCAGAGGATGTGGATCTCTCGGAAATATCCTTGCCGGTGAAGTAAATCCATCCGGACATCTTGCTGATATTTATGCATATGACCTTACAACAGCTCCTTCTTATTACAATTTTGGCGATTACACATATTCTAACTTTGATGGAAACAACAAATATGTTTACTATCAGGAAGGTATTTATGTTGGATATCGCTATTATGAGACAGCAGCAGCTGATGGTTATATTGATTATGACACAACTGTTCAGTTCCCATTTGGTTATGGTTTGTCTTACACAAACTTCGACTGGGAAGTTGAGAAAACAGAGTTAGGAGATATTGGTGGAACAATCAATATCGATGTAAAAGTTACCAATACCGGCGATGTTGCAGGAAAAGATGTCGTAGAGCTCTACTATGCAGCACCATATGACCCGGCAGAGGAGATTGAAAAATCATCTGTAGTACTTGGAGCATTTGAAAAAACAAATACACTAAAACCAGGTGAATCTGAGACGGTGACACTTACTATGAATGTAGATGACATGGCATCTTATGACTATAAGAATAACAAATGCTATGTATTAAGTGCCGGTGATTATGAATTCAGACTTCAGACAGATTCTCATAATATGAAGGTTAACAGTGATGGAACGGCTGTAGAGCCAATTGCCTACACAGTAGACAGTAAAGTTGTATACAATGACGCAAACCAGGGCAAACGTTCCACAGATGAAGTGGCAGCAGAGAACCTGTTTGATGCAGTCACAGCTGGTGACGGATACTTTGGAGCAGACGGAACAGTCGGATATGTATCCCGTTCTGACTGGGCAGGAACGATGCCGACATCCAGAGAGACAAATATGAATGTGGCAGCTTCCGATGAAACAGTTGCACTTATGACGAATAATACTTCTGGATGGGAGTATGATCTTGATAATCTGCCGGACGCAGAACCGGCTGTTACCGGAGTAGACAGTGGACTGGAAATCTCAGACATGACAGGTCTTGAATTTGATGATCCGAAGTGGCAGCAGTTAGTAGAAGAAATGTCAGTGGATGAACTTAGAAGATTATATGGAACCTGTGGCTGGAGCAACCCGGCAATCCTTTCCATCAACAAGGCAGCTGCAATTGATATGGACGGTGCAGAAGGACTCCACAATCTGACATCCGATAAAACAGCTAATCAGTATGTAGGCTCAACTGTGCGTGCAGCAACATGGAATAAAGAGCTTGCTTACAGAATGGGAACTATTTATGGAGATGAATGCCTTGCAAACGGAGTTTCCGGTATGTATGGTATGACTGTAAATATCCACAGATCTCCATTTAATGGAAGATGCTTCGAGGGCTATTCAGAAGATCCGACACTTTCCGGAAAAATAGCAGCAGAGGAGATCAGAGGGTTACAGGATAAAAAGATTGCGGTATACTTAAAACATTTTGTAGCCAATGATCAGGAGACAAACCGTGGTGGGGTACATACCTGGGTAGATGAGCAGGCATTAAGAGAAATCTATTGCCGACCATTTGAGATTGTTACAAAAGAAGCAGACTGCAATGGATATATGACAAGTTATAACTATATCGGAACAGGCTGGACAGGTGCAAGCAAACCATTAGTGACAGATCTTGTGAGAGGTGAGTGGGGATCACATGGACGTATGATCACAGATGCGGCTATGGATTTTACAATCTATGTTCCTGATACAGGTGTACTTGCAGGTCTTGACATGTGGCTTGCTCCACAGACAGCTGTAACGACAAAAAATTTATACGGAACAGATTATGGTATCCGCATGTTACAGGAATCAGCACACAGACAGTTATATGTATTTGCCAATACATCAGGTGTAGGTCTTGAGATGCAGGAGGGCAATACATGGAAACTTGTTGTTGGTGGTGCTAATGCAATCTTAATCCTTGGAATGGCATTAAGTATTATATTCCTTGTGATTCCTGGATTCAGAGGAAAAAAGGGGGAGAAGAAAAATGAGGAAACAGTTAATTCATAGGGCAGTTATTACACTTTTGCTAGGATGCATAATGCTTCTTGCATTTACTGGCTGCGGTAAGAGCAATGAGAAGCGAAATGTATCCGGAAGCTATCACACGGAAGCCAATGGATACAAGAGAGGTACAGACGTAGATATTAACCTTGAGGGTGATAAGATCACAACCATCGTTGTAAATGACATGGATTCTGAGTATTCCCTGACTGATCCGGATGCATTCCAGATGATGTGGCCAACAAAGCAGACTATGGTTCTTCAGGAACTTCAGAATATGGGACCGGATAAAATTGCAGAAATTAAAATAACTGCAGATGATAATGGTATTCCAACCAAAATAGAAGGTTTCAATCTCGATGTAATTCCGGAGGGCTGCACAGACTGTGCAGGAATGTTAATACTTGCAGTACAGGATGCATTAAGCAAATAAACTAAGCTTATTTTATAGAAGATAAGATGTTTCAAAAAAGACTTCTGAGTAAATTTTGGAAGTCTTTTTTGAAAGCAAAAATTAGATAAATGTAAAATAGAAAAGAGTTCTATGAAGAAAAATAAAGATAGTTTGATGAAAAGGAGGGGCACTGAAACTTGTAATTTGAAATACGTTATGTTAGTATAAATTACGTCAGTGAACATTTCTCACTGATACAGTTTTTAAATAACAGTATATTTTAAAAGTAAGACTTCGGAGGTTATCAAATACATGAGACATTGATTTTTTTCTAATTCAATGATGAAAAAACTGGCAGAGATCAAAGATGGCACAGTTTTTAAATCAGGTTACAGACAGATGTAATCTTTTTTTTGGTTACAAAAAAGAAGATCGGTCAACTGATTACGAATTAGAAAAAAAGGAGATATCTCATGAAAAAATTAAAATTTGATAGTTATGATGGAGTCTGTTTTTTGAATGGACTTGTCTTTTTTGCACCGGTTGCGTTGCTGGTAAGAACGCAGGCTGGTGTGTCGGAACACATATTTTTTCTCCTTCAGGCATTATTGTCAGGCGTGATTTTTCTGGGGGAAATTCCAACAGGATTTATAACAGATAAAATTGGATACCGGAAATCCCTGATCTGGGCACAGGTGTTACTGTTTGGTGCGAGAAGTTTATTGCTCGCAGCCTTTGTGAGCCGGTCACTTGCACTGTTTGTCGTGGAGGCAGTTGTAGAGGGAATTGCGGCGTGCTTTACCTCCGGGACGGGAAGCGCGTATTTGTACGCTCTGTATGGAGAAAACGGATATCTTGCAAAAACGGCACACGCAGGAAATTTCGGAACAGCAGGTTTTATCATCAGTACAGTTGCGTATGCCGGGATTTATAAAATAAGCGGTATGGAAGGTTTGCTGATTACAACTGTAGTCATGGATATTATAGCGGTTGTATGCTCGTTCTTCCTGAGAAGTGAAAGCAGTAAAACCATAATTGCAAACAGGAAGGAAGTACAGATTTTAGCGGTATTTAAAAACAAAAAAGCATTCCTGTTTGTGATTTCGCTGGCGATTTTCAGTATCGCATGGCTTCTGATCAACTTCTTTTATGTGGTAAAACTTGAAAACTGCGGTTTGCCGGTAGAATGGATGTCATTGATTATTTTGAGCTATTCAGCCGTACAGATGCTGGCAGAACCCATTTTAGGAAAATTGTCTGACGGAAAAAACGGAAAGTCCGGCAGGGAAAAACTGCCCGCAGTTACAGCTGCCACAGCAGGGGTGGCATTTCTTCTTTTTGGAGTGGTAAAATTCAGGGCAGCCGTACTGCTTCTAATGCTGATATTGCCGTTGCTTTTAAATCTTCCGGAATATCTGCTGATGGATCTGGAAAATCAGTTTGTGGACGAAGCGGAGTGTGGCAGCCAGCGTGTGGCAACGCTGTCTGTGCTTAATATGGGCGTGAATCTGGTGGAGATTCTGACGCTGTCAGCCTCAGCATTTTTGACGAAAATCGGAATCCAGTGGTGCTTTGTGTTTGTGGGATGCTTTCTGATGGCGATAGCGCTTCTATTTGCCAGAATACAAAAATAGAAGGAGCGAAAACCGCGTCCTCCTATCAAAATGATCCGTAATTTTACCACAGACCTAATACGCGTTGCATCAGCAAACTCATACAGGTAATACCAATCCAGCAGCTGAATCCAAGAAGCAAAGGTTTGGCTCCTGTTTTCACTAATTTCACAATATTGGTATTCAGACCAATTGCACTCATGGCAAGAACGATGAAAAACTTGCTCAAAGTTTTTAGCGGATTGAAAACAGCTGCTGGAACACCGAAGTTCACTGCTATTGTTGTAATAATGGATGCAATTATAAAATAGAGAATGAACATTGGAAAAATTTTTTTAAAATCCACTTTATTATGATCCGTTTGTTCCCTTCTGGTTCGAAGAAAAGCAAGGACAAGCGTGATTGGGATAATTGCCAGTGTTCTTGTAAGTTTTACGGTGACAGCTTTATCCAAAGTAGCCGAACCAAGGTTGTACATGGAATCCCAGGTGGAGGCAGCAGCGGTAACGGAAGAGGTGTCATTCACAGCAGTTCCGGCAAAAATACCGAAAGCTTCTCCGCTTGTCTGGGAAAAACCGAGAACGGTGCCAAGCATAGGAAAAAATAAAGCGGCAAGCATATTGAAAAAGAAAATGACAGAAATTGATTGTGCAACTTCCTCGTCATCAGCGTCAATGACAGGAGCAGTAGCTGCAATTGCGGAGCCTCCGCAGATTGAGGAACCTACACCGATGAGTGTGGAGATTTTTCCGGGAACATGAAGGATTTTATGTAATACCCAGGCAACAACAAGGGATGTTGTGATCGTTGCAAGAATGATTGGAAGCGATTGTTTTCCTGTCTGCAGGATGACAGAGAGATTCATTCCAAAACCAAGTAAAATAACAGCATATTGCAGGATTTTTTTGGACACAAATGTGATGCCACTCTGTAGAGCAGATTTATCGCTGACCAATAATGTAATGACCATTCCTAGGAGGATCGCAAAGACAGGACCACCTACAATTGGGAAAATTTTTCCTAAAATCCAGCTTGGAATCGCAATCATCAGGCATAACAGCACACCTTTCCAGTTTTTCTTAATAAAATTCATATTCATAACCTCACTAAAAATATTTTGATTCTTACGGGTTCCTATGATAGCATAAACACATAGAGATGAAAAGTAACAAGCCAAAATAAAAGGAGCAGTCATGCAGACAAAAGGAAAGAAAAAAATCATAGATAATGCGGGAGCATTGCAGAAAAAATACGCATGGAAATCAGAGAAAATGCAGGATACAAAGAAAGCGCCGCAGGATACAAAGAAACAGGCAGCAGCCTGTCCGTATGCAAAAAAATGTGGCGGCTGTGATTATCAGGGAATGTCCTATGAACAACAGCTGCAGGAAAAACAGACCTATGTGCGCAAAAACATTGGGGATTACTGTAAAGTCCTGCCGATCATCGGAATGGAAAATCCGTATCATTACAGAAATAAAGTACACGCAGTGTTTGATGTGGAGCGCAGGGGAAAACATGCAAACGGAGGCAGACGTACCGCAGGAAACGGACATGCAAAGGCGGCACCGGGCGGCGTGATCTCCGGTGTATACAAGGCCGGAACCCATGAGGTCATCAACATTGATTCCTGTGAGATCGAGGATGAACTTTCAAGCACTATCATCCGCGATATCAGAGGACTTTTACATTCGTTTAAAATAAAAACTTATGATGAGGACACCGGATACGGTCTGCTCCGGCACGTTCTCGTGCGCCGTGGTTTTCACAGCGGCGAGGTGATGGTAGTGCTGGTGCTCGGTTCCCCGATTCTTCCATCCAAAAACAATTTTGTGAAAGCATTGCGGAAGCTTCATCCTGAAATAACTACAGTTGTGGTTAACATAAATGATAAACAGACCAGCATGGTTCTCGGAGAAAAGGAAACTGTTATTTATGGAAAAGGTTATATTGAGGATACGCTCTGTGGCTGTACCTTCCGTATTTCGCCAAAATCATTTTATCAGGTGAATCCGGTACAGACAGAGATCCTTTATAATAAAGCAATCACATATGCGGGACTGACCGGAAAAGAGAAAGTGATCGATGCATATTGTGGAACCGGAACGATCGGTCTGATCGCTGCGTCCAAGGCAAAAGAAGTGATTGGCGTGGAGTTAAACCGTGATGCTGTGAAGGATGCGGTCATCAATGCAAAACGGAACAATATCAAAAATGAACAGTTCTACAATGCAGATGCCGGAAAATTTATGGTAGAGCTTTCTGAGCAGAACAAAAAAGTGGATGTCGTATTCATGGATCCACCGAGAGCGGGAAGCGATGAGGCATTTTTATCCTCAGTTGTAAAACTTGCACCGAAAAAAGTGGTCTACGTGTCCTGCAACCCGGAGACACTTGCGAGGGATTTAAAATATCTCACAATACATGGATATCAGGCTGTCGAGTGCCAGCCTTGCGACATGTTTCCGTTCACGAAACACGTTGAGACGGTTGTCTTGCTTTCCAAGGGTGAGGTCGACTCGAAAAAGATTCGGGTTGAGTTCTCTTTGGAAGATATGGATATGT
>ENA-UONU01001918-UONU01001918.1-human-gut-metagenome-genome-assembly--contig:-CS51-NODE-1918-length-13718-cov-4.805826_pt1 | contig 13718 bp, 18 predicted proteins | sample MGYA00242462_ERZ724009 | MGnify/ENA metagenome assembly ERZ724009 | reverse complement strand
GAAGAACAATTATCATATTGAACTCCCGCAGTCCATGGTAGAATCTTTCGCAAGATTTTTGGTGCCTGAGATACGGAAATATTTTGGCATTAAATAAATGCAGTACAATTTTTTGAATAATGAACCTTAAGAAACAAAGGGATGACCGATTCTATTTTTTCGGTCATCCCTTTGTTTCTTATAATAAACTCTGTGATTCTAAAAATGGATAATAACAATCAGCGTATGTAAACAGGTGACTTTTGATTTGAATCGTGATATTATAATTATATAATAAAACAAAAAATGGATGGTAAGGATGAAATATGAAACAAAAGCCAACAGAGAAAAGTATGCCGTTTTCGGCGAGACATCCCAAATTAAATTTCTTGCTTGGACTACTCCTCTTGCTTTTTTTGGTTGCGATTTCAGGAGCTATAATATGCTGGTTTCTCCAAGCTGCAAAATCCTCAATAGTGGCTAGCCTCACTTGCCTCCAAACTTGATGCAGTCATTATTGTTGCACTAATTACCGGTTGTGTTTCCATTGTTGGTGTCCTGATTAGTTCCATTATTGCAAAACGCATCGACTATAAACGGAGTCGTCAAGAATATCTGGCAAAGAAACGGGAAGAACCGTATGGCCAATTTGTTGACATGGTTTATAAAATCCAGCAGAACTCAAAAAAACCAAACAGTTATACAGAGGCACAAATGCTGGCAGACTTGTCAGTGTTTTCAAAGCAGATTACTTTATGGGGGTCCTCAAAAGTAGTAAAGAAGTGGGTGCAGTTCCGTGAGAATAGCGCAAACCCAGAGTTAGCTCGAAAAAATCTTTTAGTATTAGAAGATATTATAAATGAAATGAGAAAGGACCTAGGATTAAAACGTACGAAAAAAGGAAATCTTCTTGCTTTCTTTGTGAATGACATTAAACAGGCGATCAAGTCAATGAAATAATCCCTTTCTTCTAAGTTCTAAGTATTTCTTCCCTGTTACCTAAAAATAGTGGCATATTACATGTAAACAGATAAACGGAGCCTGCGGCAGTGCCACAGGCTCCGTTTATCTGTTGTCGACATCACAGCCACACCCTTACGGCAAAGCCGCCTTTGAAAAAGTAGGTGTTCGTGTAATGTCCATTTGGGTTGTGTTGACAAAAAAGATACCCGCTACAAACGCGGGCACAAAATTTCAGAATAAAGAAAAACCTGCGGCATGCGAATTGCTCACCGCAGGTGTGGGTTGCGATGTCAACAAATGGATATCGCTGGCCTCACTTTTATATTATATCATACTTTGACACGGATAGACCGATTTCATTGAGAGTGACACGAATAAATTAGAACTGACTCGGATAATCGCAATTATATCAATTTATACTATCCCTCCCTCGCATTATCCTAGAGGACAATAATCTCTTCTTCGGAAAACCAGTTATTCGACAATGCTGTGCTTTTGACTGAATCGGCATTTTCTGTATAGGCCACAACCGCTAAACTATTCTGAGCCCTTGTACAGGCAACGTAAAAGAGACGGGCTGTTCTCGTAATACTTGTATCTTTACCCTCTCGCTCGTTTTGGGAATCGGTATCCGTTTTTGCCTTAGCACCAAATAGTTTTTCATAACTAAACAGAAAACCGCGAGCTTGTGCATCATCCATAATGACCATAACTCTTGGGAATTCGAGCCCCTTAACACCCTGGTGTGTAGCAAAAGTCGTACCATCAGTAACATATAAAGAATATCTTTCCAACTCGCTAAATGAAGCTGACAGTGCTTTTCTTAGCGCAATTACCTTTTGGCTTTCGCCTTCATATTGCTCTGCTAATATGTCCTCTGTCCGGCTACTAACTTCAAATAAACCCGTATCTCGAATCGATCTTAAGACGTCTAAACATGATGGGATCTTATTGCCTGACCAAAGTTCCATTAAGGATTCGACTGCATTTTCTGCCTTTTGCAGGATCTCAGCTTGGTCATCTGTTTTGGCCACAAGCGTCTTTTTATCTAATAGTGGAGAGTGTTTCCTAACAATCTTTGCAACTTCAAAGTCATTCTTTTCCTGATACGCTCTTACCAACGGCAACACCATTTTAGCCAAAATTGATAGTTCTGTAATAGAGCCATTACGTAATGCCGTATCGAATTTTTTTGAATCGTTTAATGGCATATACAAATTAGAAAAGCCAAATCTGCTTGCGGCCATGTGGTGCTCAAGAATCAAGCTCTTATATGTCGTTTTATCTTTCCAGCCGTCATCCCCAGTATCTATGGCCATGGTTTGAGCAACTGTCTCTTCGATGGAATCTTGTTCAGCAGTAGACGAAGCAATAAACAGTCTAACCGTCCCAATGTCTGCGTCTGATCTTGCCTTCTGCTTCTGTTCATCAACCGTGCTTCTGATTGCATTTGCTAGATCTACTATACGCGTAGCGCTTCGGTGGTTCATGACTTTCGTCGGTTTAACCCAATCATCAGGGATGCAATCCGAAAGGTTTTCTTTCCCATCAGTATAAATTCTTTGCATGGTATCGCCAAACATACCAACTATAAATTTTCCCGTATGTTTCTTGCAGACATCAAGCAGGGCATCAATTAGCTCTTTCTTTGTATCCTGACTTTCGTCAATGAGTAGTATCGGATATTTTGTTACTAAAATATCCTGCATTGTTGGCTCCCTCATAATAAAATCCGTACTCATTTTGATAACTTCGTTATGGCTAAGCGAGTCATAACCAACATTATCGCCGTTAGGATTGTAAGAAAATTTCTTTACCTTTTCGATTTTCTCTAGGCGTTCTTTCTTTCGCTTAATATCTTCAGCTCTTTTTTCACCTGTCTTACCGCCACGCCCCTTAGCTTGTTTTTTCTCAAGGTCACTAATTTCTTCTTCAATAGACTGCCTAACCCACTCTTTGATATCTGTTTGGTAGGTTTTAACCAGTTCCCACAGGAAACTATGTATTGTAGACACAGAAAATATGGGTTTGTAATGCAGTCGTCTGGATATTTCATCGCATGCCGCATTGGTATAGGTGATAACCGCAATTTGTTTGCCATTCATCATGAGGCTTTCACCGCGTTCTTTATCAAGGAAAGTAAGAATACTGATTAAGCTTCTAGTTTTGCCAGAGCCAGCACCGGCAAATACAAAGAAGCATTTCGGATTTTCTGTAGAAAAGCAAGCTTGGATCTCCTGATCAACATGATCGTCGACATGGCCATCTACGGATTCATTTTCCATTAATGTAGAATCTAACATTACATTACTCCTCTGGCGTTAAATAATCTTGCAGCCAACCTAATCCTTCGTCGATATAAGCTGGAACTGAAAGCTCGCTGGGATCAACAGCATAAATCAAATCTAATGCAAACTCAGCTTTCTGATCGGATCTCCCATTTCTGAGCACATCGTATACTCCTTGATGAAATTCTTCAAAAGAACTTGCCAACTTAATTTTGTCGCTCACATTTTTTATCAGACTCCCTGTATCATCGACAGATATATTTTCAAAGAGCTGCAAATTAGTATAGACAAGACAATCTTCAAATGTACTTGCGAGAGCCTCTACCTCGGCACCATTATAATTAATCTTTACTGGCGTCTGATATGCAATACGGATAGAATACTTGCATACACCTTGTTTTACAATTTCCTTCTGATCAGCTGGAATATCCAGCAGCTTGTCTAGATCTTTTTCCCCGGTGATCCAGTCCGTAATAGTATAGTTACTGCTAATAAGACCTTTTTTGCGTTCCGGACAAACAGCTTTATGATGCCCCTCTTTTTCTGCAGTATCAAGGTCTGCAATAACAAGCGTAGGCAAGCACAGCTTTTCAATTAGCGGACTAAGGCGGTGTGAGTGCCGTCCATTTATGCTTAATATCGATATGTATTTTTGGTACAGTTCCGGATACTTATTTCGAATAAAATGCGGCAACAACATACTTTCCGCCGATCCCTCCACAAGAATGGCAGCATCAGCAAAGAATAAATCGCAGTGGGTTGTCTGCAAGTAGCGAGTGACGAATTTATCGGTTTCATCACCTTTGCCAAACACTTCAGAAAGATTGATTACTTTTGAAGTCGCAATATCTCCTTCGGCCCCCTCTGATAGCCGCTTAAAGTAGCGCAGATCAGCAAAATTAGTTTCTCGGGCAATATGGCTGGAGTGGGTGCTAATCACTAATTGAGTATCAAAATGCTCGTTCTCCTTGATGGATTTATGGTTTGTTAATACGTCATACGCTTTGCGAATAAACACTTGTTGTACTTGCACATGAAGATGTGCCTCCGGTTCTTCAATCAAAACTAAATGCAGAGGCTCTATAGCTAAATTGTCGTTCTCTTGCGTCAGTTTAGCTTTGCCTTCACGCATCCAGTCATCTCTAAAACGCATAAGATCAAAGACCATAGAGATTAAATTTTGATACCCCAATCCATTATATTTTTCTGGCAGCTTTAGCGTATCGTCGTTCTTGCTCAGCGCATACTGGACAGTAGAGTCATGTTTTAGTGCTTCGCCTGTGGTCATTTTCGTTACAATTGTAAGCTTAGGATTAGCTATCCCTGGATAGCCAAGACCTTCTAGCTCTCGAATTGCAGGCGCGAATTTAATTGCGAGGTTTTCATCAAAAACCTTTTTAGCATCTTCAGTAGCTTTTAGTATTTCTAAGTCTTCGGGTGATGGAGATTTCTCTGGATCGAGATGCTTTTCGTAATAGCTACGCATCTGATCTGATAATTGCTTTTTAGTTCGCTCATTGTTATCTGGGCTATCCGGATCTGCAAAGCCTCGCTGAGCGTCAATCATATCTATCTTAACAATTCCTCTCAATGGATTGCCCGTAAAACACTCCATTTCGAAAGGTGTAGCTTGTAAGGCATCTGCATTGGATTTGGCAGGATCAAGAACGAACGCTTTTATCGAGAAATATGTATTCAGATTGCGGTCAATAAACTCACATAAATCCTTGGGGTATAGATTGATGTCCGTCTTTCCTTTTGCTTTTTCCGTTTTGCGTGCCGCAAAATAGACCTCCTTGTAATCTGCAAACAACTTGGCAATGTTCTTTGGAAAGAATGCCAGACGCACACCCAGCTTTCCACTGCGCCATTTAAGTGTTGGAATTATCCCGGCTACATAATGTATCTCACTATTAGAAACATTTAGCCAAATATCCATCTGAGGAACAAGTGACTCCCATTCCAGCAAGTCTGTAGGCTCACTACAGTTTTCTTGAGCCCATTCCTCACCAATCTTGTTGATATCTACACGTTTAGAAATAGTAATGTCATTAAAAGCGAAATCGCGGCCAGCAAGGAATTTTCCCAGCGCATCCATAGCGGATGTTTTACCGCTGTTATTTGCACCGACAAATAAAGTAGTCTTTTCGCTGAAATCGATGTGGCATTGTAATAGCTTTCTGAAATTCTGAATGTCTATGGACTGTATTTTCATGCTGTACCTCCGTTCCAGCCGCAATGAGTGACTTATGTAATTATACCATACAATAGAGGATTATAGATCAGAAGTAAATCAGCTGTAAATATATGTATTTGAAGCGATTGATCTCCAAAGAGCCAATGCAGCTTGGAAGTTACACAAGCAACTAATGCAATTCCTGAGTGTAAACCCAAGAAAATTATACCATAAACGGCCCCATTTCTCAACGAGAAAAGCAGGCACAGAGAGACACCGGCAGCGCCCAAGCTGTCAGCATCTCTCTGTGCCTGCTTCTTAGTGAAGGGGCTGGGTAATTTCAAACCCACCGACGAAGCGGATGCGGATCCCTTCTTTGGAGAGCACGGTCACTCGTTCGATTACCCGGTACACCAGGGTGTCGGAATACTCCGTAAGGTCGAGATCTCCTGCGGAGATGAGGGTCATGATCTCCTTGGCTTTGCTTGCACGTCCCATATCCTGCTGGGCATCCAGTTCCGCACGTTTTTTCATTTGCCTCAGCTGGAGCATTTCGTCGCTGATTTGCTTGATCCGCAGATCCACGATCTCACTCCCGTCCATCGTAAGCAGCCGGTCCAAGTCCTTGTCCAGGTCATGGAGCCTGTTTTCTATCACAAGGGGATCGATCGCGGCATTTTCACCACAGATGCAATGTATAAGAGCTTCCTGCAGGGTGATGCCATTTCTTCCTGGTGGCCTTGAACCAGGGAACGAATGGCTTTCAGGATAGCGGAATAGAGTTCATCCTCCTTGAGGCTGGGGGAGTCCTTGCAAACCTTCGGTCGCATTCCAGCCGGTTGATGCATCGCCAGACGATTTGCTTCCGCCCATGGATGCTCCATATCACCCTTCGGAAATAACAGCCGCAGTTCCCGCAGACAAGTCTTTCTGAAAGGGCGTATTTGCTGGTAAACTGGCCACGATTGGTCTTGGATTTCTTGGCATTGGCGGGCTTTTTACTTTTCCTGCGGGCAATTTCCTCCTGGATTTGATAAACATTTCCCTTGGGATGATGGCCGGATGGTTATCCTTGATGTAGTACTGCGGGAGTTCCCCATTGTTCTTCTTGACCTTGCCTTCGATGAAATCTGCCGTGTAGGTTTTCTGCAGCAGGACGTCACCCATGTACTTCTCGTTCTGCAGGATGCGTTGGATGGCTTCCGTGCTCCATTTTTGATTGCCGGTGGCAGTTGGAACGCCCATGCTCTCCAAAGTTTCCTTTATGGTACGCAGGCTATCGCCATTTAAGTAATTCTGAGCGATCAGCCGGATGATCTTCGCTTCTTCAGGCACGATTTCCGGCTCTCCGTCCGGCCCTTTGCGATAGCCCAGGAAGTTCTTATATCGGAAACTGAACCGGCCCTGTCGGTAGCCCATGCGGATGCCCTTGGTCACGTTGCCGCTGATTGATTCGCTCTCAGCCTGGGCGAAGGAACTCAGGCAGGTGAGGATAAATCGTGCAACAAGTTGTTGCACGATTTAGGTGAGGTTGTGCTTGACCACAGTTGCACCGTCAGGCATTACCTCGCTCCCCCAAAAGGGCGCGGGTCGAAGAGATGTCCGCCGCTGCGCCCACAGCCAAAAGGGAACAGAGAAACTGCCTTGTGGAGAGGCCGAAAAAGATGGACTCCTGGTAATCCCGTATTTCCTTAGGTACTTTTACTTCGATCAAAACCTCTCTTCAATAAATAGGTTGTATTTCTCCTATTTTTGAGTATAATAGAGATAGGAGGTGTTGCAGATATGACTGTGAACACAAAAAATCTTGTCTCCATTACGGAGGCCAATCAGAACTTCTCCCGTGTGGCTCGGCTGGTGGATGAGAACGGTGCCGCTGTCATCCTGAAGAACAACGTTCCCCGTTACGTGCTGCTAGAGTTTAGTCAGGCTGAGCGGGAACAGCTTGCAGAGGATGAGGACGTTTTAGCCGTATCCAGGCGGCTGATCGCAAAAAACCGTGCCGCCTATGAGGAACTGGCAAAATGAAGACCCTAACCAAAAAACAGGTGCTGGCCCTGCATTCCGCTCTGATTCAGGAATTTGGAGGCATGGATGGGGTTCGGAACGAGGGGCTGCTGGAGTCGGCACTGGCGGCACCTTTCCAGACCTTCGGCGGGGAGCCAATGTACCCCTCCCTGCAGTCAAAAGCGGCGCAGCTTGGCTTTGGCCTGATCCGTAACCATCCCTTTGTGGATGGGAACAAGCGGATTGGCGCCCATGCCATGCTGGTGTTCCTCGCTGTCAACGGGATTGAGCTGTGCTATGAGCAGCGAGAGCTCATCGATACGGTTCTCTCCGTCGCCGCAGGTCAAACAGACCGCCAGGAGCTTTTGCGATGGATTTTGGAACATGAAGGCTGAAGGCCCGCTTTGAGAAGCGGGCCTTTCCCTTTACAGGGACAAGATCTATTTCGCGACGTGGTCACTTATCTAATTATCTGCGGGCGGGGAAAAAGCCGCAGAACGCAAAAAAGCGGGGCCTCCGGCCTGAAAGATCAGGCGGAAGCCCCGCTCGTGGGGGTTCGCTGCGGATTTTGCCTTGGATATCCACGGTAAAACCGTTTTCCAGATTTTCTCTCCAAAGAGGCGCAAACCCGCATGAATACTAAGAAAAAAGATACACGGAGCTGTAATACAAAACCGAATCGAAGCCCAGCAAAGCGGGTTCGACTCGGAGAGGAGCCGCGACAGAATGAGTGAGAGGTGGCTTTTGCAAAAAAGCCGCCGCGAACGATATGCCGTCCGCGGCGACGTGGTGGAGCCGAGGGGAGTCGAACCCCTGTCCGAAAGCACTTCCACAGGAACTTCTCCGAGCGCAGACGGTCCATTACATTCCCTCACTCAGACGCGGGCCGACACACTCCTGAGATCGGTAGAGTCATGATGCGTGGCACGGTCAACTCTTTCCGTACTCACGGGCACCACTTAGGTTACGCCCAAACCCGGCTCGTGGTCCTTCCGGGCAGGACGGCCGCATTAAGCAGCGGCGAGAACTACGTTATCGTCGTTCTTTAATTTATAATTGCCCATTTTTAGGATGCTGGGCGCATCCGCTCGCTATTCCTGCTTCTATGCCCCCGTCGAAACCATTACGGCCCCGTATCGTCGGAGCAAAGTCCGCTTTGCTTTGTTTGTGCCTGGCGGCTGCGCCGTCAGGAGGGAAAGAAGCGTTGGGGGCGGGGGGCGGGCCAGGCCGCCCGCCGCGGGACCAATTTCAAATGCGGTCACGCCGGCTCGTCTGTTCGTGACGGCGAGGGCGCTTAGACCTTCTCCGGTTCGGGATAGTCCACGCCAAAGGTATCCACAGTGACAGACTTCATCCGCTGGTCATCTAGGGGGCGGTCGTTGTAGTCCCGCTGGGCACTGACGATGGTGTCAGCCACCTCCATGCCCTCAATAACCTTGCCAAAGGCGGCATAGGCACCATCCAGATGGGGGGCTTTCTCCACCATAATGAAGAACTGGCTGCCTGCGGAGTCGGGCCGCATGGTGCGGGCCATGGACAGTACGCCCCGGTCATGGGCCAGGTTGTTGGGGAAGCGGTTCTGGGTAAACTCGCCTTTGATGCAGTAGCCGGGGCCGCCCATGCCGGTGCCCTGGGGACAGCCGCCCTGGATCATAAAGCCGGGGATCACCCGGTGGAAAATCAGGCCGTTGTAGTAGCCCTTGTTCACCAGGGAGATAAAATTGTTGACCGTGTTGGGCGCCACATCGGGATACAGCTCAGCCTTGATGATGCCGCCATTTTCCATCTCGATGGTGACGATAGGATTTTGAGCCATGGGAAACACACTCCTTTTATCTTTATCATTAATATCGGCCCCGGGCGAATCGGTCCATTTCCCGCTTGGCGTCCCGCTGGGCGGCGGCCTCCCGCTTGTCGTAGAGCTTTTTGCCACGGGCCAGCGCCAGCTCTACCTTGACCCGGGGGCCGGATAGATAGAGAGACAGGGGGACGAGGGCGTAGCCGTCTTGCTGGACCCTGGCCTGAAGGCGCATGATTTCCCGCTTGTGGAGCAGGAGCTTCCGGGTACGCCGGGGGTCCTTGTTGAAGATGTTGCCCTGCTCATAGGGGGAGACGTGCATCCCATAGAGAAACATCTCCCCGTCTTTGACGGCGCAGAACGAGTCTTTCAGGTTGACGTTGCCCTTGCGGATGCTTTTGACCTCGGTACCGGCCAGTTCAATACCGGCTTCAAATTTGTCCTCGATGAAGTAGTCGTGATAGGCTTTTCGGTTGGACGCCAGCTGTTTGACGGTCTGTTTGGCCATGGCCGTGCACCTCCTTCCCTGTGGCGGGAAATCTAGTATATCATTTCAAAGACAAAACCGCAAGGGGAAACCGGAGGAAAATACGCGTTCCGGGAAAACAGGGGAGGCAGCAAGGGAGCGGCTCAGCAGACCGGACCGTGTGCGCCATTGGCTTTTTGGGTAAGGTGATACTTGTTTTTCCCAAAGAAATATCATATAATACAGTGACCTGACCACAAAGCATAAGAGGAGGCGTCCCATGGACAGACGGCCCATTGGCGTGTTTGACTCTGGCTTGGGAGGGCTTACCGCAGTGCGGGAGCTGGCCCGGCTCATGCCGGAAGAGGACCTCATCTACTTCGGAGATACCGGACGGGTGCCCTATGGGGGACGGTCCCAGGACACCATCACCACATATGCTAGGCAGGATGTGCGATTTCTGCGCTCTTTTGACCCCAAGGCTATTGTGATTGCCTGCGGCACTGTATCTACCATCGCCTTGGACGTGCTGCGCAGGGAAAACGACATTCCGGTGTTTGGCGTAGTGGGACCGGCGGTACGCGCCGCAGCCAGGCTGGCGAAAGATGGCCCGGTAGGACTGATCGGCACTAAGGCTACCATCCGATCCGGTGCATATGAACGGGCATTGGCACGTCTACGGTCAGAACTCCAGGTGTGCTCGGAGGCATGCCCGCTGTTCGTCCCGTTGGTGGAGAACGGGCGATTCCGCCCCGGCGATCCGGTGATCGAGACAGTGGCTGCAGAGTATCTGGCGCCCATGAAAGGGGCGGGGGTGGACACTCTCATTCTGGGCTGTACCCATTACCCCCTGCTTCGGCAGGTTATCGGCGCCTGTATGGGGCCCCAGGTGTCTCTGGTGGATGTAGGGGAGCAATGCGCCCACTATGTAGCCGCCCGGCTGGACCGGGACGGCTTACGTACTGATCGGGCTGAAGCGGGCAGCCATCGATATTTTGTCAGCGACAGCACCGAGGACTTTGCTGACCTGGCCTCCGTGTTCTTGGGAGAGGATATGGCCGGCCATGTGGAGAAAATAGACATCACACAATATTAGTGAGGTTTAATATGGAAGAAAATGTAATTATTTCCATTAAGGGCAGCCAGCTCTACGAGGGGCAGGATCCCGATGTTACGGAATTGGTCACCGCAGGCACTCTCCGGCGGGAACAGGAGGGCTATACCATTGCTTATCAGGAGACAGAACTCACCGGACTGGAGGGGACTACCACCAAACTGCGCATCGAAGGCCCTCGGGTAACTTTGCTGCGACAGGGCAGCGTCAACTCCCAGATGATCTTTGAGGTGGGACGCAAGCATCTGTCCATGTACGAAACCCCCTATGGAGCGTTGGCGGTAGGGATCGAAACCCGCCGGCTGAAAAATACCGTGGATGAGGCGGGAGGAGATTTGGAGATCGACTATGCCATCGAGATTGATAACCTGCTGGCGGGCAAGAGCCTGTTTCAGCTTAACGTGAAGAAAAAACCGGGCCTTCCCCAGTGAGAACGGCCTGAGTGAGAAGGAGCTTTGACCATATGACACACAATCTCATCCAGGCCGCCCGGGAGCAGGTGGCCCAGTTAACCCAGCAGGCCTATGAGCGGGCAGTTGCCGATGGGGGCCTTCCTGGCGGGCAGACCATCATCGGCACTGTAGAGGTACCCAAGGATAGCAAGAACGGCGACTTCGCCTCATCCTTTGCCATGGCGGGGGCCAAGGCGCTGAAAATGTCCCCCAGGGCGATCGCCCAAGCCATCCTAGACCACCTGGAGCTGACAGACAGCTACTTCCAGCGGGCGGAAATCGCCGGACCAGGGTTTTTGAACTTTTTTTACGCTCCCAGATGGTATGGCGCGGTGCTTGCCGCAGTGGAGTCCGACCCCCAGGGGTACGGCGGCTCCGGCGAGGGCCGGGGCGAGAAGGTAATGGTGGAGTTCGTCTCCGCAAACCCCACTGGACCCATGCATATGGGCAACGCCCGGGGCGGCGTGCTGGGGGATACGCTGGCCAACGTCCTCCGGCGGGATGGCTATGACACCTGGAAGGAATTCTACGTCAACGACGCAGGTAACCAGATCGCCAAGTTTGCCCAATCCATCAATGCCCGGTATATGCAGCTGATTGTGGGAGAGGATGCTTTCCCATTCCCGGAGAACGGCTATCAGGGGGATGACATCCGGGAGCTGGCCCAGGCCATCTACGACCAGCACGGAGACAGCTGGAAGGACTTGCCTGAGCAGGAGCGGCTGGACGCCATGGCCCAGTTCGGTCTGGCGGTGAACATTCCTAAAATGAAGGACGACCTGCGCAAATATGGCATCGAGTACGACCAATGGTTTTTTGAATCTGAGCTGCATAACTCGGGCTATGTGGCCGAGACAGTGGATCTGCTGGCCCAGAAGGGCTGGACTTATGAGAAGGACGGCGCCTTGTGGCTGAACACCACCGAACTGCTCAAGCGGAAATACTTGGCCGAGGGTAAGAGCCAGGAGCAGGTAGACAAGCTGGATTTGAAGGACGACGTACTGCGCCGGGCCAATGGCTTCTACACCTATTTTGCTGCCGACATTGCCTACCACCGCAACAAATTCGAAAAGCGGGGCTTTGACAAGGTCATCAACGTGTGGGGCGCCGACCACCACGGCCACGTGGCCCGGCTCCAGGCTGCCCTGGATGGGCTGGGGCTGGACGGATCCCACCGGCTGGTCATTGTGCTTATGCAGTTGGTTAACCTGCTCCAAAACGGCAAGCCCGTGCGGATGAGTAAGCGCACTGGCAAGGCCATCGCCCTGCACGACCTGCTGGACGAGATCAGCGTGGACGCTGCCCGGTACTACTTCAACAACCGGGTGTCCACCAGCCCGCTGGACTTCGACCTGGACCTGGCGGTGCGCCAGGATTCGGATAACCCGGTGTACTATGTCCAGTACGCCCATGCCCGGATTTGCTCCCTTGTGGCGCGGATGGGAGAGGCCGGGGTAGCGGTGTGCCCCGCTGGCCAGGCAGATGCGTCCCTGCTGGCCGAGCCGGAGGAGCAGGCCCTGGTGAAAGCCCTGGCCCAGTACCCCGAGGAGGTCCATCAGGCGGCCCGAACCTATGACCCCAGCCGGATCAACCGCTACCTTACCGGCTTGGCCGGGGACTTCCATCGGTTCTACAATGCCTGTCGGTGCATGGTGGACGACCCCTGCCTCCAGGCAGCCCGGCTGAAGCTGGCGGATACCACCCGCCAAGTGCTGGCTAACGGCCTGGGGCTGCTGGGTGTGTCTGCGCCGGAAAAGATGTAAGTAGCTGTGAGCTGCTGGGACATGAGAAAGCCCCCGCCCTGCCGATGGCAGGGCGGGGATTCCTGATGGGAAGGGGTCAGCAGCTGGGCGCGCCTGTCTGGGGATCGACCTTTTTGGTGGTTTTCCACTGAAAGACAAAGCCAAGCACAGCCAGCACCAGCCCCACTACGACGGCGGCGACAGCATTGCTTAGGGAGATGAGGGCCAATAGCTGTTGGCCTACTAGGAGGCCAGAACTGACGGAGGTCACCGCAATGATGTAAAATCGGGTGAGCAGCACCCCCAGCACACCAAATACTAGAAAAGCTATGAGTCCTATCCAAGTGCCCAAAGTGACAGTGAGCAACACCCCGGGGAGCAGACCGCAGAAAAGGAACACACCCACTTTGTAGATCTTGAGGGCCAGCACGGCCAGAAGGAGGCCCGGCAGCAACGCCAGCAGCACTTTGCTCCAGACGGGCCAGTCAACTTGGAACATGGCAGCCAACCCTAGGCAGACCCCGCCTAGGAAGCCTAAAATGGTTACGAGCACTTTAAACAGCCGGAAGCCGAAAAAGCATACCGCCAGATTGAGCAGAATGGAGACCGCCGTGAGAATCACTGCGGCGGTGCCGGACTGGGGCAGGGCCGCGGGAAAAGCGGAGAGCATTATATCTAACGTCATAAAAAGGGCCTCCTGTATTCTTTGTCCTAGCGCAGGTGGATACCGGAC
>ENA-UONU01001911-UONU01001911.1-human-gut-metagenome-genome-assembly--contig:-CS51-NODE-1911-length-13747-cov-3.857800_pt1 | contig 13747 bp, 10 predicted proteins | sample MGYA00242462_ERZ724009 | MGnify/ENA metagenome assembly ERZ724009 | reverse complement strand
TGTAATAGAGGCTGTAGACTTTCTTGTAAAGGAAGAAAAAGTAGAGTCAATTGCGATTTGCTATTTATTTTCTTTCTTTAACAGAGAGCATGAGGAAAGAACCAGAGATATTATCCTGGAAAGGTATCCGAATGTCAGAGTTTCTATATCATCTAAAATTAATCCAAGATTTCGTGAATACGAGCGTATGGTGGTAACTGCGTTTGATGCATATATCGGACCTGTTATGGAGCAGTATATTACAAAATTAAATAATACATTAAATAAAAAAGGGGTAACGTGTTCTTTGCAGCTTATGCAGTCCAGAGGGGGGATTACAAGTTCTTCTATGTGCTCGGAAAGGCCGGTTCTTACACTGTTGTCTGGTCCGGCAGCCGGTGTAATAGGGGCAAAGCAGATTGCAAAAGAGACAGGGAGAAAGAATATTCTGACATTAGATTTAGGTGGTACAAGCAATGATGTATCCATTATACAAAATGGAGAATCAAAATTGTTTACCGATGGTAAAATTGGCAACTATCCTTGTCGGCAGGCTATGATGGACATTAGCACAATTGGAGCCGGAGGAGGAAGTATTGCATGGGTCGACGGAGGGGGATGGCTTCGTGTAGGGCCTCAAAGTGCTGGATCTTTTCCGGGACCGGCGTGCTATGGAAAAGGAGGAGAGCAGCCAACTTATACGGATGCCAGTTTAATTATGGGATATTTGAGGCCAGATTTTTTTGCGGGTGGAGAGGTAAGTCTCGATAAAGATCTTGCACATAGGGCCATTCAAGAAAAGGTTGCTGATGTTTTACAAATGGGAATTTACGATGCCGCAGCGGCGATCCATAAAATTATGCACAATCAGATGGCTGACCAGATCCGGCTCGCTACAGTGAAAAGAGGATATGATCCAAGAAGCTTTTCGGTTGTGGCTTCTGGAGGCGCAGGACCTATTGCAGCATGCAGTATCTTAAAATTATTAGACTTTAAAGAAGTTATTGTTCCCCCTACACCGGGAGTTATGGCTGCTTTGGGGCTGTTGTCGGCAGATATTGAGCATGAGGAAGTCGTAACTTTTGCGGCAAAGATAAATGAGGTGGATTTGGAAGATTTAAAGGAAGCTATTAAAGAAGGAATTGGCTTATGCGAGCAGGAGAGGGAGAATGCAGGTATATCAAAAAATTCTATGGAGATTACCTATTCTGCTGAGATGCGTTATGTGGGACAATCCTATGAATTGGAAATTCCTTTCCCGGAGGCGGGAGCTGAATTGACTAAGGATTCTCTAAAAAAGGTAGAAGAACGATTCCATCAGAAACATGAGCATGTATATAAACAGGCATTTAGAAATTTGCAGATTGAATTTACAGCGATTCGTATTCTTATTTCCCAGAAACCTTCCCTGATACCAAAATGGGAGAAAGGACGAGAAGGGAACTGGGGGGAATCGTTTGAAAAAAGAAGAGTCTATTTTGATGAATGCAAGGGTTGGATGGAATGTGACGTATACAATAGAAGGGAGTTGGCAGTTTCTCAGGTGATTATAGGTCCCGCTATTGTAGAACAAACAGATACTACTACATTGATTTATCCAGACCAGAAAGCAATTGTAGACCAGTGGGGAAATTTAATTGTAACGATGATGGAATCCTGTAAACTGTAAAAAGTTATAGCAAATAGAAGGAGAGGGGGTACAATGGAGTGGACAATCAGATTGAAAGATTAAAAGTTGAACATATTTCAAAAACTTTTCCGGGAACAAAGGCTTTAGTTGATGTTTCATTGTCCATTATGCCAGGGGAAGTGCGTGCTCTTGTGGGAGAGAATGGAGCGGGGAAATCCACTTTGATGAATATAATCGGAGGTGTTTTGGAACGGGATTCAGGCGAGGGAACAATCTGTATTGATGGTGTTCCGGTGGATTTTCGGATTCCCACCGATGCAGTTAAAGCAGGGGTTGGATTTGTTCATCAAGAGCTTAGTATGTTTGTGCATTTATCTGTAGCGTATAACATTTTTGCGGATCGGATTCCTATGACGCCATATAAAACAATCGATAAGAAAAAGCTGAATACCGATGCTGAGAATCTTCTGAAAAAATTCTCATTGACGGTAAAACCGGAAACCAAGGTGGGAGATTTGTCGATTGGAAATCAACAGATGATTGAGATTGTGCGTGCTATTTCTCAAAATGCAAAGTTGATTATTTTTGATGAGCCAACATCCTCTCTTTCAGAAGGTGAAGTGGAAATGCTTTTTAAAATTATCCGCCAATTGAAAGAGCGGAACATCAGCATTATATATATTACTCACAAAATGAATGAGATTTTTCAAATATGCGATTCTGTTTCTGTACTTCGTGATGGGCATATGATTGCTACGTTCCAAAAAGAACAGGTTACAATGGAAGAAATTGTAAATAATATGGTGGGAAGGGAGATTTCGGCATATTATCCGGATAAAAGCAGCGGGATTGATGGTGAGCTTATGAGGGTAGAGAATCTGAAGCTGACAAGCCAATCCATTCCGTGTTCGTTTGATCTGAAGAAAAAAGAAATATTAGGATTTTACGGATTGATAGGAGCAGGAAGAAGTGAAATGTTAAGAGCTATGTGCGGGATTGACGGGAAATTCTCAGGAGATGTATGGCTGGAGGGGAAGAAGATTATTATTAAATCTTATCAGGATGCATTAAAATATGGGATTACGTATCTGACAGAGGATCGAAAAAAAACAGGAATTTTTCCGGGATTATCGGTATGTAAAAATATTTATGTATCCAACATGTGTAAACAAAAAGGATTTTGGCTAAAACAGTCATCAGAGAGTGAAAAAGCAAAACAGGCTGTGACGGTTCATAATGTGAAGACAAGCAGTATAGAATCACCTATTAGTTCTTTGAGTGGAGGAAATCAGCAAAAAGTTTTGGTGGCTCGCTGTATGCGTGTAAATCCTAAAGTGCTTATCTTAGATGAACCGACCAGAGGGATTGATGTAAATGCAAAGGCGGAGATCCATAAAAAAGTAAGAGCTCTGGCCGAACAGGGAATTGGAATCATTGTTGTTTCGTCTGAGATGCCGGAGATCATGGGGTTATGTGATAGGATTGTTATGATGAAAGATGGAGAAGTAAGAGGAGTTTTGACAGGAGAAGAAATAGAAGAACATAATATCATTCAATATGCCACAGGCACAAATAAAGTGTAATGGGGAGAACAGAGGATGAAAATAAATAAAAGTTTACTGAAAAAGCGAGAAGTACTTGTATTAGGTGTTATTTTTGCAATTTTAATTGTAATGGGTGCAACAACCCAGACATTTCTTACATTAAATAATATGATGAGTGTGGCGATTGGATTATGTGCAGATGGATTTATTGCTCTTGCCATGACATTTATTTTGATTTCCGGCCAAATTGATTTGTCTGTGGGAGCAGTCCAGTGCTTGGCTTCTATGCTTATTGGACAGCTCTATATTTACTACGGAATGGATGTATGGATAGCAACTATTGTTGCTTTGATAACCAGTATGATTTTAGGATGGGTTACTGGTGTATTGGTAGCAAAATTGAACATACTTCCATTCATTATAACACTTGGGATGCAAGGGGTAGCCAGAGGGTTATGTTATGTAATTTCGTCAGGAAATTCCATACCCATCACAGGAGAGAATGTGGCTGTATTTCGCCAATTAGGCTCAGGATACATTGGAAAGATTCCTATGTTTTTTATTCTTCTGATCATTGCGGCTATTATATGCCAGTTTTTGCTGATGAAAACTAAATTCTTTGCAAAGGTTTATTTTATCGGAAGCAATGCGAAGGCAGCAGAGCTGGCAGGGATTAAAGTGAAAAATACAAAGATAGCATTATATGTTATTTCAGCTTTTTTGGCAGCCCTTGCCGGCGTACTTTCCACCTCTAGGTTTGGAGTTTCCACTCCTACTTTGGGCCTCCAGGCGGAAGGAAGGGCGATTACAGCAGCTGTTATTGGAGGAACCAGTATGGCTGGAGGAGAAGGTAATATTGTAGGAACTATGCTTGGATTGATTATGATTCATCTTTTCACCAACGCATTAATACAAATGGGGGTTTCTGTTTACTGGCAGGATTTTGCAAGCAGCGCTTTATTGATTGTGGTGATTGTTTTTGATACGCTCAGCAAACGGGCAAAACGAAATTAAAAAAGATAAAAGGAGGATATTAATATGAAGAAGGTATTGAGTTTAGCAATGGCAGCGGTTATGGTGTGTATGAGTGTTGCGGGATGCAATAGCGGACCAAATCAGGAAGAAACCAAAGCACAAAAAGAATCTGGGGGAACAGAAGCGTCCGGACAGTTATCAGGAGTATCTTTGGGAACAGTGGAAAATCCGGAAGATCAGACTTATTTATGGTGTTCTTATGAATCAACAGATGATTTTATGCTAATGGTCTATGAAGGATTTGAAGATTGTGGTAAAATGTTAGGTGTTAATACAGCTCATGTGGGATCTTCTCAGAATGATTTGACAGAATATATTAATACAGTCGAGCGGGCAATTTCCATGGAACCAGATGGAATAGCGGTGCATGTATTTAATGCAGATGCATATGTAGATGTTATTAATAAGGCGGTAGATGGAGGTATTCCTGTTATGACTACAGGGCCTGATTCTCCTAATAGCAAAAGGATCTGTAATGTTGGTGTAGAGAATGGTGAAGCAGGAGCTTTTGGAGCGGAGCGATTAGGGGAGCAGATGGGAGGAAAGGGAAAGGTTTTAGTGCTCACTAGGGCAGGGCAGAATAACAGTGAACTTCGTATTCAAGGGTTTAAAGAGACGCTGGCAGAAAAATATCCGGATATTGAGATTGTTTCTGAAGTCAGTGTAACAGCAGAAATTGCGGATCAGGCATCTAAGACAGCGGCTGCTTTGACAGCTAATCCAGAAATTGATGCAATTTTTTGTTCACTTGGGATTCAGGCAGTAGGCGCTTCGCAGGGATGTGATCAGGTTGGAAGATCGGATGTTGTTATATTCGGATTTGATAGAAATCCGGCACAGTTGGAGCTGGTAAAGCAGGGGAAAGTAATGGGCTCCATTGCTCAAGGCTGCTATAATATGGGATGGTGGGCTTGCTTAGGACTTTATATTGAGCACAATGGTCTTCTGGGAGACAGAAACTTTCCGACTTTTATCAGCGCAGGAGTAACTTATATTGATCAAAGTAATGTAGATAAAGAAATTGAGGAGTCAAATGCCCGAATAGCGGCAGCAAAATAGAATGAATATATATGATATTTCAAAAGAAGCAAAGGTTTCTACAGCTACAGTATCGCGTGTTTTGAATGGAAACTCAAAAGTGAGTGAAAAAACGAGAGCGGCAGTGATGGAGGTGATACAAAAACATGGATATCAACCCAGTGCACTGGCGAGGGGATTGTCTTTAAAGTCGATGAGCATGATAGGCATCATGGCGGCAGATTGCAAGGCTCCTTTTCTGGCTCTGGCGATTCATTATCTGGAGGATTTTTTGAGGGACAAAAACTATAGCACATTATTATGCTGTACTGGATATGACTTGGAAGACAAAAAAAAGAGATTGGAATTTTTATTGACTAAAAATGTAGATGCAGTCATTTTGGTTGGCTCAGGTTTTGTAGACTGTGATGATTCTATGAATCAATACATAAAAAATGCAGCAGATAAAGTTCCGATTATGCTTATTAATGCAAGTATGTCTTATCCAAACATATATAGTGTAGCCTGCGATGACAGAAAAGCGGTATTTGAGGCGACAGAATGGCTGTATCGGACTGGATCGGAAAATGTACTGTTTGTGTATAATCAGACGTCGTACAGCGGTATTCGGAAGCTGGCAGGTTTTCATGAGGCGGCTAGGACATATGGAAAGGACTGGCAGGAATATAGTGTATATTGTCCGAATGAGATTGTTAATGTTCATAAAATAGCAGATTTCATTGAAGGGATATATCGAAAAGGTTTAAAGTTTGATGCAGCAGTTACGGCAGATGATAATTTGGCAGCTGGCATTATCAAATTTTGTAAAAGAATGGAGATTTCAGTTCCTGGTAAAGTACGGGTAATCGGATTTAATAATTCTTATATAACAGAATATTGTGAGCCTGAATTATCGTCCATTGACAATCGTTTGGAAGAACTATGCCGAACTTGTGTGGAAGCCACAGCAGATCTTTTGGAAAATAATATAATTCCACATAATGAAATGATCTCAGCAAAGCTGGTATTGCGAGGTTCTACTTAACAGGCATTCTTCAAGGGGAAAATAATATAAATTTTATTAGTTGATTTTAGAAAAGTCATAGCTTCCTAAGCTGAAAGCTATGGCTTTTCTTTTTTACCTAACATGCTTTTATAGCTTCCTCCAATTCTCCCGCGCATATTCCTTTGCCAGCTCCACCAGATATTTGTGGGGAGGTTCCATGATCAGATCCTTGCGAAAGAGAATGGAATGAATCCGGTACATTTTCGGTTCCAGGGAAAAATAGGTGATCTTCGGTGAGCTGACAGCGTAGCCGCTGGGGATAAAGGCAGCCCCGATGCTGCTGGACACCATGTCGCAGATGGACTGGGCATGGTTGGTGTTGCAGGCAATGATAGGATTGAAGTCCTTTCCTAAAAAATCATCTACCAGATAGCGGATGCAGGAACCTTTTAACTGGAGGATAAATGGGGTTTCACCGAAGCAGCGAAGGAGCTCTCTGCCTGTGAGGATGTGGGGGTCAGTATCTTTCAGGGATTGGCAGTAGGGATGGGAATTGGGGGCAGCAAAAACCACCTCCTCTTTTCTTAACTCCAGGCTATGGCCTTTATAAGATTCCAGGGAATTGGCGGTTACAAAGGCAATGTCCACATCTCCTTTGTATATGGAGTTTCGCATGGCGTTCAGATTGTTGTCTGATAATACCAGCTGTACATTGGGATAATATTTGCGGAAATCTACCAGGATGGAGGTCAGCATCTCCAGGGCGCGGGAGGCGGAGGTTCCAATACTCAGACGGCTGGCGGTGGAGATGCGCTGAATATCCTTATTCAGAATATCAGTCAGGGACAGAACCTTGCGGGCATAGTCCGCGTAGAGTTCCCCCACAGGGGTGAGGGTATAGACGCCTCCGGTGCGCAGGAACAAAGGAGTTCCAATCTCCTGTTCCTGTTTGGCCAAAAATTGACTGAGAGTGGGTTGGGAGATAAAAAGTTTGCTGGCAGCACGGGTCATATTTCCGGTTTCTGCTAAAACCAGTATATATTCGAGATAACGTGTATCCATGATATTCCTTCTTTCGTTCGCGTTTCTATAAAATGTGCAGTTCCCTTTAAAATGTGCATTTCCTTTTAAGACCTATTATAGGCATTGCTTATAATAATCATAGGAAAGGGTCATTGGAAAAAATGCACAATCAGATATATAATTAAAACATACAAATAGTAAAAATATACACACTTCTGAAATGTAGAGAGAAAATATTGTGGCTAAAACGCTGTTCTGTTATTATAACAGAGATTGCAAATAATGCAAATGGCAAATCTGTATAAAAACGGAGGAATAGGCATGGAGTATAATATTTTTGACTATGGAGCTGTGGAAAATGGAAGGCTTTGGGAGAGGGAAACCGTCCAGAAAGTCATTGCTGCCTGGTGCAAGAGAAGGGATGGGGAGATTCCCTGAAAACCTTATCTATAAAACATTGCAGGTGCGGTGAATATCATATCCTGAGAGTGGAGGGCTTAAAGGAGAGCGGATCGCCTCTGTAAGAAACAATTGGATCACACACAGGAAGGGAGGAGCAGGCAGGTCAAAGGAACCTGCCAAGGAGAGAAAATGAAGACATACATTGTAAAGCGCACAGGACAGATGTTTTTGATCCTTATCTTGATCTCGATTTTCACATTTATGCTGGTTTCTTTTATACCAGGCGATCCGGTATATGCCATGCTGGGGGAAGAGGTTTCCCAGGAGGAGTATGACCGTGTTTATCGCGAATTAAAGTTAGACCAGCCGGTGATCAAACGGTATTTCAGCTGGCTCGGAGGGGCAGTCCAGGGAGACTGGGGACAATCCACACAGTTCCATAAAAGTACCCTGGAGGTGCTGATGGAGCGGATCCCTATTACCCTATTCTTTTCCCTCAGCGCATTCGCTATCAGTATCCCTCTCGGAATCCTCTTTGGAGTGATAAGTGCTGTTTACAGAGGACGTCCTGCCGATACAGTGGTGACTCTGATCGCCAACATTACGGCATGTCTCCCTCAGTTCTGGATCGGGCTTTTGGTTATGTACATATTTGCCATGAAGTTAGGGTGGCTTCCATCTTACGGCTTTACATGGTTTTCTGAGGATCCGGTCATGGGTATCAAACAGACCATCATGCCGCTGTTCTGCCTGGCTCTGGGAGGCATCGCCACGACCACCCGTCAGACCCGCTCCAGTATGCTGGAGGTGATCCGACAGGATTATGTGAGAACAGCTAAGAGCAAGGGGCTTTCCAACAAGAAGGTTATTTTCATTCATGCACTGAAAAATGCGCTGATCCCGGTCATCACCATTTTAGGAATGCGTTTGGGTTCTATGTTAGCTGGTTCTATGTTTGTGGAATCTGTATTTAATATTCCCGGAATGGGTTCCCTTTTCGTAAAGGCCATCCAGTCCCGTGATATTCCAGTAGTTCAGGCATGCGTGCTGGTGACAGCCCTTGTATCCTGTATCATCAATCTCTTGACAGATATTCTCTATGCAGTAGTGGACCCAAGAGTCCGTTACGAGTAAGGAGGCGGCGTAATGAAAGACAACGGAAGATGGAAGAAAGCAGTAAAAACGCTGTTTGCCAGAAAGGTGGCAATGGTCAGCGCAGTGGTAGTGGTGCTGTTTATACTCACGGCTGTTTTTGCCCCGGTTATCGCACCTTATGACCCTAATTATGCAGACTTTGCAGCCTTTTTGCAGGGGCCAAGCAGTACCCATATACTGGGAACCGATAATTACGGGCGGGATGTGCTGAGCCGAATTATCTATGGAACAAGGGTCAGCCTGATCATTGGTGTGCTGGCAGTTATGATCGCCTGTGTGATCGGAACCTTCTTAGGAATGGTGGCAGGCTATTTCGGCGGGATCGTGGACGATGTGATCAACCGTTTGATGGAGGCAGTACGCGCAATCCCTCAGATCATCCTGGCTATGGCTCTTACCGCAGTATTCGGAAGCGGGATCCGGAATCTGGCCATCATTTTGGGAATTTCCTCTATGGCTGGATATGTCCGCATGATGAGAGGCCAGGTTCTTACGATTAAGCAGTCCGATTATATTATGGCAGGAAAGCTTCAGGGAAATAAAAATTTCCGGCTGATGTTTAAGCATATTCTTCCAAATAGTATTTCACCTATCATTGTTATGATGACACAGCAGGTGGGTTCTACGATCTTAGCAGAGGCGGGACTCAGCTTCCTGGGGCTTGGAATCAGCGCTCCCACTGCTTCCTGGGGAAGTATGGTCAGCGAGGGACGGCTGTTCCTGCTGCAGAATCCTGTATTTTCCCTGACGCCGGGAATCTGTGTGGCAGTTCTGGTCATCAGCCTGAATATGTTCGGCGACGGTGTCCGTGACGCCCTGGATCCAAGGCTTAGAGGCGAAGTTTAATTGAGGAGGCGGGAAAATGGAACATCTATTGGAGATAAAGAACATAGAAACCTGTTTTAAAACAGACGGCCAGCTGGTAAAAGCCGTGGACGGAGTGTCCATGTATCTGGATCCCGGCGAGATCATTGGAATTGTAGGGGAGTCAGGAAGCGGAAAATCCGTCACCATGATGAGTATGCTTCAGCTGATCAGTTCTCCGGGAAAGATTACCGGGGGAGAGGTTTATATACAGTGCGAGGATAAAAATATGCTGGAATACGGCCCTGACAGCGAGCAGATGAGGCATATGCGAGGCGGAAAGGTCAGCATGATCTTCCAGGAGCCAATGACTTCTCTCAACCCTGTTCTGACCATTGGCTATCAGATCCAGGAAAACATTATGGAGCACCTTCACCTCAGCAAGGAGGAGGCCAAAAAGAAGGCCATTGAGATGTTAAAGTTGGTAAATATCCCGGATGCAGAGGAGCGCTTTAACTATTATCCCCAGCAGTTCTCCGGCGGTATGCGCCAGAGGATCATGATCGCTATGGCTATGTCCTCTGAGCCCACCGTGCTTGTGGCAGACGAGGCCACCACTGCTTTGGACGTGACAACCCAGGCCCAGCTTCTTGAAATGCTCCGGGACATTGCAAAAAAGACCAATACAGCTCTTGTGATTGTTACCCATAATCTGGGAATTGTGGCCCGGTTTGCAGAGCGGATCTACGTTATGTATTCCGGAAGCGTGGTAGAAATGACGGATACCAAGCGGCTCTTTGCCAATCCGGAGCATCCTTATACCAGGGCGCTTCTTCGGGCGATCCCCAGACTGGATGACCCAAAGGATCGGGTGCTGATCCCTATTGAGGGGCTTCCGCCGAATCCGGCTTCCCGTCCTTCCTACTGTCCTTTCTACGACCGCTGCGAATATCATATGGATAAATGCAGGGAGTGCAGTAAGCCCCAGCTGGAAGAACTGGAAACAGGCCATTTTGCAGCCTGCCATCTGACAGAGGAGGAGAAGGCGGCTAAGGCCCGGGAGATTGCTTCTAAGGAGACGAAAAAAGCTCCCAAGATCATTGCAAAGGACGAGCTGTGTCTGGATGTTAAGAACGTAAAGAAATATTTCCCTATCTACAGCGGCCTGATGAGAAAGAAGACAGGAGAGGTCAAGGCCATTGAGGATATTTGCTTTTATGCCAGAAAGGGAGAGACCCTGGGAATCGTAGGAGAGTCCGGATGCGGAAAGACGACCCTTGCCCGCTGCATCATGCGGGTGTATCAGCCTGAGGACGGGGAGATCATTTTTAACGGCACGGATATTGCAAAATTCAATGACCGTCAGATGTATCCCTTCCGCCGGAAGATCGCCATGATCTTCCAGGATCCATTCTCATCCCTGGATCCAAGACAGACGGCGGAATCCATTGTGGGTGAGTCCCTTCTCCTTCATAAGCTGGTGAAGAATAAGGCGGAATATGACGCCAGGGTGGATGAGCTCTTTCGTATCGTAGGATTGGATCCGGCTTTAAAATACCGGGTTCCCCATGAATTTTCCGGCGGTCAGAGACAGAGGATCGGTATTGCCAGGGCGCTGTCCTCTGAGCCGGACATGATCATCTGTGATGAGCCAATATCTGCTCTGGACGTGTCCATTCAGGCGCAGATCATCAATCTGTTAGAGGAACTTCAGGCAAAGCTGGGACTGACCTATCTGTTTATCGCCCATGACCTGGCTGTGGTAAAGCATATCAGTACCCGGATCCTGGTGATGTATCTGGGGCGGGTGGTGGAGATTGCTGAGTGCGATGAGCTTTACAGCAACACCCTTCATCCCTATACCAGAACCCTTCTCAGCGCGGTTCCGGTGGCAGATCCTGTTGTGGAGGAATCAAGGGAGCGGATTCCGATCCGCGGTGAGGTTCCAAGCCTGACGAAGCGGCCGGAGGGATGTCCCTTCCATGACCGCTGCCCGAATGCCACAGAACGCTGCAGGAAAGAGGTTCCAGCTCTTAAAAATGTGGGAAATGGCCATGAGGTGGCATGTTTCTTATATGAGTAAACCTTTGTTTCAAACATCAATAAAAATATAGCCGGCCTATCTTTGTTTTCCTTAACCAATATGGCTCAAGGAGGATAAGAGCAGGAACAGAAAAGGAACAGAGAGAAGGCTGGCTGAAAAGAGGAGGATAAAAAGTATGAAGCTGACGAAAAAAATTGTATCATTGGCCCTGGCTGCTGCTATGACAGCAGGTATGGTATCTGGATGCGGCGGAGGAAGTTCTTCCAAAACACCTGGAAGCGAAGCAGCCGGAGCAGAGGCTTCTTCGGAGGCAGCTGGAAGCGAGGCGGCCGGAAGCGAAGCAGCAGGCGGGGAAGGGAAGCAGGAGGAACCAGCAGGGGAGCCCCAGAAGGGAGGCAGCCTGACCATTGCCATTCCCCAGGTTCATAATACCTTTTTCATGCCCCAGTCCACTACTACCAGCGACCGTTTTGGCGCGCAGCCTGTGCTGGAGTCGCTGGGACGTGCGGACGAGGAGGGAAATTATTATCCCTGGCTGGCAGAGGAGTTTATTACAGATCCTGATAAGCTTACCTTTACCATCAAGCTGCGGGAGGGAGTGAACTTTACAGACGGTTCCCCCTGTGATGCAGAGGCAGTGGCCTGGAACATCCAGCAGTATATTGATAATGGAAAGGCCAGCGAGATTGGAACTCCAAAGGAGATCCGGGTGGTAGATGACCTGACTGTGGAGATCCAGTATGACCAGTGGGCAAATAACTGGGACAATGTGATCGGTGACATTTACATCTGCTCGAAGGAAGCTTATGAGAAAAACGGAGAAGAATGGTGCAAGACCAATGCAGTGGGAACCGGACCATTCCTTCTGGAGTCCTTTGTGATGGATAATAAGATCACCTATGTAAAAAATGAAGATTACCGCATTGAGGGACAGCCCTACTTAGACAGCCTTGAGATCGACATGATCACAGATACCAACACCATGATGTCTGCCCTGTTAAATAAAGAGGTGGGCGTGGCTATGAAGTTTGAGAATGATGCGATCATTAATTCTATCAAAACAGCAGGCTTTGAGAGCGTAGGACGCAAAAATGCAAACGTAGCGGATATTAAGCACATCATCTGGAACAGCAAGAGCGACAAGCATCCGATGGGAGATTTAAAGGTACGTCAGGCGATCATGCACGCTATCCAGTGGGATGATGTGGCAAAGGCCCTGTCCGGCGGCCTGGGAGAGGCGACGCCATTATTCTGCACCAAGGATTCCTGGGCATATGCTCCTGACGCTGAGTTCTATGAGTATGACCTGGAGCTGGCAAAGAAGCTGTTGGCAGAGGCTGGCTATCCGGACGGATTTGAGACAACCATTTACACAAAGGCCATTGACAATGATACAGCAACCGCATTCCAGGCAATTTTAGCCCAGATCGGCATCAAGGCAGAGATCAATACTCTGGACAGCTCCGCTCTGGCAGCTATGCAGAAAGAGGACGATATTGACGGTTTTATTGCAAACCGCGGCGCCAGCAAGATGGACTTTACCAACAATTATATCCGCCTTTACTCCTCTGAGGGAATCAAGAATCACGGCATTATGCTGAGACCGGCAGAGTTTGAGGATCCCTTATTTGCAGCCAGAGCCGCTAAGACTTTGGATGAGAAGAAGGAGAATCTGCAGAAAGCTGCCAAGGCCCTGGTACAGGATTATGTTATGATCACTCCTTTGGCAGTTGTATATTATGAATCCTTTGCTGTTCCCGGACTGGAGGACAGCGGTATCTACGATGTAAGCCTGGAGCAATGGACACCTGAGGCAGTACACTGGACAAAATAAAATAGCCGGTTTTGGAACCGTATCTTCTGGCGGGCGAAGGCACATCAAGGGTCCGCCAGGGGATCCTTCCGCGATTTTTATAAAAAGGGGATTTAACGATTATGCTGGGAGACAAAATTAAAGTTCAGTCAAAGGTAGTATCTGATTATACAGATGAACAGCTGCTGTTTATCAAGCAGATGGGTGTAAAATATGTGTATGTGATTTTTAAGGACGAGCATACCGATTATGATTCCGTTATGCGGTTTATGGAGCGGTTAAGGAAATTTGATCT
>ENA-UONU01001903-UONU01001903.1-human-gut-metagenome-genome-assembly--contig:-CS51-NODE-1903-length-13810-cov-16.958706_pt1 | contig 13810 bp, 16 predicted proteins | sample MGYA00242462_ERZ724009 | MGnify/ENA metagenome assembly ERZ724009 | reverse complement strand
TGGCTAGAGCACACGGTTCATACCCGTGGTGTCGAGGGTTCGAATCCCCCTCTCGCTATGAATGAAGAGGCAATCTGTGAAAGCAGGTTGCTTTTTGTAATATAAATTAGATAAAACGGAAAATGATCATGTAAAATAAAATATATATTGGAAAAGCAGGTGTTTTATGAAAAATACAGTGAGAAAACATATTTATTTCTCCGGCAGGGTCCAGGGAGTAGGATTCCGCTATCGTTCTTATTATATTGCTCAGTCACTGGGGCTGACTGGATGGGTGACGAATCTCTGGGATGGCCGGGTGGAAATGGAAGTGCAAGGACAGACGTTTGATATCCAGGAACTTTTAAAACGTATCCAGGAACAAAACTGGATCGAAGTATCAGATATGGAGATCACAGATATCCCCTGTGAACAGGAAAACAGCTTTCATATATACTGAGAAGTTAATGTCCGTAACGGCTATAGGGCATTTTTAATAGAAATTTTCGATGTGTTTTATATGTTTTTCAACAGTGGTATGGTATAATGTAATAAGCGCAGAAAAAAACAAGCGCCGCCAAGGGCGGCATTTGTTTTTTTGCAAGCTTATTAACGAAGATCCCGTCTGCGTCAGCAGACAGATGAGCGCGTCAGCGCGTGGACCTGAGTCTACGCAGAAAGAGGAACAAGCGCCGTCAGCGCATGGAACTGAGTTTATACAGAAACGAGAAAGGACACCCGTTTGCCTATGTACCATTTTATCATCAATCCAAATGCAGGCTCAGGCAGAGGATGGAAGGTATGGAGAGCCATCGCCGGTTATATGGACCGGCACAATATTGAATACGAAGCGGTTCTGACAAACGGGACCGGTGAAGCCAGAGAAGCGTCCAGGGAATTGACCAAGAAAGCAGGAAAGCCTTGCTTCCTTATTGTTGTTGGCGGAGACGGCACCATGAATGAAGTTTTAGATGGAGCTTCCTTCCATGGTCCTTTAAATCTGGGCTATATCCCGGCAGGAACAGGAAATGACTTATGGCGAAGTCTTCATATGCCGGTAAATCCTGTGCGGTGTCTGAAAAAGCAGCTTTACCCAAGGCACTTCTCCGTGATCGATTACGGCGTTCTTTCTTATGGAAAAGGAGAACCATTTCACAGGCGGTTTTTAGTTAGTGCCGGAATTGGTTTTGACGCAGCTGTCTGTCAGGCGGCCCGCGATTCCAGACTTCGCAGCCGCTTAGGTCACATGGGTTTTCGCAGGTTTTCTTATCTGCTTCTTGGTATCAGCCAGTTTTTTAAATGCCGTTCTTCCAGGGGATATATTGTTTTGGATGGTGTAAAAAGGGTAGAATTTAATAATATCCTGTTTATATCTTGTCATATCCAGCCTTCAGAAGGCGGCGGCTTTGTTTTTGCACCAAAGGCAGATGGAAAAGACGGGCTGATGAACATTTGTGTAGTCAGCTATGCCAACCGGTTGAAGCTGATCCCGCTTCTTTTAAGCGCTATGACAGGCAGAAGAAAACGTTATAAAGGGCTCAGGACCTACGAATGCCGGGAAGTGAGAATACATACAGATGCCTCTTTTCCGGTTCATGTAGACGGAGAAGTATGCGGCAATGTAAATGATATACAGGCTGAATGTATACCACGGAAAGTGCGGATGATGTTCTGATAACGTGGCTCGCCTGATAAAAAGTATTTTATACAGATCAGATGTCCTCTCGGAGTCTTTCCTGTACCTGCCTTTGTGGCCGGTTTTTTGCCAGTCGCATTCGGATTTCATCACCGTACGCACCGCGTACGCCTCAGAAATTTGGGTACAACTGACAAAAAAACTTCTCACAAAATCAGGCACAGAAAGATTCCGAGAGAACATATCAGTTATAAAGGAGACATGAAATAAATGAGGATTGGACAGGGATATGATGTACACAAACTGGTAGAGGGAAGAAAACTGATCCTTGGCGGTGTAGAGATCCCATATGAGAAAGGACTTTTAGGACATTCCGATGCGGATGTTCTTGTTCATGCAGTTATGGATGCTCTGCTGGGAGCAGCAGCCTTAGGGGATATCGGACAGCATTTTCCGGATACAAATCCAGAATATGAAGGCATTTCCAGTATTGAACTGCTGAAAAAAGTAGGAGAACTGTTAGAAGAAAAGGGTTATATAGTGGAAAATATTGATGCCACTATTATTGCCCAGCGCCCTAAATTGTTAAATTACCGTCCGGCAATGGCTGAAAACATTGCAGAGGCTCTTCATCTGGATGTATCCAGAGTCAGCGTAAAAGCTACCACAGAAGAGGGCCTTGGCTTTACAGGGACAGGCGAAGGAATCTCATCCCAGGCAATTACATTATTGACGGAAGTAGCTGATTACTGCTATGATAATAAAATAATAAATGAAGGCTGTGGGGGCTGTGGAGGCTGCTGTGGTCCTCAAAAGTAAAGTTTAAGTGATAAAAGGGATAGCATAAATAAATGTGCGTATGAAAAAGCGCGGAAATGAGGAGGAATTATGAAGATTTTTAATACTCTCACAAGAAGAAAAGAAGAATTTGTCCCATTAACACCGGGACAGGTGAAAATGTATGTATGCGGACCTACGGTTTACAATCTGATCCACATTGGAAATGCAAGACCGATGATCGTATTCGATACAGTACGCCGCTATTTTGAGTACAAGGGATATGATGTACAGTATGTATCCAACTTCACTGATGTAGATGACAAGATCATCAAGAAGGCAAATGAAGAAGGCGTAGATGCAGAAGTTATCTCCAAACGCTATATTGAAGAGTGCAAAAAGGATATGGCAGCATTAAATGTAAAGCCTGCTACTGTAAATCCACAGGCAACCCAGGAGATCCAGGGCATGCTCACCATGATCCAGACACTGATCGATAAGGGACATGCTTACGTTGCAGATGACGGAACTGTATATTTTAAGGTAAAATCCTTTAAAGAATACGGCAAATTATCCCATAAGAATTTAGATGAACTTCAGTCCGGCTTCCGTGAATTAAAGGTAAGCGGTGAAGAAGTAAAGGAAGACCCAAACGATTTCGTTCTTTGGAAGCCGAAAAAAGAAGGAGAGCCTTACTGGGAGTCTCCATGGTGCCAGGGACGTCCAGGCTGGCATATTGAGTGTTCTGTTATGGCAAAGCATTATCTTGGAGACCAGATCGATATCCATGCAGGCGGTGAAGATCTGATCTTCCCACATCATGAAAATGAGATCGCACAGAGTGAATGCGCAAATGATAAGACCTTTGCAAACTACTGGATGCACAATGGTTTCTTAAATATTGATAATAAGAAGATGTCTAAATCACTGGGCAACTTCTTTACTGTTCGTGATATTGCTGAGAAATATGACCTGCAGGTACTGCGTTTCTTTATGTTAAGCGCACATTACAGAAGCCCGATCAACTTCAGCGCAGAACTGATGGAGGCTTCTAAGAACGGATTAGAGCGTATCATTACGGCAGTAGACCGCTTAAAAGAACTGGATGCAAAGGCAGAAGGTGCTGCTGAGACCTGTGCAGAGCAGGAAAAGATGGTGGAAGTACAGAAGCTGCGTGAAAAATATGAGGCAGCTATGGAGGATGATTTTAACACAGCAGATGCTGTTTCCGCTATTTTCGAGTTGGTAAAACTTGCTAACTCCACAGCAGATGCTTCCAGCACCAAATCCTATATTTCCTGCCTGTTAAAGGAAATCGAACAGTTATGTGATGTTTTAGGCATCATCACAGAGAGAAAGGCAGAAGTCCTTGACAGCGAGATCGAGGAAATGATCGCAGCAAGACAGCAGGCAAGAAAAGACAGAAACTTTGCTCTTGCAGACGAGATCAGAGGAAAACTTCTGGATATGGGTATTGTCCTAGAAGATACCAGAGAGGGCGTAAAGTGGAAGAGAGCATAACTTTAAAGGCCTTTCTGGAATTTTATAAAAAGACAATGGAAATGGGCCCTGTAGATGCAGGGACCTATTCTCCTTTGGTACTGGCATATATTGGAGATGCAGTTTATGAAGTAATGATCCGTGCCAAAGTAGTGAACAAAGGCAGTATCCAGGTGAACAAGCTTCACAAAAAAAGTGCAGAGCTGGTCAAAGCAGGTACACAGGCTGCCATGATCCATCTTTTAGAAGAAGATCTGACAGCACAGGAACATGCAGTATATAAAAGAGGACGTAATGCTAAATCCTTTACCATGGCAAAACATGCTACTATGGCAGATTACCGTACAGCAACTGGTTTTGAGGCACTGGTTGGCTGGCTGTTCCTTGAAGAACGATTTGAACGTCTTACACAGCTTGTGAGCACAGGGCTTGAAAGAATTGGTGCATTGGAAATGAAAACAGGATCACCAGAACAAAAAGGAGAGTCATAAATGAGATACGAAGAACTGACTATAGAAGGCCGCAATGCCGTATTAGAGGCATTTCGTTCCGGCAAGACCATTGACAAGCTGTTTGTATTAGACGGCTGCCAGGACGGCCCTGTAAGAACCATTGTCAGAGAAGCTAAAAAGTACGATACTATTATCAATTATGTTGCAAAAGAACGCTTGGACCAGATGTCTGAGACAGGAAAACACCAGGGTGTCATTGCCTATGCTGCTGCTTATGAATACGCAGAAGTAGAAGATATGTTAAAGCTGGCAGAAGAAAAGGGAGAACCGCCTTTTTTATTCCTGCTTGACGGGATTGAAGATCCCCACAATCTGGGTGCTATCATCCGTACTGCCAATCTGGCTGGCGCACATGGGGTTATTATTCCAAAGCGTCGTGCAGTAGGCCTGACAGCTACCGTTGCAAAGACATCGGCCGGCGCGTTAAATTATACTCCGGTTGCAAAAGTTACAAACCTGACCGCTACAATGGAAGATTTAAAAAAGAGAGGTCTCTGGTTTGTATGTGCTGATATGGGCGGCGATGTGATGTACAAAATGAACCTTGCCGGTCCTATGGGACTTGTGATCGGAAATGAGGGGGAAGGCGTCAGCAAACTTGTAAAGGAGCACTGCGATATGGTAGCATCCATTCCTATGAAGGGAGATATTGATTCCCTGAATGCTTCTGTTGCAGCAGGTGTGCTGGCTTATGAGATCGTGCGCCAGCGTCTGGCTAAATAAGTAGTACGGATCGCTTTGGTATACGGCAGAACAAGGAGTTGAGCAGTTTTGGAAAGAACAAAAAAGATAACAGCTGCCTTACTGGCAGCAGCAACAGTAATAACATCAGGTCAGGCATTTCTTATGACCGGTCTGGCAGCACAGCAGAATTCCCGGACTACCATTGAAGATACACAGGTGCCTTTGTATAGCAAACCGGCAGGAAGCCATGTGCTGACACCTATTGCTTCCGGTGTGACAGTATATAAAAATGATAAAGCCACTTTGGATGCATCGAATACAGCTTCCGGCTACATTATGGTGAAATATACCGGCAGTGTTGGCAAGATTAAGGTACAAGTATCAAAAAGTGGTTCAGAGACTTACACTTACGATTTAAACAGCAGTGGCACCTATGAGGTATTTCCTTTATCTGAAGGAAATGGCTCCTATCAGGTAAAAGTGTTTGAAAATATCCAGGGAACCCAGTATTCCCAGGCGTTCAGCCAGAGTCTGGATGTAAATATCACAGATACCTTTGGACCGTTTTTATATCCCAATCAGTATGTAAACTTTAATCCTGCCAGTGCGGCTGTGCAGAAGGGAGCAGAACTTTCATCTGGAGTTACAGACCAGATCGGAGTAGTTACCGCCATTTATAATTACGTTATTAACAATCTGACCTATGATACAGCAAAAGCACAGTCTGTACAATCCGGATACCTGCCTAATGTAGATGTGGTCCTTGCGCAGAAAAAGGGCATCTGCTTTGATTATGCGGCTTTGATGACAGCTATGCTGCGGTCTCAGGATATCCCGACCAAGCTGGTAGTAGGATATACAGGAAGCCTTTACCACGCATGGATCAATGTATTCCTGGAAGGTCAGGGATGGGTGGACAATGTGATCTATTTTGATGGTCATGACTGGAAACTGATGGATCCTACATTTGCTTCTTCTGGAAAGCAGAGCAAGGAGATCATGCAGTATATTGGAAATGGTGGCAATTATAAGGCAAAATACAGCTATTAAAAGCTGTAACGAATTACAGGGGGAAATGCAATGGCAGATTTAGAAAAAAAAGATGAGAAGACCAGACAGTGGCGCTCCTATTCCTGCAGCCAGCTGTCTGCGTTCTGCCTGCAGATTTCTCTGCTTCTGGAAGCGGCAGTACCTTTAGATGAGGGATTTTCCATTATGGCAGAGGATGCTGAAGATGAAAATGAAAAGAAAATGCTTCTTTATATGGCAGAGGGGGCAGAACTGGGAGATCCTTGTTTTAAGGTATTGGAAGATACAGGCGTATTTCCGGCCTATGTGGTCCGCATGGCAAAGCTGGGACAGGAAACAGGTACTCTGGATCAGATGATGAAATCTCTTTCTGACTATTATGAGAAAGAAGACCGTCTGATCAAGGCAGTGAAAAATGCTGTGACTTATCCGGCTATGATGATCCTTATGCTTCTTGTAGTCTTATTTGTCCTGTTTGTAAAGGTAATGCCTATTTTTTCAAAGGTCTATGAACAGCTGGGGGCAGAAATGTCACCTGTGGCACAGTCCGCTATCCGGTTGGGTGGGATTTTCAGCGGAGTGGCTCTTGTTTTAGTGGCACTGATCGCAGTGGTGGTTGCGGGAATGAGTATTGCAGCGAAAATGGGTATTCATGTGAACTTTATCCAGAATGTGATCCGCCAGATAAAGAATCGCAGCAAGATTGCCCAGGCCATTGCAAAAAGACGTTTCACAGCTGTTCTTTCCCTGACATTAAGAAGCGGACTGGAATTTGAAAAAGGCCTTGAACTGGCAGGCGGGCTGGCTGAAAATGATGTGATATCAGAGCAGCTGAAAAAATGCTCTGAAAAGCTGGAGCTGGGTGAAAGCTATTATGATGCATTAAAAGAAACGGGTATGTTCTCTGGCTTTTATATCCAGATGATAAAAGTAGGTACCAGAAGCGGCCATCTTGACAGTGTAATGGAAGAGATATCTAATGACTATGAAGAAATAGCGGACACAGCCATTGACAATATGATCGCAAGATTTGAACCCACGATCGTGGCAGTGCTGGCAGTATCTGTAGGTCTGGTGCTTCTTTCTGTTATGCTTCCTTTAGCTGGAGTACTTTCAGCTATCTGATGCATTCTGGCAGACTGGAGGAACCTATGAAAATAAGAGTAAGTAAAGTTAAAGAGGATAAAGGGGAGCTTAGAGGGCTTTTGTTATCCTTTTTGCTGCTTTTAGCAGCAGTTGCGGCTTTTGGGACCGGTTCTCTGGGTTTTTTAAACAGAACTGGTGAAAGGAGTCAGGAAACACTGCGTAAAGCCATTGCAAGGGGCTGCGTACAGTGTTATGCCATTGAAGGAAGATATCCGCCAAGTGTGGAATATCTGGAAGAAAATTACGGGGTCCAGATTGACCATGATAAATACAATGTGTTTTATGACGGATTTGCTTCCAATATCATGCCGGAGATCACTGTGATCCTGGCAGAACAGGAGGACGCTGTAAAGTGAAAGAAAAGACACAGACAAAGGGATCGGCCATAAGCGGTCTTTTTACCATGCTTCTGTTTCTTGTATTCGTTTTATGCGCCCTTTTTTTTGTTCTTATGGGAAGCAGGGTGTATGAAAATATCATAAAACGAAGTGATGCCAATTTTTCAGGCACCACTGCAATAAGCTATATAGCGAACAAAATACGTCAGGGTGACAGAGAAAATAGTGTGGATATAATAGAAGTAGACGGTACTTCTGTTTTACAGCTAAAACAGCAGGTTGGGGAAGAAAAATACCACACATGGATCTACTGGAAAGACGGCAGCATCCGGGAACTGTTTACAGATGAGAACAGCGGTCTGGGTCTGGATGACGGCCTTGAGATACTGGAATGCGCCGGTCTTTCTATGGAAAAAGAGAAAAATACCATCACACTGCAGACATTAGGCGAAGGCGCAGCGGGCTTAAAACTTTCATTAAGAAGCGGAGGAAAGGATGCCAATGAGCAGAAATAGAGGGTCTGGTTCCGGACCGTTTTTAATGGAAATGGTGATAGCTGCAGGATTTTTTATGCTTTGCGTGGCAATGTGTCTGTCTGCTTTTGTGCAGGCAGATCGTCTTAGCAAAAACGGACGGGATCTTAATCGCGCAGTTCTGGCAGCTGAAAGTCTGGTAGAAGAGGTAAAGGCGGGAAATACAGAAAATTTTGGTAATTCCGTGCCTGATGACAATTTTCAGAAGATATTTGAAAAATGGAAAACTGGAGATCCGGATGCAAATGCAATGTATCAGTCCATAGAAAGCAGCGAAGATATCCATACATACCAGGTAGTATGGGATAAAGAGTGGAACTGTTATCCTGATACGGGAGAATTGGAAAAAAATGGTAAAAAACTGGCTTATGCCGGAGAAATCATGACAGGCATGAAAGACCAGATGAAAGAGATTGCAGTGGTCATTTTTGATTATGGAACTTCAACTGACCATGGAAGTGAAATTTTCCATATTTTTACAGAACAATATGTAAAACCGTAGTTTTTTTGCCTTTCTGAAAAGAAAAGATATGATGTGAGTGTCAAAAGTAAATTTTGCCACTCACTGATGTAACCGGATTGCTCCATTGCTATGCAATTCCCGCAATCCTCGAACACCTCAAACTCCCATAAAATGGCGTGTTCACACCATTTTATTTCGTTTTCGGTGTTCGGCGTGTCAATAAGTATAAATTGCTTGTTTGTGCGAGCACAAACGCAATTTATACTTTTGACACTTACATCAAGATATCGAAGTTTATCATAGAAAGCAGGTGGGAGAATGGCCGGACAGGCAGTTAAACATAAAGTAAATATCGGTCTGACATCACTGATACTCATTTTTATCATCCTGTGTCTGGCTACCTTTAGTCTGCTGTCTTTAAGCAGTGCCAGAGGAGACCAGAGTCTGGCGGTCAGAAGCGCCCAGGCTGTGACAGTGTATTACCGGGCAGATGCACAGGGGGAAAAATGGTTAAAGCAGGCCGATGCCATTTTGCAGAAAGAAACCATAGGAGTTATGTCCCAGGACGAGATAAAAACCCTGGCCGGGAACGTAGCTTTGGAACTTGGCTGTAATGTGGATGAGAAAACAGGATACATCAGTACAGACATTTCCATGGAACGAGGACAGGCGCTGCACATTGATCTGGCTCTTACAGGGAATGAAAACAGGTACGAAGTAAAGTCCTGGTATGTATATGACAGCGGTAATTATGAGATTGACGATTCTATGCCTGTGTGGGGTGGAAATTAGCCCTTTTGCAGGTCAAAAAGTTTAAAATAAAGAAAAGTGGGAATGATAACGGGAGGAAGAGTAATGGAGGTAATGGAGCTTCTTACACAGGCTGTGGAACAGAATGCAGCGGATATCTTCCTGGTTCCCGGTATGCCTTTTTCTTACAAGATCGGCGGACGTATCATCTGCCAGGGCGAAGAAAAGATCATGCCGGATGAGATGGACCAGATGATAACAAGAATATATGAGATTGCAAAAAACAGGAGCATGGAGCGGATATTAGCCCATGGGGATGATGATTTTTCTTTTGCGATCCCTGGTGTTTCCAGGTTCAGGGCCAATATTTTCAGACAGAGAGGTTCTCTGGCAGCAGTCATCCGTGTAGTACGGTTTGAACTGCCGGATGCAGGCCAGTTAAATCTGCCGGATGTGATCATGGGAATAGCAAAGCTTACCAGAGGCATGGTGCTTGTAACTGGACCTGCAGGAAGCGGTAAAAGCACTACACTTGCATGTATCATTGATGAGATCAATAAAAACCGCAATGCCCATGTTATTACGTTGGAAGATCCTATTGAGTATCTTCACAGGCACAAAAAGAGTGTTGTTACCCAGAGAGAGATCGCAACGGATACGGACAGCTATGTTTCAGGTCTTCGGGCTTCCCTGCGCCAGGCACCGGATGTGATCCTGCTTGGGGAAATGCGTGATCATGAAACTATCAGTATTGCCATGACTGCAGCAGAAACAGGTCATCTGATCCTGTCAACATTGCATACACTGGGAGCAGCCAATACCATTGACCGTGTGATTGATGCATTTCCGCCAAGCCAGCAGCAGCAGATCCGCACCCAGCTTTCCATGGTATTGGATGCAGTGATCTGTCAGCAGCTGGTGCCTGCACTGGACGGTGGGGAATGCCCTGTTTTTGAGATCATGTTCTTAAATAATGCTATCCGGAATATGATACGTGAGTCAAAGACCCACCAGATCGACGGCATTATTTCTACATCCCAGGAAGAGGGGATGGTATCCATGGACAACAGCCTCCTTGCTCTTTACAGACAAAATGTGATCAGCAAGGATACAGCCATTATCTACAGCAGCAATGCAGAACTGATGGAGAAGAAGATGGCAAGAATATAAAAATTGTAAAAATCTGGAAAAACCGGTAAAAATTACTATGAAAGTCCCGGACGGCAGCCGCGAATGAGCCATGCTTGCATGAGCGAATTCACGGGTATCGGACGGGCAAGCCGGTATGAGCAAGGAGCGCGATAGCGCGGATTGCGAATGCTGGCGACGATTGTGTGAGCACCAAAGGTGCGGAGCAATCGGCTTTCATGAATGGTGATGCCTGCGTCAGCAGGCATGTCCGTTTAGAAACTGCCCCGGAAATTTCTAGAAACTCCTTGCTGGATAGAGTGTGTTTGTTCAGGAAGGAGTTTTTATGAAAACAGATAAAAGAAAGATAGTTATTGTAGGCACGGGAATGGTAGGCATGAGCTATGCATACTGCCTGCTAAACCAGTCAGTGTGTGATGAACTGGTATTGATAGATGTGGATAAAAAACGGGCAGAAGGCGAAGCTATGGATTTAAATCATGGACTTGCATTTGCCGGTTCCAGCATGAAAATCTATGCCGGGGAATATAAGGACTGTCAGGACGCAGATCTGGTGGTCATTGCAGCAGGAGTGGCCCAGAAACAGGGGGAGACCCGCCTGGATCTTTTAAAGAGAAATACCCAGGTGTTCCGTTCTGTTATCGAACCGGTGACAGCTTCTGGCTTTAATGGCATATTTCTGGTAGCTACTAATCCGGTGGATATTATGACCCGCATTACATGCACATTGTCTGGTTTTAATCCCCGCCGGGTTTTGGGAAGCGGTACTGCCCTGGATACAGCAAGACTCCGATATCTTTTAGGAGAGTTTTTGCAGGTTGATCCCAGAAATATCCATGCCTATGTGATGGGAGAGCATGGAGACAGCGAATTTGTTCCTTGGAGCCAGGCATTTCTGGCAACTAAGTCCATTTTAGAACTTGACCGGGAACTGGAATCTTCCCTGACCACCCATTTATTCCGTATTGAAGAAGAGGTGCGCACGGCAGCTTACAAGATCATTGAGGCAAAGAAAGCAACTTACTATGGCATCGGTATGGCACTGACCCGCATTACCAAGGCTATTTTAGGGGATGAGCACAGTGTTCTTACGGTATCTGCCGTGCTCAGAGGCGAATATGACCAAAGGGATGTATTTACCGGTGTTCCTTGTATCCTGAATCAGAACGGGGTACAGAGGATATTGCCGTTGTCATTAACGAAAGAAGAAAAAGAGAAATTTGACGCATCCTGTGATATACTAAGAGAAGGCTACGAAGGTATCTTATAACACATTTATTTATGAAATTGATCCTGTTGTCCGCCTGCGCGGGCTGGTTCAGGATGAATAGATATACATGAGGAGAAAATGAAAATGAAGGTTTTATTATTAAACGGAAGTCCAAGAAAGAAAGGATGCACCTACACAGCACTGAATGTAGTTGCAGATGCATTAAAGGTAGAAGGAATTGAAACAGAAGTATTCCAGGCCGGTGATCCGGATATGGAAAATGTAAAGGCAGCAGCAGCTAAATTAAAAGAATCTGATGCATTAGTAGTAGGTTCCCCTGTTTACTGGGCATCCCCAAGCGGTCAGATCATCGAATTTATGGACCGTCTGGCATCAGTAGCAGGAAAAGATATGCTCTATAAACCGGCAGCTGCCGTAGCTTCCGCCAGAAGGGCCGGAACTACTGCTACTTTAGATGTGCTTACCAAATATTTTTCTTATCACCAGATGCCGGTCGTATCTTCCTGTTACTGGAACATGGTACACGGAAATGCACCAGAAGAAGTAATGAGAGACGAAGAAGGAGTCCAGATCATGCGTGTCCTTGGAAAGAACATGGCATGGCTGTTAAAATGCATCGAAGCAGGAAAGAAAGCTGGTGTGGCTGTTCCAGTGGCAGAGGATAAGGTCAAAACTAATTTTATCCGGTAATCAGATAAAGTATGTAAAATAAAATTGGGAGATGGATCAGAAGTGGTTCATCTCCTTTTTTGATAATCCAAAAATCCCCCTTGCCTAAATGAATATAAAATGCTATAGTAAAACTAAGCTTGATGTTTCTATTAGTTCTAAAGGCATTCGCCATTTTCTTTTGCAAAAAATCTTAGAAATCTTCAATGCTTAAAATCCAACAACAAAGCAGAGAGGATTCCAAGATGATAAAGGCAAAAGGAATCCTCCAAAGAAGTAAGGAGGACAAAATATGGTAAAAAACAGAAGTGTGAAAGAAACAGGAATTATTACAGATGTACCAAATGCAGCACGGAATTACAAAGACCGTATCTTTCGTATGGTGTTTAGGGAAAAGAAAGCACTTTTAGCATTGTATAATGCTATGAATGGAACGGACTATGAAAATGAGGACGATCTAAAAGTAACCACATTGGAAAGTGCCCTTTATCTAGAAATGAAAAATGACGTTTCATTTGTTTTATATGATGAATTACTGCTATACGAACACCAGTCAACGAAAAATCCTAATCTTCCCCTGCGCAACCTGTTTTATGTATCGGATGTATATTCAGAGCTGACAAAAGACCTGTTCTTGTATGGAAGCGTTCCGGTACAGATCCCGGAGCCGAAATTTGTGGTGTTTTACAATGGTCTGGAAAATATGCAGGAAAGAGAAGTCTTAAAACTGTCCAGCTTATATGCGAAGAAAGCGGAACACATAAGCCTGGAACTGGAAACATTAGTATTAAATGTAAATGTAGGCTATAATAAAATATTAATGGAGCGATGCAGACAATTAAGCGACTATGCCCAGTTTGTAAGCGAAGTCCGGAAACGGCTGAGTAAGAAAATACCACTGTCAGAAGCAGTGAACGAAGCCGTAGAGGACTGCATCCAAAGAGGGATTCTTGCAGAGTTCCTGAGCAAAAACCGTGCGGAGGTGATCAAAGTGAGTATTTATGAATATGACGAAGAAAAAGTAAAGCGGATGTTTAAAGAAGAGTGCATGAAGCTTGGAATGGAGCAGGGCAAACAGCTTGGAATAGAACAAGGAATAGAACAAGGAATAGAACAAGCAAGAGTGATTTTTCGTCTGTATATCTCTGGAAAATCAGAAGAAGATATCGCCAGAGAAACTGGTGAAACTATTGAAATGATCCATAAAGTTTTGAAGGGATAATGATCATATATGGATTAATACATAGGGAGATGAACTTGATGTGGTTCATCTCCTAAAAAATATTATAGTATTTTTTGATTGAAAGACATAATAAAAAAGCAGAAACCTTTGATACCCAAAAGCTTCCACTCTTTCTTAAGCTGCTGACGGGAATCGGACCCGTGACCTCCGCACTACCAATGCGACGCTCTA
>ENA-UONU01001896-UONU01001896.1-human-gut-metagenome-genome-assembly--contig:-CS51-NODE-1896-length-13834-cov-4.263590_pt1 | contig 13834 bp, 7 predicted proteins | sample MGYA00242462_ERZ724009 | MGnify/ENA metagenome assembly ERZ724009 | reverse complement strand
TAAAGCGGGGCGCGGTAAAGTTTGCACCCGGCAGAATTTTAGGAGGAAAAGATGAGCGGCGTTAAAAGAGTTTTTGTTGAAAAGAAAAAACCATATGCTGTAAAAGCAAAAGAGCTTCATGATGAGATTGCAGGATATTTGGGAATTAAGACGATTTCACAGGTAAGGGTTTTAATCCGTTATGATATTGAGAATCTTTCAGAGGAAACTTATACACAGGCATTGACAACGGTATTTTCAGAACCACCGGTTGATGATGTATATGAAATGGAATTTCCGGCAGATGCTGATGATTTCGTATTTTCCGTAGAATATCTTCCGGGACAGTTTGACCAGAGAGCAGACTCCGCAGAGCAGTGTGTGCGTTTTTTCAATGAAAATGAAACACCGGTTATCAAAACAGCAGTTACATATGTATTGACGGGTGCGTTAACAGCTGATGAAAAAGAAAAGATTAAGGAACTCTGTATCAATCCGGTAGATTCAAGGGAAGCATCCAGTGAACTGCCAAAGACACTGGTGACAGAATTTAAAGTGCCGGCAGATGTAAAGATTTTTGACGGATTTAATGAAATGTCAGAACCTCAGTTAAAGGAATTATATGATTCTTTAGGACTTGCTATGACTTTTAAGGATTTTGCATTTATCCAGCAGTATTTTGCGGGAGAGGAAAAGAGAAATCCTTCCATGACGGAAATCCGGGTACTCGATACATACTGGTCTGACCACTGCCGTCATACGACATTTGCAACCGAATTAAAGAACGTTACATTTAAAGACGGTTATTACAAAGCACCAATGCAGGCAACTTATGAAAAGTATCTTGCAGACAGAGCCGTAATTTATAAAGACAGAAAAGATAAATTTGTCTGCTTAATGGACCTTGCCCTGATGGCAATGAAGAAGTTAAAGGCAGAAGGAAAGTTACAGGATCAGGAAGAATCTGATGAAATCAATGCGTGCAGTATTGTTGTGCCGGTTGAAATTGACGGAAAAACAGAAGAATGGCTTGTAAACTTCAAAAATGAAACACACAACCACCCGACAGAAATCGAACCGTTCGGTGGTGCGGCAACCTGCCTTGGCGGTGCAATCCGTGACCCGCTTTCAGGACGTACCTATGTTTATCAGGCAATGCGTGTAACCGGTGCAGCAGATCCGACCGTTCCGATTTCACAGACCTTAAAGGGCAAGCTTCCGCAGAGAAAGCTTGTAACAGGAGCTGCACAGGGCTACAGCTCTTACGGTAACCAGATTGGTCTTGCAACTGGTTATGTAAAGGAAATTTATCATCCGGATTATGTGGCAAAGAGAATGGAAATCGGTGCCGTTATGGCAGCAGCGCCAAGAAGTGCCGTAAAGAGAGAAACCTCTGATCCGGGCGATATTATTATCTTACTCGGCGGACGTACAGGACGTGACGGCTGCGGCGGTGCAACCGGTTCTTCAAAGGTGCATACAACAGAATCCATTGAAACCTGCGGTGCAGAAGTACAAAAGGGTAATGCACCGACAGAGCGTAAGATGCAGAGATTATTCAGAAGACCGGAAGTTACAAAGCTGATTAAGAAGTGTAACGACTTTGGTGCGGGCGGTGTATCCGTTGCAATCGGTGAACTTGCAGACGGTTTACGCGTATCCTTAGATAAAGTGCCAAAGAAATATGAAGGTCTTGACGGAACAGAACTTGCAATTTCCGAATCACAGGAGAGAATGGCGGTTGTCATTGATCCGGCAGATGTAGAAGCATTTTTAGCATATGCCGCAGAAGAAAACTTAGAAGCAGTAGAAGTTGCGGTTGTAACAAAAGAGCCTAGACTGGTGCTTGAGTGGAGAGGCAGGGAAATTGTCAACATTTCAAGAGCATTTCTGGATACCAACGGTGCACATCAGGAAACTTCTGTATTGGTTGACATTCCGGAGAAGGAAGACTGTGTCTTAAATGCAGGCAAGGTTGAAGATGTAAGAGGTAAGTGGTTAAAGGTTCTTTCAGACTTAAATGAGTGTTCACAGAAAGGTCTGGTAGAACGTTTCGATGGCTCTATCGGCGCCGGTTCGGTACTCATGCCTTACGGCGGTAAGTATCAGCTGACCGAAACACAGGCAATGGTTGCAAAACTCCCTGTATTAAAGGGTAAGTGCGATACTGTAACGATGATGGCATATGGATTTGATCCATATCTGTCAAAGTGGAGTCCATACCATGGTGCGGTTTATGCAGTTATTGATTCTGTTGCAAAGATTGTGGCAGCAGGCGGTGATTACAGCAAGATCCGTTTTACGTTCCAGGAATACTTCAGAAGAATGACAGAAGACCCGTCACGCTGGAGCCAGCCGTTTGCAGCACTGTTAGGTGCTTATGAAGCACAGTTAGGCTTCGGACTTCCGTCAATCGGCGGTAAGGACAGTATGTCAGGAACATTTGAAGATATTGATGTTCCACCGACACTCTGCTCATTTGCAGTTGATGTAGCAAAGGAAAGCGACATTATTACACCGGAATTAAAGACAGCAGGAAATGTATTGGTACGGTTTGATATTACAAAGAATGAATATGATTTACCGGATTTTGAACAGGTAAAGGCTTTATATGCGGCTGTTCATGAACTCATTGTAAAGAAAGCAGTGGTTTCTGCTTATGTATGCGATGCAAACGGTCTGATTCCTGCACTTTCAAAGATGGCATTCGGTAATATGAAAGGCTTTGCGTTAAATAATGATCTCAAGGAAGAACAGTTATTTGCACCGGCTTACGGCTGTATTGTGGCAGAAGTAGAAAAGAGCCGTTTATCAGAAATTACAGTACCGTATACAACGGTTGGTACAGTAACAGATGAAGCAAAGTTTACTTATAAAGAAGTGGCAATTAATGCAGAAGAAGCATTAAGCGTATGGAAAGAACCGCTTGAAAATGTATTCCCGACAAAGGTTTCAAAGGATGAAACACCGGTTGAAAGTAAGCTCTACAAGGCAGACAGTGTTTATGTATGCAAGAATAAAGTAGCAAAGCCGACTGTATTTATTCCGGTATTTCCGGGTACAAACTGCGAATACGACAGCACAAAGGCATTTGAACGTGCAGGCGCAGATGTCATCGTAAAGGTATTTAAGAACCTTTCTGCACAGGGAATCAGAGAATCTGTGGATGAATTTGAAAAGGCAATCAACCAGTCACAGATTATCATGTTCCCGGGAGGATTCTCCGCAGGTGATGAACCGGACGGTTCTGCGAAGTTCTTTGCAACGGCATTCCGTAACGCAAAGATGAAGGAAGCTGTTGAAAGACTGTTAAATGAAAGAGATGGTCTTGCACTGGGTATCTGTAACGGTTTCCAGGCATTAATCAAGCTGGGACTTGTGCCAAACGGCTCCATTACCGGACAGAACGACCAGTCACCGACACTGACATTTAACACCATCAACCGCCATATCTCAAAAATGGTTTACACAAAGGTTGTATCCAATAAGAGCCCATGGCTTGCAAAGGCTGAATTAGGCGGTGTATATACAAACCCTGCTTCACACGGCGAAGGTCGTTTTGTAGCACCGAAGGAATGGTTAGATAAGCTGTTTGAAAACGGACAGGTAGCAACACAGTACTGTGATCTGGCAGGAAATGTTTCTATGGACGAAGAATGGAATGTCAACGGTTCTTATATGGCGATTGAAGGTATTACAAGCCCTGACGGAAGATGCCTTGGTAAAATGGCACATTCCGAAAGACGCGGTGATTCCGTTGCAATCAATATCTACGGCGAACAGGATTTGAAGATATTTGAATCCGGCGTGGAATATTTTAAGTAAAATTCGTTTTTGTCTAAGAAAGAATGAAATAAAAGGTTGAAAACCTTGCAGAAGGGAAAATCTTCTGCAAGGTTTTCTTTTTTGTAAGGGAATTGTCACGTTCCTGTGATAAGATAAACATATAAAAACAGGGGAAGGGCAGGTGACGTGCAATGCAGATTCTTCAAAATGTGTTACACAGTCTGACAAAAAGAAAGAAACAGGCGGGAAAGGTAACGGTTACAGCGGCGGTTGCGGCAGTTTTCATAGCGGTTATCGTGGTAAGTGCAAATGGCATTTTAAGTTATCAGAAAGCAGTGACCAAGAAAACATTTGGCGGCTGGTTTATAATGGAAAACAGCAGTAACGGAACGCAGTCGGAGGAATTAAAGACACATCCGTATCTGGCAGGAAGCGGAAAAGCTGTGAATACGGCAGTATACAGTGTCTCCGAATTGTCGTCAACAGAGATAAAAATAGGTTATATGGACAGTATGGCGGCACAGCTGGCATCACTTACACTGTTGAAAGGAGCAATGCCGCAGAATAATGATGAAATTGCAGTAGAGCGGCATACATTGGAAACACTTGGATATTCTGAAGAATTGGGGCAGACAATAACTGTTTCCTATCCTGATAAAAACAATAAGACCAGTATTTACGAGAAGCAGCTGGCAGTCAGGGAATATACGCTGACAGGCGTACTGGAGGATTATGCGGCATACTGGGACAGCGGAAGTTATATGCCGGTCATGCTTGTTACGCAGATAGAGGCGGAAAACTATGCGCAGACGGAATCGGTTACAACGCTTTACGCACTTAATGAAGATATCCATACAGCGGATTACAGGCAGATATATCAGGGCATGTATAAGGTATCAACCGCAGATACAAAATTGATTTATAACAGTAAGACATATGACAGTCATGAAACGGATTTCGGGAAAATGAGTTTCTATGCGGGCTGTTTCGCACTGGCAGCGGGAATTTTTGTTACGGCGGCAGTTTTGTGGACATATCAGCGGGAGCGCAGAACAGCTTACCGGCAGTTTGAGAGAATGGGCATGACACGTTTTTGCCGGGCATGGTACCAGCTTACAGAACTGTGTGTGTTGATTGTACCGGCGGCGGTTGTCGGAACGGCAGCAGGCATTGGAATCGTGTGGCTGATTCTGTGGATTTTGTTACAGCGGCAGAATGCACAGGCACAGCTTACGCTGACTGCCTTTGGCAGTGTGGCGGCATGGACGGCGGTTTTTTTGTGTGATAACGGCTTTGTGGGGACTGTATGCGGCGCAAAGAGTGGACAGGGAAAAGCAGAAAAAGAAGCTGTCCGTGTGGACAATGCGGTACGGACAGCATGTTATAAAAGCGGGATTTACGGGTATTGTTGTGCTTGCGGTGCTTGTCTGCACACAAAAAATGTCGGCGGTACAGAAAGCATACACCCATGAAAAAAGACAGCCGGATTTAATAATTACACCGGACGGTATTATCGATGAAGGAAATTCAGATACAGCAAGTGAAAGCAGCGGCACAACATCTTCCGAGACGGTACTGGACGGGGAGAAGGTAATGATGGATTACAAATATGATACGGGGAAAATGCGTGTAATTCATGGCCTGCCGCAGTCACTGACGGCATATATCGGACAGATGTCCGGAATTGACAAAACAGATACCGCATTGGTGCAGAACTGGATGGTTCTGTATTATAAGACTAAAAATGATACTGAATTTTATAAGCAGTACATCGAAGAAAACGGTCTGGAAAATTTTTTAAACAAGGGTGTTATGAAGTATGAAATGCCGGCATACAGCGGAACACGTACAATGACACATTTTGTTTTTAGTAAATTTAACGGAACGCGCAGTCTGGATTATTATGTGGCGGAAAACAGGGCAGTTTATGAGGAGCTGGAAGATTATATCGATGAAGAATACAGAGATTATGAAGCCTTTGAACGTGGAGAGCAGGCTGTACTGGTGATTCAGAAAGGGGCTGCCGGGGAATATGTGGACACCTGTAAGGCAGGTGATACACTATCGTCATCTTTGGACTACTTTTATTGGATGAATAATAACCACTCAAGTTATGCTGTATCGGAATTGTATCAGGAATACGCGGATTATATGCAGAAAATGCGTTTTTCAACAGCAGAGTTTGATGCGGCAGAAGAAATCCTGTCAGATATGGATGACAAGCAGGAAGATGAAATCAGACAGGAAATTCAGGAACTTCCGGAAACGTTACAGGAAAAAATTTTATATAGATACCGTGCCGGTAAAAATATATATAAATCAGAAAATCCGGTGACAGTGGCAGCAGTTGTCTATCTGGATGAAGAAAACGAAACGGCATTTTATGAGAAGTTTCCTATATTAAAGGAAATGAATGCACAGGAATACTGGATTATGCCGGAAAGTGTCGTTTATAATCGTTATCAGTTGTCTGCTAAAAGAATGTGTACGGTCATGGAAAAAGAATATGACCCGGAGCAGTATCGGGATTTAGGTCAGAATGTGATGACGGTATCCTACGGATTATCGGCATTGTATCAGGCAACAGATGAGGTGTTAAGAGCATATCTGGATTCCTACGGCTATTCTTATGCGAGCCATTTTGAAGAAAACAACGTGTACAGGATACAATATCTCAATCAATTGTTTTTCTATGGTATTACAATCGCCGGGATTCTTTTACTGTATGGATTGATTCTGGTGGTATGGAGTCTGTTTTATCTGCAGGAGCAGAAAAAGAGGATACGTCTTTTAATGGAACTTGGAATGGAGCGGAGTGCCATTTATACAGATGAAATGCAAATCTGTAGTCTGGCAACGGTGCCGGGGGCCGTCATGGCAGGCATTTTGTTTTATGCAGCAGGGACAGTGCAGGGCGGACCGGCGCTTGGAAGCTTACAGACCGCGGGAATTGCTGCGGCAGTTGCCGGTACAGGATTGTTGCTAACGGCGCTGATTTATGTCAAAATAGGGAAAAGCGGTAAAACAGGAGCAGACAGATGGAACAAAATGGGAAAATAAAAATACTTGTCGTAGAAGATGACATTTCATTAAAGGATAGTCTGGTACGGCTGTTACAGAACAGGGATTTTTTGGTACAGGCAGTTGAAAATAAACAGCAGGCGGTGGAGCAGATAAAGAGCGGACAGCAGTATGACATTTATCTGCTGGATGTGTGGCTGCCGGACGGCAATGGGTTTGATATCTGTCATGAAATCCGGAAAATTTCACAGGCGATTGTGATGTTTCTGACTTCATGTGATGACGAGGAAAGTATCACAAAGGGACTGGATATCGGCGGAGATGATTACATTACAAAGCCGTTTCGGGTCGCGGAGCTGATTTCAAGGATTCATGCAAACCTGCGCAGGCTGACAGTACAGGTTATACCGGAAGTATCAAAAATATCCGCAGCGGATTTGTCCACGCTGCCGCAGGGATACAACCGGCGGAAAATTTTAGCCAGCGGCGATATCAGGGCGGATTTTGAAAGAGCGGAAATATTTAAGGACGGACAGCTGTTAAAGCTGACACCGTTAGAAGCACAGCTGTTAGAAATTTTTTTAAGAAATCCCGAAATTATTATTAAAAGAGGACAGTTCTTAGAAAAGCTGTGGGACGGACACGGAAACTTTGTAGAAGATAATACACTAACTGTTTCGGTGAGCCGGTTAAAAAATAAACTGGGCATGTATACAGAGGGAAAACAACAATATATAGAAACAATCCGGGGATATGGCTACCGGTGGAATTTGAGGTGTGTAATCAGTGAAGAAGAAAGCGGCGGGACGGACGAAAAATCAATTTGGTAAAAATGAAGTGAGAAAGCGTGCAGCAGTCATGAATCTGACATGGCTTGTAGTATGGCTTTTAAGCTTTGCGGGAATGGCGGTGTTTTATGAATTAAAATGTCAGGCGGTGATTGGCGCGGTCTATCAAAGCAATCCGTCCGCGGGCATATTAGTCACCAATCATATGTTTATGGCAAAGATAAATTATGAAAATCTCATTTCTGCGGCATCGGCGGTTTATGAAAGCGGTTACACGGAACAGGGAATTTTGTGGCTGACATGGTATGCGGGCGGAAAGGGATTTCTGATTGCAGGTATTGTTATACTGGCTGTTATGGGGCTTCTTTCATGGCGGTATGTAAAAAAGATTGGCGGCAGTGACGTTTATGCGCTGTTGGAAAGTGATAAAGTGCAGATAAAAAAATGCCGTGAGGAATTGGAAGCAGCACTGCGGTATACCAAAAGAAAAGAAGAACAAGTACAGAAATTCACAGAAAATATCGCACACCAGATTAAGACACCGCTTGCGGGATTAAGTCTGTTACTTGATGTTATCCGGGAAGAAATTCCGCAGGAACAGACGATACAAAATGACATTGCGCAGTGCTTTTTACATGTGGAAAGAATCAAGGAATTTATCCGTCAGTTACTTACAATCAGCCGCATTGAAGCCGGAAAGGTGCGTTTTATAAAAGAGCCGGTCAGCATTTCAGGTCTGTTTGAAAATGTCAGACAGGCAGTACAGACAGACTGTAAACTGACCTTTGACTGTGCGGATAAGGACGCACAGATTTATGCAGACGGACAGTGGATTACGGAAGCATTGATTAATCTTGTGGAAAATGCCTGCCGTGCGGCACGGGCAGCACAACAGATGCAAGAACAGCCGGAGGTAAAAATAGTTGCAGTGGTGCATGCGGATAAGTGTGTTATTAAGGTAGTGGATAACGGAAACGGATTTGTGGACGGCGACACGGCACATTTATTTGACAGGTTTGAAACGCAGGGAGATTACGCATCGTTTCAGACAGGTATCGGCTTGAATCTTTCCAGGCTTGTGGTTGAAGCACACAGCGGGACGATACAGGCATATAACAGACAAGACGGGCAGGGCGCGGTTTTCAGGGTGGTACTGCCGCAGTTTGCATTAAAGCAGGGTAAAATCTAGTACCTGCGGAAAAGAGGAAATTATGGGAGAAATTTTACGGGCAGAAAATATTTCAAAGACCTATCAGGCGGGGCGTGTTGTCGTAAAGGCACTAAACCGGTGCAGTTTTTCGGTAGAGCGTGGAGAATTTGTGGCGGTTGTCGGAAGAAGCGGTTCAGGAAAGTCTACCTTGCTTCGGATACTGGCGAGTTTTGATAAACCGGATGAAGGAAAGGTTTATGTGGAAGGTGAAGAAATTTCGGGGCTGAAGGGGAAAAAGCTGGCACAGTTCCGGCAGGAAAAAATCGGGTTTATTTATCAGGACTACAGTCTTTTTCCGGAATATACGGCATATGAAAATGTACTGCTTCCGCTAAAGATTGCACACCAGGCGGTGGATAAGGAGCAGCTGGAGCGGCTCTTTGAAGAACTGGGAATTACGGACTGCAGGGAGCGGTATCCCGATGAAATGTCCGGCGGACAAAAACAGCGTGTGGCAATTGCAAGGGCGCTGGTTACAAGACCGGCGGTGCTTCTTGCCGATGAACCGACAGGAAATTTAGATGCAGAAAATGCGGAAAGTGTGGCGGCGATTTTATCAAGAGCGTCTATGCGGTACGGACAGACGATTGTCATGGTTACGCATGACAGGCAGATGGCAGATTATGCCGACAGAATACTCTCAATGGAAAACATTGTGGCGTGCATGAAATGATTGCATTTGACGGTATGGGTGTGTATAATGAAAATGTACAGCAATATATAGTAAATAATGGATATGCTATAAATGCATAGGCAATTGTTAAGAATCATTTGTAGATTTTTTTACTTTTGCGGAAGAAAACAAGGATGTAAGGAGGACAAGCGATGAGAGGTCATATGAAAAAATGTATCAGAAAAGCCGCCGCTGCGGTATTAAGTGCAGCACTTCTGGTTACATCGGAAAGTCCCGCATTTGCGCAAAACATACAGCAGACCGCGGTACCGGCAGATGTAATAACAGAGCAAAGCAGGCTGGAAGACGGCATTGCACAGACAGGTTATATTTCGGACAGCTTTTCTGAAAAAAGGCAGGAAGTACAAAAAGAGGATACAGAAGGACTGTTAAAATCAGCAGCAGAACAATTACCGGGACAATACCGGACGCAGCAGCTGCCGGCGGTCAGAAATCAGGGAGGTTATGGAACATGCTGGGCATTTTCAACGATTGCATGCATGGAAATCAATCTGATGAAAAAAGGTTACGGGGAAACGGATTTGTCGGAATTGCAACTGATTTATTTTGCAACGCATTCTGTGAAGGATAAGCTGGGCGGACTGACAGGTGATGATTACGTGTATACGGATACAGATATAAATTATCTGATGCGTGGCGGAAATTATGAGATGGCGGTTAATACGCTGTCAGACTGGCTTTCAGCGGCACGTGAGGAAAGCGCACCGTATGAAACGGCAGCCGATGTACTGGATACAGGACTTTCGGATGAACTTGCTTATGCAGATGTGGCGCATTTACAGAATTATAGAAGTTATAATTTGAAGAATATGGAAGATGTAAAACAGGCTGTGATGGATTATGGTGCAGTCGGAATCAGTTATTATGCATATACATATTCAGGGTTTGCCAGCAATCAGTATTATAATGCAGATACAGCCGGATATTATTGTTATGACGAACAGACAACCAACCATGCAGTCACTGTTGTAGGCTGGGATGATGATTATCCGGCACAGAATTTCCCGACAGCACCGGAGGGAAATGGAGCATGGATAGTCCGTAACAGCTGGGGAAGTGATTTTGGCGAGGACGGATATTTTTATATTTCATATTATGATCAAAGTCTTTCCGGTTCAGCAGTGGCATTTGAAGCAGAACCTGCGGATAATTATGATAATAATTATCAATATGACGGAAGTGCATTTGCAATGATGACAGGAAAGCAGCAGTTTAAGGCGGCAAATGTATTTACTGCAAAAGCCAATGAGAATGGCACAGAGCAGATTGCGGCAGCATCTTTTGAGGTCATGGCAAAACAGATGGATTATACCGTCAGTATTTACACCGGTCTTACAGATGTGGACAATCCTGAAAGCGGCGAGTTAAAAGCACAAAAAAGCGGCTCTTTTTCAAGCGGCGACAAGGATAATCTTTTAAAGACGGTTGCGTTTGACGAACCGGTAACAGTAAATCAGGGAGAGATATTTTCAGTAGTAGCAGCATTTGCCGGTTCGGGCGGTCAGTCAGTTATGCTTTATTATGACTGTGCCAGAACATTAAACGGAATTCAGGCCAATTGTGCTGCACAGCCGCATCAGAGTTATATTTATCTGAATGAATATTATGGCTGGAGCGACTATGGAAATACTAATAATACAAACTTCAGAATTAAGGCATTTACAAATAACGTTGCAGAACCGGACACAGCAGTAACGGCGGTGAAGTTAAATAAGCATGCATTGGAACTGAACTGGCAGCAGAGTGAGCAGCTTATGGCAGAGGTGCTGCCTGAAAATGCTGCCAATAAAAATGTAATTTGGACATCTTCGGACAGTGGTGTGGCAGAAGTGTCACAGGAAGGTGTGGTTACAGCCAAAGGTGCCGGAAGTGCGGTGATTACAGTTGAAACAGAAGACGGAAAAATGCAGGACAGCTGTACGGTTACAGTAAAGAAACCGATTACAGATATAAAGATTACAGGAACAGGAGAACTTAAAGCCGGAGATAAAGCGGCATTATCGGTTGTCATTCTTCCGCAGGATACAACAGATGATACAACTGTTGTGTGGACAAGCTCAGATACCAATATTGCAGCAGTTGATCAAAACGGTCTTGTCACGGCACTTTCAAAAGGAACGGTTACAATTACCGCAAAAGCAGGAACACATACGGCAGAGCATACACTTGTAATAACGCAGGCAGCGCCAAAGCCGACGGAAAGTACAACGGAAGCTACAACAGAAGTGACAAAGCCGACGCAGAAGCCAACGGAAAGTACGACGGAAGCCACGACAGAAGCGCCAAAGCCGACACCAAAGCCAACGGAAAGTACAACGGAAGCTACGACAGAAGCGCCAAAACCGACACCAAAGCCAACGGAAAGTACGACGGAAGCGCCAAAGCCGACACAGAAGCCGACGGAAGCCACAACAGAAGCAACAAAACCAACAGAAAGTACGACAGAGGTGACAAAGCCATCTGAACAGCCGACGGAAACGCCAACGCAGAAACCGGACACAGAACCGACAAAGCCTGACACAGAGGAAAAAGTTGTCTATGAAATGCGTCAGGATGCAGAGGGGGTATGGCACTATTATGCAAATGATGTGATTGCTGCAGACTATTGCGGCATGGCGTGCAATGAGTACGGCTGGTGGTACATTCAGAATGGTGATGTTAATTTTACATACACAGGTATGGCGTGTAACGAATACGGCTGGTGGTATTTTAATAACGGGCAGCTGGATCTGACATTTTACGGACTTGCGAATAATGAATATGGAACATGGTTCTATACAAACGGACAGTTAAACTTCGGATTTACGGGAATGCTGATACCGGATGACAGATGGCTCTATGTCCGGAATGGGCAGGTGCTGACAGATTATACGGGAATGGCAGTGAATGACTACGGCTGGTGGTACTTTAAAGATGGCGCAATTGATTTTGTATATACAGGAATGGCAGTAAACGAGTATGGCTGGTGGTATTTTAACAATGGTGTAATTGATTTTGCATACACCGGAATTGGCAGCAACGAGTACGGTCAGTGGTACTTTAACAGAGGAACGATTGATTTTGGTTATAGCGGTACATTTTTTGCAGATGGACGGCAGTACACCATAAGAAACGGACTTGTAATATCATAAAGCTAAAAGGGCGGGTGAAAAAACTTTCGTTTTTCACCCGCCCTTTCCTGTGCGTCTTGCAGCGCACGTTTATGCGGCCTGCTTTGTATCTCCGAAGAAGTCTTCATACCATACAAGGAACATATAAACTGTCCAAATCTTTCTTGAATTGTCAGCTTTGCCCTCCTTATGTTCATCAAGATACTGCATTAAAACATCGGTATTAAAATACTTGTTGGCAGCTTCACTGTGGAACGCTTTTTTAATTACGTTATAATACTTTTCATCACGCAGCCAGATACGGATTGGTACCGGGAAGCCAAGTTTTTTCTTTTCTGCGACCATATCCGGCAGATAGCGGTGCGCAGCCATACGCATTGCATACTTTGTATTCTGCTTATTGACTTTATACTTTGTCGGGATATGTCGTGCAACATCAAAAACTTCCCTGTCAAGGAATGGAACACGGACCTCTAAGGAGTGTGCCATACTCATCTTGTCGGCTTTTAATAAAATATCGCCAATCAGCCAGAAGTTAATATCAATGTACTGCATTTTTGTGACATCATCCTGATTTTTAACCTTATCGTAAAACGGTTTTGTCAGCTCCGTATGATTGTACTTTCCGGTTGGATTTTTTAAAACGCGGCTGCGTTCCTTTTCGTTAAACATAAATGCATTTCCGATAAAACGTTCTTCCACCGGTTTGCTTGCACGAATCAGGAAATTCTTTCCCTTAAAACGGAACGGCAGTGCAGAAGCACAGGAAGCCAGTCCTTTTCGTAAAACATAAGGAAGTTTCTGGAAGCCTGCAAGGTCATGCGGTTCTCTGTAAATATTATAGCCGCCGAAAAATTCATCGGCCCCTTCACCGGAAAGAACGACTTTGACATGCTCCGCCGCCGTTTTATCCACAAAATACAGCGCCACACAGGACGCATCGGCCAGCGGTTCATCCATATAATACTGGATTTCCGGCAGAACACTCCAGTATTCTTCCTCTGAAATCAGTTTGCTGAAATTCTTTGTGCCAATCTTTTCGGATAAATCCTTCGCATAAGAAATTTCATTAAATTTATCATAATCAAAACCTACGGTAAATGTCTTATCCGCTTTGGAAACCGTTGCAATATAGCTGGAATCGATGCCGCTGGATAAAAGGGAGCCAACCTCCACATCACTTATCATATGGGCCTGTACCGATTCATTCATCTGTGCATCAATTTTATCCACCAGCGTGTCGAAA
>ENA-UONU01001893-UONU01001893.1-human-gut-metagenome-genome-assembly--contig:-CS51-NODE-1893-length-13850-cov-7.297427_pt1 | contig 13850 bp, 20 predicted proteins | sample MGYA00242462_ERZ724009 | MGnify/ENA metagenome assembly ERZ724009 | reverse complement strand
TTGATGGACGGGCCGCAGTACACCACCGTGCCGGCGGCCTCCGCCGCCTTTTTGGTTCTCTTGGTCGTCATATAAATGGCACCTCCTGGCGCACCGCTGGCGCCTCGAATTTCAGCGACATGGCCCCGAAGTAATAGGGGTGCGTGTCGTCCTGCTGTGTGACCCACTTGATCGGATACACGATGGACCACGGGCCGCCCACCGCGTTCCCGCTGTCCGGTTTGATCCGCACCATGGGATTTTTGGCATACCGCCCGTAGATCTTCTGGATGATGTGCAGCACGTCCCGGTATCCCTGGCGGTTTGGGTCGTTGTCATAGACACACACCACCAGGATCAGGTCGATTTCCTGGGCACTGTTGGCGTCCGGTATGTTCCCCTCATTGGTCCGCACGATGATGTACGGCTCCGGGATCTCCTCGGTCCGGTCCTCGGTTTCGTCCATTCCCTCAATGATCGGGAGGTCCTGGGAGTAAACCCGGATCGGCCGCTTGTCGCCGGCGGAACTCTGGAGGGTCTGCCCCTCGAACAGGTCCGCCAGGTCCGCCGTGATGGCGTCCTGCAAAAATTCTGCTGTCGTGGTGTTCGCCTCCTTGACTTTTCGCCGCTTTTTGTGTTAAATTCTTCATGTGGTAATAGTCTGAAAAACGTGGTAATACACGGCATACAGAGGTGTGAAAAATGCTTGATTTTCTGCGGAAGATCCTTCCGAAAACTGATAGGCCCGCACCCTCCGCCAGTCGAAACGGGTTCGGCTATTCCGGCGGACCCGTGTTTGGTCCTTGGGATACCTCGATACACGCCGCCCCGGGACAATATGCCCGCTTTGGCCGCGCCGCCGCCCGCCCGCTCTCTGTCTTTTCAAAGGGCGGAGAACGTACAAAGGTTTTAGACTGCAACGCAAAGGCCGGGACTGTGAAGGTCCAGGGACGCATGTACCGCGTTTATACGGTTTCCTTGGATTGCTGCACCTGCCCGGATTTCCAGGAGCGCCACCTGCCTTGCAAGCACATATACGCGCTGGCGGCCTTCCTCGGATACACCCCGGCGGACTATTGGGCCTCCTGGCTGGACGTGGCCTGTTCCGATGGCGTCATACCGCGCCCGGCCTCCGGGTACTCAAACGGCGTCTTTCGTTATGATGTGCGCGGCTTGAACCCTGAAACGGGCCGAAAAAACAAGCGCACAGTTTCCGCCCGTGGGGAGGAGGACGCCGTGGCCGCCGCCCACGAAATTGGCCTTGCCGATCCGGTGGAGGTCCTCCCGCTCGATATGACGGCGCAAAATATACGCCCCGTCGATGAAAGGCAGAAAGCCTTTGCCTCCGAATACCAGGTGGCATTTGCCCCGGACTTTGACGAAAAGGACGCCGGCGCGGTGCTTTCCCGCTATGACCGAGAGGACGCCACCGGGATCCCGGTCGGCCTGCTCCAGTTCGTCACCGGAAAACGCCTCCGGGTTTCCCTCTTGTCCTCCGCCTGGGATCTGTCTTTCCTGGTCTTTGAAAAACTCCCCCTGCGGGACGTGTTGGCGCTATATGCCGCCTCTGTCCGGCTCCATGACGCCGGCTCCTCTTTGGCAGACGCCACCCAGGACCCGGTGGACGCGGCCTGTTACGCTTTTGCAGACGCCTCCGCCGGCGCCGAATGGTCCGGCGAACTCTCGCCCACGGAATTGCTCCAGCCGGTCAAGGGTTCCCCGGCGTACCGCGCCGCCCGCTCGTTCCTCCGTTCCCATGCCGGGTGATCATGCGCTTTGCCGGATTGCCTTGTTGATCCGTTTGTCGATTTCCTGATCCAGGACCGTGTAAAGCATGGTCCTGGTTTTTTCTTGGATCTCCTCATCGGCAAGCATACTCGGGACGGATGGCCCCAGCAGTTTCTTGATCCTGGTCAGGTCCGGCCATTGTCCGTTGCTCGGGTATCCGTATTTTTCGATACGGTCCGCCGCTCCGCCCACCGTGTAGGTCTGCCGGATCTGCCTCTGCAGCACAGCGGTGTGGCCGCTCTGAAAGCGCCCTATAAACGCTTTTGCGCCGCCGCGCTCCAGCGGTTTCAGCCCGCCGGACTGCAGCACCTTGGCCTTTGCTCCGTCGCTCCCCGGCCTCACAAGGAAGTCCATAAGATCGTTTACCGGGCCTTTTGACCGGATCACCGCCTCAATGTTTCCGGGCTTTGCCGTCTGTACCTTTGGGGCGCCCTTGCTCCGGTTTTTCAGTATGCTTTCGTCGATGGTGTACGTGTCGGCCGCGTCCTTGGTGATCTGCTTTCGGACCTTTCTGGCCGCCGCGTTGATGGACAAGCGGAGAATGTCCGGGGCTTGGAACGCCAGGCGCTCCAGTCGCTGGCCGATCCTCACAATTTCGGCCTGGGTGTCAACTTCTATGTGGATCATGTTCGGATCGCCTCGATTTCAATGGCCAGCATACCGGCGTCGTCGTCGGCCTGGACCACGCGATACTCCCGGCCGTCCAGGACCAGGCGCTTTCCGGATGGCGGCCGGCCTCCGTAGTCGTCCCTGGACACATACAGCAGACGGCGCACCTTGTAGATCCCGTCGGAATGGACGCCGCCCCGGGCCGCGTCCCGCTCCAGCAGGGCGTTGTCGTCCACCACCGCGTCCATTTCTTTCCCGTCAATGGTGTGGGTGCTTGCAAACTCCTGGTTGTTCAGGAATACCCCGTGAATATCCGCCGCCACGCAGTCCTTGAAGGAGGGGGCGCCCATTACTGGGCACCCCCGTTTTCACTCTCTGCGGGGGCGTAGACTTCCGCCGCCGTGATCACGGCGATCAGGTCCGCCTTGGTCCTGGCCTTGGAAGTATCCAGGCCCATGTCCGTGGCCATGCGCTCCAGGTCGGCCTTTTTCAGGTCCTCCAGGTCCTTGGGGTCCAGGTGCCCGGCGATCATGCCTCCGTCCTCTGTTCCGCCCTCCTGGGGCGGCTCCTGGCCGCCCTGGGCCTCGTTTCCTGCTCCCTGGTCCTCGGGCGCGTTCTCCGGCTCCTGGGCCGCCTCCTGGCCGCCCCGGTCGGCGCTTTTGGCCTCTCCGCACAGTTCCGCGCTGTCGTTCTCCAGCCATGCGGCCACCATTTTGGCGTCGTCGCCTGGCAGGTTCTCTCCGGCCTTATACATACGGCCCCGGTACAGGATCGGCCGCTTTGCAATCAATCCTTTCATGTCCGGCCCTCCTTTAGCCCAGCAGTTTCACCAGCACCGTGGCGTCGCTGGATCCCGCCGCCGCCACGGCCCAGCCGGCCGGGGTGTTCGCGGGGCTACTGCCCGCCGCTGTGGTGATGTTCTCCGCCGCCGCGTCCCAGTAAAGGGCCTGGCCCACGGTCACGGCGCCGGTGGCCTTGGGCATCTCAAATACGCCCACCACGTGGACGGCGCCGGTTTCGCCGGCCGCGATGTCGTCACCGGCCACACCGATCCGGGTGGCCAGGTTTACCACGTCGCCGTTGGCCAGGTCGTCGGTGGCGGTGTAGTCGATGGTTTCGCCTCTCTGCCAGTATTTCGCGCTCATATCTGTTTTACCTCCTTACTGCCTTACAGCGTGATGGTGGTTCCGGGGTTCTTGGCAATACCACGGAAGTCCACGGCGGTGATACCCCAGTCCAGCCAAATGTCCCACACATAGCCCAGTTGTCCGGCCACCTCCATGCGGCGGATGGTCGGGGTTTCCTGGCCGTTCAGGTAGTCCACCTGGATGGAACGGGCATAGGTAGGATCGCCCGCCACGAACCAGGGCACCGCGCTGGAACCGGCCAGGGCGTTCAGGGTGCCCTCCTCGATCACCTGCAGGCGGTTCCGGTACTGATACAGGGCGTTGGCCGTATGGCTGCCGATCCCGTCCACGTCGATCTGCGCGGTTTCCAGGATCTGCGACATAAGGAACCCGTAACCCACGGGCACGATGACATACCGGGGCTGTACCATAATGCTGTCCCCGAAGGGGTCCTTCTGGTTCAGCAGTTTAATCATAATGGCCTGCAGGGTTTCGATGGACGGGGCCGCGCCGGTGGTGATCAGGTTGTTGTGGGCGGAATTGAACAGGGCCACGCCGTCAAAGATCGTGGGGTTGTTGAACAGGATGGAATACACCTGCTTGTTGATCGTCCGCTTGGCGGAGGCCGCGTACATACCAGGCACCTGGGTGATAAAGCCCACGTCGTCGTTGATGAACGCCTCCCGGGTCATGGAGAACTGGCGGCCATAGGTTGCCACCTGGCGCTGGGGGAGAAGTTCGGTCTGCGGGGTGTCGTGTTTCAGTTCGCCGCCCTCACCCACGCGCAGGAACTCACCGGCGCCGCCGGCCAGATACTCGTGGTCCTTGGTGGGCTTAAAGTCGGTCACGCTGCCCTTGGTGGTCCACACCTGGAAGGTGGTGGGCACGGCCTGGTATCTCTGCACAATGGCCTTGCGGATCGTGTTGTCCAGGATCGCAGGGAAGGCCGCCGTGGGGTTGAAGAACTGGCGGCAGGCCATGCTCCACAGGTCGTCCTTGGACATACGGAGGAGGGAGGCGGTGGTGCCCAGGCCCTCCCGGGCCATACACTCGATTGCCAGATCCCGCAGGGACAGGCCGCGCATCTGCTCCGCGCTCTCGGTGGGACGCTCCACGTCAATGCCGCTACGCATCAGCAGGGCGTCCGTGGCCGCCTGCCGGAAGTTGTCCTGCTCTCTGCTATTGTCGGACATTCTGGTGCCCACAGGGCCGTTGTGCTGGATCAGAAAATCCACGGCCGCCGCCCGCACGTCGTCCATGCTGGCGCCGCTGCGGATATGCTCCTCCGGGTCCATTCCGGTCTGGCGGCAAAGCGCCATAATATCGGCGGTGCGCTGGCGCTCCGCCTGGATCGCTCTCTGTGTGTCTGCCACGCTTGCCTGGGCGCCCTGGCCGCCGTTCTCCTCGCCGCGCTCACCGCCGGCGGGCTGTCCGCCAGCCTCGCCGCCCTCGTTGCCTGCGGCGTCGATCACGGCCTGGCAGCGGTTAAACTCCGCCTGCTCCTCGGCGGTCAGGTCCCGGCCCTCGTTGCGGGCCAGGGTCACAAGTTCCTGCTGGCGGGCAAGGGCTTTCTGCAGTTCATTCATGGTTTTCTTACCTCCTGTTGGAAATCAGATTTTTGTTTGCTTGGATCTGTCGCTCATACACGGAGAGGGGGGCGCACGTCCGGCCTACGTCGGCCCGGCCCACGCCCACGGTGGGATCTGCCGGCACGGATACAACGGACACCTCCAGCGGCGTCCACCTTCTGGCGATCTGGCAAGGGCCTGTAAATCGCCCATCCGTGGACTGTTTCCCGGCCACCACTTCCTCCCACGTTTCCACGCTGTACCGCACGGACGTGGTTTTCAGGGTGCCGGACTGGACTTTCCCGAAGATCTTTTCGGCGTCGTCGTCCGTGTCGAACTCCACTTCCGCCATGCCTCGGTGGTTCTCCACCCAGGCCCGGATCACCTTTCCCACCACCTTGTCGGTGTCGTGGTTGAACAAGAGGACGCCCACGCTGTTCAGGCGCTCCAGGTTCACCGCGTTCTCTCCGTGGTCCAGGATCTCCATGCCGAACCAGCGCCGGTATGGCTCCTCACTGGAAAAACTGATCGTTCGGCGTCGGCTCTCCTGTGGTTGATCCTCCCGGGAAAGGACCTGGCCCATGCTCCTGGTTCCGTGATCCTTATCCCTGGGGCGGTTGCCCTCCGGTGTTCTGCTGGGCTGCTGCCGTTCCATTTCCAAAAATTACACCTCCCATCTCAATGCCTTTTTCGCGGCCGTACTCCAGGACCTCGGCGGTTTCGTCGATGGCCTGTCGCCAGTCCTTGCCCCGCTCGGCGCAGATCTCTTGATAGGTCTTTTGCCCGCTCTGCAGGGCGGTTTTGTCGGCGGTGCTTTCCTTGGCCGGGTCAATCCACTTTTTGGGGGACTTCACCCAGTCGTGGGCCATATAATCCGCCTTTTTATCCCAAAACCCGGGGAAGGTGATCGCCCCGGAGAGATAACAGGAAATAATAAATTGCTCGTACACCTCGGACATGAACTCCGTCAGCAGTTCCACGTCCTCCGCGTAGGTGTCCTCGTCCTCGATGGCGTTCTGCCGGGCGGAGGAGTAGGTGGACCCGCTCATGTCGCGGGATACCGCCTCATAACTCAATCCCTGGCCCGCGCCGATCAACCCCTGCTGGACTTTCAGGAACGCGGTGGCGTCGGTGGCCGCCCCTTTCGGGTCCACCACCTGGGCCTCGTCGCCGGCGCCCATTTCCATAATCATGCCCGGCCCCAGTTTCTTCCCGGAGTAGTCCACGCGGCCGTCTGGTCCTCGGATCCCGGACCGTCCCAGGCTTGTCCCGGTTGGAATGGTCTTTTTGATCAGCACTGCCAGGCAGGCCGCGATCCGTTCCTTGACGGATACCGCGTTTATAAACTCGTTCACGTCCCGGATCCTGGTGATAGTGTGGGACATATCCGACATTTCCCGGATCTGGCTGGGGCGGTGCTTTGCCTTGATGAAATAGGCGTCTTTGGCGTCTATGTAGATCGGCTCCAGCAGGCGCCAGCCCTCAATGTCATATTGCTGGATCCAGTAACCCACCGGCCGCCGCCAGGAATTGTATTCAATTCCGCCCACGACGCGGTTTCCACGGTGGCGCGGCGTACTCCGTGATACGTCCAGTTCGTCCACCTCGATGGCCTGCAGTTTGAAAGGCACCACGCCGCCGGGGGTGTGCCGGAACAGGAACAGGATCCCGCCGTCCACCTTCTTGCGCTCCACGGCCATGCGTAGGATCTCGGTGAAGGACTGTTCCCCGGTCACGTCGCAGTTTCTGGCCTTGCACCAGCGGCGCCACAGGCTTTCGATCTGCCGGTTCAGGGCGTCGTCCCCGGTCTTTGCCCGCAGGGTGTAGCCTTTTCCCACCACGTTGCGCTTGTAGGCCAGGATCACAGCCTGGAGTATATCGCTGTTTCGCTCCAGGTCCCGGGCGCGGGCGCGTACCACGTCCCGGCTGTGCCGGTCTGTGATCTCCGCGCTTTCGTTGTGCGCTCTCCAGCCGGCATTGATCCGGCCGAACCCCGCCGCGTCATACCCTCGTATGGCCTCCAGTCCCTGGCGCCACGCCTCCCGCTCATACGCTTTTTTGGGGGATACGGCCGCGATCACGTTGTCAATAAAACCCACCGTTTTACCTCCCCTCGAAAAATGCCACGTAGGTGCGCCCCAGCAGGGGGCCGCTTTCGTCTGCCGCCAGTTGTGCCTCCAGGTCGTCCCGAAGGGTTTTCAACATGGCAAGGTCCGCCCGCGTCAGTTGTCGGCTGCCGATCCGGTAGGACTGGCCGCCCACCAGCACGGTGGTGATCGCCTTGTTTACCTGCTCCAGCAGTTCCGCCGGGGTCGCTGTTGTGTTGTCCAGTTCCATGGTGTCCTCCTATCAGAACCAGTTTTCATTCTGCTGGATCCAGTTTTCTTCCGGCGCCGGCTGCGGCTTTGGCGGTTCCGGTTTTGGCGCCTGCTCCTCCGCCCGGTCCGGGTTTTTCAGGAACAGGGACCGCACTTCCAGCACGTCGGCGGCGGCCGCCGCGTACACCTCGCAGTCCAGGTAATGGTTGTCCGCGTGGGAGGATTTCAGCACCCACCGCTGGACCTCTTTTCCGCCGGCCCGCTCGGTGATCTTATGCTCCGCCGTGACCTGCTCCGCATACTCCAGATCGCAGTCTTTATGCACCATCCAGGACCCATTCCCGTTTGGCCGCCTCATACGCCCAGCGATCATGTCCTTGTACTTGCCGCCGTCCACAAGGACCAGTTGCATACCGTTGGCCCGGCTCCCGGCCTTGTCCACGGTGGAGATCTTGTAATGACCCTGGAGGGATTGGACGCCCTTACAGGGCCGCACCCAGTCCATATTCATGGTGCAGAACTCATACACCGCGTCGGTCTGGTCGCCGCTGTCCATCAGGGCCAGGTCCACCATGACCTTTCCGCCGTCCGGCAGGGAAAACTCGGTGTTCATAACTCGCTCCACCTCTGCCATGGAAAGCGCCTGGCCATGGGCCACGTTTTGGGAGGTCATAAAATCCCCCCAGGCCCGGATCACCCAGTACAGGCAATTTTCCTGCACGTCGATCCCGCCGGTCAGCAGTTTGGTCCACGCCGGGAGGGACCAGGCCGGAACCTCCGTCTGCCGCTCCATGACCATTTCGGCGTTGGTTTTCAGTTTCGTGTCCTCCCACGGCTCTGCCAGCCAGGAGTTGACGAAGTTGTGGAGCAGTTCCGGGTCGTCCTTGGACCGCATGAACTCCCTGGCGATGTCGGAAAACCTGGTGAATGGGGAATACAGGGTATTCATCCAGTACGCCACACTTTTGGGCGTCGTCGTGGTCTGCCGGACGGCCTGCCACCGGCCCGCCTGGAGCATGGCCGCCTTGTCCCGGTCGGTGATGATACACCCACACGCCTGGCACACATAGGTGGCCATTTCTGCCCGCTCCGCCTGGTCTGGCACGTCGTCCTTGCTGGGCCACTTGATTTGTGCGAATTTCAGTTCGATAAACTGCCCACAGTGTGGGCATGGCACAAAGTAGTGCTTTTCCGCGTCCGCCTCCTCCTTTGCTTTCCAGATCGGCCCGGTTTTCAGGGTCGGGGTGGAGGCAAGAAAGATTTTTCGGTTGAAATAGGTCTTTGTGCGCTCGATGGCCAGGGATACGGGGTCGGCCTCTTTCTTTGTCGCCCCAGGGAATTTGTCCACTTCATCCAGGAATAGGTTTCGTATGTTCGTGGAGGAAAGGTCCGCCGCGCTGTTCGCTCCGGTCAGGTAAACGGTCATTCCCTGGAATTTCAATTCCAGGCGCTTGCTCTCATGCTCCCGGTACTTCTCCGCCAGGGCCTTACACTGGCGGATCATCGGCTCCAGTTTCGCCTCCACCGTGCGCTCCGCCAGGGCGTCCGAAGGATATACCACCATCGTGGGTGCCGGCTCCTGGTCGATCAGGCTCCCCAGTGCGTTCTCCATGGCGGAGGTGCCGCCCACCTGGGTGGGCTTGACAAAGATAATCTTTTCCGTTGTGTCGTCGGAAAAGGCGTCCATGATCTCCACCAGGTACGGGGTGACGCTGTTCCGCCACGGCCCCGGTATAGCGTTCCCGCTTGGCAGGACCCGGTTCCGCTCCGCCCACACGGACACGCTCACCCGCTCCCTGGGCCGCAGTATCTCAATGGCCGGCACCATCCACCTGGGCACCTTGTACGGCTTTACTCGGTACTTTCTCACGGCTCCGCCCCCGGTGTGTCCTCCACCTGCATGGCGTCCACATAGGCCGTCAGCATGGTTTCCAGTTCCTTGCGGATGGCCTTTTGTGCGTTGCGGATTGTGATGGCGTCCGCATACCCGGACATGGCCCCGGCCATGCGGGCCGGGATCGTCATGGCGAACTTTTGAAAGGCGGTCATAAACTCCGCCAGTTCCTCGGTGGCCTGTTCCGCCGGCAGGTATTTCCCCTCCGCTATGGCGGTTTTCAGGCGGTGGAGGCTGCCCTGGCTCTCTTTCAGGGCCACTTCCGCCTCCAGTTTTTTCAGGTTCAATTCTGCCAGGCGGCCGCCCTCTCCGATCTCCTGGGCCTTTCGCTCCACATGGTCGATATACCGCTGGATCGTGTCACAGGTCCGGTACTTCCTGGCCCCGCCGCCGGGCGGGACCTCGGTTTTCAGGATCCCATCCTGGGTCAACTGCTGGATCCGCCGGGTGGTTTTCCCCAGCAGTTGGGCGATGGCGGTGGAATTGGCCCACTCTGGCACCGTTCCGGTCAGCACCGCCGGCGTCGTGGACTTCTTTGGCGTTGTCTTTTTTGTCGTCCCCGCCACCTGCAGCACCCCCTTTTTCTCCGCCGGCCGGATGGCCTTGCCGGTTTCGCTTTCCGCCTGGTGGTGGATTTCGCTTTTTTGACCTCGTTTCTTTTGGATTTTTTGGGTCCTCACCCCCTTTAGGGGGTGGATGGCTCCCGGCGCCCTGGTCCCGCTCCGTCAATGCGTAACGTAACAGCCCATTTTTCAGGGATTTTCCTGGAGAAAAATGCCGGGCCTTCCGCGCCCCGCACTGTTGCAGGCCCCAGGAAGGACCCAAACAGGGGGGCGGCCGTGTGTTTTTGGGAGGCCAGGGGGCACCATGCCACAGGCACCCCCTGGCGCGGGTTGTTGCCGGGCTGCGTTCGCCCTGGTACTGTGAACGCTGCGGGGTGAAAGGAGGAAAGCCCCCGTGCCTATGCTCCGCCCGGCCATGGTATGGAAATGGGAGGGCCGCCAGGCGTTTCCCTGGTGGCCCTCCCGATTTCCATGGTATCAATATAGCACAGTAAAAAGTCCGATGGCGTCCGATCTTTTATCCGCGCTTGCTTTTTTCTTTGGCGGCCGTGTAGTCCCCCAGCAGTTTCTCCGTGCGCTTGTAGGTCAGCAGTGTGTCCAGGGCGGCGTTGTAGTAGTCGAATACGCGGGACCTGCTCATGTGTACGGCCTGGGCGATCTTCTCCCAGGGCTTGCAGTCTATATGCCGCATTTCCATCACGGTGCGCTCCATGGAATTTTGGGGGAGTAGATCTATCATGTCCATGACGTGCAGGACCGCTTTGGCCATGGCCTCCCGCTGCTGGCCGATCCGGTCCTCCACCTCCGCGATCCGGTACACAAGGGACACCGCCCCGCCCTCTCTGGCCTGCCTCTTGGAGGTCGGCATGGTCCTGTATGTGGATCCCACGCCAGGGTCCCGAAGGTCGGCGGAAAGGGTGCGGTGGCGCTCCTCCAGTATCTGCTTTTTGGCTTTGGCGTCATGGTACTGCTGCAGGTACTCTTTGACGGCCTCCCGCTCCGGGTTCGTGCCCCTTGTTGTTCTCATTGTTACACCTCGGTTATGTCAATTCCAAAACGGTCCTTTAGCATTTTCTTTTTCATGGCATATTCCCGGGTGCGTGTCGGCCGGCTTTTTACGTCCTCCACCACCTGCCGCCCCTGGGTGCCCTCGTAGTATGTAAAATCGGCCCTGTACCGGATGGCCCGGACCCTGCGGCCCTCCGCGTCCGTGTATGCCTCCTGGAGGGTGTAGTCAACCTGCAGGCGCAGGTCCCGGATCTCCCCGCGCCGTTCCCGCTCGATCAGGAAGTCATACCGGCGGGCCTCCTTCTGGCTGTCGAAGTGGAGGACGGCCCCGGATGGCGTCACCCGTGTGGTCGGGGTGTTCCTGTACTTGTTCACCTTTCCGTGATCCTGCACAGCGGCGGCGGAGGGCAAAGGCCCCCGCCGCGCCTGCTGTTCCATGTACTTCTTTACGGCCTGGGCCTGATATTTCGGCGGCAGGTCGGAAATGTTGATGGCCATTTATGCGCCCTCGCCATTCTCCCGGACTTGTTTCACCCCTCCGCGCCTCGCGGCCCGGTCGCGCTCATTTTTCAGCGCCTCGACGGTCAGGGTGTAGAAGGGCCGCAGGCGCCGCCACTCGGTCGCTGGCATTTCATACTGCTGTTTTGCCATAAGCGCCTCCCATAGTTGGATCGCTTTGTCTATGGCCTCTTTCCGTGCCCGCTGCCTCCGCCTTTCCCGGTACGCTTTTACGGCCCCAGCCACCAGCGCGATCCCCAGGATCGCGGTTCCCGTTTCGCCTCGCGTAAGCCCGAAAAGCGCGGCCGTCACCAGATACCCGTACCACACCACACCCGTGGCAAAAAGCACCGCCACCATGGTGGCCATGCACAGGCACACCGCCCGCAGGTACTCTTTCACGCCTTATCCCTCCGTTTCTGGTATTTCGATGTACTGCCATGACATTGGCGGGCGTGTCATTCCGAACTCCGCCAGCGGCTTGGGGGTGTCGAATTTTTCCGGGTTCTTCACGATCCACGCATATACGCTCCCTCCAGGGCCTCCGGCATAACTCACCAGATCGGCCAGCGGTACACAGGATAGCCTTTGCAATCCGGCCAGCAGGTTGGTTCTCACATATCCGTAGCAATAGAATTTCCCCATTACCACCCCGGTCCCGCTCACATAAACCAGGACCAGCATGGGCCACGGGCCTGGCTCTCCCGTTCTGTCCTTCGGGGCCGTCTTTCTGATCTCCATTTTCTTTTCTCCGGCCAGGATTTTCTCCCACCATTCCGGTTTCATGCTCATAAGCACCGCCCGCACGGTCAGCCCCCCTTTCCCTTGCCGATTTTATTCCCCCGCACAGGCATAAACCGGCATTTATCCGTGGCGAACTCCGCCACATAGCCGATTGCCGTACAGGCCAGCAAAATGTCCGCCGTGAGATCGTCCGCGTCCTCCTGTCCGCGTCCGTCCCTGTTCATCTTCTGCAGGTTTCGCGCCATGATCTGCCCTAACTCATACAGATTGTCTGCCGCCTCCAGCCACCGTTCTTTTTCCACGGTGTATCCGATTTCTATTTTCTTCACGGCTCATACCTGCCTTTCAAATCGCCCCATGAAGTGGGCGGCCCACTCGGTTGTTGCGCCCTCCTGGTCGCCCCAGGGGAGGGCAGAGGGCGGGAGGTCCGGGAAATAGGCCCGCAGGTTGTCCTTGTAGAAAATCGGGATTTCGTTTTCCGCGCAAAACTCGGCGATCTGGTCCACCCACTCCCGGCGCGGTGTTACCTTGTCCGGCCGGCTCCCGGTTTCGGCCCCCAGGATCACCCACTGGGGCAGGCCCTCCGCCGCGCTCATATCCACCGGCCCCAGCAGCGGCTCCATGCTCCAGAATGTGTTGATATTTGCCCATGGCATGGGATACATGGCCGCCGCGTCCTCATTGGCCACCGTGGACCCATACCAGAAATTTTCCGCATGGGGGAGGAGGGCCACCTGGTCCAGTTCCAGGTATCGGGCGGGGTTTTTCGTCAAAAACAAGTATCTGTGCTGGGGCGCTTTTTGGCAGGCGTCCAGCACGTCCCGGATCCATGCCGTCGGCACCCAGCGGCCGAACAGATCCGCCATGCTGCATACAAACACGGTCCGGCCCTCTTTCTTCCGCTCCGGCTGGTCCAGCCGGTAGCGGTGCAAGGTCGGCTCGAACCCATAGGGGTACGGCGTCCCCTTGATCCTCTCCTCCAGGACGTGGAGGCCGCCCACGGCGGCGCTGTCCTCCAGGCCGGCGTCAAAGCGGTGCGCGGTTCGTCTGGCGTAGCAGTATGGGCACCCATGGCGGCACCCGGTGACGGGGTTCCAGGACATTTCCGCCCAGTCAATTTTCGTTTCGTTCATGGTGTTTACCTCCGTTCAGTTCCAGCATTTTCTCGCGGACCAGTTTATCCACAACGTGGCCCGGCTCCCGATACCCGCACATGGCGGCCAGTCTGTCCAGGTTATAGGCGGTCTGCGCCGTCACCAGGAGAGTGACCCGCCGCAGGTTCTTTTTCTCTCTCATGGTTCCGCCTCACTTCCCGCTCCGGTCCAGCCCGATCTCCTCCATGTTCATGTGCCCGCTTTTGCCTGCAGCAGTCTGGATCCCGCGCTGCACGGAAAGCAGGATCACGCCGGTGGCTGCGTCCGGCGGCACGTTCCGGTTGGCGGTCATAACCCGCCACGCGGAGGCCGCCACCGCTTCGATGGCCGCCAGTTGGTCGTGCCCCGTTCCTCTGGTGGTCACTTCCAGGCCGCCGCCTCTCTTTGTCACGCTCAAAATAACCTGGTCATTCATCGTCTGGATCCTCCTTCCACTCATTCACGATACAGCCCCGGCAGTTATAGTCCGGGCAGTAGGTGCAAATGTCCACCCCGTCCTTTGCTGCGGCCCGGATCATGGCCTCCAGGTTTGGTATGTTGATCTGCCGGTTAGGGTGGATCAGTTCCACCACCCGGCAGAGGTAGGCGGCCGCGTCCCAG
>ENA-UONU01001890-UONU01001890.1-human-gut-metagenome-genome-assembly--contig:-CS51-NODE-1890-length-13870-cov-5.702280_pt1 | contig 13870 bp, 16 predicted proteins | sample MGYA00242462_ERZ724009 | MGnify/ENA metagenome assembly ERZ724009 | reverse complement strand
CTCTAGCAGCGATGGCTTTGCTCTCAAGTACAATTATCAGCGACAGGGAGTGGCTCATCTCTTGCCTTAGTTATAACAGAGATGATATGAAACTTAACAGGCAGTGCAACTGTTTCTTTGTTAATCAGGAAAAAAACCACTTCTTACACGAAAATATGGAGCTACATAAAAAGCTACATGGTAAATATTAGGACAACCAACCTTCCTGATTTTTATTTGAGCCACCTAGAATATAGTTGCGGTCATAGACACGGCTGGCTACCATGTCTATGACCGTAACTATATTTTAGGTGCGTATAAACGGGTATCCAATGAGGTGGAAGGCTGTAAAACGAGGAAGTTGCCTGTGCAATGAAGCTGTTGCTGGATGAGTATCACCAAGTAAAAGTGAAACGGCTGGAGTATCTGATTGATTTTTATGTACAATTTGAGCACATCCGTCCGTTTCAGGACGGCAATGGCCGGGTAGGACGATTGCTTTTCTTCAAGGAATGTCTGAACCATAGTATTGTTCCCTTTGTGATCTAGGATGACCTGAAGATGTTCTATTACCAGGGATTAAGCCAATGGGGCCCCGAAAATGGTTATCTGATGGACACCTGCCTGACGGCACAGGATCGTTTCCGGGCGTATCTGAAGTACTTTAATATCCCTGCCTGATCCTGTGTGCCGAGAGTAGATTTTTCAGATGACGTTTCTCTTGAGTTTGAAAGAATACTCTGGTATAATCAAAATAAATTAGACGATTATTTTGCAATAAGTTCTGTTTCTGAATGATCTTTTGTGAAGTAATATGGCTTGCAAATGGTGCTGATTTTTGCTTGTTGTTGCAGTAGTAAACCGATGCTATTTTGATACTGGTAAAGTTGGATACCATAAAACTGCAAGCAAAACATTAACAAAAAAGCGAACTTTTCTCCCGCATAAAGAACATGAACAGCGTTAGAATTGTAAGAATTTGCCGAATGCCCATGATCGCCAGGATGACGCGCATAATTACTAAGCTGATGGCCGCGTCCAGCAGGCAGATCACGATGAGCAGGGGGTGCCACTTCTTGTTGGAGCCGGTGACCAGCACAATGCGGGCGTAGTGGCCGATCAGGGTGCCCATCAGGATACAGGCGGGCAGCATCATGGAAGCCTGGCCCAGGGTGAGGGTGCCAGCCTGGTACATGGAGGCGGCGGTGGCGCAGCCGGAGGCCTTGGCGAAGAAGGCGGAGATCAGCACGGCGAAGGCCTCGCCGGGCAGGCCGAATAGGTTCATGACGGGGGACATGACCACACCCAGCAGGTCCATCAGGCCGGTCTCCTGGAGGATGTACACCAGCACATAGCCCAGGATCATTGCGGGGGTTATGTTCTCAATGCCCACCTTGAAGCCTCTGGCGCAGCCCTTCAGGAAGGTATCGACGACAGAGGGCTTTTTCTCTTTTGCCGGGGCGGCCGGCTGGACGGCCGCGGTTTTCGTCTCGTTGCTCATGCTGTCTTTCCCTCCTTGCTGCGTTTCTTGCCGGACAGGCGCAGAATGATGCGCACGATGTTGGCGCCGATGATCTTGCAGAAGACCATGATCAGGATGCAGGGGCCCAGGGCCACCGGGCTGATGGCCACCAGGGGTGCGCCGCCGGTAATGGTGTTGTTGATGCAGGCCGAACCGGCGTACTGATAGGCCACGAAGATGGTGCGCTCGTCATCGGTGATGGAGCCCTCCTCATAGAGGTCGCGGGTCATAACCGCGGCCACGTCGGAGCCGGTAAAGCTGGAGATGAAAGCGATGCCGCACTTGCCGGGGATGCCCAGCAGGGGGCGCAGCAGGGGACGGAACAGGATCTCAGAGGCTTTGTAGGCGCCCAGCTGCTCAAACACGGCCAGCAGGCCGCAGAAGAACATGACGGCGGGGATCAGGTTGAAGCCAGCCATGAAGCCGTCCTTGGCGCCGGTGCCGCCTGAGCCGATCAGGTTGGCGCCCGTGTCGCCGATGGTGCCGAAGGCACCCGACAGGTTGGTGAAGTCCAGCACCTTGATAGGGCCGTCCATGGTGCGGAAGGCGCCGGAGAGGATCAGGATCAGCACGATGAGCGCAATCCATGCGCCTACGCCGACCTTCTCACTCTTTGCTTTTTTCTCTTCCATGGTGATTTTTCCTCCTTCTTTCACAGGTTTTATTGCTCCGTGAAGCCGTCCTCCAGAGAGCCGGCCGCACAGGCGGCCAGAATGCAACGCTCAAAGAGCGACTCCACCTCAGCATACTCGGTGGGGGTGTGGTTTCCCTCGCCCCGCACGCCCATGGCGCACACGGTGGGAATGCCGCAGGCCACGGTGATGCCCGAGTCGGACAGGCCGCCCACCTGGAAGCAGCCGGGCTCGTCCATACCGCACCTGACGGCGGTGCGCTGGATGTGGCGGAACAGGGCCATGACGCCGTCGGTGGTGTCCATGCACTCCATCAGGCGGCTGGTGTCCAGCTCTGCCCAGGTGTCGGGGACGGTACTGTGGGACGCGGCCTGCTCCAGGGCATCAAGGATCTCGTTCTTGATCTCCGTGGAGGGAAAGCGGACACCGATACTGATGGTGCACAAATCCGGGATGGTGTTCTCTCCGATGCCGCCGGTGATCTTGCCGCAGTTGATGAGCTTGCCCCGGGAAATGTCGTTGCAGGCCTCCAGCGCTACGATCTTGTGAGCGGCCTCCAGCACGGCGGAGCGCCCCTTCTCCGGGGCGTTGCCGGAGTGGGCGGATACACCGTGGACCGTCAGGGATACCGGGCCGCCGCCCTTGCGCCCCACCACCAGACGGTTGTCCGGGAAGCCGGTCTCGAAGTTGAATGCGGCTGCGGCACCCTTGATCTCCTCCGTCATCACCTGCTTGGCATTGGAGAGCATATGCAGATTCTCCTCGTCACCGGCAAAGACACACTTGACGGGCCGGCCGGTAAAGCCGGCGGCAGCCAGGGCCTTGATGGCGTGGACGGCAATGACAAGGCCGGCCTTCATGTCCAGCACGCCGGGGCCGTGGGCCCTGCCCTGCTCATCGATGCGGAAGGGGTTGTCCTCGGCTGTCCCCTCCTTGAACACGGTGTCCACATGGCCGATGAACAGCAGGGGGGCCTTGGGGCTGCCGCTGTTCCACTCGGCCACCAGTACGCCGCCAGCGTTCTCCACGGGGAGTACCCGCACCTTGGCGCCCACACTCTCCAGCTCCCTGCGCAGGATATCGTCCATGGCGGCCACTCCCTCCAACTGGCGGGAGCCGCTCTCGGTGTTCACCATTTCCTCCCAGAGCGCCAGCATTTCGTCATGGTGTCCATCCACATACTGGCGGATACGCTCGAACAGTTCCTCCATAATAATTCCTCCTTTGTTTACGGTCTCTATCAGCTACAGCATGCGGACGACCACGCCGGCAATGAGCACCGAGGCGATGGTTACCGTCACAAAGCCCGCTGTCAGCATCTTGGGTAACAGGTAGTTGAGAATGGCGGCCTTTTCTGTCTCAGTTCGGCCGAAGGCCTCGGCCACCTCCTGGGGAATCAGCATGGTGGTGGGGAAGCCGAAGGTGCAGCTGATGCCGAAGGAGACGGCCAGGCCGAAGGGGAAGTTCATCACTTTGGCGCAGATGAAGCCCAGGAGCACCGTGCCGGCCACGCCGCAGGCCGCGGAGAGCAACAGGGCGGGCAGGACCGACAGCACCTGCTGCGGGGTCGTGGTGGCCAGATTGGAGAAGATCAGGATGGTAACGAAGAAGGTGATCAGACCGCCGGACTGGGTCTTGGACATGATGCCCTTCTCCAGGAAGCCCAGGGCGAAGAACACCGCGCCCATCACCAGGCAGAGGACGAAGTAGTGGATCCCCCCGCCGGTGAGCTCAGAGAGGAAGTGGGCCGCCACCGCCACCAGGCCCAGCTTGGCCAGATAGACAGAGGGGCGTGCGAAGGAGGCGGGCAGCTGGAGCAGGCCCCGGCGGGAGCCGGCGACGGTCTCCTGCTGCTGGCTGTACTCGGCCACCAGCGCCGGGTTGTCCCGGAACTGGACGGCGGTGCGCCGCAGCAGCAGAGAGGCAATGGGCACGCCGATGAATTTCTGCACCACATACATCACAATCCACAGGGTGCTGGCGGTCTCCAGGCCCATCTCGTCCAGGGCGGTGGGCATGATCAGGGTGGCCGCGCTGCCTCCGGCGAAGATGGGGGCCACGGACAGGGCCATCTCCTTGCCGATGAGGGGATAGCCGATCAGGATGATGGCCAGGGTGGCGCCGACGACGCAGACCAGGGAGGTGACAACCACTTTCCACTGCCGCCGCAGCTCGGGGAAGTCGATGGTGGTACCCAGGGAGACAATGAGGATTCCCGCGATGACATTGCCGAAACCGGTGACCTGGGCATCCTCGATCACCGACCGGGGCAGAATGCCGCTCCAGAAGCCGGCCAGGAGCAGGATCGCAATACCCAGCACGGTGGAAAAGACCGCCTTTGTCTTCTGGGCAATGAGCTCACCCGCCGCATAGACGCAGAACAGAATAGTCAGAGCGATAATCGGTTCCAAGGCCCTCATCCTTTCGCGATTTTCTTGTCACAAAAAGCATATCATGCAATTTTTCATGATGTCCAACGCGAAATAGTTATAACGCAGCTATAACCGGAGCGTCTTGTAAAAAAGGCAATAAAGCGGGCTTGATTTTATACAATTCGCACAAAAAGAACGGCACTGTAACCAAATACAGTGCCGTTCTTTTTGTAGGGTTTTCAAACTGTTTTCGACGTTTTGAACACATATTCCCACGCGGTTATAACTTTGGCATAAAAAATATGAATAGCAAGTTATATCGGATATTGCTCCGGATCTGCCGCCCCGGGGGAGGGAAACAGGCCCTTCAGCAGGCCCACGAACTCCTCCGCCTCGGGGGTGAGCAGCTCCCGCTTGCGCTGGATCCAGCCGATGCTGATCTCAACGCCGGAGTTGCGCACGGGGATGGAGCGGATGCCGTACTCGGCGAAGTCGGGGGCGCTGAGGGCGGGCCCAAAACGGATGACGTCAGTCTGGCGCAGCAGGGCCAGGATGGCGGCGCTGTCGCTGACATAGAGCCTTCGATGGATCTTGCCCAAAGGGATGCCTCCGATCTTCAGGTAGTGGGCCAGGTTGGAGAAGTAGTCGTCAGGCAGGCGGATAAACGTGGAGTCCAGCAGATCCTCCATATAGACCTCTTTTCGGTCGTAAAAGGGGCTGTGGGGGCCGACGTTCAGGTACCAGGTGTCCTTGCCCAGCAGGTGGAACTCCAGATTCTTGTAGTTGGTGGTGTGCCTGAACTCCTTGAGCTGGACATTGTTGACCATGACGAAGCCGATCTCCGCCTGGCTGCCCTCCACGCTCTCCATCACGTTCTGCAGCCGCTGCTCCACCAGCTTGATCTCGATGGTGTCCTGCCGGTGGGCGTTGTGGAACTCCGCCACCAGCCGGCCCATGGTGATGATGGGATAGGCGGCGATGGAGAGGGTCGGGGCCGATCCTTCTGGGACAGGCCCTGAATCAGCTCCATCTGGTTGAGGATGGTGCGGGCGTACTGGTAGAGCTTCTTGCCCCCGTCGGTGAGGGCCACGCCCTTGTTGGTGCGGTTGAAAACCCGCACCTTCAGCTCATTCTCCAGGTTGGAGATGGCCTTGCTCAGATTGGGCTGGGTGATGAACAGCTTCTCCGCCGCCTTGTTGATGCTGCCCTGCTCCGCCACGGTCACAAAGTAAATCAGCTGCTGCAGCTGCATAGAGTCCCTCCTTTTTCGGTCCGAAGCGTATGAAAGGGAGAAAGATGCTCAGGAGGCCTTCCGGCCCGGCCGGCGCAGATTGCGCAGCGTCTCCAGAAGGCTCTCCTGGCGCAGCTCCGACGCCCGGAAGTGAAGCAGTTTGAAATTCAGGTTGAACAGGGAGCCCAGCCCCACCGCCGAGATGACGGTGCCGATGCCCACCTGTCCGCCCAGGAGCCAGCCCGCCGCAATCACGGCGATCTCCACCGTGGCCCGGCAGATGCCCACCGACCGGCCGGTCTTGCGGGCCAGGGCCACCATCAGCGAGTCCCTGGGGCCGGCACCCAGGGCGGTGCGCATATAGAGCCAGGTGCCGATGACCAGGATCTCCAGCCCGGCCGCCAGCATGAGTAGGCCCCCCCACAGCGTGTCCATCTGGGGGATCCACCCCATGGCCTGGATGCCGTCGATAAATACCGCGCACAGCACGATGTTGAGCACCGTGCCCAGGCCGATGGGCTCCCCGCAGAGCAGAGAGACCGCAATGATAACCGCCCCCACAAGGATGGAGGCCGTGCCATAGGTGATGCCCATGGTGTTGGACATGCCCTCCTGAAGGACGCTCCACGGCTCCAGGCCCACGTTGGCCTGGAGCATCATGGCGATGCCCACCGCGCTGACCAGCGCCCCCAGGGCGTTTTCCGCGATGCGCCGGACATAACCGTCTCTCATACGGGCAACCCCTTCAGGTACAGGCAGCCCCAGTTCCCACAGTCTGCAAAGCCCAGGCTGCGGTAGAGGCGGACCACCTCCTCATAGCCGGCGTTCATCCGGGGAGTCTTGCCCTTTTCTAGGATCCGCCGGGTCACCGCGCTGGTAATGCGGCCGCCGTATCCCCGGCGCCGGAATTCGGGAACCACCGACACGGAGGTGATCACGCCGCACTCGTCATCCTCGGCGCCGATGCTGCCGGTGCCCACCAGCTGCCCCTCCGCCTCCATGACGAAGAGCTCGGCCAGTCCCAGCTCCTGCTTGCGGGCCATCTCCTCCGCCCAGGGAGCGAAGTCGGCGTGGTGGGCCCGGAAGTAGGGGTGTCCCCGCTGGAGCAGATCAAAGACCTCCTCCCGGGTGCCCAGCCGCACCGCCGGGTCGGCCGGCGGCATCTCCCCCCGGTACACCATGTAGACGCTGCTGTCGATCTCGCCGCCCAGGATGGGCTGCAGGGCCTGGGCGATGGCCAGATCTCCGTTGACCTCCAGCAGGCCGTCGATGCTCTGAGCCAGCACCGCCAGATCCTCCACCCCGGTCCCGGGGCGGACCGACACCCAGAGCGCCCGGTCCTGCAGGGCAATGGCCGCGGCCGGACGCCCCTCCTGCTCCTCCAGGTAGAAGCGCACCTGATCATCCTCCAGGCCGTAGACCCTCAGCAGGGTGAGAATTTCCGAGCCAAACACCCGCTCATACGCGCAGGCGGTCTGAAAATCCTCCGTTCTCTCCCGCGTCAGTTCCCTTACCATGATGTCTCCTCCCAGCACTGTTTTATTTTTATGGTTTGTTTCTGCCGATTCCCTCATGAAAGGTGCCCTCCGGGCTGCCGGCATGCCTCGCGCTATTCCGCTTCCGCTTGATTGTGCTGTCCCGTCCGGTCCCGCCGGATCTGGGACAGGTAGCGGTATATGCTGGCCTGGGAGCACTGGAGCGCATCCGCCACCGGCTTGACCGCCCCCTTCAGCAGGAAGATCCCGTCGGCCTCCAGGCCCGCGATGATCTCCATCCGCTCCTCTGGCGTCAGGCGCAGCGGGGACAGGCCCAGCCGGTCCAGCGCCCGGTACACGGCCTCCTCCGCCACCGATCCGCTGGAGCTGTGGAAACGCTCCGGCGGCGGGGCGGGGATGGCGGACAGCTCGTCGATCCGGCTTGTGTCCACCTGAAAATTCGTATCCACAAATTTATCCGGATGGCACAGGCGCAGAATCTCCTCGCTCACCGCGTGGTAGCGGCTGTCGTCAAAGTTAATGCACAGCATCCCGATCAGTTTGCCGTTCTGTTTAATAAAAAAGGTAGAAGAGCGCAGGATCCGCCCGTCTGCGGAGACGCCGCGGTAGTGAAGCAGGTAGTCCTGACTCTCATAGCTCTTGTCCCGCAGGATTTTCAGCGCCGTATTGGTCAGCGGCGCCCCCAGTTTCCGGCCGCTGACATGGCTGTTGGCGATAGCCACAATGGATCGGTTCCGATCCGTCAGGTCATGCAGGGCTACTTCATAGTCCGGGCCCAGTGTATGGCCGAGAAATTCGGTCAATTTTACATACTGCTGGAGCAACTGGCTGGCCACATTCGCTACCCCCCGTCATTTTTCCACAGTGTGAGAGTTTTCTCTTACACCTATTATAATAATAGGGCCGTGCTTTGTCAAAGAGTTTGAATAACTTATTATAACTAAAATTTATTATTGCAATATAACTCTTTTGTTGTCGCTATTTTACACAAAATACACATCATAAAATATGCTTTTCAACGAAATGAACAATTCTATCTTGACATACTATTCTCCTTGTAATAAAATCATTGCAGTTGAAGGGAGGTGGAACCCAGACTATGAAGCAAGTTGTCAGCACAGACCGCGCGCCCGCCGCCATCGGGCCCTACGCGCAGGCCGTGACCCTCAATGGACTGATCATCACTTCCGGTCAGCTGCCCATTGATCCCGCCACCGGCGCGTTCCCCGAGGGGATTCAGGCCCAGACCAGGCAGTCCCTCACCAATGTGAAGGCGATTCTGGAGGCCGCCGGGAGCAGCATGGACAAAGTGGTCAAGACCACGGTATTCCTGAGCGACATGAACAACTTCGGCGCCATGAATGAGGTGTATGCCACGTTCTTTACCGAGGGGAGCTATCCCGCCCGGTCCGCCGTTGAGGTCGCCCGTCTGCCCAAGGACGCTCTGGTGGAAATCGAGGTCACCGCCGCGCTGTAAGCAAAGGTTCCCGTACACGATTTTTTGTTCAGGAAGGTTACTGTCCGCCAGTTGCTGGAGTTGGGTTCAGCCCGCTTCCGACGACCGGGGTATCCTCTAAAAAACAAAGGTGCACTGCACCTAAATGATGGAGGTAAACGAAATGGACAAGAATGTGAAGCACTATCCTCTGGCTCATGATGTTGAGATGCCGCAGCACTGCGCGTACGTCGTGCGTGATCTGCCCCAGGCTACTGTTGAACAGCGTGAGCGCGCCCTGAACGCCACCCACTGGAATGAGTTCGCCTTCCCCGCTGGCCTGCTGACCGTTGATATGCTGTCTGACTCCGGCACCACCGCTATGACCAACCAGCAGTGGGCCACCCTGATGCTGGGCGACGAGGCCTATGGCCGCAACACCGGCTACTATGTACTGTTGGACACCTTCCGCGACATCTTCGAGCGCGGCGGCGAGAAGAATTGGAAGAAGAGCATCGACCTGGTCCGTACCGACTGCCGCGACTTGGAGAAGATGATGGACGATCTGTTCCTCTGCGAGTACGAGGGCGGCCTGTTCAACGGCGGCGCCGCTCAGATGGAGCGCCCCAACGCCTTTATCATTCAGCAGGGCCGTGCCGCTGAGTCTGTGCTGATGGAGATCGTGAAGAAGATTCTGACCGCCCGTCATCCCGGCAAGGTTTTCACCATCCCCTCCAACGGCCATTTCGATACCACCGAGGGCAACATCAAGCAGATGGGCTCCATCCCCCGCAACCTGTACAACAAGGAGTTGCTATATGAGATCCCCGAGGGCGGCAAGTACGAGAAGAATCCCTTCAAGGGCAACATGGACATCGAGAAGCTGGAGCAGCTGATCAACGCCGTGGGCGTGGAGAACGTCCCCCTGATCTTCACCTGTATCACCAACAACCCAATCTGCGGCCAGCCTGTCTCCATGGCCAACATCCGCGAGATCAACCGCGTGGCCCACAAGTACGATATTCCTCTGGTCTTCGACGTGGCCCGCTGGGCTGAGAACGCTTACGCCATCAAGATGAACGAACCCGGCTACGAGGACAAGTCCATCGCCGAGATCGCCACCGAGATGTTCTCCTACTGCGACGCCTTCACCATGTCCGCCAAGAAGGACGGCCACGCCAACATGGGTGGCATGCTGGCCTTCCGCGACAAGGGCCTGTTCTGGCAGAAGTTCTCCGACTTCAACGAGGACGGCACCGTCAAGACCGACGTGGGCGTGCTCATCAAGGTCAAGCAGATCTCCTGCTACGGCAACGACTCCTACGGCGGCATGTCTGGCCGTGACATAATGGCTCTGGCCGCCGGCCTCTATGAGTCCTGCGACTTTGCCTATCAGCATGACCGCGCCATGCAGTGCGAGTACCTGGCCCAGGGCTTCTACAAGAACGGTGTCAAGGGCGTCGTCCTGCCCGCCGGCGGCCACGCCGTGTACATCAACATGGACGAGTTCTTCGACGGCAAGCGCGATCACACCACCTTCGCCGGCACCGGCTTCTCTCTGGAGCTGATCCGCCGCTATGGTATCCGCGTGTCCGAGCTGGGCGACTTCTCCATGGAGTATGACCTGAAGACTCCCGAGCAGCAGGCCGAGCTGGCCAACGTGGTCCGCTTCGCCATCGACCGCAGCCGCCTGACCAAGGAGCACCTAGACTACGTCATCGCCGCTGTAGCTCAGCTGTACAAGGACCGAGAGTCCATCCCCAACATGCGCATCGTCTGGGGCCACAAGCTCCCCATGCGCCACTTCCACGCTTTCCTCGAGCCCTACCCCAACGAGGAGAAGAAGTAAGCATCTCTTCCCCCGGAATTCTGGACAATTTTGCGTGTCCGCATGACGTAGCGAACGATGCGGCGATCAGGCAAACCGGCGCCCAACAAACAGAATAGTCCGTTTGTTGGGCGCCTTTCTTTTCCCGGCACAATTTTGCGTGACTGCATGACGAGGAACGATGCAGATCGAAAGGGGGACCGGCGTTAGCCAAACAAAAAATTTCGTTTGACGGACACCGGCCCCTTTTGTATTGCAAAGGTTTTGTTTCGAAGCTGCTTTTTTAGAGCGGCGGGGAAAGAATGAGAGGTGTAATTTATGGCGAATTCCGATACACTACAAAAACAAGACGGCTTTAAGTCGCAGTTTGGCTTTATCATGGCCGCTGTGGGTTCCTGCGTGGGTATGGCTAACGTGTGGCGCTTCCCCATGCTGGTCTCCAGATATGGCGGCCTGACCTTCCTGATCCCCTATGCGATCTTTGCCTTCATCATCTGCCAGTCCGGCATGATGGAGGAGTTCTCTCTGGGCCGTTGGGCCCGCAGCGGCCCCTCCGGCGCCTTTGGTAAGGCTATGGAGAACGGCGGCCACCCCAAGAAGATCGGCGAGTGGCTGGGCGGCATCCCCGTGATCGGCTCCCTGTGCCTGGCCATCGGCTACTCCGTGGTCATGGGCTGGGTGTTTGCCTACACTAAGATGGCCATCACCGGCGAGCTCACTGCCATGGGCACCGACATGAACGTCATCGGCGGCGCCTTCAGCGCTATGGCCCCCGAGGCGAACAGCCTGCCTGAGGCCATCCAGATGACCTTCGCCACCGGCGGCGCCAACAACTTGTGGATCATCATCGGCATCGTGGTCTCCTTCGTCATCATGCTGGCGGGTATCTCCAACGGCATCGAGGCCTCCTGCAAGATCATGCTGCCCATCCTGTATGTCCTCTTCGTCGTGCTGGCCATCGTGATGATCTTCATCCCCGGCACCGCGGAAGGCTACAAGTACATCTTCACTCTGGATCCCAAGAGCCTGTTGAATCCTGAGGTCTGGGTCTACGCATTCGGACAGTGCTTCTTCTCCCTTTCGGTGGCAGGCTCGGGCTCCGTGGTGTACGGCTCCTACTTGGGCAAGGACGTGAAGATCCGTCAGTCCGCCGTCATCTGCGCCATCCTGGACACCTCCTGTGCCCTGCTGGCCATGTTCGTCATCATCCCCGCTATGGCCACCACCGGCGCCGACCTAGGCAACGGCGGCCCCGGCCTGATGTTCGTCTCCGTGCTCCCTGTGTTCAACGGCATTGGCGGCATCTCCAGACTGATCGTCATCTTCTTTTACGTGGCCATCCTCTTTGCGGGCATCTCCTCCATCATTAACCTGTTTGAGACGCCTGTCAACTTCCTGCAGCAGCAGCTCCACCTGAAGCGCTGGATGGCCGTGGGCCTCATCCACGTCGTGGGCCTGATCGTGGCCCTGCTGATCCAGCCCTGGACCTCCCAGTGGATGGACATTGTCTCCATCTACATCCTGCCGCTGGGTGCTGTGGCCGCCGGCATCATGTTCTTCTGGGTCATGAAGAAGAAGGATGCCCTGGCTGCCGCTCAGCTGGGCTCCGACAAGCCCATTATGAAGTGGTTCATGCCCTTCGGCAAGTATGTCTTTGTCCCCCTGTGCATCGCCTGCTTCGTACTGGGCATCTGGTGGGGCGGCATCGGCTGATCCAACCGGCCCACAGCGCGAGCATGCAGTCCACAAAAGCAAAGGAGAAAAAATCTGCAGTCCCGCGTTGTAGCGCCCCTAAAGGGCTATGATAAATTCCACACGCCGCTGCCCATGGCTGAGGCTGCACAGAAGGCAGAATCCTGCCACCAGGAGCTGATCAAGCGGCTGGACAAATCGGAGCTGCGGTTGGTGCTGCGGATCATCGACGCCAAGGATAAGATCGCCGAAGCGCAATCTCTGGACAGCTTTCTTTGCGGCTTCCATCTGGCCTGGAGGCTGTCCCAAGAGCTGGAGCACTACATGAATGATCGCCCGGTGCCGGAAGTCCCTTCCGACCCGGGCGATTATGCCTGATCGGTATGTTTAGGCGGTGAGGCAACTCCGCTCACAGATATAACTGCTGCCCCTGGCCCTGCTCCATCCGCTGTGCCTGCCGCTGCTTTATCTGCTCCAGCAGGTCCTGCGGGATGGAATCAATAAACGTTTGACACGCCCGTAGCTCATCCATGAGCTCCAGGTTCTGTTGCTGGCTCTCCTCTTGGGCATCCAGAGCCCGGAGCATGGTGCTGCGGGAGCGAATGAGCTCGTCCCTCATGCGCTGGAGCTGCTCATCATAGGGCTTCAGCTTGGCCTCGAACGCGTTGATCTGGGGATACCACTTGTCCAGCAGCTTCAGAATTTTCTCCCTCTGCTTCTTCGCGTTCAGTGTGCCGGTCTGCTCCAGCTCGGCGCGGATTTCCACCATCTCTTGGGTGAGACGGTGGGACTGCTTATAGAGCCAGGTGGGGATGTGTTTCCGCCTGGTGACGGCGGCGGACTGCCCCCGCTCCAGTTCCGGGAACTCCGCCGCCATGTGGTCGTGGAACTTGTCCTGCCACTCCACCAGCTTATCCCGTCCGCCGATCACCTCCTTGGCGGATAGCCGGTGGTCCTTTGTCAGCGGTACGAAGCACAGGTGCATATGTGGGTTGCGCTCATCCATGTGTACCACGGCGGAGAAGATGTTCTCCGCGCCCACCTCCCTGCTGAAGAACTCCAGCGCCCGCTCGAAGTATCTCCGCACCTGTTCCGGCGGGAGCTGCGTCAGGTAGTCCGGTGTGGCGGTGACGATGGTGTCGATGAACTTCACGCTGTCCCGGCGCACCTTGAGCTTCGGATTTTTCCGCTGGGCCTGTTCGATGCGGGACTGGATCTCTGCGTAGTATTTGTGTCGGGGCTCCACCAGGTGGTAGTTGAGGTGGGAGCGGTCTGTGTCCACATCAGGGTTGCTGGCATAGCGTGGCTTCTTCCGTTCGTGGTGTTTCTCGATGGCAGAGGCCGGTCCGCCTTTTCGTTTCTCGAAGCGCATAATGGCGTAAGGCATCACACAAGACTCCTTCCGTTGAGATGGTAGATGCACGGTGGACGTAGGCGTTTTCACATACCGCCCTGCCATGCGGAACCCGCCGCAAGAGAGGTGGTGCTGAAATCGGCAGGCTGGCGCGGCGGCGGTTTCCCCGCCCACGAGAAATGCCCGGCCCCTGCAAGGAGGGCCGGGCATTTTCGCGTGCGGTTGTCAGGGCGGTATAACGCACTATACCTTGCCGCCCAGAAGGCGGCAAGGCGTGCGCCCGGGGACACCCCGGGACCCCATTTTGCGGCTTCGGACTCGAATACAGC
>ENA-UONU01001887-UONU01001887.1-human-gut-metagenome-genome-assembly--contig:-CS51-NODE-1887-length-13897-cov-5.271131_pt1 | contig 13897 bp, 9 predicted proteins | sample MGYA00242462_ERZ724009 | MGnify/ENA metagenome assembly ERZ724009 | reverse complement strand
GCAAGACATGCCTACGGTGATGTTTACAAGGGCTCTGAAATGAAGATTCCCGGCGCTGGAAAAGTAGAATTGGTATACACCGCTGAAGATGGCTCCGAAACCAGAGAATTGGTCCACAATTTCACTTCCGCCGGAATCGTACAGGGCATGCACAATCTCAACGGATCCATTGAAAGCTTTGCAAGAAGCTGCTTCAACTATGCCCTGGATACCAAACAGGATCTGTGGTTTGCTACCAAGGATACCATTTCCAAAAAATACGACCATACTTTCAAAGATATTTTCCAGGAAATCTTTGATAACGAGTATGAGAAGAAATTTGAGGAGGCAGGCATCACCTATTTCTATACCCTGATCGACGATGCGGTTGCCCGTGTCATGAAATCTGAGGGAGGCTATATCTGGGCCTGCAAGAACTATGACGGCGATGTAATGAGCGATATGATCTCCTCTGCCTTCGGCTCCTTAGCTATGATGACCTCCGTCCTTGTATCTCCTGATGGGAATTATGAGTATGAGGCAGCTCATGGAACGGTTCAGCGCCATTACTACAAGCATTTAAAGGGTGAGGAAACCTCTACCAACTCTGTTGCCACCATCTTTGCCTGGACCGGCGCTCTGCGCAAGCGCGGCGAGCTGGACGGCAATCAGGAGCTGATGGAATTTGCTGACCGCCTGGAAAAGGCCACCATCGACACCATCGAGGCCGGTGAAATGACAAAGGATCTGGCTCTCATTACCACGCTCTCTGACCCTGTTGTCTTAAACAGCGAGGACTTTATCAAGGCCATCGCCAAAAGGCTGTAGAACAAAACAAAAACGGTAAATACCACAAAGGCTGAAAACAGAATTTTCTGCTCTCAGCCTTTTAAAATTTTATGCGGGAGTCTCTTACATCTTTTCCCAGCTCGCTTATTTTTCCTCTGACAGGAACTTCTCCCCATAGCCATAATGCTCAACCACATAGTCGATGTCCTTATCGCCTCTGCCGCTCAAGCATACCAGGATGGAACCCTGTCTCATCTCCTTCGCCCTGCGCATAGCGTAAGCCACCGCATGGGAACTCTCAATAGCCGGGATGATTCCCTCGTACCGTGACAGCTTAAAGAACGCCTCCATAGCTTCCTCGTCGCTGACCGTATCATATTTTACCCGTCCCAGATCATGGAGAAATGCGTGCTCCGGGCCCACAGAAGGATAATCAAGTCCGCTGGCGATCGAGTAGACTGGAGCTGGCTCTCCCTTATCGTCCTTTAACATAATGCTCTCAAATCCATGCATAATGCCCTTCTCACCAAACTTCATGGAAGCGGCATGGTCGCCCAGCTTTTCTCCGCGTCCCAGAGGCTCAATACCCGTTATGTCTACCGGATCATCTAAAAATGGAATAAACATACCGATGGAGTTGCTGCCTCCACCCACGCAGGCACAGACCTCATCGGGAAGGAGTCCTGTCATCTCCATGAACTGATCTCTGGCCTCATACCCCACAACCGACTGGAAATCCCGTACCATCAGTGGGAACGGATGGGGCCCCAGGGCCGAACCGATACAGTAAATGGAATCCTTATAATTTTTCGCGTAAGACTCAAAAGCAGAGTCCACTGCCTCCTTTAAGGTTTTAAGGCCATGGGTTACAGGAACCACCTTTGCCCCCAGGATCTTCATTCTGGTCACATTGGGAGCCTGCTTTGCAATATCTACTTCTCCCATATGGATTTCACATTCCAGGCCAAAGAAAGCAGCAGCTGTAGCCAGGGCAACGCCGTGCTGTCCTGCGCCGGTTTCCGCGATCAGACGTTTTTTACCCATAAATTTTGCCAGAAGGCCCTCGCCCATACAGTGGTTCAGCTTGTGAGCCCCTGTGTGGTTTAAATCCTCTCTCTTTAAATAGATCTGGCAGTTTCCGATCTTCTTGGACAGGCGCTCACAGTGGTACACCGGCGTAGGGCGTCCCTGAAACTCCCTCCGGATCCTGCGCAGCTCATTGATAAACTGGGAAGAATGACAGATCGTCTGGTAAGCGTCCGCGATCTCCTCAAACGCCGGGATCAATTCTTCTGTCAGATACGCGCCGCCATAAGCGCCGAAACGTCCATCTTTGTCCGGATAATTCCTCAAATAAGTTCTGTAATCCATAGGCCCTCCTCTATGATGCATTTTTATTCATTATAACCTGCCAAAAATAAGTTTTCAACCATTACCTCCTTGAGTTTTTGCAGTTTTCTCTACACCAAACTGCTCTTATCCATATCTGGCATATCCCACCCCTTCTGCTGAGACGGCGAATGGCCGAACATCTTCTTATAAGCCCTGAAAAAACTGGAATAATCCCCAAATCCTGCTTTCGCCGCCGCTTCCGCTGCCGGCATCCCTCCGGCCAGATCCCTGCGCACCAGGGCCATGCGCTTATATAAAATATAGCGGGCCACCGTGGTTCCGGTAGCCCCTTTAAAGATAGCTGTGAGATGATTTTTACTCATGTAAAAGGACTCCGCCAGGTTCTCCAGGGTAAGAGGTTCCGTAATGTTTTCGTTGATGTAGCGCAGGATCTCCTGAACCTGCCCTTCCTTTCCCCTGGCCAAAGCCGGGGTGTTCTGGTATATTGCAAAAATACTCGTCAAAAGGGAGGTGATTCGTGCGCGAATTGCAATGTTTTGTAAATCCTTTCCATAACTCCCGCAGTCCTCCAGGGAGCGGAAATGCCACTCCAGCTGAAACTGCTCCTCAAAGCACCTCCATTCCTTCTCAAAAGGGGCCAGCAGAAAACGCTGTTCCTCCTCACCCAGCTGGCTGCTGTCAAAATGAAGGCGGATCCTGTTATATTCCTGACCGTCCAGCACCTTCAGCCCGTGGAAGCAGCCAGGAGGTATGATGATCAGGCTTCCCGGATGAGGCTGGTAAACCCTCCCCTCCAAAAAATACTGGGCATTTCCAGAGATCATATAGTAGATCTCATAAATCTCATGGCAGTGCATCTTATATTCCATCCCGCTCTCATCGCTGCGGGTATGGGCAAAAACAGCTGCCTGGGTACGAAAGCTGTCCTCCTGGTACATCTCATTCCTCCTGTTTATCTGTTTGCGCAAATTACAATATTTTATTTTCTTCTTACAATGGTTTTTGCAATGCTGTCGTATTATAATGTACCTCGTAAACAAGAGAAACGCAAGAAACATTTGTTACAAAAACCGAAAGGGCCCTCCCCCTTTCACACATTTTATCCCCCCTTTATACGATAAAGAACCGGACATCCCCAGTGTCCGGTTCTTTGTTTTTTACAAAATTGATTTTCCTTTACGGCCAGATCGCCCTCGCCGCCTTGGCTTCCACTACCCTCTTGACAGCAATGAGATACGCGCCTGTCCGGAGGGTTCCCTTTTCCTTCTCAGAAATATCCCACACCGCATGAAAAGCAGCATCCATGATCTCCTTCAGCTTTTCATTTACCTCCTCCTCCGTCCAGCTGACCGACTGTATATTCTGCACCCACTCAAAATAGGAAACCACAACTCCGCCTGCGTTAGCCAAAATATCAGGAACCACTGTGATGCCTCTTTCCCTGAGAATAGGATCTGCCTCTGCTGCTGTGGGGCCGTTTGCCGCTTCCACAATGATGTTTGCGCGGATCCGTTCTGCATTGGAGCCGTTGATCTGGTTCTCGAGAGCAGCGGGCACTAACACCGTCACCTCTGATTCCAAAAGCTCCTCATTGGTGATCCGGGTCATTCCCGGCTCCTCATAGTCCTTTAACAAATTTTTCCGATCCTTTGACAGGTAAGCCAAAATTGAGGGAATATCTAATCCTTCCGGATTTTGAATACCGCCGGACACGTCGCTGACAGCCACGATCTTCATTCCTTCCCGGTGCAGGAGCTTTGCCGTAATGCTTCCCACATTTCCCATACCCTGCACCGCAGCTGTTGCTCCCTCCACAGGGATGCCCATACGGCCCAGTATATTTTTCGTTGTATACATAACGCCCCGGCCCGTCGCCTCGCTTCTTCCCAGGGCGCCTCCCAGGCAGATCGGTTTTCCGGTGACTACTCCGTGGATACAATGTCCCTTTAACATGCTGTAGGTGTCCATCATCCACCCCATAACCGCAGCGTTGGTTCCCACATCAGGAGCCGGAATATCCTGCTCCGGCCCGATGAGGGGAGCGATCGCTGCCGTATACCTTCTGGTGATCGCCCTCAGCTCCCGCTCTGACAATTGAGAGGGATCGCATACCACCCCGCCCTTTCCTCCGCCGTAGGGAATATTCACTACGGCACACTTAAAGGTCATCCAGGCAGCCAGAGCCCGCACTTCATCAGGATTGACGTCCGGGTGAAAGCGCACGCCGCCCTTTGCCGGCCCGCGGGAGGTGGAATGCTGTACCCGGTAGCCCTCAAACACCTTTGTTGTGCCGTCATCCATTTCCACCGGGATAGCCACCTTCAGCTCCCGCTCCGGATATTTGATGGCTTCAATGTCACTGTCTGAATAGCCCAGAATGTCTGCCGCCTCTTTCACTACCTTCAATACATTATCATAAGGATTATACGTCTTTTCCATACATTTTCCTCCTCATCTCTATGACATAACGAAACGTTTCTTTAAACAGGAATATCATTTTTTCCTGGCTTTTCCAGGCTTTTTTCCACTCCCGCCAACTTCACACACAAGATAAAAATATCAATGGCCTGCTCTAATTCCTCCAGGGAAAGGTAAGTGGGGGCGATCCGTATATTCCGATCCTCAGGATCCCTTCCATAAGGATAGGTAGAACCTGCTGCCGTCAAAGCCACCCCTGCTTCCTTTGCCAGCTGGACTGTACGCTTTGCGCATCCCGGCATAGTATCAAAGGAGATAAAATAGCCTCCCTTTGGGTGGCTCCATGTTCCAAAACCGGTTCCCGAAAGTTCTCTTTCCAAGCGCTCAAGCACCAGATCAAACTTGGGCCGCAAAAGCCCGGCCAGCTCCTCCATATGTTTCTGGAAGCCTTCCGGCGACTGAAAATACTGTACATGCCTCAGCTGGTTTAATTTATCATGTCCCAGAGTCTGTACGGCCATATAGCTTTTCAGCTGTTTGATGTTCTCCGGGCTGGCGGAGATAAGGGATACTCCCCCTCCCGGAAAGGTGATCTTAGAGGTCGAAAAGAAATAATAAGCCCGGTTCTCATGGCCCTTTTCCTTACATACCGCTAATAGATCCTTTAGCTGAACCCTTTCATAAATATGATGGACGCCATAAGCATTATCCCAGAAAATACGGAAATCCGGGGCAGCTGTCTCCATAGCTGCCAGGCGTTCTACTGTCTGATCGCTGTAGCACACACCCTGAGGATTGGAATGGAGGGGGACGCACCACATTCCCTTGATGGAATCATCTTCCCTCACCAGCCGTTCCACCAGATCCATATCCGGCCCATCTTCCCTCAGAGGAATAGAGATCATCTCAATCCCCAATTTCTCACATATTTTAAAATGCCGGTCATATCCAGGCACAGGGCAGAGAAATTTTACTGCCTTCCCCTCGTATTTCCTGTAACTCCAGGGCGGTTCCCCCTCTGTCCCCATAAGGCAGTGAAAAGCCACAATATCAAACATCAGGTTTAAACTGGAGCTGCCCCCCATAAGGATCTGTTCCGAATCCAGCCCCAAAAGCTCTCCGAACAGCCGCCTGCACTCCGGTATCCCTTCCAGCATACCGTAATTCCTTGCATCTGCCCCATTTTCCAAAATATAGCTTTGGGGAAATTGAAGGAGGCCCATATTGTGATCTAACTGTGCCGAAGCCGGCTTTCCCCTGGACATATTAATAGACAGCCCAAGCCCCTTTACCTCCTCAAAATCTTCAAGGAGACATTTCCTTATTCGTTTTAATTCCTGTTCTGAATCATCTTTCACTCGCTTCATCGCGGCCCCCGCTTTCCTGTTTAAATCTTCCCATGGCTGGAGGATTACTTCCACATACAAAAACTCCTGTGTTTCCCTTGTCTTTATTATAAAAATATTCTAAAATAAAAACAAATACTTATATTTATATAGAACTTATAACCAAAAACTTATAGGAGGCACAGCCATGTTTAATGGCATGCATTACGTATACGAAGTTTACAAGGAACAGAGCTTTTCCAAGGCGGCTGAAAATCTTTACATCTCCCAGCCAGCCCTAAGCTCCATGATCAAAAAAGTGGAATCCAAAGTGGGGATGCCTCTCTTTGACCGGAGCACCAATCCCATCCAGCTGACGGACTGCGGCTGGAAATACATACGCACCGCGGAGAAGATCATGGATCTGGAAAATGAATTTGCCTACTATGTAGGGAATCTTCAGGAGCTGAGAACCGGCCGTCTTTCCATTGGCGGAACTTATTTTTTCTCATCCTTCATTTTCCCGCCCCTGATCGAGCGGTTCCGTACCGCCTATCCCCATGTGGATCTAAGGCTTTTTGAAGGCCATACCCAACTGTTAGAGCAGAAGCTCTTTGCTGGGGAATTGGATATTATCATTGACAATTACCTTTTAGATCCGTCTATCTATGAGCGGGAACGTTTTATGGAGGAACGTCTTCTTTTAGCCGTTCCCTCCCAGTTTGAGAGCAATCATCTGGCCCTCCGGGAGCAGCTCACTGCATCTGATATAAAAAAGGGACTTCATTTAAGCGACGCCTTTCCCCCTGTATCCCTGGCTCTTTTTAAGGATGAGCCCTTTGTGATGCTGCGCTCCCACAATGATACGAGGGAGAGGGTGGACGCCATCTTAAACAGGGCCGGGATCCAGTTAAATTATACCCTAAAGCTGAATCAGCTTCTTACCACCTATCATCTGACGGAGTATGGCATGGGCGCCTCCTTTATCAGCGATACCGTAGTGAAATGCCTGCCGGATAATCCTCGGATCAGCTATTATAAGATCGGAGATCCGGAGGCAGTGCGCAATGTCTATCTGTACTATAAGAAAAATAAATACCTGACCCGGAGCATGATGGAATTTATGAAAATGGCGATCCCGGGAATTGAAGGGAAAAGGGAGGATTTAAAATGGTAACATGGCCTGCAATCCTGCAAAAAGAACATCTGACGAGAGAAGAAAAAAAATACATCTGCAATCATTTAATGACCACAGAAAGCCGTATGGAACAGCTTGTGCTGAAGCATTTTACAGAGGAGGATTTCCGAAGGATATGGATGCGCAAGATCGGCGGCGGGATCATTGGAGGAAAAGCCTGCGGCCTTCTGGTAGCCCACAAGCTTTTAGAAGCCTATATGCCGGAAAAAGCAGCTCTTTTTGCTCCCCATAATTCCTTTTTTATTGCCACAGATGTATTTTACCGCTATCTCACCTTCAATCACTGTGCGGAGCTGAAGGCAAAGCACTGCCTGGAAAAGGAACACTTTAAAGAAACAGAAGAATTGACCCGCCGGCTCCGGACTGGCTCGCTGCCGGAGGACATTCGGGAAGATCTGAGAGATATGCTGGCCCATTACGGCACAGTTCCGCTGATCGTGCGCTCCAGCAGTATTATGGAGGACGGATATGGAAATGCTTTTTCAGGAAAATATGAATCGGTATTCTGCCTCAATCAGGGTACGGAGGAGGAACGTCTGGAAGAATTGGAACAGGCCATCCGCCGCGTATATGCCAGCGTTATGAATGAGCAGGCCATCGAATACCGCAGAAAGCGGCATCTCCTGGATGCTGATGAGCAAATGGCCCTTCTGGTGCAGCCTGTGGCCGGACAGATAATGGAGGAAGGACAGTCCATGTCAGACACTCCCGTCCTGTATTTTCCCATAGCCTCCGGCATGGGATGCTCCTACAATCCCTACAAATGGATGGAACATTTAAATCCTGAGGCCGGGATGCTGCGCATGGTCATGGGGCTTGGAACCCGGGCCGTGGAGCGCACCCCCGGCGATTATCCCCGCCTGGTAGGTTTAGACCGGGCCCAGGCCAATCTGCGCACCACCATGGCGGAGCGTCACAAATTTTCCCAGAGAAAAATGGATGTTCTTGATATGACCCAGGGCCAGCTGCGCACCATTTCTTTTGAAAAGGCGGCAAAGCTTATGACAAAATGGCAGCAAAGCCTGGTTTTAAGCCGTGACACCGAGGCGGAGGATCTGTTGTCCCAGCGCCATATTTACCGTAATGTCTATTTTGCAGACTGTCAGGGGCTGGTAGATGATAATGGGTTTATCCGCCTGATGCGGGACATGTTAAAGCTGTTTGAAGCAGAATATAAGCGGCCTGTGGACGTGGAATTTGCAGTCACTGCCTCCGAAGAAAACACCTGGCAGCTCCATCTTCTGCAATGCCGCCCCTTACAGACCGCCCAGTCAGAAAAGGTACATATCCCCACGGATGCAGACGACGAATTTCTCTTTGACGTGCGCCGCACCTCCATGCGCCGCTCGAAGGAAGAACCGGTTCATTACGTGGTATGGATCGATCCCAAAGAATACTATGAATATGAATATGCCAAAAAGCCGGATGTGGCCCGGCTCATCGGACGCATCAACCAAAAATTTGAAGATTCCGACAAAAAGCTTCTCCTCCTCTCGCCCGGGCGCATCGGCACATCCTCCCCGGAGCTGGGTGTTCCGGTGGTGTATGCGGAGATCAGCCAGTTCAGCGCCATCTGTGAGGTGGCCTACAGCAAGGCCGGATACCACCCGGAGCTGTCCTACGGAAGCCATATGTTCCAAGATATGGTAGAAGCAGACGTATACTACGGCGCCCTCAACGACAACAGCAAAACACGCCTGTATCAGCCGGAGCTGCTGCAAAGCTGCCCGGAAATCCTGGGAGAGCTCCTTCCCGGGGAACCAAAGGAGCTGGCCCATATTGTTAAGGTGTTCGACGTCACCGGCCGCCATGCCACCCTGACCCTGGACGCCCAGGAAGGGCGGGCAGTATGCCGTGTGAGAAAAGACAGGGCGGCCGGAGCATAAGGCGTACCGCGTGAGGAAAGACAGGGCAGCCGGAAAGTAATATGTGCAGAATTTCGTGAATGTCTCCATCCCCTCCTGGCGATTTTAAGATGTAAATTGTTCCGCGTATTTTACGATGAAGCCGGTAGCAGGATCAAAGACCGGGTAGCCATAGATGCTTGTACCATATTGTTGATAGCCATATTCATAGAAATCCCGATTAAAGTCCTGAACCTTTGTCATATAATCGGAAAAGCTGATAGGCGTATCAGAACCAAATCCTCCTATATTAAACACCTGGCAGTCCTTGGTAAAATACAGGCTTCCAGAATAAATTGTATCATCAATCGTCAGATCACTATCTCCCGTAATGTCTCCTCTCCCATCCGGCAGCAAGTTAAGGGATTCATTGCTCCTACCGCTGCCGTCTGGATCGTTCAGCTCATAATAAAAGCGGCCATTGGATGTCTGCTTCCGTTCTCCCACAAGGAACGTCATCGGTGAAGACCCCAGCGGGGTTATGGTCAGAGTACTGCCAGTAGTCAGATTCCTCATGGTATCAGCCGGGATAATATGAGGAATATAGATATGGGCGTTTGTCACTTCATAATAGCTTCCCCGGTCAATGAACTGGGAAGGCAGATCATCATCAAACCAATTTGCACTGACGCGCCACATGTCCCATCTATCCTCCCACCTTCTATCGTCCACTGCAAACTGGGGATATGCCATAGCTGCCCGGTAAGCTGCCATAACATCGGCCGGAAGATCAAGGCCATTCCCGGATGCAGTGCCGGAAGAAGCGGCAGATCCCTCATTTTCCCTATAGGGCTCCGGATCAAACAGTTCTGCGGAGGCAGATATGCCGTTTCCTTTTGTCACCTCACGGAAAGGAATATAACAGTAGGGGGCAGATGCAGAATCAATAAAATTGGCCTCTGCATCATAGAAGGGGCGGTAATATAGGGTATCGTCTACAATATTGAACCAGCTGATATTGTCCATCAGTTTCCTGGATCCGCTTCCGTCCAGGCTGGCTGTATAGAGAGCGCTCACAGGATCATATTCTGCATAGGAAGTGGTGACCAGGAAATAGAGCATGCCGCGATAAATGCTCATCTGCATGGATTCCCCGGAAAATCCCGGTTCTGTCGGGGAGATAAATAAATCCCTTCGTCCTGTGCCATCCAAATTGGCGACACTCAGCACAGCGTGGCGGTCTGCGGTTCCCTGGCGGTCTCCCTGAACAAAGTATACGGCGTTGTCATAGATGATGTATTCCTCGCAGGAAAGGCCTGGAATCACCAGCGTGTCAGATAACGTATCCATGTCTACGCAGTGAAGTCCGTCTTTTTCCAGGAAATATACACGGCTTCCAACTACATTCACGCAGGGATTGTCCACTACGCTGGCAGGCTGGACAGCCTTGAGGATCACAGAGGAGCCTCCATCCTTAGGAACACAGCCAATATCAACGCTTGTTCCATTTCCATCTGTATAGACGAAAAAGCAGTTTCCTCCCGCCATGGTCTCAAAGCTAAGCCATGCCTGAGGATTGGAAAAAGCAAGATTGGACAAGTTCTCCACAGAGCTTCCGTCTGTTCTCATGCGGTAAATATTGTTGTCCCTGGTTCCTACAGGAACATCTCCTTCTGTGGTACGGCTGAAATAAATCCAACCGTCCAGAAAATGGAAATCTTTCATGTAAATATCCGTAAGGAGATGTGCCTCCGCCTCTCCCTTTTCAATCCAATAAGTCCGCTCCCGATCCAGGGCATTGCGGAAATAAAGGTATGTACCATCCGAAACAAGTCTGGCATAGCAGTGGGAATTGCCAAACAGATTGCCTTCATCTTCCGCAGAGTTTGGCGGAACAGCCACGGACGCTCCCTCCGGCAGATCTGCATTTTCTTCTGTGCGTTCTTCTTCCGTCTCTTTAAGAGGCTCCCTTTCTTCGGAGGCGGTCTGGGAAGATGGCTCCGAAGATGACTCAATCGGAGCAGCAGATGGCTTTCCCTTTGATAAATGAGAAAATACCAAAGCAGCGGCCCCAATCGCTGCAAGCAGAAGCAGGATCACGGCGATCAACAGCGGAAAGCGTCCTTTTGTTCCCTTTGTCTTTTTGTACCCAGAAGACGGGGACTCTAAAAGGCCGCTTTGCTGGCTTTGCCAGCTCTGCTGCTCTTGCCGGCTTTGCTGTCCTTGACCGGGCTGAGGGGAAGACGCCTGATTTTTGTTTCCGCAATAGGGGCAGAAATGGGCTTGGTCGGGAATCTGCTTCCCGCAGTATCTGCAAAACATAATTTTTCCTCCAAACATTCTGATACAGCCAGTATATCATTTTTTTATTGGAGCGTAAATAAAGGGCTGTCACTCATTTTTCAGGACAGCCCTTATTAATATAGAATCTAATAATATGGCCAAACTATCGGCAAGTAGAAGGTTGCAAATATACAGCTCAGCAGCAAAATTGGCAAGGCAAATTTAATATAATCCATAAATTTATATCCTCCTGGCCCATAAATCAGAGCTTGGGGAGGAGCGCCAATTGGCGTACATATAGATAACGCAGCGCCCGAAGCAGCAGCCATAATTAATGATCTTGGATCTGCACCAATAGATAATGCAATAATGCCTGATAAAGGACAAAGTAATGCTAAAGTTGCTGTATTAGACATAAACTGTGTTACAATTGCAGAAATTCCAAAAACAACTGCAGTAATTAAAAATACATTCGTAGAGTCACCTAAAATATTGGTAATTCCAGAAGCAATCAAATCCGCTCCTCCTGTTTTCTGTAATGCGGTAGTCAATGGAAGGACTCCAGCAAACATAATTAGAGTTTTCCAGCTAATAGAATCCAAAGCCTCTTTTTCTGTCAAAATACCACATAAAACCAAAAGTACTGCTCCAACCATAGCGATAAGCCATGTTGGATAACCAATCTGACTGCTAAAAATCAAACCTAAAATAGTTATTGTAATAATGGTATATGTTAATTTTTCTTTTACTGGCGACATTACTGTAGAACTATTTTTTGACTCTTTTATTTCAACCTCATCTAGTTGATAGTCTGGAAGCATCTTCCAGCCAATCCAGTATACATACAAAATTGCAATGATCGCTAATGGAAGCCCTACTACTGTAAAGTCAAAAAAGGAATATGTCTGCCCAGTTCCTAATTCTTCAAGAGATGATACCACAAACGCATTACCTGGACCTCCAATCAGAGTTATTCCTCCACCAATTACAGCTCCTGTCGCCATCGGAAGAAGTAGCTTACTCCTGCTGATATTTACACTTTTGCTGATATTCAAAACAATCGGGAGAAGGATTGCTGCTACCGCTGTATTTGATAAAAATGCAGAAAATCCAGTTGTCAATGCAATCGTTGCAGTAATTAAAATCCGTTCATTACCGCTAAAACGATATAAAGTCTCTCCTATCCTTCTGGAAATACTAGTTTTTTCTAAGGCGCCGCCTAAAACGAAAATCCCCGCAAATAGAATAACAGTCGTATTAGAAAAACCAGAAAGCGCTTCGGAGGCTGATAATACTTTAGTAAAAGACAAGGAAATCACAATTAATACCGAAGTCAACGCTAATGGTATTTTCTCACTTGCATATAAAACAACTGCTACTGCCAAAATTATTAAAGTAATTGTCATTGGACTCATATGTCTTTCCTCCTATCAATTATCGATCAATCACAGCTCCGTCATATCCTATTACCGCCGTTAAATCTCTTGGATTAGCCGGAAATCTTTCTAAAATATCATCTGCTAATTCTATACCAATACCCGGCGCTGACGGAATCAAAATATGTCCATTTTCTACTTTCAATGGATTCTTCGTCATCCTGTTTTCAGAACCGTCTACATTGAATGATGGAAACTCTTGAATTGCAAAATTAGGAATTGCTGCATCCAACTGAAGACATGCCGCTGTAGAAACTGGCCCTAATGGATTATGAGGTACGATTCCAACATAATACGCTTCCGCAATAGCCGCCGCCTTCTTTGCTACAGTAATGCCTCCAACTGCACATACGTCTGGTCGGATATATCGAGCAGCATGTGATGAAACTAATACTTCAAGCTCCTGTAAATTAATGGCACGTTCACCTGTGGTAATCGGTATAGATGTCGCCGCTGCAATCTGAGCCATTACTGCAGCATTATCAGGCGCAATCGGATCCTCTATAAAATAGGGATGATATTGTTCCACCCCCCTAGCAAACGCAATCGCTTCTGAAACGGTCATAGAACGATGAACTTCAATACATAAATCGAAATCATCTCCTACAGCCTCCCGGCATCTTCGTATTTTCTCAATATCATCTGCCACCTTCTTTGCATAAATCACAGGTGCTTCCATATGAGATGGTGCAGATAAATCTGGAAGAATCAATCTCGCTGCTGTAAAACCCTTTTCTTTTAACTCTATACAGCCCTGTGCCATTTCATCCGATGTATAACGAAACACTGGGGCATAGGTACGAACACGATCCCGGCATAATCCGCCTAATAATTCATATACTGGTACTCCCAAATATTTTCCCTTAATGTCCCACAATGCAATATCTATAGCAGATAATGCACTCATAATTACAGAACCTCGAAAATATAGACAACGATATAGATACTGCCAAATATGTTCGATACGCAACGGATTTTCTCCAATTAAATATTTTTTCACCTTTTCGATTACTGCCGCCGCCGCGTCCAGATACCCCCATATACCAATCTCACCAATTCCCTCCACCCCCTCATCAGTATAAACTTTAAGAAATAGATACTTATCTGCTGGTAATAGTTGAATATTTGTGATTTTCATGATCTTCCCCTTTCTGTTTCTTCCAGTATAACAATACACTTTTATCTATTCTATCCATTTTTTAACCGCATTTTGTCGAAATTTTGTTTGTATTTGTTCAAATATTCTCTGTTTGCTAAATATAAATCCAAGTA
>ENA-UONU01001884-UONU01001884.1-human-gut-metagenome-genome-assembly--contig:-CS51-NODE-1884-length-13915-cov-9.776768_pt1 | contig 13915 bp, 10 predicted proteins | sample MGYA00242462_ERZ724009 | MGnify/ENA metagenome assembly ERZ724009 | reverse complement strand
CCTCCACCGCCAGGACGCGGTTGAGCACGGTAGCCGCCTCATTGAAGGTGATGGGCTCATCTCCCTGGAAGGCCACGCCCTCCGCTGTGGAGACGCCCTGAATGATGCCGTCCGCGACGCCGGCCGCGGCGTAGGCCTTGGCCCAGGTGGGGATGGCCGCGTCATCACAGAAGCCGGTCATGGTAACGGCGGTGGGTTCGTCCCCGGCGGTCTCCATTACCAGGGCCAGAAACTCGCTGCGGGAGACGGGCTTATCCGGCTCAAAGTAGTACTGGTCTCCGATCTTGGCACCGGTGAAAATCCCCGCCTCCGCCAGGTCCTGCGCGGCCACCGCGGCGGTGCTGTCCGCCGTGTCCGCATAGGTGACGCCAGACTTGGCCTTCTCAATGGTGACGCTCACCGTAGCGGGTTGAGACACGCGTCCGGCGCTGTCGGTGGCGGTATAGGTGAAGCTGTCGCTTCCGGTGGAATCCCCCTCTGGGGTATAGGTGAAGCTGGCGCCGTCAATCTGGACGGTGCCCTTTTTGGGCTCTTTCTCCAGGTCCTCTCCCTCGCCGCCCGCGGCCAGAAACTGGGCGTGATAGGGAATGCCCCGGTAGGTGCGGATCTCCAGCGCCTGGGCCGTGGGGCTCCCCTCTGCCGGCTGGGCCTTCTCCTTGCCGCCGAACAGGGCGGCGGCGTTGACGGACAGGGTCAGGACTACCGCCAGGCACAGGGCGGCGGCGCGTTTCATCAGTTGGGTCTTCAAGGCGATCATACCTCCTGTATTGAATTGGGTGCACCGCTAGTTTCTTCCCGCCCGCCGGAAATATGCAGAAAAACACGGCCGGAGCGCACTCCGGCCGTGTTTGGGAGCTCCTTCCGCTCACCCCAGGGGCCTGCCCGGACGGCGGACCACAGGGGATCGCTTTTTGATGCCGGACACCACGCCCATGGCGGCATACAGCGTCAACAGCGAGGACCCGCCGTAGCTGAAGAACGGCAGGGTCAGACCGATCACGGGCATCACAAACAGGCACATACCGATGTTCACCACAGTCTGGAAGATCAGCATGGCCGCCACACCCACACAGACATAGCAGTGGAAGGGCGTCTCAGCCCGGCGGGCTACCAGCAGCACCCGGATGATGATGGCCGCCAGCAGGGCGATCACAACAAGACAGCCGATCATCCCCAGCTCCTCCCCGCAGACACAGAAGATGAAGTCCGTGTGCCGGGCCGGCAGGGACCCCTCCCCCGCCTGAGTCTGGGTGCCCTGCATGTATCCCTGGCCGAAGAGGCCGCCGGAGCCCAGGGCCAGCAGGCCCCGGGTCTGCTGCCAGCCTGCTCCCAGGGTATCATAGGAGTGGTCAAACAGGACCCGGAAACGGTTGATCATATAGTCCGGCATCAGGCCCAGAGCCACCGAGGCGGCAATGGCTGCCCCGCTGCCGGCGAACAGCAGGACGAACCACCGCAGAGCGAAGCCTGCCACAAAGGCCATGCACAGAAAGATGAAGAAAAATGTCAGGCCGTTGCCCATATCCCCGGAAATCCCCACGTACCACCCCATCAGGGCGATGGTGTGCCCCGCCACCATCAGGGCGGAGGGGAAGGATTTCAGATCCCGCTTCACCTCCCGCAGCCACTCCAACTGCTTGGCCAGCAGCAGGGTGAAGGTGATCTTCACCACCTCCGCCGGGCCGATGCTGAAGGGGAGAAAGGGAAATTTCAGCCATGCGGTGTTGCCCGTGTTGTCCGAGACGCCAAAAGGTGTCAGCAGCAGGGCGATGAACACGACGTTGAAGGCCACAAGCCACTTCCACCGTCGCATCAGCCGCTCCAGGTCCAACATGGACATGAAGATATAGGCGCAGATGCCCAGCACCATGGCCGCCCCCTGGACGCCCACATATCGCACGATGCCGCCGATGTTCAGATACCGGGTGGCGCTGGCGATCAGCGCCATGCCGTACAGGGTGGCGGCGCAGCAGAGCCCCAGCAGCACCAGGTCGGCCTGCTGGATGAAGTCTGCCAGAATGGCTTTCAGTCGGTTCCACATGGGCGTTTCCATTTCCTCCGGCGCAGAATTTGACGAATGCAGTATACCACAAATGAAAAGATGTGTAAACGCCGCAAATTTGTTTTTACAGACTGTTCAAAATATGGTATACTGAATCGGATTTGGAAATATCACTGGAAAGGAGCGCTGCTTCGTGGAGTATATTTCCCACAGCGAGGCGGAGACGGAGGCCTTTGGTGAACGGTTGGCCGCCGCTCTCTCTCCCGGCGCCGTGGTGGCCTACCGGGGCGGTCTGGGCATGGGCAAGACCGCCTTTACCCGTGGCCTTGCCCGTGGCCTGGGATGCCGAGGTCGGGTCACCAGCCCCACCTTCACTATCGTCAACGAATATGAGGGCCCTACCCCTCTGTTCCACTTCGATATGTACCGGCTGAACGGGTCTGAGGACCTGTTCGACATCGGCTGGGAGGACTATCTCTCCCGGGGCGGCGTCTGCGCCGTGGAGTGGAGCGAGCAGGTGGCGGACGCCCTGCCGGAGGGCACGGTCTATGTGACCCTCACCCGCCATCCGGAGCACGACGGCTGGCGGAGCATCACCGTGGAAGGAGGTGCTGCACAATGAGGATCTTGGCACTGGAAACCTCCGCCAAGGCGGTCTCCGCCGCCGTGACGGAGGATGGGAAAGTCCTCTGCTCCGGCTATCAGGACACCGGCCTCACCCACAGCCGCACCCTGATGCCCATTGTGGAGGCCATGCTGAAAAACACCGGCCTGACCGTCCAGGACTGCGACGCCGTCGCTGTGGCGGCAGGCCCGGGGTCCTTCACCGGCATCCGCATCGGCGTCTCGGCTGCCAAGGGACTGGCCTTTGCCGCGGACAAGCCCTGCGCGGCCGTCTCCACCCTGGAGGCCATGGCCCGGAACGTGGCCCACATGGACGCCCTGGTGGTCTGCGCCATGGACGCCCGGCGCAGCCAGATCTACAACGCCCTCTTCACCTCCGAACATGGCCGCCTGACCCGCCGGACGCCGGATCGCGCCATCGGCCTTGCGGAGCTGGCGGAGGAGCTGCGGAGCGAGCCGCTGCCCCTGGTGATCGTGGGGGACGGCGCCGTCCTCTGTGAGAAGGCGCTGACAGAGTCGGGACTGCCCTGCCGCCTGGCACCGCCCCAACTGGTGATGCAGAACGCCATGTCCGTGGCCCTGTGCGCCGAGGACCTGGCCCGGGCGGGAAAGCTGGTCTCCGCCCAGGAATTGCTTCCGGTCTATCTCCGCCCTCCCCAGGCCCAGCGTCTGCGGCAGCCGCCCCAGATCTGAGGGAACGGTTTAGATCGTAGGGAACGGTTTACATCAAGGATATCAGAGAAAAGGAGTTTATAAGTATGAGCGGCAAAGTGCATGTGATGGACCACCCCCTGGTGGCCCACAAGCTGACCATCCTACGGGACAAGGACACCAGCGTCAAGGATTTCCGGGAGATCGTCTCCGAGATCGGGATGCTGATCACCTATGAGGCCACCCGGGATCTGCCCCTGACCACCAAGGAGGTGGAGACCCCCATCTGCAGGACCATCGCCCCCACCCTGAAAGGCAAGAAGTTCGCTGTGGTGCCCATCCTCCGGGCGGGCCTGGGGCTGGTGGACGGTGTGCTGCGGATGGTGCCCTCCGCCCGGGTGGGCCACATCGGCATGTTCCGGGATGAGGAGACGCTGGAGCCCCATGTCTACTTCTGCAAGATGCCCAAGGACATTGCGGAGCGGGACATCATGATCGTGGATCCCATGCTGGCCACCGGCGGCAGCGCCGAGGCCGCCATCACCGAGATGAAGAAGCGGGGCTGCAAAAACATCAAGCTGATGGTTCTGCTGGCCGCGCCGGAGGGTGTGGAGCGCATCCAGAAGGCCCACCCGGACGTGGACATCTACTGCGGCGCCGTGGATGACCATCTGAACGAGCACGGCTATATTGTCCCCGGTCTGGGCGATGCCGGTGACCGGATCTTCGGGACAAAATAAGGCGCTCTCCCTTTACGTGTGTGATGCACGGCAGGCCGGTCCCGTCCGGCGGAAAGGAGCATACCATGGCCCCAGAGCAGACGAACGCCAAACGGCACGGCCCCAACCGGGCCACGACGGTGATCTGTCTGGTACTGATTCTCGCTGCCGCACTGGTCATTGCCCGCATGGTGAAATTCCGGTCACAGGTGGACGTGACACTCCCGGCGGTCCTGTGGGAGGATGGCGAGGCCACGGCCGTGAACACCACTCTGCATTTCCACGGGGAGATGGTGAAGCAGTGGGGGCAGGATGACAGCTTCAGCGGCTATCTGGAGCTGGAGGACCAGCCCTTCACCTCTGAGGAAGCCAGCAAGGTCTGGCTGACCATGGCCCATGAGGGCGGCGGCCTCAACCGGGGCCTGCTCGAATACGGAAAGTTCCCCGCCCACACGTTTTTCGGGGAACTGTACACAGACCGGGAATATACGCAGTTCTTCCTGTTCCCCTTTGAGCGGGTCCCCGGCGAGGACGACGGAACGTCAACCTACGTAGCCGGCTCCTCCGTCTATGTCGCTCCGGCAGCATCTCTGGACGAGGCAAAAGCTCTGCTGGAGTCGTACGGCTTGATGGAGTCGCACGGCCTTCCGATACCGGATGAAAGCCCGCAATAAACCGCGCCAGTGTTCCAATTGCACAGATTCCAAAAGCAGCCCGGCGGATATTCCGCCGGGCTGCTTTCGTTTTCAGTCAGATTTTTCGCCACTGCGTCACAGCACATACAGATATACCGCCAGATAGTGGAAGAAAGACCCCGCCAGAATCAACAGGTGGAACAGTTCGTGGAAGGTCCACTCTGCAGAGATGTTTGGCTTCTTGACGGCGTAGAACACCGCTCCCACCGAGTAGCAGATCCCGCCCAGGGCCACCAGCGTCAGGCAGGGCTGGCCCAGAGCGGTGAAGTCCTTTGCCACAAACACCACGGACCATCCCATGATGAGATATACTGCCGTGGACAGCATCCGCGGTGCGTTGATCCACAGCATCTTCGCCAGCACCCCCGCCAGGGCCACGCCCCAGAGGATCAGGCAGAATTGTGTTCCCCTGGGCTGGGGCAGCAGCACCACGCAGAAGGGCGTGTAGCTGCCGGCAATCAGCACATAGATCATACTGTGGTCCATTTTCCGCAGCACCCGCTTCACTCCGCCGCTGGCGGCAGTGCCGGGATAGTAGTGATAGATGGCGCTGGCGGCATACAGTGCCGCCATAGACAGACAGAAGCACAGGGCCGCCGCCACCGCCGGTATGGCCGCATCCGTCCAGACGCCCCGAAGCAGATACAGCAGACCGCCCCCCAGGGCGGCCACCGCGCCGAGCGCATGGGTTTCACAGCTGATGGGGTCCTGGGCCTTTGCAAACAGTTTGCGCATGGAATGGTCTCTCCTTCTTGAAATCCGGCATCATGCCGTCCGCATCATATAATATAGTTTTCGATATTATATTAAGCGATTTCGTTTTTTATTTCAAGTAGTTTTTGTAAATTTTCTGTTTCTATTCCATTCTATGCAAAAAAAGCGGACGCCGAAGCGTCCGCTTTCAAAGCCCTGCCGTTTTTATTTCAGTTCCAGTATTCGGTCTTTTCCTTCAGGTCGATGTCCGCGGCCCGGAACACGGGGTTCTTGCCGGCCCTGCGCTGCTCGGTATAGTTCCGCAGGGCTGCCGCCGTCGGACGGGAGAGGACCGCGATCACCGGAATGTTGATGAGCACCATGACGCCCATCAGCACGTCAGACAGGTTCCACACCAGATCCAGCGTGAGGCCGGCGCCCAGGAAAATCAGTCCCATGGCAATCAGGCGGAACACCACCATGAACCGCTTGGAGGGCACGTGCCCCAGCAGATACGCCAGGGCATTGTCCACATAGTAGAGGTTTCCGATCAGAGTTGTGAAGGCAAAGAGCACCATGGCCACGGTGATGAAAACGGGACCCAGGGTGCCGAAGGAGGCGGCCAGGGCCGACTGCACATAGGGGGCGCCCTGCAGCTCCACTGCGGGCTCCACACCGGAGCACAGCAGCATGAAGGCGGTGGCGGAGCAGATCACCAGCGTGTCCAGGAAGACAGACAGCATCTGGACCAGCCCCTGCTTCACCGGATGGCTGACATTGGCAGAGGCGGCAGCGTTGGGGGCGGAGCCCACGCCGGCCTCGTTGGAAAAGAGGCCCCGCTTCACACCCTGCATCACGGCAGAGCCGGTGAAGCCGGCGAAGATGGCCTGGAAATCGAACGCCTCGGAGAAGATCCGTCCGAACACCTGGGGAATCAGCCCCAGATTCATCACGATAACCACCAGGGCCACCAGCACATACAGTCCGCCCATGATGGGCACCAGAGTGGAGGCGAAGGCGATGATCCGCTTGCCGCCGCCCATGACGCAGTACCCGGTCAGCAGCGCCACGATGCCGCCGATGATCCAGGGCGTCCACTCCGGGGAATAAAAGCTGTATCCGGAGAAGGTGGACTGGAGGTTGTAGGAGCAGAGCATGTTGAAGCCGCCGGCGTAGGTGGCGATGAGGCTCAGGGCAAACAGCACCGCCAGGGGACGGCTGTGGAGGGCCGCCTCAATATAATAGGCAGGGCCGCCGTAACTCTCGCCGGTCTCCGGGTTCCGGCGCTTGTAAATCTGCGCCAGCGTGGATTCGGTAAAGGCCGTGGCGCCGCCCAGCAGGGCGATGAGCCACATCCAGAACACGGCGCCGTAGCCGCCCATGCAGATGGCCACGGACACGCCGATAATGTTGCCCGTACCTACCCGGGAGGCGGTGGACACCATCAGCGCCTGGAAGGAGGACACGCTTCCCTCCTTCTCCGGCCGCTCCACCACCACGCGGATGGCCTCCCGCAGCAGCCGCAGCTGCGGGAACCGGTTCCGAATGGTGAAAAACAGTCCGGCGGCCACCAGCAGAATCACCAGCAGGTAGGTATACATCCAGTTGCTCAAATCCGCAATGATCTCTCCCAGCATGTGTGCATCTCTCTCCTTTTTAATGTTGGGGAATGGTCGGGAAATCGTTTCAATCAGCCCGAATAGAATATCAGAGCTTTTGTGCCCTTGTCAATGGAAAATCCCAAGATTTTGCAGTATTCTACGGAAAAACCGGCAAACCGCCGGCCCCGCAGTCTCTATTCCGCCGGATAGCCGCAGAGATCGCCGGGATCAGTCAGTTCAGCGTCCGGCACAAAGTCAACCGTCAGCGTGCCGTCCTTCTCCGTTTCATAAGTGATGTGCAGGAGTGCTCCGGATTCCAGCCAGGAAAGGTCCCTCACTGCCGTGGCCCGGTCATCCAGCTCCCGGATGGTCCAGGACCTGCTCCATGTTCCGCTCTCCGGGTCACAGCGTATGACGCTGAATTCTGCAGGGTCCTCCGTCAGGGAAGCAGCCCGCATCCCGTCGCCTGACCAGATCCGATAGCGGGCGGTATTTTCCGCCAGCCGGTCATCTGTCATCGCCTCCGCCGCGGGTACCAGGAAGGATCCGGAGCCGGAGGGCAGCAGAAACGCCTTCTCACTGTCGTACTGTTCTGTGCTCTCCCAGTCTGCGCCGTTGGAGAGGTATACGTCCGTGCCGTCCGTCACGATGTAGGAAAATCGTTTCTCCGTGATCTCTCCGCCGGTCCGCATCCGCCAGAGAAAGCCGCGGCCGTCATAGATGACGTCGATCAGCATGGGCCAGCTCTCATAGTAGTTCTGAAGGGTCCGCAGCTGGCAGGGGATGCCCAGGGAGACCTTCTCCAAAAATATCTCCGCCGCATCCGCGTTCTCCGTTCCCGCCTCGGTGAACACCACGGCACCGCCGGCGGAGAGCTCCGCCGGGTCGCCGTACTCCGGTACCTCCTCCATGGGGCCGAAGCCGTAAGGCGTCTCTGCGGAGATGACCGCCCCCTTTGTCAGGGTGAACTCCGCCGCGGCCGTATATTCTCCGATCTCTTTGATGACGCGGAACGTACTGCCGCCGGAGAAGTCGTAGTCAAACAGGGACAGGATGCACGGAAACGCCTGCTTTTCACCGGACGGCAGGGTATACAGCATGGCATCCCATCCGGCGTTCTCAGCCAGGGGCACCTGGGTCCAGCTGCCGTCCGCCTCCCGCACATCCAGCCAATAGGGCGCCCCATACTCCAGAGATTCCCCTTCCCCCTCATAGGACAGGATGCACCACACCGTCTCCACCGACGGGTCGTAAGTCTCCCACTCCGTGGTCAGGGCGGTCCGGGGCGGGTCATCTGTTTCGTATACCGTTGTCACCGCAATGTCGCCGGAATCGCCGCATCCCGTCAGCAGCGCAAAAGCCAGCAGGCAAATCCAAAGCCGTTTCATTCTGACGCCTCCTCTTTCTCTGATTCCATCGCTTTCTTTATTTCATTTCATGTAGACGGACCCGGTTGGGAATAAGTTCCGCCGCTTTCCGGCAAACTACACAAAATCCATCTGAAAATTTTTGAGCTTCCCTGCTTGCATTTTAGGCTGCTGTCCGGTAAAATACAAGTACAAGGGAAGAATGATAGCTGCAACGAAGTGCTGCGCGCACGGGCTGACACCTATCATTCCGGTCTTTTGGTAGGTGTTTCAAACCGACAGCGGTTTGAAGCGCCTTTTCTTTTTATCAGATATGCAAAAGACGGACAAAAGGAGGTCATTTTTATGATTTTACTGGCAAACGGCAAGGTCATCACCCGGGATCCGGAGGGCATCGGCTACCTGCCGGACGGCGGCGTGGTCACCGATGGCGGCAAGATCGTGGAGGTCGGCACCACCGCGGATCTGAAGGCCAAGTACCCCCAGGCGGAATTTGTGGACGCTCGTGGCGGCGTCATCATGCCGGGCCTTATCAATGCCCACACCCACATCTACTCCGCCCTGGCCCGGGGCCTCTCCATCGATGGGTACAACCCCACCAGCTTCTATGAGGTGCTGGACGGCCAGTGGTGGTACATTGACCGGAATCTGGACCTGGAGGCCACCAAGGCCAGCGCCCAGGCCCTGGTGATCGACTCCATCAAGCAGGGCGTCACCACCATTTTCGACCATCACGCCAGCTTCTGTGAGGTCCCCGGCTCCCTGATGCGGATCGCCGAGGTGACGAGGGAATTCGGGATGCGGGCGTGCCTGTGCTATGAGGTCAGCGACCGGGACGGGGAGGAGAAATCCCTTCAGTCCGTGCAGGAGAACAAGGACTTCATCGACTACTGCGAGCAGAACCCCTCCGATATGCTGAAGGCCATGTTCGGCGGACATGCCCTGTTCACCATCTCCGACAAGACCTTTGACCGGATGGCGGCGGCCAACAGCGGCCGGGTGGGCTATCACATCCACGTGTCCGAGGGCATGAACGACGTGTACGACTCCCTCCAGAACTACGGCCGCCGGCCCGTCCAGCGGCTCCAGGACCACGGCATCCTGGGACCCAAGACCATCCTGGGCCACTGCATCCATGTGAACACGGCGGAAATGGATATCATCAAGGCCACGGACACCATGTGCGTCAACAACCCGGAGAGCAACATGGGCAACGCCGTGGGTATCTCTCCGGTGCTGCAGCTCTACAAGAAGGGCATTCTGATCGGTCTGGGTACCGACGCCTACACCAACGACATGCTGGAGTCCATCAAGGTGGCCCTGTGCTCCCAGCGGCACAACGCCTGTATGCCCAACGTGGGCTGGTGCGAGGTGACGGACATGCTGTTCCGCAACAACGCCAAGATGGCGGAGCGCACCGGCTTCCCCACTCTGGGCGTGCTGAAGCCCGGCGCGGCGGCGGACGTGATCGTCATGGACTACAAGCCCTTCACACCGTTCTCTGATGCCAACATCGACGGACACATGCTCTTCGGCATGACGGGGCGGCAGTGCCAGACCACCATGATTAACGGCAGAATCCTGATGAAGGACCGGGTCCTGACGGAGATCGACGAGGAGGCCGTGAATGCCCACATTCTGGAGAGCAGCAAGCGTCTGTGGGGCCGGCTGAACCACAAGGAGTATTGATGACCGGCCGATGTGCCCCTGCGGAAGCAGTGCGCATTCGTATTTCAGGAGTTATTCTGAGGAGGAAAAACTATGTCTGAGTTAATGACCCCCATTCCCTTTCGGGAATTGATGACCTGGATCACCACCGAATACCGCCGGGACGGCGCCGTGTTCGGCGTCCACAAGCCCTATAAGGCCGGCGTGAAGAAGCTGCCCATCTTCGGCGAGGCCATCGAGACCCCCTTCGGCCCCGCCGCCGGCCCCAACACCCAGCTGGCCCAGAACATCATTGCCGGCTATTTCGCCGGCGCCCGGTTCTTCGAGCTGAAGACCGTCCAGAAGATGGACGGCGCAGATCTGGCCGCCTGCATCAACCGCCCCTGCATCCTGGCGGAGGATGAGTGCTACAACTGCGAGTGGTCCACGGAGCTGTATGTCCAGCAGGCCTTTGAGGAGTATGTGAAGGCCTGGTGCGCCCTGAAGATCATGGCAAAGGTCTATGGTCTGGGCGATCCCAACGGATTCGTGTTCAACATGTCCGTGGGCTATGACCTAGCAGGCATCCAGGGTGAGAAGATCGACACCTTCCTGAACGGCATGGTGGACGCCTCCAAGACGCCCATCTTCCAGGAGTGCATCGCTGTTTTGAAGGAGTTCTTCCCGGGAGAAAGCGATTATATCGACACGATCACTCCCCATGTGTCCGGATCCGTGACGGTGTCCACCCTCCACGGCTGCCCGCCGGACGAGATCGAGCGGATCGCCAGCTACCTGCTGGAGAAGAAGCACCTGCACACCTTCGTCAAGTGCAATCCCACCATCCTGGGGTACGAGACCGCCCGGTCCATTCTGGACTCCATGGGCTATGACTATATCGCCTTCGACGATCACCACTTCAAGGAGGACCTGCAGTACGCCGACGCGGTGCCCATGTTCCACCGCCTCCAGGCCCTGGCAGACAAGGAGGGGCTGGAATTCGGCCTGAAGCTCTCCAACACCTTCCCTGTGGACGTGAAGGCCGGGGAACTGCCCAGCGAGGAGATGTACATGGCGGGCAAGTCCCTCTTCCCCCTGACCACCACCATGGCCGCCATGATGGCCAAGGAGTTTGGCGGGAAGCTGCGCCTCTCTTATGCCGGCGGTGCCGACGCCTTCAACATCGACAAGCTGTTCGCCTGCGGTATCTGGCCCATCACCATGGCCACCACCGAGCTGAAGCCCGGCGGCTACCAGCGGTTCACCCAGATCGGAGACAAGCTGGACGCTCTGGACTTCAAGCCCTTCACCGGCGTGGACGTGGTCGGCATCGAGGCCCTCTCTCTGGCGGCCCGGTCCGACAAGTACCATGTGAAAGCCATCAAGCCCCTGCCCCGCCGCAAGCTGTATGACAAGGTGCCCCTGCTGGACTGCTTCACCGCTCCCTGCAAGGGCGGCTGCCCCATCCACCAGGACATTCCGGAGTATATCGAGCTGTGCCGGAAGGGCGCGTACGCCTCCGCCCTGCGGCTCATCACCGAGAAGAACCCCCTGCCTTTCATCACGGGCACCATCTGCGCCCACAACTGCATGACCAAGTGTATGCGGAATTATTACGACGAGCCCGTGAACATCCGGGCCACCAAGCTGGTGGCGGCCGAAAAGGGCTATGACGCCTACATGTCCAAGATCACGCCTCCCGCGCCGGTGACGGACGGCCGGAAGGTGGCCGTCATCGGCGGCGGCCCCACCGGCATGTCCGCGGCGTACTTCGTGGGCCGGGCGGGCATCCCCGTGACGCTGTTTGAAAAAGCGGACCGCCTGGGCGGCATCGTCCGGCAGGTGATCCCTGCCTTCCGCATCAGCGACGAGGCCATCGACAAGGACGTGGCTCTGATGGAGAAGATGGGCGTGGAGGTAAAGCTGAACACCGAGGCCCCCTCTGTGGCAGAGCTGAAGGCACAGGGCTATACCCACATCTTCTTCGCCGTAGGCGCCTGGAAGGCCGGACGGCTGGACATCCCCGGCAACGTGGTGCCGGTCATCGGCTGGCTGCGCGACATGAAGGCGGGTAAGGACGTCTCTCTGGGCCATGTGGCCGTGGTGGGCGGCGGCAACACCGCCATGGACGCCGCCCGGGCCGCTCTGCGGGCCGGGGCCAAATCCTCTACCCTGGTGTACCGCCGGACGAAGAAGTATATGCCCGCCGATGCGGAGGAACTGGAGATGGCCATTGCCGACGGCGTGGAGTTCCTGGAGCTGGTAGCCCCTGTGGAGCAGAAGGACGGCAAGCTGATTTGTGAGAAGATGAAGCTGGGCGACCCGGACGACAAGGGCCGCCGCAAGCCCGTCCCCACCGGCGAAATGGTGGAGATCCCCTGCGACACCGTGGTCTCCGCCGTGGGCGAGAAGGTTGAGAGCGAGGTTTTCACCCGGAACGGCATCACCGTGGACGAGAAGGGCATCCCCGCCTTCAAGACCAATCTCGAGGGCGTCTACGCCGGCGGCGACGCCATGCGCGGGCCCGCCACCGTGGTGGAGGGCATTGCCGACGCCCAGTATTTCGCCAATGCCGTCATCGGCGAGGCCCACAAGTTTGCCATCCCCGCCAAGGCCGTAGCCACCCGGGAGGAGGCCGTCGCCAAGAAGGGCGTCCTCTGCGAGAGCGCCAAGTGCGAGGGCGACCGGTGCCTGACCTGCAACGTGGTGTGCCAGGTCTGCGCCGACGTGTGCCCCAACCGGGCCAATGTGGTCATCGAGCTGCCGGACGGCCGCCAGCAGATCCTCCATGTGGACCGGATGTGCAACGAGTGCGGCAACTGCGCCGTGTTCTGCCCCTACGACTCCGCCCCCTACCGGGAGAAGTTCACCCTGTTCCTGACCCGGGAGGGCTTTGACGAGAGTGTAAACAATCAGGGCTTCCTGCCTCTGGGCGGGAAGAAGGTGCTGGTGCGCCTGGACAGCAAGGTGTTCGAGGCAGATCTGGACGCCAAGAACGACCTGCCCGCCGACATCGAGGTGTTCATCTGGACGGTGCTGACCAAGTACGCCTATCTGATGGGATAACCGAACAGACACAAAGGCAGGAGGCCGGGAGACCGGCCTCCTGTTTTTGTGTTTAGTGCTTTCCCCTGCCGGACCGCCTCCAGGTTATGGCTGCAGCGCAGATGAAATACACCCCAATATGGAGCACCAGCGCCACCAGGCCAAAGCCCGCCTCCGCCGTCAGCAGGAGAAGGACTCCCTGTGCGACGGTGTATAGCAGGGCAATGATCCGTTCCTGCCGCCTGCGGGTCTCGTCCGGCTCCCCGCCCAGCCGCCAAAACTGCCGCACCGTGCACCAGACCGCCGCCGCCAGGAAAAGGGCCAGCACAGGCAGGTCTCTCAGCTTGCCCAGCTGGACATACCAGGCGGTCTGACCGACGCCGTACAGCCCTACCGCCACGCCCGCGGCGTACCAGGAGGAAAACTGGGAGGCCGTCTGCTCCCGTCGCCGGATAGGCGGCTGGGCCAGCAGCCAGAGCCCCGCCAGGGCCACCGCCGCCCAAAGGGCAAAGAGCCACTCTACGCCGTGAGCTTTCAGAAAACCAGCCAGGCCGGTGTAGATGCGGACCCACTCCACCCCCGCCGGAGCCTCGGAAACCACGACAGGAAAGACGGCGCTCAGAATCCCCATGGTCACCATACCCAAAGAACCCGCGCCGGTGACGATGCCGCCGGCGATATACCAGGGCCAGTCTCTGTGAACAGAGGGCCTTTCCGTTCCCTGCAGGAACTCCGCCGCCGAAAGCCGATCCTCCCCATCCTGTTCCTCATCCAGCAGCCATTCCACGTCCACGCTGAACAGCCCGGCGCAGGGCAGCAGTTTCGCCGCGTCCGGCAGGGCCGCCCCCTGTTCCCAGCGGCTCACCGCCTG
>ENA-UONU01001880-UONU01001880.1-human-gut-metagenome-genome-assembly--contig:-CS51-NODE-1880-length-13929-cov-4.667291_pt1 | contig 13929 bp, 12 predicted proteins | sample MGYA00242462_ERZ724009 | MGnify/ENA metagenome assembly ERZ724009 | reverse complement strand
AACCCGCCCAGCTCTTTTTTAGCCTGCCAAACACCGTTTAAGCCTGGCCCAAAGCCTGAGACAGCAGCGCCTTCATAGCCCGCAGCGCTTTTCCCCTGTGGCTGATCTCATTTTTCTGCTCCATGGTCAGCTGCGCAGATGTAACGCCATATTGGGGCAGATACAAGATGGGATCATATCCAAATCCCCCTTCCCCAGCAGGCTCCCCGGCAATCAGCCCTTCCATAGTTTCCTCGGTATGGAGCACCCTTCCATCCGGCAGAACAGCCGCAATATTGCACACAAACCGTGCACTCCGCTCTGATCCCTTGGCCTGACTGAGCCGTTCAATGATATTGCAGTTCTTGATCTCATAAGAGGTATCTTCTCCCATATATCTGGCAGAATAGATCCCCGGCTCTTTACCAATGTAGTCAACCTCCAGACCAGAATCATCAGCCAGCACAATATCCCCTGTGATATTCCACACGGCCCTTGCTTTGATCTCCGCATTTTCCCCAAAGTCAGCTCCATCTTCCACAATCTCCGGCGCTGCCCCGGCCTCTTTCATGGAGAGGACAGGAAGCCCCAGATCTGCCAGTATCAGGCGGATCTCCCGCATTTTTCCCTCGTTCCCTGTTGCAAATATGATCCTATGTCCCATGTTTTTCTGCCTCTCTATTTTCTTTCTTTTCCTTCCCAATATTATCGTTGTCTTACTGGGTATTTCCAGTTATTCCGGCTGACGGGAAACCATATAAGCTTTCAGGCACAGATTGCAGGCATGGGTTTTCTCCACCCGTTCCCATATCTCACCGTCATGGCTCAGATACCCTTCCCCATCCTCCAGTTCTACCTGGGCAATCCCATCTCCTGCATCATACTCGATGGCTACCGGATGAACCGTGTCAGGCGTGGTTATTTTCACTATTATAGCAAATTTTTCCTCGGCCTCCAAGGGGATTTTTTCCTCCAGGGGAATCGTATAATATCCGGCATGTTCCAGCCTTCCTTTGGCAAGAAAATCCCATTTTTTCCGGCCTTTTCCTGTTTCCCTGCTTATTTCTCTATCTGTTTTTCTGTCTGTCTCTTTCTCTGTTTCTTGCTCTAACGCTTCCTCGGAAAAGTCCCGTACCAGATACAATTCATAAGAGGTATCCTCCCCGGTAGCATAAAATCCAGCAGCGGCCAGAGCTTCCTCTGTTCCTGCCTGGTACACATTAGCAAACCAGGCCGTATCTTTCCCATAGCCGATCTGTCCAACCCAGCCGCACAGATCGCTCTGGTATACCTGGCTGTAATTATCTGCAGGTTCTATTCCTGTATACACAATATTGTGTACGCCAATATTGGTGTCAAAATAGGATACATAAAAATAGCCCTGATCCCCAAAATCCTCTCCCCAGCTGTTGGTACAGATAAAGGCTCCATCCCCCGGAAGATCCATGTTAAAATTCTCTCTGGGATAGGAATCATCCCAGCCCACGATCACCGAATCATGATTAGGCTCCTCCCCGCCCATATAACAGTAGGAGTTGGTATCTTTATTATAATATACGGACTCGCTCTCATAATCCTGCATGGACGTGTATAGGGAGCTCTGAACCCCACCTGTCTCATACACCGCCGCCTTGATGGCCTCATAATCCTTTGAAGGAAGGATCTGGATTTCCTGAACATGAACCTTTGGAAGAAGCCCATCCGGTGAGATCCCGTCCCCGTAAGGATCTTCTGATTCCAGAACAGGCCCCTGCCAGGACAGCAGATATGCCATGGACATGGTATATTCCCCACCCTCATCCTGGCCCAAAAGAAAACTGTTATGCATAGACATATGATCTGCGGAAAAGGTCAGGGGATTGGATGGAAGGAGCGTGGATTCCAAAGCGGTAAGAGATGCAAAGGCCCAGCAGGTTCCTAAGGATCCTTGGTTTCCAATCCTGGGAGCACGCCCCTCCTTCCGGTAATCATATGCTTCCGGCAGATCCGACGGGATGCTCTGATAACGGTTCCATTGAAAGGCATCGCCTTTTTCTGTCTGGATCCCTTCTGTCCCGGCCTGCCCTGTTGGAACGCTCCCTGGCTGATCTCCTGCCGCTTCCTTCTCTGCCTGAAGGCTCTCTGACGGTTCCTTTGCTCCTTCCTTCTCTGCCTGAAGGCTCTCCGCCTGGTTCTCTATTCCGTCTGCGCCCCCCTTAGGAACAGAACTGTCCTCATCTCCAGCAAACATACAGCCTGTAAGATACATGGAGACAATCATAGAAAGAGCCAGCCTTGATGTTAAAAGGCGGCTCTTTCCATATACCGTTTTTCGGAAATCCTTTCTCAATTTTCCTCCCTTTCCTGGCTGCGCCTGGGAGGTTTCGGCCCCATAAACTGATAAAAATATGTCTTCAGCATACCGTTATAAATCTTCCGGTTCTTATCCGCCTTCCTGCCAATATATTTCTGCGCGTCCTCGTAGGAGGTGATCAGATACATCGACCAGGAATCCAGAGCCCCAAAACGCTCCCCGATCTGGCGGTACAGCTCCGGAAGATCTTTCTTATCCTCCAAACGTTCCCCATAGGGAGGGTTTGACAGGATAAAACCGTACTTCTTCGGATGGCTTAAAGCGCTGACGGGCCTCTGCTGAAAATGGATCATGTGATCCACTCCTGCTGAAGCTGCGTTGGCCCTGGCTGCCTTCACAATCTCCCCATCCAGGTCATATCCCTGGATATCCACCTTCACATCTGTATTCACCAGGTCATTGGCCTCATCCATGGCTTCGTACCAGCACTTTCTCCGGATCACATTTTTCCAGTCCTCGGACAGGAATGAACGGTTCATACCCGGCGCCATATTCGCTGCCATCATAGCCGCCTCGATGGGAAATGTTCCGCTTCCGCAAAACGGGTCTACCAGGATCCGGTCTTTATTCCAAGGCGTAAGAAGAATCAGAGCCGCCGCCAGCGTTTCTGTAATAGGAGCCTTGCTGGCCAACGTACGGTATCCCCGTTTATGAAGGGAATCTCCGCTGGTGTCAATACCGATGGTCACCATATCCTTATAGAGGAATACACGCAAGGGATAGCTTGCCCCTGTCTCCTCAAACCAGCTGAGCCCATAGCGCTCCCTCAGACGTTCCACCATGGCCTTTTTCATAATGGACTGAATATCCGAAGGGCTGAACAGCTTGCTTTTGATAGAGGAAGCCTTGGCCACCCAAAATTTGCCATCACTGGGTATCCATTCTTCCCACGGGATTTTCTTTGTCCCCTGGAACAATTCCTCGAAAGTCTCCGCCCGGAAGCTCCCGGCCTTCACCATCACGCGCTCTGCTGTCCTCAGAAACACATTAGCCCGGCAGATTGCCTCCTCGTCCCCAATAAATGTAACTCTTCCGTCCTCTACCAGAGAAATCTCATATCCCAGATCCAGGATCTCTTTTTTTAGCACTGCCTCCAGTCCAAAATGGCATGGGGCGATGAGTTCAAATGTTTTCAATGGTTTTTCCTCTCCTTCTTCCCATCTACAGCTGACATTCTTTTACAATCTCTCCATCAAAAGACAAAATGGAAAACAGGCCGTCCTCAAATATACCATAGGTGTGCGGATTTCCACCTTTGGGTATGGAAACTGAACCGGGGTTTAAGACTGTGATCTGCCCGCGGTCTGTTTGGATCTTCTCTGCCTTCAGAAGATGAGTATGGCCATGAACGAGAATATCCCCCTCCTTTACCGGCAGCAGATGATCTTCATGGTATACATGTCCATGAGTAGCATAAAAGGTATGATCCCCAAAAACAAGAAGACCGTAGTCAGCCAAAATGGGAAAATCCAATACCATTTGATCCACTTCTGTATCACAGTTTCCCCTGACTGCGTAAATCTGATCCTTCAACGGATTGAGCATGGCAATGACCTCCTTGGGAGCATAGTCCCTAGGCAAATCATTGCGGGGGCCGTGGTAAAGAATATCCCCCAGTATCACCAGACGTTCCGCTCCTGACTTCTCATACCGTTCCAACATTTTCCTGCAGTAGTAGGCAGAGCCATGTATATCAGAGGCAAACATTATTTTCATAAATCAATCTCCTTCTTACTTTCATTTTTATCCCTGGAACTGCTCCACTTCCTCCTTTGACGGAATGGAAGGAGCTGCCCCCGGCCTGGATACAGCAATGGCCGCCGCCTTAGCTGCCCGCAAAAGTGCTTCCTTTGGCTCCTGGCCCAGCACCAGTCCACCGATGAAAAAGCCGGTAAAAGTGTCCCCGGCCGCTGTAGTGTCCGCCACAGGAACCTTAAAAATACCCTGTTTTAACGTCGTATCCCCCTCCCGATAGAGAGAACCATCCCCTCCCAGAGTCAGGACGATCTTCGCTCCCGGGAAACGCTCTGCCAGCTTCCCAAGAAGGACTTCCCCCTCGGCGCTCTCACCGCATATATCTCCTGCCTCGATCTCATTTAACAGGAAATAATCCACATATTCCAATGGATAAGAAGCAATCTTTTCATCCATAGGAGAGGGATTCAGCACGATCTTCATTCCCTTCTTATGGGCCTGCTCCATCATATAACGGATCTGGCTCACCTCATTTTGAAGCACCAGATAATCCCCTGCCTCAAAATGTTCCAGTACCTGATCCACCATTTCCTCTGTGATCTGCTGGTTTGCACCGCCAAAAAGCAGGATACAGTTTCCGCCGTCCTTCGCTTTCTGGATAATGGCATGGCCTGTCTTTCCCTCCACGCGGGCGATATACTCTGTATGGACTCCGGCCTCCTCAAGCTGGCGGATCAGAAACTCTCCGTCTCCCTGTCCCACAGCACCTGCATGCCATACTGGCGCGCCGCTCTTGCTGAGAGCGATGGACTGATTTAAGCCCTTTCCGCCGGAAAATACACACAGCTCCTTTGATGACTGTGTTTCCCCTCCCCTTACAAAATGATCTACACTGTAAGTGTAATCAATATTCAGTGAACCGTAATTAAGAATCTTCATTTTATTCCCTCTCCTTTCCCTGTTCCGGAAGCATCTTATCCACATCTTCCGGGATACGGGTCAATTCCCGCTCAACGATCAGATAGATCACTGCATCTGGAGGATTCTCCTCCAATAAAGACCGGTCAAAGACCTGCCAGTGATAAAAATCCACATTGGCAAAGTACTTTGGCAGATAGCCCATAAGAGCTCCCCCAAAGGAATCCCGTATCACAGCCACCCTCCTTTGATCCGGTGCATCCGGGGTACTTGTATGGACAATGTTCTTATCCCCATTCACATCCTCCATAACCGTATCTAATTCCGGATAATATCCATTTATTTGGGCGCTGTACTCATCACAGTAAGACTCAGGCAGATGGAACAGGTTTACCAGGTCTCCCGGCTCCCCATTCACATAGTCCACCTCCACCTCCTCAATGGGACATGGTTCCCCTCCCAAAGCCTCTATAAGCATCTGGGAAGCTGCGTAAGCTCCTGCATGATTCCAGTGGGTGTCTGTTTTATAATACCACAAATAATCCCGATTGGCATTAAAATATGCCCGTGGATCCAGTATCTCTATACCGGAGTGCTCCCTCACATAGGCCTCTACCTGATCGGGGCGGGTTTCTCCCCCCACTCTCCCGTATGCCTCCGGCATATATTCAGGATAGATCCCCTCCTTATTGGGGGCGATCATCGCCACAAAATCAATTCCCTGGCTCTCATAATACTCCGCCGCCTGGATCAGCTTATCCCCGATCCACGCTGTATCCTCCTCTGTCAGAGGATCCACCCCCAGGGCGTCATGAAGGTTCCTCCCTCCTGCAAAAAAATACCATCCATCCTTTCCCACGATCACATCCTGCGAATCTGCATAACCAAACACCTTCCGGTTTACCACAGAATTGATACTCAGGAACAGATTGCGGAAGGCCGCATGGTCATTGATATAACTGTTGACTGCGGCCGGAAATTCCGCATATGTTTCAGTAGAAAATACAGGAAATTCTGCCAGCTTCCGGTTCTCCCCCGTACTCTGCTCCCCGCTGTTTTTTATGAGAGGGAACAACAGATTGGGAAGCAGGAGCAGAGCCCAAAAGCCTGCCGTCATTATCTTTTTCATCATAGGCGTTCTCCTTTTTCCCTAAAATTTAAAATAGATAAATGCCTGATACGTACTGCTGACCATAAGGATGGTCCCCAGGATCAATAGAACGAGCATGACAGCTATATCTGATGCTTTCACCTGATCCTCATCAAAGAGGCGCGCCTTTAATCCAGGGAACATCTGCTGTAAGGGGCCACAGAAAAGAACTGCCAGCACAAGAAGGAACAAAATCCTGTTGTCTGCAAAAATACGCGCATTCCAGCCCCCAGCTGTGGGGATCACCATAGCCTTCAGCAGCACAAGCCCCTTAGACACAGACTCCACCCGGAAGAAAAGCCAGCCCACAGCCACTGCGGTCAATGTATAAAGGCGGTTAAGCCATTTAACCGGATTCTTTTCCAATATTTTTCCCAGCCAGAATCGTTCTGTCACCAGAAGAATGCCGTAATAAATTCCCCAAAGGATAAAATTCATGCTTGCCCCATGCCACAGCCCTGTAGCCAAAAATACGATAAACAGGTTCACACAGGTACGGATCAGACCCTTCCTGTTTCCTCCTAAAGGTATATACAAGTACTCCTTAAAACAGGTGGAAAGGGAAATATTCCACCGCCTCCAAAATTCGCTGACGGAGGTGGACAGATAGGGATAATTAAAGTTTTCCCGGTAGGTAAAACCAAACATCCTCCCCAATCCGATGGCCATATCAGAATAGCCGGAAAAGTCATAATAGATCTGAAAGCTGTAAAGGATCAAACCCAGCCAAACGGTCACAGTTCCCAGCTGATGGGGCGGAAGCTCAAATATGCGGTCCGCAGTCTGTCCAAACATGTTGGCAAACACCATTTTTTTCCCGAGTCCATATACAAAGCGCTTGATACCATAGGCATGCATGGAAAGGCTTTCCCGCCGCCCCATGATCTGGGGCTCCAGTTCGTGGTATTTGACAATGGGACCTGACAGGATCTGTGGAAAAAGGGAGATGTAAAGCGCCAAATGAAGGAGATTTCGCTGAGCCGGATTCTCTCCCTTATAGGTATCCGACAGATAGGAAATACACTGAAAGGTGTAAAACGAAATACCGATCGGCAGGGCAATATCCCTGGGGGCAAATCCCTCCTTTCCCAAAACGGTATAGGCCAGCTCCAGAAAGAAATTAAAATATTTAAAATATCCTAAAAGAGCAAGGTTTGCCAGGATACTGACAGCAAAAACAAGCTTCTTTCCGACCGGCTTCCCTTGAGCCTTCCGGATGCCAGCTCTTTCTATCGCCAGTCCAAAGCCATAATTCATCAAAACAGACAGGATCACCAGAACCACATACTTCGGCTCCCCCCAGCTGTAAAACAGCAGGCTGGCCGCCAGAAGGATCCCATTCTTTCCATTCCTGCCAGGAACCAGATAATACACAAAAGCCAGGGCCGGCAGAAAAAACCATACAAAGGTCAGAGAACTAAAAATCATAGATTAAGTATCCTTTCTTGGAAGCTTTCGCCGAACCCGGCGGAAGGTGACCATATGGGCCGCTGCCGTTACCAGCCAGGATACGGGATAGGACAGATACAGCACATCCAGGGACCGGAAAGCCGCAAACACAGTAAAGATCCATACAATACGCAGGCCGCAGGCCCCTGTCAGGGACACGAACATGGGGATGATGGAATATCCAAGCCCCCTTAGGCTTCCCACCATACAGTCCATGATGCCGCATAAGAAATAAGTGCCGCAGATGATCCTAAGGCGCAGCATTCCGTAATCCAAGACCTCTTGATTGGATGAGTAGATTCCTAAAAGCCCCTCCCCGGCAAACACAGCAGAAAGCCCCAGAAGAAGGCCTACCGCTGTGACAACGCCCAGACAGATGTACATAATCCGGTTGATACGGCTGTATTTTCCTCCGCCCAGATTCTGGCTGGTAAAGCTTAAATTTGTCTGGTACACCGCATTCATAGCTGTATATACAAATCCCTCAATGTTAGCGGAAGCTGTATTCCCTGCCATGGCAATGGAGCCAAAGGAGTTGACAGAGGATTGGATCAGAACATTGGAAATAGAGAAGATCGCCCCCTGCATTCCTGCGGGAAGACCGATCTTTACAATACGGCGCAGCTTGTCCCGGTGGATCTTTAAAGCTGGAAGCTCCAGCTTCAAAGCCCCCTGCGCCCCCATGAGGCTCCTTAAAACAAGAAACGCTGAAATATGCTCTGAAAGCACCGTAGCCCAGGCCACGCCCTCCACACCCATTCCCAAAACGATCACAAAAAACAGGTTGAGGCAGACATTGACCACACCGGAAGCGAACAGGAAATAAAGGGGCCTTCTGGTGTCCCCAATCGCTCTCAAAATAGCAGCGCCGAAATTGTACACCATCAGTACCGGCATGCCCAGAAAATAGATTCGTATGTAAAGCTCCGACTGGCCCAATACGTCTTCAGGCGTGCCCATAAGGCGCAGCATAGGACCAGCCAGCCCGATGCCAAGCACTACCAGGATCAATCCGCTGACAATGCTGGTCATAATCGCCGTGTGAACTGTTTCGCTTACGTCCCGATCATTTTTAGCTCCATAATACTGAGCCACCAGCACATTGACGCCTACAGAAAGGCCCACAAATACATTGATCAGAAGATTGATCAATGATGTGGTGGAGCCTACCGCCGCCAATGCCTCACTTCCCACAAACCGCCCTACAACAATAATATCTGCCGCATTGAACAAAAGCTGCAGGATCCCGGACAGCATGAGGGGTATGGAAAATAATAGGATCTTCCCCAAAAGGGGGCCGTTTGTCATATCAATTTCATAGGATTTCTTCATTTCCGACCGCACTCCCGTATTATAATTTCCCTAAAATCCTTATCTTAAAGCAATACGCAAAGGATGCAGCCCGGCTTTCCTTTCGGATCTGCCGGACTGCATCCTTTCGTTGATCATATCTTTATCAGACCCGGACTCCGCTTCCGTTTATCTGATAGCCGTCTATGGTGCAGTTCGTCTGCATCACTCCATTATCCGGAGATAGATAATACCATTGATCCTTGTACTCCTGCCACCCTGTCTTCATATAACTGTCTGTGCCAAAGAAATACCACTTGTCGTTGATCATTGCCCAGGAGGTGAGATAGCCCTCCTGATACAGGTATCTCCATCCTCTGGCGTCCTGTTCCCACTTGCCTAAAAGGATATTGCGGTAACCGCTCATATCCTCCTCCGGAAGGAGCATGAAATACCTGCTTACTTTCTGATCCTGATAGCACAGCTCCACAATATAACACTGTTCCAGATAATCATATTCCCCGGAAGAAGCATGTTCCTCCTTCTCTACGGTTTCAGGCCGTACTACTGGATAATGAGTATCTTCCTTCAGGCCCCGAACCGTACATTCCAGATATTTTTGAGTATCGCCGGCATAGGTCACCAGATAATAGTTTAAAACTGCCTCCGCCAGATCTACATCTCCCCGATCCTTTGTAACCGTAAATGTATCATTTTCTGAAACACGGTATCCAATCCGGTAGGTAGAGTATCCGTCATAAATGGCTGTCCTCCTGCTGTTCACATCCATATGAAGCGTTACAGGCACATCAGCCTTAAAAGTGGAGGAGGATGCCTCTGAGACAAAAACGGCCCCCACGGTAAAAGTCACTGTCAGAAGCGCGGTAAGTAAGCGCTTTGCGGCTTTAAGCTGCCTCATTTCTTCCTCCTCTCTGCATCCTGTCTGTTACAAACCACTTCCGTCAAAAATCATTTCTGTCATTGCAAAACTTCTATGATTATAAAATAACCTTCTTAAAATTCTTCTTTCCTCTTTTGACCACAGCGCCGTCTCCCTCAAAGGCTGCCTTATCAAACTGGGCCTTAATATCCTTTACGACCTCGCCGTTGACGGATACTCCTCCCTGCTCCACATTTCTTCTCGCCTCAGAGCGGGATCCAGCCAGACCGGATTTTGTCAGGATCGTCAAAATATCAATCGAACCCTCTGCAAAATCCTCCTCAGACAGCTGGCAGGTAGGCATGTTCTCGGTATTTCCTCCATTGGCGAACAGAGCTCTTGCCCCTTCCTGTGCCTTGGAAGCTTCCTCCTCGCCGTGCACCAGTTTGGTCAGCTCGAAGGCAAGTATCTCCTTTGCCTGATTTAACTGGCTTCCCTCCCACTTGTCCATCTCGTCGATCTGCTCCAAAGGCAGGAAGGTAAGCATACGCAGACATTTTAATACATCTGCATCCGCCACGTTTCTCCAGTACTGGTAGAAGTCAAATGGGGAAGTCTTATTTGGATCCAGCCATACAGCGCCGGACTGTGTTTTTCCCATCTTCTTGCCTTCAGAATTGAGGAGCAGGGTAATGGTCATGGCATGTGCGTCCTTGCCCAGCTTCCTGCGGATCAGCTCTGTACCGCCTAACATATTGCTCCACTGGTCATCGCCGCCGAACTGCATGTTGCAGCCGTAACGCTGGAACAGCTCATAGAAATCGTAGCTCTGCATCAGCATGTAGTTAAACTCAAGGAAGCTTAATCCCTTCTCCATCCTCTGCTTATAGCACTCAGCCCGGAGCATATTGTTGACGGAGAAATGAGGCCCTACCTCCCTCAAAAATTCAATATAATTTAAGTCCATCAGCCACTCAGCATTATTGACCATCATGGCTTTCCCCTCAGAGAAATCAATGAAACGGCTCATCTGCTTCTTGAAGCAGTCACAGTTATGCTGAATGATCTCCGGCGTCATCATAGTACGCATATCGCTGCGCCCGGATGGGTCTCCTACCATACCGGTTCCGCCGCCGATGAGGGCAATGGGCTTATTTCCAGCCATCTGCAGGCGCTTCATCAGACACAGAGCCATAAAGTGGCCTACATGAAGGCTGTCTGCTGTTGGGTCGAAACCAATATAAAATACAGCCTTTCCCTCATTGACCATTTTCTTGATCTCTTCTTCATTTGTCACCTGGGCGATAAGGCCTCTGGCAACCAGTTCTTCGTAAATCTGCATGATGTTTCTCTCCTTCTCTTCTTTTTCTATTTTACCATACTTCTGCTTTCATGCAAGGGCCTGATTCTTACGTTTTTAGTTCAGGCAGAATAAAAAAGCTCCGCCCTTATTCAAAAGGACGAAGCGCATACTTCGTGTTACCACCTGATGTTCACAGACAGCTCACACTGCCTGCCTTTTCGAGTACAGCCGAAACGATACTCTAGCACGATAACGTGTGCAGGATCCGTCGCAGCCTACTAGGGTCTGTTGGACGCCGTTTGGTGCGAAGCTCAGAGATGTATTCACAGACTGTTTCCCACGCGCCTCTCATCAGCCGGCTGCTTTCTGTGTGTTTTACAGACTGCTACTTGTTCCCGTCATAGCCAATTCATGAAATTATCCCCATTATAGACAGGGAAAATAAGTTTGTCAAGAGGGGAACGCTTCCGTCACTATATTTTCGTAACAATGGCAACAGTCTTGACAGTTCACTGCCAAGCCGGCAAACAGCACTTACCCGTTCTTTCTTGCAAAGATCAGAAGGAATACTGCGGACAGGATCAGGGCAAAACCCAGAAAGTCCGGAAGGGTGAATTGGGTTCCCAGCCAAAATACGGACAAAAACACTGCGGATACAGGCTCCACACTTCCAAGAATACTGCCCCTTAGGGGCCCTATGATGCCGACTCCCTGAAGATAGAGGCCAAAGGCTACCGCTGTCCCTATCACGATCACACCTGCCAGCGCTCCCGCGGTTCCCAGATCCCAAACCACGGGGACGTTCCACGGCTGTACCACTGCCCCCATGGCGATGCCGCCAAACAGCATCCCAAATCCCAGCACCTGATAAATATCAAACTGTTCGATCAGTTTGCCTGGAAGTATGGTATAGATCATGGAGCTTACAGCTGCCAGAAGCCCCCAAAAAAGAGCCTCCCCCGTGATATGGAAGGTATGGATGTCTCCATGTGTTCCGATAACAAAGGTTCCTGCCAGAGACAGGATAATTGCCCCAACCTCCAATTTTACAGGAAGCCGCGCTTCTCTTATACACACCACAGCCAGGATCAGCACAGGGGACAGATATTGCAGCACAGTAGCCGTTCCCGCGTTGGACGCCTCAATAGCCATAAAATAAGTAAATTGGCAAAATGTAATTCCAAAGATAGAGAACGCCAGAAGACGGAGGACATCCTTTTTCTTCTGGAAAATATTAAGATTTCTTTTTCCGTGAAGGAGAAATCCAGCCGATGCCAGAAGGATACCTGCAAAAAACAACCGCATAGCCACCAGCCAGGGCGCTTCGATCCCTTTTTGTTCAAACAAAAACTGGCCGCAGCAGCCTGAAAATCCCCAACAAGTACCTCCGACCAAAGCCATAGCGGTTCCTGCTGCCATCCTTCGTCTCTCTGTCTTCATCTTCCCCGTATCCCCTTTATCATTTTCTTTCTCATTTATACCTGCAAATATCATTTCTGTCAACCAGGGGATCCCCTCAAGTTTTCCCATTTCCCATTCAAATTTTTTGAGTCCCTATTTACGTATCCCCTATTCTATACTATAATGTTTCAAGAAAATATCACTGTACTGCGGTGTTGTATCATATATACCCCTGAAATGTTCAAAGGATCTTTCAGGAGCGCGCCGTATAAGGAGGAACAATTATGGGATTTACATTTATCAACAAGCTGCCTACTCCCGCTGAGATACGGGAACAATTTCCCCTGGATCCCAAGCTGGCCCAGCTCAAGAGCCAAAGGGATGAAGAGATCCGTAAAGTCTTTACGGGAGAGAGCAATAAATTTCTGGTGATCATAGGCCCCTGCTCTGCCGATAATGAGGAGGCCGTATGCGACTATGCCAGCCGCCTGGTAAAAGTACAGGAGAAGACAAAGGATCGTCTGATCATTATACCCAGAGTATACACCAACAAGCCCAGGACTACCGGCGAAGGCTACATGGGCATGATCCATCAGCCTGACCCTGAAAAACGCCCTGACATGTTTGAAGGGATCCTGGCAATCCGCCATATGCACATGCGGGTTCTGCGAGAGACCGGCTTTTCCACGGCTGATGAGATGCTTTACCCTGAAAACTTAAATTATCTGTCTGACATGATGTCCTACATTGCCGTAGGCGCCCGTTCCGTGGAAAATCAGTTCCACCGCCTGGTTGCCAGCGGCTGTGACGTGCCGGTAGGCATGAAAAATCCAACCAGCGGCGATCTGACGGTTATGCTCAACTCTGTCGTTGCTGCCCAGCTGCCTCACGATTTTATCTTCCGAGGCTTTGAGGTGGAGTGTCCCGGAAATCCCTTGACTCACACCATTCTCCGCGGCGCGGTCAACAAGAGAGGACAGTGCAATCCCAACTATCACTATGAGGATCTCAGGCTTCTCTTTGATCTCTATGGGAAACGTGACCTGAAAAACCCTGCCTGCATCGTGGACACCAACCACTCCAACTCCAACAAACAGTACATGGAGCAGGTGCGCATCGCCAAGGAAGTGCTCCACAGCCGCCGCCACTCCGGCGATATCCACCAGCTGGTAAAAGGGCTTATGATCGAAAGCTACCTGGAGCCGGGAAGCCAGAAGATCGGCGAGCATTGTTATGGAAAATCCATCACAGATCCCTGCCTTGGCTGGGAGGATACTGAGCGTCTTCTGTACGAGATCGCAGAAAATGCAGATTAAATAATACAGATTTTTTGTGTAATAGGAACATTGCAAAGTGATTTCCTATTACATAACAAAGCCCCTGGCATAACCGCATATGCCGGGGCTTTTCTTTGTATCGTCTGTTTATTTTTTATTGCCGCATAATTCTCATCAGCTGGCCAAAGCGGTGATGCCAAAATATGCCAGCACGATTACGCCTAAAATGATCCG
>ENA-UONU01001868-UONU01001868.1-human-gut-metagenome-genome-assembly--contig:-CS51-NODE-1868-length-13960-cov-5.727364_pt1 | contig 13960 bp, 11 predicted proteins | sample MGYA00242462_ERZ724009 | MGnify/ENA metagenome assembly ERZ724009 | reverse complement strand
CCACTGTAGTCCTTATCCTTCTTAAACATAATGATCTTAAATACCTGAACCGCGATAAACGCAGCCGTAAATGCGAAAATATCTGACATATACGCCGACCTCCTTCCAACAATATGTAAACTATATCTTACATCTACAGTATATATCAGAGGCGACATTATATCAAGAATACTTTACATTTTCGAAGTACCTCAATACAAGCCACAAAAAAGCTGCCCCAGCACGTGCAGATGCACAGGCCAGAAACAGCTCTTCAAGTCTTATTCTTTTAATCCGTTAAATGCAGCATCTCGATCAAAAAGATCCAGGTAAGACCATAATAGGAAATAACCGCTACCAGGTCGTTTACGGTGGTGATAAGCGGACCGGACGCAACCGCCGGGTCTACGCCGAATTTCTTAAACAGGATCGGGATCACGGTACCGGAAACACTGGAGATCATCATGGCCAGAAGCAGGGCCACACCGATGCAGGCAGAAACCGCGAATCCAAAGCCCGGTGTCATGCCCTTTGCAAAGATCACATAAAGTCCGATAAATACAAAGGAAAGAACACCAAGGATCAGACCGTTGCACATTCCGACTCTGGCCTCTTTGAATACCAGGCCAAGCTTCTGCTTGCCGTCCAGGTTTTCATCCATCAGCACACGGATGGTAACTGCCAGGGACTGGGTACCAACGTTTCCGGCCATGTCCAGGATCAGGGACTGGAAGCAGATCACGATGGTCAGCTGGGCTACTACGCCCTCGAAGAGTCCTACGACACTGGAAACCACCAGGCCAAGGCCCAACAGGATGATCAGCCACGGAAGACGCTTATGCACACTCTGGCGGATCGGCTCGTTTAATTCCTCCTCAGAAGCAAGACCTGCCAACTTTGCGTAGTCATCGCCCATCTCATCATCTACAACCTGAACAATATCCTGGGCGGTGATGACACCGAGGATCTTGTTATTCTCATCCAGCACCGGGATGGAATCCTCGGAATAATCCTTCATCCGCTCGATACAGTCCTCGATCATCTCACGGGCATACACATATGGATAAGATTCCATGATGATGTCGTCCAGCTTGCTGCCCTCCCGGGCAATGATCAGGTCTTTTAAGTCAATGGCACCGCAGAAGGTATGATCGTCATCGGTCACATACAACGTGGAGATGTTGTCATTCTCCGCTGCCTGATTGATCAGCTCCCGCATGGCTTCGCGGATGCTGATGCCGGCCTTGATCTCAATAAAGTTCATGCTCATGCGGCTTCCGATCTCGTCTTCATCAAAGGACTCCAGCATGGCAATGTCGCGTTTGGATTCGTTATCAATGAGGTCGATGAGCATGTTGCGCTCCGGCTTGGCCAGACGCTTCAGCAGCGCTGCTGCCTGGTCAACCTCCATACAGGAAAGGACCTCAACCTTTTTTCTTGCATTCAGTTCCTCAAAATAAATCTCTGCGTTATCCAGGTATTCGAAAATATCGGAAAGCTGCTCCGCATCCAGAATGCGGTACAGCCGCTCCCTCTCATCTCTTGTCAGCACCTCAAAGGAGGATGCGATATCATTCTCATGGTAATCGGAAATGCGATCCTTTAAGACACGCGGGGATACGTTGCTCCGCATGATCTGCTCCAGCTCGGTCTGGTAGTCACGTACCTGAACTGCCATGTCTTTGGTCTCGTTCTCATTCATCTTTTCCATGTCCGCTCCTTTCTGTCATCCATAGGAGCATTTTTCATCTGCGCAAACCTGCTGCCTGCAAAAACACATTCCGCTTTGACCTTTACGTTTTCTTAACAGTCCTCGCAAAAATTTCCGCAAATAAAAAATGCCATCACCGGTTTCATCTGAAAACGGGCAATGGCAGACACACGCAGAAACAGCCTGATCTGTGCATCTGTGATTCAGATATGCAGATCAGACGTTTCTCTTTCTATCAAAATATAAAACCAATTCGTGTGAGAAAACGGACAGCGGATTCAGACAGGCTGCCGGTTTTCTTTTCTCTTCCATTGCCGCTCATTCGCTTATAACTGTCCGCGACATCCATGTTCTCACCTCCCTTATATCTGCACGATCAATAAATTCCTTCTAAACTATACTACAGCATTTTTTTTGCGTCAACCACAGAATTTTCGTTTTGATAAATTTTTCACCTGTATGATTTACCATTTTTGAGCGTAATTCACGTAATTTAACACAAAATCATTCTCTGGTCATATGCTATTTGATATGCTATAGTAAATCTGTTACCGCCTCCCAGACTGGTACAGGAAGGAGGTGTTCGGAATGGAATATATCTTATCCTTTATTGTCACCGTTGCGGCTGGTGTAGCTTGCCACTACATCATCAAATGGTTAAGCGGCGACAAATAGCCGGTAACTAGCCTGTGGGGTTAAGCCTTCCCACTTCCAAAATAGGAATAGAAAACCCCAGAAGTGTGCGAGACTTCTGGGGTTTTCGTTTTGCTGTTCGCAATGGAACATCTCATCCTTTTGCCTAACGGCATTATATCATATGTCTTTTTGAAAAACAATATCCAATTTTTCCTTCGATTTCTTGCTATCGCATCCTAGGACACGCCTTTTACGGTCCAGTTATATGTTTCCCACGCCTGATTCAGATTGACCACTGCGGTTTCTTTCGCATCCAGCGCACTGTAGTAATCCGCCACACCCTGCAGGTAATCACTCTGGCTCAGCATACCGGCCTGCTGCTTTTTCTGCAGGGAAGCATAGGTAATGGATGCACTCTGGTAAGCAGCCTCAGCTCCCTCATACTGAAGCTTTGCAGCCTTTAACTGTTCATAGAGGCTCTGCATCCGGGAACGCACCGTTCCCTCTGCCTGACTTTCCTGATCGGATTTCACCGAAATCTCCGTTGCGGTTCCCGCGCTCTGATGGCGGGCATTCTGCACGCTGGAGCTGTTGCCGACAGCCTGCTCCACATCCGTATTGAAATCCACCACATCGATGGCAGAAAGATCTGGAAGCGGCACGCTTCCGATTGCGATATCCGCACTGGTGTCCAGCCCCAGGGCTGAGAGCAGATTGAAGCGGGCGTTGGATGCCTGCTGCCGGTAGGATTCATACCGGTTTTTTGCGCTCTGCATGGTGTCAGAAGCCGTCATCACATCAGCTGCCGTGGCCATGCCCGCGCTCTGCTTTTTCAGGACTGCCTGATAGCTGCTCTGGGCCGCCTGATAGTTTTTCTCCTCGGCCTGTGCCTTGGTATTCATCTGATTATAGGTTCGCATCAGGCTCTGGGCCGTCAGCACATAGCTGTCGATTGTTTTCTGGCGGCTGGTGGTCTGAATTTTGGATTCCTGGGATTCCAGCTGTTTCGTAATCTGGGAAATAGACATGTTCAGCATGGAAGCATTCATTTTGTAGGTCGCCTTTGCCTCTGCGTCATCCTCATACTTTTCCTGCATGAACTTCATGTAGTCCCGCTCGTCTTCCAGGGTCTTCAGCATGTTCTCGTAGGTTTCCCTGCTGCTGGTGTAATTGTCCAGAGCATTTTTTAAGCTCCGGTTATTCTGCACCAGCTGTTCCAGATTGTTATAATCCACAGATGTCACAGATGCATCAGTCTGAACTGCTGTTTCCAATGAATCAGACTGATCCTCCACATTGCCAGAAACGCTTTCAGAAACATCCGCAGCAGTTTCCGCCATCACCGGAAACGCAGCGGACGGCAGCGCCAGAGCACCTGCCGCAAGAGAAAGCACCAGTGCGGTCCTGACACAGGCTGAACCAAATGCACCCATGCCGTGTTCTGTCTTTTTTCGCAAACTCCGCAGGTACATACGCTTCTGCGGAACTTTCCTGTCTGCCTGTTTTCTCATCACACTGCGCTCCTTTCCTTACTCCGCAGACGCTAGTCCGTTCACGGCCCAGTCATAATCCACCATGGCCTGCAGCAGGGACAGCTTCTGGGTCTGGGCGGTCACCTGGGCGGTGGTGTAGGATGCCTTCTGATTCTCGTAAGTATTCTTGGTAATGGTTCCCGCTGCCAGCTTCGCGTCGGCGGATTTCATGGAAACCTCCTCCAGGGCCAGCGCGGACTGAGCCTGCTCATAATTGGACTGGGCCAGAAGCAGGGAATCATAAGCAGATTTCACACTGTTGGAAATGGTCTCCCTCTGATTCTTTTCCGTCTCGGTCAGCTTCTCCTTTACGCTGTCTGTTCTGGCGTTGGTGAGCTGCTTTTTCGTCAGGCGGTAGGCGTAGCTATTCTCCAGAGCCGTCTGAATATCCGCATTCACATCAATGGCCGCGATCTTACTCTGGTCCGGCTCGGCCAGCTCCGCGATCTCCACATCCGCGCCGTAACCCCAGCCTAACATCAGGCACAGACTCTCCTTTGTGGAGGCCAGATTACTCTCGGCTGTCACCAGGGCTGCCTCCGCATTGGAGACAGACTCCTTTGCGCTTAAAACCTTGGACTGGGTAGACATCCCTGCTGCCAGGCGGTTCTGCTCGGACTGATACGAAAGCTTTGCCTGCTCGATGCGGGCCTTCTGGCTGCCCAGGTTATAGTACTGGGTCCAGTAGGTAATCATAAGCCCCTGGGCCTGCTTGGCCAGCTTCGCCTCGGCCTGATCGTACTGGATCCGCATGGTGGCCTGGTCATCGGTGTTTTCATCTCCCTGCTCCATCAGACTTTTGGCCTGCTGTTCATTGCGCAGTGCCGCTGCCACACCACTTCCGTAGTTGGCATCATCTGAGTCCGGGTAGCTGATATTGGAATAAATCTCATTGGCCTTGTCGTAATAATCCTGAGCCACATCATCCCGGTTCTTGGTCAGATAATCCTTGTAGCTGATCTCGTTCTGGACCACAGTCGGATTGTACTCATGAACCAGATCTGAAATTTCATCAAACTCCAGCTTATTATCGCGGAGTGTCGCCCATTTTTCTGCTGAATAGGCAAATTCCGGGCTTCTCTGGGCAAATGCCTGAAATGGCATTGCTGTAATGGTGCCGGCGGCAAGCACTGCGCCTGCCAGCCGTTTTGCACGTTTCCGGATCATTTTTCGTCTCCTCCTCATTAAATATCCAGAACCTTCAATTCCTTCCTGCCATTCATCAGCGCGTAATAAACCGGCAGGATAAACAGCGCTACCAGCACACCGACACTCAGTCCTCCGATGTTTACCACCGCAAGGCCCTGCGTGGTGGAACCGCTGCTTCCGAAGGCCATCGCCATCGGCAGCATGGAAAGAATAGTGGTTAAACTTGTCATCATGATCGGACGCATACGGGTAGCACCGGCCTCGATCAGAGCTTTCCGAAGCGGCATCTCCATGCGGTACTGATTGACCGTATCCACATAGAGGATACCATTGTTAACGACCGTACCAACCAGGATCAGGAATCCCAGGATGGAGGTCATGGACATGCTGACTCCGGTCAGCTTTAAAAGTCCGAAGGAACCAACCAGACTGAAGGGAATGGTGGTCATAACCATGAAAGAGAACTTCGGGGACTCGAACTGCGCAGCCATGACCACAAAGATCAGGAATACTGCCACCGCAATCGCGTTGTACAGTCCGGAGAACTCCTCCTGCATTATACGGTCTCTGGAGTTGGTGCCGCGGGTAATGGTCCCGGTCAGTTTCGGGCTGATAACCTCATTATCGATTTTGGTCTTCACAGCCGCGCTGGAGCTGCTGTCCACATAATCTGCGGAAATCGTGATCTGGTAGGACTTATCCTCCTTCTCGATGGAAGACGGGCTGTCCTTATAATAAATTTCTGCCACATCGGACAGCGCCACATAACCGCCGGACGGCTTCTTTACGATGATGCGCTCCAGCTGCGGCACGGTCTTGTACTGGTCCTCCGGATACTCTGCCTTGACGCTGATCTCCTGACCATCCACCTTTAAGGTGGTAACCTCCTCACCGTCTAGCATCTGTTTTACCATGGTTCCGATCTGGGCTGCGGTCAGTCCTTCCGCGGAAGCAGCAACCGGATCCACCTTAACGGCCACAACCGGCGCGGTATTCTCAATGCTGGAATGAACATTTTTCACATCGTCCCGGGCGATCAGCTCATTTACAATCTCATTGCTGACCTCCTGCAGCTCATCGTACTGGGTTCCCTTTAAGATAGCTTCATAACCACGGCTCCGTCCCATCATGCTCATGGAGGTGGAAGCCTCTACGGTGATGGTACAGTTTTCCAGGTCTGCCATCTCATTCTCCCACTGGCTTACCACCTCATCGGTAGACATCTTCCGGTCATCCTTTAAATAAGCGGTAATGGTTCCTTCATCATTGTTGTAGCGCAGCATATAGGATTCCACATCCTCATGGTCTGCCACAATGGATTCTGCCTCTGCCAGGATCGCGTCTGCCTGCTCCGTGATCAGGCCGGGCCGGGTCTCAATGCTGACGCTGACGGTACCGGTATCATCGGCCGTCATCAGCTCTGTCTGCATACCGCTGGCCAGGAACACAGTGGCCACGATAATACCAACAGAGGCTAGCATGACGATGGCTTTGTGTTTTAAAAGGACCGACATGATCTTCCGGTAAGCGTCCTGCAGGAAGGTCAGAGGACGGGTCGCCGGCGCAGAGGAACGCTCCTTCGGCTTATACATCATATAGCACAGCGGCACAATGGCAATCGCGGAAAGCAGGGAGGCACACATACAGAACACGATGGTGTAGCCCATGGCCCCGAACATCTGGCCACTCATACCGTTTAAGAATACCAGCGGGATAAATACAACACAGGTGGTTACCGTGGAACCAAAGATGGAAGCCACCACAATGTTGGTTCCCTCCAGGGCCGCCTTCGCGTAACCAAGCGCGCCCTTATCCTGCTGCTTATCCATGGCTCGAAAGCAGCTCTCCAGCACAACAATGGAGTTATCGACCATCATGCCGACACCGAGGACCAGACCGCTCATGGTAATGATGTTCAGCGTAAATCCCGCCCGCGTCATAACGATCAGGGACATCAGGATGGAGGTCGGGATAGAGCTTCCGACGATCAGAGATGCCTTGAAATCTCCGAAAAACAGGAAAATGATGATCATGGAAATAACGACCGCCATCACCATGGTCTCTGCCACATCCTTTAAGGAGTCCTGGATGGAGTCTGCCTCATCCCTGGCTACGGTGATGGTCAGGTCATCATCATCATTCTGCAGGCTTTTGATGATCTTCTGCACCTGCTTGGACAAATCCATCGCAGTGCTGCTCTGCTGCTTGGTCAGGGAAATGGAGATAGTCTCCTCTCCATTATAACGGGAGACACCGCCCTTCTGCTCCTCCGCGTAAGAAACCACTGCAATATCTTCCAGGTAAATGATCTTATTTCCGGATACCGTGATCGGCATTTCCAGCAGCTCATCCAGCGTGTCATGCTGCGTTAACGTAGACACGGATAAGTCCAGATTGCCGGACTCTGCGCTTCCGGACGGATAGGACAGGTTGGCTGCCGACATGGCGGACTTGATATCGCTAATGCTCACATTGTACTGATCCATCATATCGGACATCAGTTCAATTTTGATATACTCAGAGGAACCGCCCATCGTGGATACCTCTGCCACGGTGCTGAGCTTTTCCAGTTCCGGCACAATCTTCTGATCTACATAGTCATAGAGATTTTCCTGGGACGGATTCGCAATAGTAAGCATCATGCTGGCCTGGGCGTTGTTGTTCATCTCCATGACCGTCGGCTCTACATCATCCGGCAGATCACGGATGCTGTTTAAGCTCTTGGTTAAGTCGCTGTAGGCCTCATCCATATCGGTGTCGTAATCATACTCCAGCATGATCATGGAACGGCCCTCACTGGTGGTAGAGCTCATACTCTTCACTCCCTCCAGTGTGCTGACCTGATCCTCAATGAGCTGCGTTACCAGCTCATCCATGTCCTCCGGGCTGGCGCCGGAATAGTTTGCCATAATGATCATCATCGGCTGATCCATATCCGGCATCTGCTCCAGTGTTGCGTTAAACACTGAAGAAATACCGAACACGATCAGGCATAAGAGCGCCATCAGCACGGTGACCGGACGCTTCAGTACAAATCTGGTAATTCCCATTTACGTCTGCCTCCTTACTGTGCTTTCGGTGCTGCGTTTCCGTTCTGTGCGCCGCCAGCTGCAGGCGCGCCCTGCGGTGCCTTGCTGTCTGTGTCCTGTGCGTCATCTGCCGGAGCCTGATCGCCTGCGCCCTGTGCATCACCTGCCGGGGCCTGACCGCCTGCACCCTGTGCATCACCTGCCGGGGTCTGACCGCCTGAACCCTGACCGTCACCTGCTGCATCGGCTGCCTCAGCATCGGATTTCAGACGGATATCCGCACCCTCATACAGATTGGAGCTCCAGGTGCTGACTACCATATCATCGGCATTCACACCGGAAAGGATCTGCGCGTTCTCGGAATCATAAAGGCCAACCTCCACGGAAGCCATTTTTGCCTTGCCATCTTCATATAAGTAGACATAGCCCTTGCCGCCGCTGTAATAGATGGCATCTACCGGAACCAGCATCACGTTCTCGGCACGCTCGGTCACCAGCGTGATCTTCACGGTACTTCCGATCGCGATCTCATCACTGCTCTCCATATCACCCTTTACCTTGAACAGGCCATTGCTCTCATCGACCATGTTGCTGATCTCGGTGATGTTTCCGGTATAAGTATTTCCGTTTTTTGAAATCTCCAGCTCATCTCCGGTCTTTAAATTCTGTACCATACGCTGGGTCGCATAAAAGGTGATACTGTTCTGACCTTCGCCCGCAATGACACAGAGCTGGGCAGACTGGTTGACACGGTCATATACATCCACATCCACGCTCTCCACGCGGCCTGCGATTGGTGCGGTGATGGTGCTGTACTCCACCTGCTTATCGTACTGAAGCTTCGCGGATTCATACTGGAGCTGCGCGGATTTCAGACTGTTCTGATACTGCTCATACTCCTGGTCAGACAGATCACCGCTGTCATAAAGGATCTGCATTCTGCTCAAGTTGCTCTGGGCCTGGGACAGATTGACCTGGGCGGAATCCATGTTGTTCCTTGCGGATTCTACCTGCTCGGTGTTGATCTCCATCAGCACCTGTCCCTGGCTGACCATGTCACCGGCCTTGACATTCACGGCAGTCACATCGCCGCCGGCCTTGGCGTACACATACACCACATCGGCTGCCTCAACCGTACCGGTCAGGCTGGAGGTTACGGAAACATCTCCCGTAGTCGGATTTGCCGCATTCACCACCGTTACCGTGGATTCCTGCATCATTCCATCGGGACCTCCCATGCCTCCGGGGCCTCCCTGACCGCCTTTTGCGCCCTTCCCTGTAAGGAAAAATGCTGCGCCTGCAAGAATGATCACTGCCGCGCCTGCTCCTGCCATGATTTTTTTCTTCTTATCCATCTTACACTCCTTCACCTTCTATATTTCCTGTTACGTTACATGCGGCTGCCCCGCAGGATCACCACCAGCACGATCATGCCTGCCACCAGAAAGGTCCATCCGGCAATATAAACCAGATGCAGGTTTTCTGTGACGTGCACCACAGCGATTCCTGCTTTCTCCAGAAAGGAGGCTGCCGCCAGAATCCAGACTCCGGGATGATACAGCAGCGTAAAGGTCTTAAAAAACTCGGACCGCTCTGTCTCAGGCCGGAACCGGAAAATCCCGGCTGACATGCCAAGGCCTCCCACGACCAGATAACTCAACGCGCTGAGCACACCCTGCATCGGAAAGGTATCAAACAGTCTTTCTCCGGTCCCCAATAGCAAAAGCAGGACCAGACAGATGCCCGCATACCCAAACAGCTCCTTTTTTAATATTCCGCGATCCGGTGGTCTTGCTGAAGATTTCTGGTTCATAAGGCACTCCTTTCCGCACATATTCTGACATGCTACAAAGCTTAAATAGGAAATGTGAGAAAAGTGTGAGAAAATCCGCATAATTCTGTGAGGGAAGTTTCAGAAGCCGGGAAAAGATGTTATAATCCCAGAAGAACGTAGAAGGGAGAAAGATCCATGCCGCACATTCTTATCACCGATGATGATCCGCACCTGCGCCGCCTGGTGCGCACCTACGCAGAGCTGGAAGGCTTCGAATGCACGGAGGCCGGAGACGGAGCTGCCGCGGTTACTGCTTTAAAGCAAAGTGCCTTTGACCTGGTGCTTTTGGATGTCATAATGCCGGGGCCGGACGGCTTTGAAACCCTCGAAGCCATCCGCGGCTTCAGCCAGGTACCGGTCATCATGCTGACCGCTCGAAATGAAGAATATGATAAATTAAACGGATTCCGGCTCGGTGTCGATGACTATGTTGCAAAGCCATTCAGTCCCAAAGAGCTGATGGCCCGCATCGGAGCCGTGCTGCGCCGCACCCAGGTCCGTACAACAGCACCCGTCACAAAGGAGCTGGCCTTTGGCGGACTTTCCATTTTCCCGGATTCCCGGATCGTCACATTAGACGAAAAAAAGATCACTCTGCCACCCAAGGAATTTGACCTGCTGTACAAGCTGGCGCAGAACGAGCACATCGTCCTGAGCCGCGACAAGCTGCTGGAAACTGTGTGGGGATACCGGTACTGCGGTGATGCCCGCACCGTGGACACGCACATCAAGTCTCTGCGGGAACACATCGGACCTTACCGGAAGCTGATCCAGACTGTATGGGGAGTGGGGTATAAATTTGAAAAAACAGATGAAAATTAGACTTTCTGCCCTGAAAAACCGGATGGTTTTCCGGCTCTGGGCCTTTATGATGATCCCGGTCATGTTCGGGATCGGCTTTATGTGGGTGGTGCAGATTTTTCTGTTTGAACAGAATTACGCGAATGCCGCCGTTAATGAAGCTCTGGACCGGCTTTCCCCGGTCATGGAGGATTTGCGCACCCGCGATATCGGAGAGGATGAAAAGCTCTTATCCTTTATCAGCCACATCGGCGGAGAGCTGCTCCTGGTCTCTGAGGACGGCACCCTCATCAAAATGTACTCCTCTGGACACCTGGTGCAGCCGCAGGAATGGGAGCGCAAACTCGACGATCCGGAGATGACCCGCCAGAAGCCTGATTTCAGGGAGCTGCTGGCAGGCCGCCCCTACCGGCACATTGAGCGGATGCACGGAAAGATCATCGGCTACGAGCTTGGTTTCCCGGTCACCTGCAACGGAGAGCATAACTACCTGATCCTGCGCAACGCCCTGATGACCCGGACCGTTTTAAACCTGAACCGTTCCCAGCTCATCATTCTGAGCATTCTTCTGACCGGCATCGCATCGGTACTGGCCGCAGTCCTCTCCAGACAGTTTTCCCGCCCCATCTTTCAGATCAAAAGGGCAGTGGACAAGCTGACCGAAAATGACTTTTCGATCGGCCCGGATCTGGAACGCCAGGATGAGCTCGGACAGCTGTCCCAATCCGTCGGGAAGCTGCGGCTGGCCTTACAGCGGCTGGATGTTCTGCGCCGGGAGGTCATTGCCAACGTCTCCCATGAGCTACGCTCCCCGTTAGCCCTCATCACCGGCTATGCGGAGATGGTGCGGGACATCACCTGGAAAGATGACGAGATGCGCAATGAAAACCTGAACCTCATCATCAGCGAGTCCAACCGCATGAGCGAGATGGTCAATGATATCCTGTACTACTCCCAGTTTTCAGCCGGATACAGCAAGCTGAAAAAAGACTGGTATGATCTGCGGGATATCGTAAACGCGGAACTGACCCGCTGTCATCAGGCTGCCGCGGAACATGGCATCACACTGACACTGGAAGCGCCGGACGCTCCGCTGAATTTTGAGGTGGATTCCCTGAAAATGAGTCAGGTCATGCGAAACCTCTTAAACAATGCCATCAATCACTCACCGGAAAACCAGGAAATCTTCATCCGGCTGATACCGAAAGAAAATAACTGTCTCGTGGAAGTCGCAAACCCCGGTGCCCCCATCCCGGAGGAAGACCGCGCCATCATCTGGGAACGTTACCAGCGCAGCCAGCACCAGAGCGGCCGCCGCCTCGGCACCGGCATCGGACTTTCCATCGTCAGCACCATTTTAAAAGCACACGATATGCCCTATGGTGTGGACTGTAAGGATGGATATAATATTTTCTGGTTTATATGCCGGTAATCTTTCCTGTGAAACAAAAAGCACGCCCCGCAAATGCGTAAGGGACGTGCTTTTTCTATGCGCAGCTTTTATTACCGTTTCAGCTTCTCCCGTTCCTGATCCAGCACTGTTCTGGTCTCATCCATGGACTTTCCCAGGACATCAGCCAGAAGCTCCTTCGGAATAGTCGGTGCATAATAGTAGCCCTGCTGGTACTCGCAGCCAAACTTTGCCAGAATATCTAACTGACGCTGAGTCTCCACACCTTCTGCAATGAGGCGCTTGCCCAGCTTGTCTGCTGCCTTGATCAGGCACTCTACAATCGGTTCGGACTTCTGGTTGGTTTCCAGCTGCCACATGAACATGCGCTCAAATTTCAGCGTATCCACCGGGAGCTCCAGAATCTTGCTGATTCCAGAATAGCCGGAACCAAAGTTGTTTAAGATCAGCTCCACACCCAGATCCTTTAACTGCTGCATCACAATCTCAATGATAACCGGTGTGGTGGTAAGAGCATATTAATCAATCTCCACGGCCAGCTTGCCGGACGGGATCTGGTATTTCTCAATCATGCTCTGAACCGTATCCACGAAATTCTCCTGAATGAGCAGCACCGGAGAGACCGGAACGGCAATGGACTCGTACGCGATGCCCTGCTTCTCCAGCTCTGCGATTTCCCGGGCTACCTGCTCCAGCGCGTAATACTCCACGCTGCTGATCTGTCCGGTATCCTCCGCGATTGGAACAAACTCCGCGCTGCCAACCATGCCAATATCTTTTACAAACATCCGCATATAGTATTCCGCACGGACAAAGCGGTTTTCCTTCGTGTTGTAGGTAGGACGGAAGCGGATCTCCAGCTCATGATTCTCCAGAGCCGTACTGATATACTTGGCAATAGCCTGCTTGCGCAGATACATGGCATGCAGCTTGGAATCGTAAATGGCATACTGATTGATGCCGGTCTCCGCTGCCTTGCTGACTGCCAGATCCAGATATTTTAAGATTTCGTCCGCACTGGACGCATATCCCGGATAGGAGCACAGACCGATCTGACAGGAACACATACAGTCGGTTCCATCAATCTTCCAGCTCTGGGAGAAGCGGTCCAGAATCTCCTCCGCCAGACGCACGGCCTGTCCCTGGGTACGGCTTCTTAAGATGGCGATAAATTCCACGCCCACATAGCGGTACACGGTACAGCCGGTCTTTTCTCTCAGATATTCCAGAATTGCTTTTAACAGTTCCTCACAATAAGAAAAACCGAATAGCTCGTTCATTCGTTTGAAGTTTTCAATATAAAACTTCATGACCACGCCCTGTCCATCTCCGGATAACGCATGGTCCAGCTGGTGACGGCACACCATGCGGTCACCGCCCAGGCTCATATCTCCCGGATTGGTACTTTCAGCCGATACCTCTGCGACTGCCTTTTCCACAGTCTCAGGCATATTTTCTGTGTTCTGTTTTTTTCTTCCAAATAAACCCATGATCAAATCCCCCTTTTCTGAGTGATTTTCTCGTTACTGTTCACGCGTTGCGCAAACAGCAACGGAACGCTCTGTCCTTACAAAATCCGCGCTGCAATCTCCCGGCAGATTTCCTCCGGTTTCTTGCCATCGGTGGCTACCACGATATCTGCAGCCGCCTCATAGAGTTCCCGGCGCTTTTCCTGCAGTCCGGCAATATATTCCACATTCATATGGCCATTTAAAACCGGGCGGTTGCTGCTGTCTTTCACCCGCTCGTAAACGGTTTCCGGGGATGCCGTCAGAAGCACTACCTTTCCACTACGTTTCATATGTGCCTGATTCTCCGGCCGCACCACAATGCCGCCGCCGCAGGAAACTACGGTGTTGGTTTTGTCCTGAAAGCTGA
>ENA-UONU01001858-UONU01001858.1-human-gut-metagenome-genome-assembly--contig:-CS51-NODE-1858-length-14030-cov-6.097603_pt1 | contig 14030 bp, 14 predicted proteins | sample MGYA00242462_ERZ724009 | MGnify/ENA metagenome assembly ERZ724009 | reverse complement strand
GAGCAGAGGACTGAAAATCCTCGTGTCGTTGGTTCGATTCCGACTTTGGGCACTGAATATAGGAATTACATCATTTATGAGGTAATTCCTTTTTTTGTTATAAAAATTTTTTCAGGGGCGTTTTGCGGGAGCCCGCAGTCCTTGTATTTTACGATTTTGCGTACGTATAGGAATTTGCTGCGGATAAGATAAGTAGAAAGGAGCGCAGAGATATGCACAGACGGAGAAGGAAAAAAGATTCACCTATTACTACTGTGATCTTGATCGTGATAGCTGTGGCGGTGATGTTTTCCGCTATTTTGGTGGTTACCAGGGTGATCGGGAAGATCCAGACCGATTATGAGAATCTTGAGTTTGATGAGCCCACGGAATCTCAGCAGGATATTCACATTGATACATCAGAGACGATTCGGGCTGGGTGGAATGAGACGGAAGCAGGGTGGATGTATTATCTGGACGAGGAAACGTATGTATCGGATCAGTGGAAAGATGTGGAAGGGTTCCTGTACTATTTTGATTCGGCTGGGATTATGAAAACTGGCCAGTTTAAGAGGGAAGGGCAGATTTTTACCTGCCATGATGAGAAAGGCTATCTGAAGGATATACAGAGGGATTGGGATTATGTGCCTGAGGATACAGGAGAAGATCTTGAGAGCCTGGTGAGAACCAATGCGTTCTGGTGCTATCTGGATCAAGAGGATAAGGGGATCTTTAAGAAGATCCTTTACCGGAAGACAGTGGAAAATAAAGTTTTGACTCTGGGAGGAGATCAAACGCCGGAAAAGACTACCGTAAACTCCATGAGAACCTATGGGGACTACCTATATTTTCTTCCTAAGGTAAGGGAAAACCAGGTGGGACAGATTACGGAGGCTGAGAAAGAGCTTTGTGATAAGTTATTCCGTATCCGGCCTGGAAGCGATACGAAGGAGTTGATCGGAGAACAGGTAGGAGGTTATCTTGTCTTAGATGATCGGATCTATTATTCTCAGAATGGAAAAATCCATCAGACAGAAACGGGTACAGAAGTTCCTGTGGGTCAGGGACGTTATCGGATGGAAATAAAAGATGGAAGTTGTTACCTTTTGGACAGCATGGGAAATGCAGCCGTTTCGGAGGAGGGGATCCTATCCATCGGAGACCGGGATTACAGGGTAGAAGAAGATGGGGGCATCCGCTATGTAAGGCATGGAAGGGAAACAATCGACGGGAAAACTTATTATCTGAAAGGCACAGGGGAGAACGCTGTGCTCTATTCTAAGTCCTCAGCAGGGGAAAAAGCCATTGTTGGGGAAAAGTATGGTGTACAAAGTTACTGCATTGTGGATTATTTTATTTATTATTGTACTTATGTGGATCATGGTGGGGATGGAACATGGTACAGCCAGATTTTTAAGTGCGATCTGAGCGGTAAGAACCGTCAGGCAATATCAGAGCTTTTTCCTGGAGCGATCCAAAATATGTACTATTATGAGGAGGAGGGGCAGATTTATGGAGAGTATCATCCGGCCATATGGGATCGGGCATATGGGATGGTAGTCTCTATCTCCAGAGATGGCAGGATAGATCGGATCCATGACAGCACAGAGAGAGACGGGGGTATTTCCGATGGAAATGATATGCTTGAGATCCTTATGGCAGAGAATGGAGTGATTACATGCTATTGGCATGGATGCCAATGGAGCGGCGGTGCTATTTCCGATGTTTTATGGACAAAACCCATTGAGTTAAACAGCAGCAGCAAAAGCCCCATAGAGACATGGTCAAAAGAAGAAGTAAACCAGGTGCAGGAGTCAGGACAGGTGCAGGAATCGTCTGAACCCATCATTACGGCTCCCATGGAAGGAGAAAGCGCTGCTCCACAGGCCAATACCGCACCGCCAGCCAATACTGCGCCGCAGGCGAACACTGCGCCGCCAGCCAGCGCTGCGCCGCAGACCAATACCGCACCGCCAGCCAATATAGTGCCGCCGGCCCCTGTGCCGGTGAATCCCGGATCTTCCCAAGAGACAACAGGGGATGGGGTTCGGATTGTTCCATTGGAATAGGGATTACAAAAGAGGAGGAGCCTCTAAGTGGGCTCCTCCTCATCAAAATCTACGATCACATAAAAACCGCGGGAATTTTCCCGTATTTCTTTTACAATCCCGTATTCGGATCGGATGCGGGATCGGGCGGCAAAACAGCCGGACATGGCCACAGCCGGATCAATGATATAGCTGTAGCTGCTGGTTCCTTCCCGCTCAATGATCTTTACCCGGTCGCCCTGGCTTACAAGCCCCTGGCGTTCCATTTTAAATTCAACGGTTCTCATGATAGGATCCCTGCCTTTCTTCCAACTTCATCACATACCATTTGAATATAGTCTGACAGACTGCCCTCCTGGCATCCCACAATATAATGATTGCATCGATTCACCGGTATTAGGATCTTATAAGCCTGGGAAGCGCCGATGGCGGCAGCCATAGCGGGTGTGATCTCACCTAAAAGGGCATTGGCCATGACGATCCCTATGGGGCCGATAATGATGTCTGCATCCTGAGCGTTGACGATGGCTGGATTTTCTCCAGTAGCCCCGTAGTCAGCTCCGGCTTTCATCATAGCGGAGGTGGCGATGCTGTTGGTTCCAATGGCATAGGTTTCCAGGTGAGGGAAACGTTTTTTTAACTGTTCAATTACAGATTTTCCCATTTTTCCTCCCTGTCCGTCGATGATAACGAGCTTCACGATTTAATCCCCTTTTTGTAATAGTATGGTAGGTCCGCAGCAAAGAGGCCGCAGACAGGCACTTCGTATTTTCAGAACATGCCTGGAATCCATTGTATCAAAAATAAAAGGGAAACTCAAGAAAAATGGCCTACTTGACAAATCGCGGACAGATGTTATAATCAAAACGAGTGAACAACTGCAAAGGCGATGAAGGAACCAGTAATCAGCGAAAGGGATCCAGAGAGCAGGCCATTTGGTGGAAAGGCCGCAGACCAGAACCTGATGAATACCAGTCCTGAGCCGCGCCAGGGATATTTTGAAAGCTGTTTTTCAGGGTAAAGAGGGATTTTTTTACAATGTTTTATGTTTGATCCTCATTGATAGCTCCCGGGATTCGGACAGCGGAGAGAATAGGAAATGGCGTCGTTTCCCGCGTTAAGGGATGATTGAGTGAAAAGCAAGGTGGAACCGTGCAGATTATGCACCCTTGGGTATTTTGTTATACCCAGGGGTTTTTCTTTTTTTCACGGATCATGTGTATGAACCCAGGTATTTGGAAATGAAAGGAGATTAAAGGTTATGAAAATCATTTTACCAGACGGAAGTGTCCAGGAAGCAGAGGATGAGTTAAGAGCCATCCGCCATACAGCTTCCCATGTGCTTGCTCAGGCGGTCAAGAGACTGTACCCGGAGGCAAAGCTTGCCATCGGACCGGCTATTGACGACGGATTCTACTATGACTTTGACAGAGAGGGCGGATTTACCCCTGAGGATCTGGAAAAGTTAGAGGCAGAGATGTCTAAGATCGTGAAGGAGAATCTTCCGGTGAAGCCATTTGTCCTTCCAAGGGCAGAGGCGATCCAATTTATGGAGGAGAAGGGCGAGCCTTATAAGGTGGAGCTGATTGAGGATCTTCCAGAGGAGGAGACCATCAGCTTCTATCAGCAGGGCGATTTCGTTGATCTTTGCGCAGGCCCCCATATTATGTATACCAAGGGGGTAAAGGCCTTTAAGCTGACCAGCATCGCAGGCGCTTACTGGAGAGGCAGCGAGAAGAATAAGATGCTTACCAGAATCTACGGAACTGCCTTTGCCAACAAGGCGGATCTGGAAAGCTATCTCACTATGATGGAGGAAGCAAAGAAGCGCGATCACAGAAAGCTGGGAAAAGAGCTTGGATTGTTTATGTTTGCTGATGAAGGCCCCGGCTTCCCATTCTTCCTTCCAAAGGGAATGACTTTAAAGAATACGCTGATCGATTACTGGAGAGAGATCCATACAAGAGAGAATTATCAGGAAGTCTCCACTCCTATTATTCTGAGCCGCAAGCTGTGGGAGACCTCCGGTCACTGGGATCACTACAAGGCAAATATGTATACCACGGAGATCGACGAGGAGGATTATGCGATCAAGCCAATGAACTGTCCCGGCGGTATGCTGGTGTACAAATCACAGCCCCGTTCCTACCGTGATCTTCCTCTTCGGATCGGCGAGCTGGGACTGGTACACCGCCATGAGAAGAGCGGACAGCTGCACGGCCTGATGAGGGTGCGCTGCTTTACTCAGGATGACGCTCATATTTTTATGACTCAAGAGCAGATTACAGAGGAGATCAAAAATGTTACCAGGCTGATCAACGAGGTTTACACTCTGTTCGGGTTTGAATATTTTGTGGAGCTGTCCACCAGACCAGAGGATTCTATGGGATCCGATGAAGATTGGGAGATGGCTACCAATGGCCTGAGAAGCGCTCTGGAGGAAATGGGACTGGATTACATTGTAAACGAGGGAGACGGGGCATTCTATGGTCCTAAGATTGATTTCCATTTAAGAGACTCCATCGGAAGAACCTGGCAGTGCGGTACGATTCAGCTTGACTTCCAGCTTCCTCAGAGATTTGAGGCAGAGTATGTGGCAGAGGACGGTTCAAAGAAGCGTCCGATCATGATCCACCGCGTATGCTTTGGTTCCATTGAGCGGTTTATCGGCATCCTCATCGAGCATTTTGCAGGAAAATTCCCGGTATGGCTGGCTCCAGTACAGGTTAAGGTAATCCCTGTATCTGAGAAGTCCATGGATTATGCTTCCGGTGTCTATGAGAAGCTGCGTGCAGCCGGTATCCGCACAGAGTTAGACCATAAGGACGAGAAGGTAGGCTATAAGATCCGCCAGGCTCAGTTAGAGAAGGTTCCTTACATGCTGATCTTAGGCGAGAAGGAGGCCGCTGAGGGCTCCATCACGGTGAGAAGCAGGGACAAGGGAGATCTGGGAACAGCACAGCTCGACTCCTTTATGGATGACATCAAGAAGATGATCCAGACAAAGGAAAGATAGGGCTGAATTGTTACAAATTTCAAGAAAAAGAAATAAGAAACAATAAAAAAGAATGAGGGATGATCCGGCCGCAGCCGTTTTCAGAAAAATTGCCGGCGGCTGGATCCTTCCTTTTTTATTGTCAAATAAAATGCCATTCGTTATACTATAGGTAAAGATGAAAATTTGATATGACATTGACATGATATGGAGCTGAGGATATGAAGATAGCGGTTATGGGGTACAGTGGTGCGGGGAAATCCACATTAGCCCGCAAGCTGGGAAACATTTATGACTGTCCGGTACTGCACCTGGACCGGATCCAGTTTGAGCCGGGATGGAAGCTGAGAGACAGAGAAAAAGCCCAGGCGATGGTGTGGGGATTTTTGGAAGAAAATGAGAAAATAGGATGGATCATTGACGGAAATTATTCCTGCTTCTGCCAGGATCGCCGTTTAAGAGAAGCGGATCTGATCATATTCCTGCATTATACCAGGAGGATCTGTCTGTGGCAGGCATGGAAACGCTATTGGAATTACAGAGGAAAGTCCAGGGAAAGTATGGCCGATGGATGCAACGAAAAAATGGACTGGGAGTTTGTGAGATGGATCCTGCGGGATGGGCGGGACGAGGCTCACAGCTATAAGCGGATCCAGGAGAAGTACCCTCATAAAACACTGGTAGTCCGCAACCGAAAGCAGTTAAAGGACTGCATGACCAGGTTAGTTGTGCGGAGCAGAGAGAGGGCGGTGCGATGAGAGAAGAAGAACTGCTGATCAACCGTCTGAAAACATATAAAGCTTCTAATGTTTATCCCTTTCATATGCCGGGGCACAAACGCATGGCAGCAGGGGAGAGCCCCCTTAGTGGATTTGTAAATCCATTTTTGATTGATATTACAGAGATTAATGGTTTTGATAATCTCCACCACCCGGAGGGGATACTGAAAGAGTCTATGGAGTGGGCAGCCAGGGAGTACGGAGCGGATCAGACGTATTACCTGGTAAACGGAAGCACCAGCGGCATTCTGGCAGCTGTATGCGGCTGTGTCAGGAAGGGCGGAAAAATTTTGGTGAGCCGCAATTGTCACAAAGCAGCCTATCATGCCATTTATCTGAGCCAGCTTCAGGTTTCTTATCTATATCCTCAGAAGGTAGACGGCTTTGGGATCCAGGGAGGGATCCTGGCAGAGGATGTGAAGGCAGCTCTGGAGGAGGATCCGGATATTCAGGCAGTCCTGATCGTGTCCCCCACCTATGACGGCGTGGTATCAGATGTAGAAGCAATTGCCGGGATTGTCCACGGGAAGGGGCTGCCTCTCATTGTGGATGAGGCCCACGGAGCCCATTTCCGGTATAGCAGCTTATTTCCGCAGTCCGCTCTGGAGCTGGGAGCTGATGTGGTGATTCAGAGTGTCCATAAAACTCTTCCCAGCCTGACCCAGACTGCCCTGCTCCATATAAAATGCAATGGGCCTAATGGGAGCTGTCTGGCAGACCGGGAGCGGATCGACCGGTATCTTCATATGGTTCAGAGCAGCAGCCCCTCTTATGTTCTGATGGCTAGTATTGAGAACAGTATTTTTCAGATGGGAAGAATGAAGTTTGACACATATGGGGAGAACCTTCTTTGTATAAGGAAGAATTTGGAAAATATGAGATTCCTTCAGCTGGCGGAGGAGAAGCTCATAGGAAAATATGGGATCTTTGATTTGGATCCTTCTAAAATCGTGATTTCCACCCGTCCTGCCCTGGAAGGGGGAAAATGGGAAATAACGGGAGCCTGGCTTATGGATCTTCTGAGAGAGGAGCATCAGCTGGAAATGGAAATGTGCGGTGCAGACTACGTGACAGCCATAACCACGGTTATGGACAGCAGGGAAGGGCTTTTGCGCCTGGAACAGGCATGTCTGGAGACAGACGAGAGGATCGGAAGAATGATGATTGGCAGTTCAGGAGAAGAATCAGGAAAAAGCTTAGGAAAAGAACCGGAAGAACTGCCAGAGAGGATGTCTGGGAGCATAAGGTCTGGGAGCACAGCGAGATCAGAGAAAGGGTTAGAAGAAAGTGTATACAGTATTCGGTGTGATACGGTTCTTCCCCTGGCAGAGGCCATGGACAGTGAAATGGAATCAAGGCGGCTTTCAGACAGCGCAGGCTGTGTCTCTGGGGAATTTGTTTATCTGTATCCGCCGGGTATTCCTTTGGCTGCTCCGGGGGAGCGGATCACAGAGAGGATTTTGAATATTATTTTGGAATACAAGCAAAAAGGGCTGCCGGTTCAGGGACTTTTTGACGACTCACTGGAGTGGATCCGTGTTGTGAAGGGAGAATGATGGTACATGGAAGACAGCAAGGGAAAGATCGTTTATGTCATGGGAAAAAGCGCTTCAGGGAAGGATACTATTTATAAGGAGCTTCACAGGCGGATTCCGGAACTGGGAACAGTCACATTGTACACAACCAGGCCTATGCGGGATGGGGAAAAAGACGGCGTAGAATATTTTTTTGTGGATAACTTTCAGCTAAAGCAGTTTGAGAAGGAGGGAAAGGTGATCGAATGCCGGACTTACCAGACCGTTTATGGGCCCTGGAATTATTTTACGGCAGATGACGGACAGATCGATTTAAAAAAAGGAAGCTATCTTGTGATGGGAACTCTGGAATCGTACGAAAAGCTGCGGGGCTTTTACGGAGAGGACAGTTTAATCCCCATATATATTTATGTGGAGGACGGCCTTAGGCTGAGACGCGCTTTGGAACGGGAGGAAAGGCAGAAGGAGCCCAAATATGAAGAAATGTGCCGCCGCTTCCTGGCTGATGAAAAAGATTTCAGCCAGGAAAATCTAAAACGGTGCGGTATCGGTCATTTTTATGAAAATATAGATCTCGAACAATGTTTGGGAGAGATCACAGAGGAGATAAAGAGGAATTGCCCGGGCCTGCAGCAGTAGGTTCCGGGTTAATTATTTTTTGTAGTCCTCGGGTTCTGAGGGTGCTCTAAATCATAATCGTTGATCTTATTGAACAGCTGCCTTGCGCTGATCTGAAGCTTTGCAGCGGCGGCGGATATGTTCCAGCCCATCTGATCCAGAACCCATTGGAGGTATTCTTTTTCACTGCGGCGTTTGAACTCTCTCCAGGGAATGATGCCGGACTGGGAAAAGGCGCTGGCAGAGGTTCTTTCCCCGGAGGTGTGGAGATTGTAGAGAATGGGGATCCCCTCCGTGGTGATCACATGGTTTTTGGAAAGAACTACCATACGGTCTACATGGTTTTTCAGTTCTCTGATATTGCCGGGATAATCATAATTGATGAGGAAATCCCAGGCCTTCTCATCGATGCGGTCAATGCGGATCTGATTCGCCCTTTGGGATTCCTCCAGGAAGAAGTGGATCATGTCTACCAGATCCTCCCGCCGTTCCTTTAAGGGCGGTATGCGGATGACGATGGTACTGATACGGTAGAAAAAATCTTCACGGAAAGTTCCGTCCTGCACCTTAGCCACCAGATCCCGGTTGGTGGCAGTGATCAACCGGAAATCCAGCTGTTTGCTGTTGTTGCCTCCGATGCGCTCAATGCGCTTTGTCTCAATTGCCCGCAGGAGCTTCACCTGGGTGGTCAGATTGATGTCGCCGATCTCGTCTAAGAACAAAGTTCCCTTGTCTGCCAGCTCAAATTTACCAGTACGGCTTTTGGTAGCGCCGGTGAAGGCTCCCTGTTCATGCCCAAAAAGCTCAGCTTCTAAGAGGGATTCCGTGTAGGCGTTGCAGTTGACGGCCACCAGAGGCATATGGGAACGGCGGCTGCAGGCGTGTATATACTGGGCGGCCACATCCTTTCCGGAACCGGATTCTCCGATGAGAAGGACATTTACATTGGAGGCAGCTACCCTTTGGCAGTCCTCCATTGCCCTGCGGTAAGCGGGAGATTTGGTATTAAAAAAGAAATTTTTCTTCATATCTGGTTCTTTCATATGTAAGGCTCCTATGGCAAAAACTTTGCAGAAATATTAACAATAGAGGAATCGGATGGAATCGGACATTTCTTTGAAAAATAGGTATAACTTTTCTTTCTATCTATTATAGCTGAAATTTATTTCAGCATCAAGAAAAAAAATTCGCGAAAATGCAAAAAAAATGTCGCTTTAGCGGTTAAAAGTATCACAAAACTCACAATTAGAAAAAGCAATGGAGATACACAAAACCATAGAAAATTTAAATAAACTAGGGAAAAATGGAAAAAAACAAAAAAAATAATTGTTTGTTAAAAAGTTGGCACGATATTTGCTCTATTATAGAAGTGTGGATAGAGTTCCTATGCTTACTATGAAAAGAAAAGGGTGAGACATCATGTACATCATAGTGACCAACAACGAGAAATGCAGGGACAAGTACCAGAATACCAAGATGAAGATTGATTTTCTGGAGAATGGTTCCTACATGGACGTACTGATCAAGGTGAGAGATTATATCCATAAAGGGTATCGCCTGGAGACCCACCCGATGGCAGGAAGCCTGAAACCGAACCAGATTCCTTATAAAACAGTCATTGTTTCAGACAATGAGGTGGAGAAAGAGGAATTTTACCAGTTCGACATTGTGATGGAGAACAGCATCGAGTCCTGCAGGAAATTCATGAAGGACCGGCAGACTCCCAATTGGCCCGATAACATACGGGAGGATTTTCAGGACGTAGATCTATCCCTGATTGAAGGAGCAGTAAGCAAAATAATATATAAGGAGGAGTGATCAGATGAAACTTGAGTTGGGGTACGTTCATATTAACGACATCCAGTTCGCATCGGAATCCAAGGTGGAAAACGGTACTATTTACGTAAACGCAGAAGAATTAAAGGCGCTTTTACTGGAAGATGAGAATCTTAAATCCGTTTCCCTGGATATTGCAAAGCCAGGAGAGAGTGTCCGCATTATGCCTGTAAAGGACGTAATCGAGCCACGTGTAAAGGTGAGCGGAGGCGGAAACTTATTCCCAGGCGTGATCGCTAAGGTTGACACTGTAGGAAGCGGAAGAACCAACGTATTAAAGGGCTCCGCAATTGTTACCACTGGTAAGATCGTAGGCTTCCAGGAGGGTATTATTGATATGACAGGAGAGGGTTCCAAGTACACCCCATTCTCCCAGTTAAACAACCTGGTTGTTTCCTGTGAGCCTGTTGACGGACTTGCAAAGCATGCACATGAGAAGGCTGTAAGATTTGCAGGTTTAAAGGCTGCTGATTACATCGGCAAGCTGGCTAAGAACGTAGAGCCTGATGAGGTTAAGGTATATGAGACCTGCTCCGTTAAGGAAGGCCTTGAGAAGTACCCGAACCTGCCAAGAGTTGCTTATGTACTGATGCTTCAGAGCCAGGGCCTGATGCATGATACATATGTATACGGCGTAGATATGAAGCAGTCCCTGCCAACCATGTTAAGCCCAACTGAGCTGATGGACGGCGCTATTTTAAGCGGAAACTGCGTATCTGCATGTGATAAGAACACAACCTATCATCACCTGAACAACCCTGTTATCGCAGATCTGTTCGAGCAGCACGGAAAGACCTTAAACTTCGTAGGTGTTATCATCACCAACGAGAACGTATACCTGGCTGACAAGATGCGTTCCTCTGACTGGACCTCTAAGCTTTGCGAGTTCTTAGGCGTAGATGGTGCGATCGTTTCCCAGGAGGGATTCGGTAACCCTGATACTGACCTGATCATGAACTGCAAGAAGATCGAGGCAAAGGGCGTTAAGACCGTTATCATTACCGATGAGTATGCTGGACGCGACGGCGCTTCCCAGTCCTTAGCAGATGCAGATGCAGCCGCAAATGCAGTTGTTACCGGCGGAAACGCAAATATGCTGATCACTCTGCCTCCAATGGATAAGGTGATCGGATATCCTGAGGTTGCTGACATCATCGCAGGCGGCTTCGACGGAAGCTTACAGAAGGACGGCTCCATTGTTGCAGAGCTTCAGGTTATCACCGGCGCAACAAACGAGATGGGCTTCAACAAATTAAGTGCCAGATAGGAGGATAACATGTCAAAGTTAAGAATTGTTCATTATATCAACCAGTTCTTCGCTAACATCGGCGGCGAGGAAAAGGCAGATTACCAGCCAGAGTTAAGAGAAGGCGTGGTAGGACCTGGTATGGCATTCAACCAGGCATTCGGAGAGGAAGCAGAGATCGTTGCTACTGTTATCTGCGGTGACTCCTATTTCAATGAGAATGTAGATGTTGCTAAGAAGACAGTTCTGGATATGATCAGCAGCCAGAAGCCTGACGCTGTTATCTGTGGACCTGCTTTCAATGCTGGCCGTTACGGCGTTGCCTGCGGTACAGTTGCAGCCGCTGTTAAGGAAGAGTTAAACCTTCCTGTACTGACCGGTATGTACAAAGAGAACCCAGGCGCTGATATGTACAAGAACAAAGTATATATCGTTGAGACAAAGAACAGCGCAGCTGGTATGAAGAGCGCAGTGGGCACAATGGCTCCATTAGTTCTGAAGCTGGCAAGAGGCGAGAAGATCGGTTCCTCCAAGGAAGAGGGATATATGCCAAACGGTATCCGTGTAAACTTCTTCGAGGACAAGAGAGGTTCTGAGAGAGCTGTTGAGATGCTGCTCAAGAAGTTAGCTGGCAAGGAGTTCACAACTGAGTTCCCAATGCCTGACTTCGACCGTGTAGAGCCAAACCCAGCTGTTGCTGATATGGCTCACGCTAAGATCGCTCTGGTTACCTCCGGCGGTATCGTACCAAAGGGCAACCCGGATCACATCGAGTCCTCCAGTGCTTCCAAGTACGGCAAGTACGACATCGAGGGCGTTATGGATCTGACAGCAGATACCTATGAGACTGCTCACGGCGGATACGATCCTGTATACGCAAATGAAGATGCCGACAGAGTCCTTCCTGTTGACGTTTTAAGAGAATTTGAAAAAGAAGGAAAAATTGGCAGCCTGCACAGATATTTCTATACCACAGTTGGTAACGGTACTTCCGTAGCTAACGCAAAGAGATTCGCAGCAGAGTATGCACAGGAGCTGAAGAATGACGGGGTAGATGCTGTCATTCTGACCTCTACCTGAGGCACCTGTACTCGTTGCGGTGCAACGATGGTAAAAGAGATCGAGAGAGCTGGAATCCCGGTTGTTCATATTGCAACTGTAGTTCCGATTTCCCTGACTGTAGGCGCTAACCGTATTGTTCCGGCTATCGCTATTCCTCACCCACTGGGCAACCCAGCCCTGACTCTGGAGGAGGAGAAAGAGATCAGAAGACATATCCTTACAAAGGCTCTGAAAGCATTAGAGACTCCTGTTACAGAGCAGACTGTATTTGAGTAAATAGAAAATAGATTGTTGAATCATGTCTAAAGTTACTATGATATGATTCAACAATCTTCTGAAAAATAGTAAAATTGGACAAAAAGAGTTTACAAACCATGGAATCAGATGATAAAATAGAAATGAAACTGTGAGTTGAAAACTGTAATCCAATTTGTATGTAAGGAGAGGAATCCTATGGACAAGATTTATGACGTCATTATCCTTGGCGCAGGCCCTGGCGGACTTGCAGCAGGAATCTATGCAGGAAGAGCACGTCTGGATACCCTGATCATTGAGAAGGGCAAGGACGGCGGCCAGATCGCTATCACAGATGAGATTGAGAACTATCCTGGCCAGATGGTAGAGGGCGAGAGCGGACCTTCCCTGATCGCCAGAATGACACAGCAGGTAGAGAGATTCGGCGCTGAGCGTGTAAGCGATACCATCACCAGCGTTGAGCTTGAGGGACCTGTTAAGACATTAGTTGGAAACAACGGAACTTACAAGGCACGTACCCTGATCATTGCTACCGGCGCATTCCCGAAGCCAATCGGCTGCAAGGGCGAGGGTGAGTTCATGGGCAAGGGCGTTTCCTACTGCGCAACCTGCGACGCTTCCTTCTTTGAGGATCTGGAAGTATTCGTAGTTGGCGGCGGAGATTCCGCTGTAGAGGAAGCTATGTACCTGACCAAGTTCGCAAGAAAGGTTACAATTATCCATCGTCGTGATGAGCTGCGCGCTGCTAAGTCCATTCAGGAGAAGGCATTCAAGAATCCGAAGCTGTTCTTCCTGTGGGATACAGTAGTTGAGGAGCTTCATGGTGAAGATATCCTTTCCGGTATGACTGTTAAGAACGTAAAGACCGGCGAGCTTACAAGAATCGATGCAGACGAAGATGACGGTCTGTTCGGCGTATTCGGATTTATCGGATACAACCCACGCAGCGAGCTGTTTGAAGGCAAGCTGGAGCTTGACCATGGATATATCAAGACGGACGAGAACATGCACACCAACGTTGAGGGCGTGTATGCCGTAGGCGATATCCGTGTGAAGTCTTTAAGACAGGTTATCACCGCAGCTGCAGATGGAGCAATCGCTTCCATGCAGGTTGAGAAATATCTGGCTGAGAAAGAATAATGGTTCTTTGATCGAGAGTTGAGAAAGGAAGGTAATACCCATGGTAGATTTAACCAAGGAAAACTTTGAGGAAGAAGTATTAAAGGCTGAAGGAACCGTTCTGGTTGACTTCTACGGCGACGGATGTGTTCCATGCCAGGCTCTTATGCCACACATCCACGCAATGGAAGGCGATTACGGCGATAAGATCAAATTCACCTCTTTAAATACCACAAAGGCACGTCGTCTGGCTATCGGACAGAAGATTCTTGGTCTTCCTGTTATCGCTATCTACAAGGGCGGCGCTAAGGTTGCAGAGTGTGTAAAGGACGACGCTACTGTAGAGAACATCAAGGCTATGATCGAGGCTAACTTATAATTTAGGATTTAACTGAAAGCGTATTTTGGTTAAACTCATAAGTATGCTTTAAAGTCCTGCCGAAGGCGACCCTGCGGCAGAGATATGGATTTACTGACAATCGTCCAAATACAGGCGTTTGTTATAGATGAAATGAAAATAAAATAAGGAGGAAAACGGATATGGCAATTTTGAAAGAC
>ENA-UONU01001856-UONU01001856.1-human-gut-metagenome-genome-assembly--contig:-CS51-NODE-1856-length-14053-cov-14.676097_pt1 | contig 14053 bp, 10 predicted proteins | sample MGYA00242462_ERZ724009 | MGnify/ENA metagenome assembly ERZ724009 | reverse complement strand
GCTAGTCAACCAAGACTTGTTGCCAAGCCTCTGACTTCAGTCAGGGGTAGTTGACGGTCTTCTGATGATGGGGCGAACAAAAGCGCAGGCAGTTTAGCACCGGATGCCGCCGCGCCTTTTGAGCCGCAACAACGTGCGGCAACACTTCTGCGTTTCCCCCTTGTTTTTTCCGCGACAGTGAGAGCGAAACCCGTTAGCATTAGCGCCCGAATGAGAATTTCCTGATCCGTCTTTTTACTGCGAAGGATTCAATCCATGCCCCGTCCGATTTCCGTCACCATTCATATGGAAGCACTGCGGCACAACCTTGCCCGGATGCGTGAAGCCGCGCACGGGCGCGATGTGTGGGCCGTTGTCAAAGCCAACGCCTACGGTCACGGGCTCAACAACGCGGTGGCGGCTTTCGCCGACGCCGACGGCCTTGCGACAATCGATATCTGTGACGCCGTCCGAGCACGCGGCTGCGGCTGGAAAAAGCGGATTCTTCTGCTTGAGGGCTTTTTTGAAAAAGACGACATCAAGGATCTGGAAAAGTACGCGATTGAAACAGTCGTTCACTCACAGTGGATGATTGACGTTTTGAGAAACGCGGCGCCCCTTAAAAACGTCCGTGTTCACATTAAGGTGAATTCCGGCATGAACCGTCTGGGGTTTCTGCCTTTGGAAGTCCCGGCCGTGCAGAGGATGCTCGCCTCAATCAAGGGCTGCGAAGTGATGGGCGTTGTCACGCACTTTGCCAACGCCGAACCGAGTTACCTCGCAGAGCGCCCGGCCTCCGTGCAAAAGCAGCTCACGCGCCTCGGGCGCCTTTCGCAGCTTGAGGGCGGCGTGTGTCTTGCCAATACCGCGGCACTTCTTTTTCATCCGGAAGTCACCGGTGACGCCGTGCGCGCCGGGATCGGCCTTTACGGCGTAAGCCCCGACAGTCACATCACGAGTAAAGAACTCAACATCCGTCCGGCGATGACGCTTGCGGCAAAAATCATCGCCGTGCAGGAAATTGCCCCAGGCGAAGCCGTGGGCTACGGCAGCCGCTGGATTGCAAAGCGGGCCTCCCGCATCGGCGTTGTAGCCTGCGGTTACGCCGACGGCTACCCGCGCTCAATGCCTGACGGTGCGCCCGTCTGGGTTGAAGGCCGGCGCGCGCCGCTTGTGGGCTCTGTTTCGATGGATATGCTTGAAATCGATATTACGGACGTCCCGGAAGCCGATGTCGGAAGCCTCGTCGAACTCTGGGGCGAACATATCGGCGTCAATGAACTCGCAGGACTCGTCGGAACAATCGGCTATGAGCTTTTGTGTGCCCTTGCGCCCCGCGTCCCTGTGCGCGTTGACGGAGACCAGTAAAAATGGCCAAACCCCGCGTCGAATACGTCTGTGAAAAATGCGGCGGCACGTCGGTGAAGTGGCAGGGCCGCTGCCCGCACTGCGGCGAATGGAACACGATGAAGGAATTCAAAATCGCGGGCGGCGCCTCCGCCCGCTTCGGTTCCGACAAACACCGCGCGCATTCGCTTATTGAAGCCACGCAGGTCATTGACCTTGCTGATGTTGAGGCCGAAGACCTGCCCCGTATCATTGTGGGCATTGAAGAATTTGACCGTGTGATGGGCGGAGGGCTCGTCCCCGGGGGCGTGAGCCTCATCGGCGGCGACCCCGGCATCGGCAAGTCAACGCTGCTGCTTCAAGTAATGAGCCGCCTCGTCGCCCAGGGTAAAAGTGCGCTCTATGTTTCAGGCGAAGAAAGCGCGGGGCAGGTCGCGATGCGCGCCAAGCGCCTCGGCATTGAGCCCCACGGGTTAAGTCTCATGAGCGAAATTGAGCTCGAAAAGATTGAAGAGGCGCTACTGCGGCTTAAACCCGAATTTATCGTCATCGACTCCATTCAGACGCTTTTTTCCAATGAATTGGACAGCGCCCCTGGGAGCGTCACGCAGGTGCGCGAATGCTCGGCTCGGCTCACACGCCTTGCCAAAACCACCGGCACCACCCTCTTTTTTGTGGGGCACGTCACCAAGGAGGGTGCCCTCGCCGGCCCCCGCGTTCTGGAACACATCGTTGACACGGTCCTTTACTTTGAAGGCGACACCCATTCCAATTTCCGCCTCGTGCGCGCCTTTAAAAACCGCTTCGGGGCTGTGAACGAACTCGGCGTCTTTGCGATGACCGACCGCGGTCTGCGCGGTATTTCCAACCCCTCGGCGATTTTCCTTTCCGAACACCGGGAAAATGTGCCCGGCAGCGTTGTGATGGTGACGCAGGAAGGCACGCGCCCCCTGTTGGTTGAAGTGCAGGCGCTTGTGGACGGCTCGCACCTTCCAAGCCCCAAGCGCCTAAGCGTTGGGCTTGATCAGCAGCGCCTTTCCATGCTTATTGCCGTGCTGCACCGCCACGCCGGCATCGGCTGCTACGATCAGGATGTGTTTGTCAACGCCGTGGGCGGCGTCAAAATCACCGAACCCGCAAGCGACCTCGCCGTGATGCTTGCGATTGCCGGCTCCATCGGCAACCGCGCCATGCCCGCAGGACTCGTTGTCTTCGGCGAAGCCGGCCTTGCCGGCGAAATACGCCCGGCCCCGCGCGGTCAGGAACGCCTTAAGGAAGCCGCCAAACTCGGTTTCAGCAAAGCCATCATTCCGCGCGCCAACGCGCCGAAAACGCCGATTGAGGGGCTTGAAGTCATCGCCGTTGACAGGCTCACCGATGCGATTGCCGCCGCACGAGACACCGCGTAAAGCCCTGCTAGAATCCTCAGACACAACGGGCGGCGCGCGCATCAGTCCCCGCCGCCCGCATCCGACTTTTAAATACAGCCTTTCTGCATAAAGAAAGGTCTTTTTCCGTTCGAGAACTTTCATGAAAATCACGAAACTGCTTTTGCCCGAATCGCAGCCCGCGCATGCGCTCCTTGTACGTGCCAAAAAGGTGGTGCTCACCTACGCCCAACGCGTGAAGACACCGGCGGAATTTTCCGTTGACGGTGTTACGTATGAAAACGCCCTCGGTGACGTTCCGCCGCTTGAAGTGGGTGACGTGCTCGTGGATGAAAAGGGATCGTTCCTTGTCGTGGAAGCGGCACCTGACGAAATCATGAAGGTTTCCGGTGACCATGAACTCATGCAGGAAGCCGTCTACGCCTTCACGGCCCGCGGCATCCGCGTTGCGCCCACCGAAGACGGTTTTGCCATCATGGCTAACGACACCTTCCGCAGCATGCTCGAAAACGTGGGCTTAAAGACCGAAACGGTGACCGAACCCTTTGTGCCGGTCGCCTTACCCCAACCCCATCATGGCGGCTGCGGATGCGGTTGCGGCGGAGATGAAGAGTGCGGCTGCGGGTGTGGTCACCATCACCATGACGATGAGTGCGGATGCGGTTGCGGCCACCATCATCACGAGGAAGACACCTGCGGATGCGGCCACCATCACCACGATGAAGACGCCTGCGGCTGCGGTCACGACCACAAGCACGAGAAGCACTAATACATTCTCAGCGCACTTTTCATGACGAGCGCCTCCGCGCGCTCTGATAAAATGCGCGCCCTTACCGTGCGGGCGTGGCGAAATTGGTAGACGCACCAGGTTTAGGTCCTGACGCTTTTATGCGTGTCGGTTCAAGTCCGGCCGCCCGCACCACTGAATCCTTTCGGGGGAATGCCGGAAGGATTTTTTCTTTTCCCGTTCAGAAAAAACAGCCGGCACTGAGTAATACCGCAGACAACCGGCATTGTTCGCCCGCCGCCACTACATAAACCGATAGACTGCCTCAACACGAAAAAAAACACGGGCCGACACAAGCCCGAAAAACAGGGAGAGAAAACAATGCAGCGTCGTCAGTTTCTTCTTAGTGCCGCCTCCGCCGCGGCTCTGCTTGCAGTGCCCGCCGTACAGGCTGCCGGCACCACACTCAAAATCGGCGTGACAGCCGGTCCGAGCGCCGAAATTCTTGAGCACGTACTGCCCATTGCCAAAGAACTGGGCCTTACGATCAATATCTACGAATTCCAGGACTACATCCAGCCCAATGCCGCGCTTGATGCCGGAAACATCGACGCAAACATCTACTGCACAAAGCCTTTCCTTGATAACGAGAACAAGACCCGCGGTTACCACCTCGCCATTGCCGCTCCGGCCTTTACGCTGCCGATGGCCGTGTACTCCAAGAAGATCAAGAACCTGAAGGATCTGCCCGAAGGCGCAACGGTGGGTATCCCCAACGACCCCGCGATGGGCGCACGCGGCCTCATCCTTCTTGAGCAGGGCGGCCTCATTAAGCTCCGAGAAGGCGCGGGTCTCCTCGCTTCGCGTCTGGACATTGTTGAAAATCCGAAAAAGCTCAAGGTCGTGGAATTGGAAGCCGCACAGCTTCCCCACTCTTTGGATGACCTCACCATTGCTGCAGTAAACGGCAACTACGCCGCCGTTGCGGGGCTTAAACCCGGCCGCGACGGACTCTTGGTTGAAGGTCCCAACGGCCCCTACGTCTGCAACATCGTTGTGCACGAGAAAAATCTCAATGCCCCGTGGGTTAAGTCCTTCATTAAGGCCTACCACGATCCCCGCGTAAAAGAATGGATTCTCAAGAAGTTCGAAGGCTCCGTTGTGCCGGGATTCTGATCCGCAGCAAAAGTTAACGGCAAACATCCTGAGCGGCAGAGACAACCGGTCTTTGCCGCTCATGTATTCTGCGGCCACCGTTTTTAAGTCTTTGCTTTATGTCTGACGACACGCTTTTTGCTTTTCCCCGCAATGCTTCCGGAAGCGAGCGCATCACGGCCTCTCACTGGGGGCTCGTGCACCCGCAGGTCGCGGACGGGCGCCTGACGGGATTAATCCCCTATGCCGGGGACTATGCACCGAGCCCGAACCTCGCCAAACTCGCGGCACTTTCCTACAGTGCAAACCGCATCCGCAAACCGGCGGTGCGGGAGGGGTGGCTTAAGTGCCGGGGCGGCAATGGTGAAAGCCGCGGCAGTGACCGCTTCGTGGAAGTGGACTGGGATACGGCGATGACGCTTGCGGCCGAAGCGATGACCGGGGTCTACGACAATTTCGGGCCATCAGCCGTTTTTGCGAAAAGCTACGGCTGGATGAGCCCGGGAAAAGTCAACAGTGCGGTGACGCTTGTGAACCGCCTCTGCCGCCTCATGGGAGGCTTTACGGAGTGCGTCAACAGTTACTCGACGGCCGCCATTTCCACGATCCTTCCCTATGTTGTCGGAATGCCCGATCCCAAAGTCAAAAGCTGGGATTCGGTGCTTGCCAACGCCAAATGCGTTGTCTTCTGGGGAGCTGACCCCCTCATTACCTGCGACATCGACTGGACAACGACGCTGCATGAGGCCGCGCACCACATCCGGCGCCTCAAAGAAAGCGGCATCCGCACAATCGTCATTAACCCCCTCAAAACCAAAACCGGTGAGTTTCTGGGCAGCGACTGGATCGCACCGCGCCAGGGAACGGATACAGCGTTAATGCTCGCGCTTATCCACGAGCTCATCACAACGGGGCGCGCGGACACCGGTTTTCTCACAAAGTACACCGCAGGCTGGGAGACACTAAAAACCTATGTTGAGGGCCGCACGGACGGCACGGCCAAGACTGCCGAATGGGCCGAAAAAATCACGGGCGTGCAAGCCCGCGTCATCCGTGAACTCGCGCAATACCTCGCCCAAAACCGCACCATGCTCATGATGGGCTGGGGTATGCAGCGCTCGCTTTACGGGGAAGAGGCCCCTTGGGCGGGCTTTGCGCTTGCCGCCGTGCTCGGGCAGATGAACCTTGCCGGGGGCGGCATCGGCACGAATTACCACTACTGCAGCGGCGGCGCGAGCGTTGGTTTAGGCCCCCGGTTAAGGGGGATCACAGGGCGCGTTGCACCGGCGCGCGCTGTGAAAGACACCGGCACACCGCTTCCCGTCATTCCGATTGCCCGTTTTGCCGATGCCTTTTTAAATCCCGGAGAGACGATTGACTTCAACGGCAGAAAAGTCACCTACCCCGATATCCGCCTGGTTCTTTGGTCGGGCGGCAATCCCTTTGCGCATCAGCCGCAGACACTGCACCTTGAGCGTGCCTGGCAAAAGCCCGAAACGGTGATTGTCACGGACTTTGTGTGGACCGCCACCGCGCGTCACGCCGACATTGTGTTTCCGGCCGCCACCGTCTTTGAGCGTAACGACATCACCGATATCGGTGTCTACAACAACGCCGGGCTCTGCACCATGCAGCAGGCCGTTCACCCGGTGGGTGAAGCCCGCAGCGATTACCGGATCTTTTCAGATCTCTCCGAAAGGTTGGGCGTGGGCGACGCCTTCACGCTGGGGCGCAGCGAAACGGACTGGATCCGCACAATTTACGAAGAAGCCAGAACGAGCCCCCTGGGACGGGCAACGGGGCTTCCGGACTTTGAAACCTTCTGGAAAACGGGCCTTATCCGTTATGCGCCGGACAAAAAGGCCACGGAAACGGACGGTCTTGCCGCGTTTTTTGCCAATCCGGACGCGTTTCCCCTGGCTACCCCGTCGGGCCGCATTGAACTTGCCTCCCCGCAGATTGCCGCCATGCACTACAACGACTGCCCGGGTTACCCCGCGTTTTTAGGAACGGCCGATGAAGCGCTCAAGGCTGATCCCGCTGCGCTCACGCTGATGGCGGTGAAGTCTGAAGCGCGCCTGCACAGTCAGTTGGGCGGCGTCATAACCGACGGTGACGGGCGCGAAACCTGTGAAATTCATCCGGCGGATGCCCTTACCCGCGGCATCGCCAACGGGGACGCCGTCCTTGTTTATAACGACCGCGGCCGGCTTTTGGCCCGGGCCCGCATCACCGAAAACGTTGCCCGCGGCAGCGTCTGCATCCGTCACGGCGCCTGGTTTGATCCGGCCGATACCAGTGAAGGCCGCACCGACCGCACGGGGTGCGCGAATGTTCTCACCCCCGACACCGGCACCTCAAGGCTCGCTCAAGGCAATATCGCCTCAGGGGCCGCGGTTTTTGTAAAAAAAGCGCAAGGACGCCAGAGCGCTCCGTCCGCGTTCGGGCAGCCGGCTTTTTCACGCCCTTGAAACGCACGGGCACCGGTAAATAACGCCGATGCCCGCCAAAGCAAGGGCGTCCGCAGCACGCGGACGCCTCTCGTCAAAAGTTACTGATTGCTCGGAACCTTACCGAGCACCCCCTTCACAAAGTAATTCATCGTGAGAAGGTGCTTGTCGTCGGCGGCAGAGCCCGCCGGAATCACCGTCTTACCGGTGTTGTCCACGATGGGACCGGTAAAGACGTTAAAGGCCTGTTTTTCCATCTTGGCGTAGGTGGCGTTGATGTCGTCAACCACGGCCTTGGGGGCCTTCGGTGTAATGCCGGACAAACGCACCATGTGCAGTTCCGCGCCGCCCCACATAGGAGCCGTCTTCCAGGTGCCGTCCAACACGGCCTGGATGCGTTTGGCGTAGTACTCATCCCAGTGATGCGTCACCGCGCCGATCAGCATCGTCGGAGCCGCCTTATGCATTTCGGCGTGGTAGCTGATCACAGGGACCTTGGCGTCTTCGCCTGCAGCCGCAACGGCCTGAGAGTTCGTGTGGTGCGAAATGATGTCGCAGCCCTGACCGATCAGGGTCTTGGCGGCATCGGCTTCCTTACCCGGGTCATACCAGGCGTTGGTCCACACGACACGCACTTCGATGTCGGGGTTCACGGACTGAGCGCCGAGCGTATAGGCGTTGATGCCCTGCAGCACTTCAGGAATCGGCACCGCGGCAACGTAGCCCAGGCGCCCGTTTTTGGTCATGCTGCCCGCAAGTTTCCCTGCGAGGTAACGGGCCTGATAAAAGCGGGCGTTGTAGTAGTTGAAGTTGGGAGCGGTCTTATACCCCGTGCAGTGCTCAAACTTCACGTCCGGGTATTCCTTGGCAACCTTAAGACCCGGATTCATGAATTCAAAGCTCGTGGCAAAAATGAGCTTGTTGCCCTGGGCTGCAAGGTCGCGGATTACGCGTTCGGCGTCCGCGGTTCCCACCACATTTTCCACAAAGGTCGTCTGGATTTTGTCACCGAACTGCTTCTGAACGAGCTCACGGGCCTCATCGTGCTGCTTGGACCACCCTTCATCGGCTCTCGGGCTCGGGTAGAGCCACGCCACTTTAAGCGCAGACTTTTCCTGCGCGGCAGGAGCCGCAGCCGCCTGCTCTTTCTTTCCGTCATCACCGCAGCCGGTGATCATCACGCAGACCGCCGCTGCAGCAAGCGCCAGAGTATGACGTCGTTTCATAAGTAAAAATCCTCTTGGTGAAAATGCCGTTTGATATGCGGATACGGGGGCCCGTTCCGACCTTTGTAAGACTTACCGCGATTGTAAAAGAGCCGGCGGCACTTTTGCGCTCCCGGGCGCGAAAAACGCGGTCAGCCGCCCGCTTTTGCGTTATCCTTTCACATCTGCCCGGGTTTACTGAATACAACAACGAAAAATGCGTCTGCCCTTTGTCACTGTTCTTGCCGAAGCCGTGATGCTTGCCGCGTCACACACGCTTGCGGCCAAAACTTTTGAAACCTTCTGGAAGAAAGTCTCACCAAAACTTTCCGAAGGCGTGGCGTACGTTGACAGCCACGAGGGCGACGTTTTAAAGGCCGACAAAACCTTCCTTGAAATCATCACGCTGCGTGACCCGGAAATGACGCGCATTGTGAACGCCTGCCTCAAGGACTTTTTAAAGGGTCCGGCAAGCGACGCCGTTGAGCGCATCACGCAGATGGAAAACAAACTCTCCGCCCGAAAGGAGCGCATCAACACGTGGAAACTGGGGCTTATGTCGGCTCCGGCCTCGTCGCTTCTGCCCTTACGCGTGACCCGCAAAACCCTTGAAAACCGCATTGTCCGGGAAAAGAAAGCCGTCTCTGACGACGAAGCCGCCATTGCCAGGGTAAAAACCGAAGCCTTAAAGACCTTTTCCGACGCAGGCGTTCCCATCACCGCCGAGCAGCTTGACGGCCTCATTTATTCGGCCGAAGGCGGCGACGTTGCGCGCGTGATGGCCGCTGCGGAAAACATCCGCACGATTGAAAAGGAACTTGGGCGCCTTCTGGCCGGAGGTGACGCCACCTGTGAGCAGGCCAAAAGCTACACGGGCTTTCTCATGATGAGTTACCGTGTCTACCTTGAAGCAATCGAGCGGGCACTGCACGCAATCGAAAAAACATATTTGGTGCGCCTTAACACCATCAAGCAAAGTGCCGGTGAGCAGATGATGCTTGCCGACCAGCTCATGAGTAAAGCCAGAAAGGTGAGTTCCGCGGCAAAAAATAACCGCGACATCAACGCCAAGACCATTGAACTTGCCGAACTCTACGAAGGCCACCTCATGAACCGTTCTGCCGAACTCAAACGCCTTCACCGCGAGATGCAGATTAATTTTGAGCTTGCCGTCAACACCTTCCGCACGATTAAGGTGGGAGGCGAACTCATTGACGTGATGAAAACCTCCGAGCGGGATCTTAAAAGCATCTTTGAATTTGACGCCCCGCAGTTCTCGGCCTTTTACGACAAGACCCTCAGAGCCGAATTTGCCGCCATGACCCAGAAAATCCGGGCCCAGTAACAAGCAGGTCAAAGTCAAAAAAGGCTGCCTTCGTCGCTGTGACGGGCAGCCTTTTTCGTATTCGGGCGCTTTATTTTCCGGGCGTAAAGGTTTTCCCGAGTCCCGCGGGCACGTTCATCGCAATCCACTTGGGGTTGCGGCTAATGAGAACCAGCACAAGAATCGTCGCAAGGTAGGGGGTCATCGCCATAAACTGCGAGGGCACGCCGATACCGGCCGCCTGAAGGTTTAGCTGCAGCATCGTGACGCCCCCGAAAAGGTACGCCCCGAGAACAATCCGCAAAGGCCTCCAGGTGGCAAAGGTCACAAGCGCAAGAGCAATCCAGCCGCGCCCGGCCGTCATCCCTTCAGCCCACAAAGGCGTATAGACAAGCGAGAGATAAGCCCCGGCAATCCCGGTCATGAGTCCCCCGAAAAGAACCGCTGAAAACCGGATCGTGCGCACGGAGTACCCGAGGGCATAGGCCGATTTCGGCGACTCACCGGCAGCTCTGAGAATCAGGCCCCAGCGGCTCTTATACAGAAACCAGGCCGCGGCCCCCGCGGCGATCAGCGCGAGATAGACGCCGATATGGCAGGAAAAGAAGGCTTCACCGATGAAGGGAATATCCTCCAGAAAGGGAATTCCGGCCGTAGCGCGCGAGGGCAACGACACGCCCTGCAGAGGCTGACCGGCAAAGGCGGCAAGCCCCGCCCCGAAAATCGCCATCGCAAGGCCCGCGGCGTTTTGGTTGGCGTAAAGCCCGAGCGTGAAAAAGCCGAAAACGGCGGCCAGAAGCACCCCGACAAGCCCCCCGGCAATGAACCCCAACATAAAGGAGCCGGTCGCAAACGTAACGCCGAACCCGGCCACGGCCCCCATCAGCATAATGCCTTCAATACCGAGGTTTAAGACCCCGCTTTTTTCGTGAATGAGAATCCCGATGCCGGCAATAAGCAAAGGCGTTCCGGCATTTAAGGTGGCGGCAATCAATGCGGCAACAGCACTCATTTCAGCGATCCTTTGCGGGTAAAGCCGCACCAGACGGGTTTGTAGAAAATCCAGACATCACACAGAAGCAGGAAAAAAAGCAAAAGCCCCTGATACACCCCTGTAATCGATGAAGGGAGTCCCAGACGGCTCTGTCCGAGTTCACCCCCGAGGTAAAAAAGCGCGAGGATAAAGGCGGCCGGAATGCAGCCCACGGGGCTCAAACGCCCGGCAAAGGCAACGATAATCGCGGCAAAACCGTAACCGGGCGAGAGGTTAAGCGTTAACTGCCCCACGGGCCCGGCTGCTTCTGAAATTCCGGCCACGCCCGCCAAGGCCCCCGAAGCGAGCATCACGGTCCACAAAAGCCGCGGGGGTTTAAAGCCAGCGTACTTAGCGGCCATCGGAGCCATACCGGAAACCTTAATCTGAAAGCCGATGAACATCTTGTTCATCATGAGCGCACAGGCAACGGCAAAAATGACGGCGAGGATAAAGCTCCAGTTAAGGCGCCCCAGCCCCGGCAGTGTCGCTAATGAAGCGGACGCCGCAAAAATCGGGGACTGCGGAAAGCCCAGGCCTTCGGGGTCCTGCAGCGGCCCCTGCACGCACCAGGCAAGGAAAAACTGCGCGACGTAAACGAGCATGAGGCTCACGAGAATTTCATTGGCATGAAACCGGTCTTTAAGTAACGCGGTGACTGCGCCCCAGAGAGCGCCGCCCAAGGCACCCGCGATGAGTACCACGAGGATGTACCAGGACCCGGCGCCTTCGGGGCACTGCAGTGCCGCCCAGCCGCCCAACACGGCGCCCGCCAGAAGTTGCCCCTCGGCGCCGATATTCCAGACGTTGGCCCGGTAGCACATCGTAAGCCCCACGGCACACAAAAGAAGCGGCGTCATCTTTACGCCCACTTCACACCACCCTCTTAAGGTTTCCAGTGGTGCCACTAAAAAGACGTAGAGCGAGGTGAGCGGATTTTTGCCGAGCACGGCAAATAAAAGGGCTCCGGCAACAACGGTGAGAACCAGGGCCGCCACGGGTGAAACCCACCGGAGACAGCGGGAAGGTTCAGAACGGGCAATGAGCTTAATCGGAAAATGCATGACTTAAGCCTCATGAATAACGGTGTCGGCGGCGGGATGCCTGAACGGCGACCCCGCCCAGAGACCGGCCATCCACAGACCGATTTCTTCAATGGTGATGGAGGTAACGGGGACCGCCGGCGACAGATACCCGCGGTACATCACGGCGATACGGTCGCAGACCGCAAAGAGTTCATCGATTTCTTCGCTCACGACCAAAAGGCCGGCCCCCTCGGCGCGCAACTTTAAAAGTGCGTTGTGAATGACGGCCGCGGCCCCTACGTCCACGCCCCAGGTGGGCTGGTCGATCATGAGGACCCCGGGATTATTGAGAATCTCGCGGCCCACGATGAATTTCTGGAGGTTGCCGCCGGAAAGCGCCCCCGCCTCTTTTTTAATCGACGGCGTGGCAACCCGGAACTTTTCAACCACTTCCCGGGCAAAACTTTTGACGGCCTCGGTACGTATAAAGCCCCCGTGGTGAAAGCCGTCTCCGGTTAAAAGGGCGTTACTTTCAAGGCTTAATTCCGGCACGGCCCCATGCCCGAGGCGCTCTTCGGGAACGTACCTAAGTCCCATGCGGCGGCGGGCTGCCGGGGCTTCTCCGGTGACGTCCTTCCCGAAAAGCCGCACCGAGCCCGCGCTCGGTTTCAGTTCCCCGGACAAGACGCCCAGAAGGCGGGACTGGCCGTTACCGCTGATGCCGGCAATGCCGATGATTTCGCCGCGGTGCACGGTGAGTTTGATGTCGGTAAGGCCGCAGACGTGTTTGCCGCCCGCAAGCGTTATGTGGCTTACTTCAAGAACCTTTTCCCCGGGCTCCCCCGTTTTAGCCGCCAGTTTCGGCGGTTCCGCGCCGATCATAAGGCGCGCAAGCGCGTCTTCGGTTTCCTCTTTGGGATTCACGGTTGAGACGACCTTACCCTGCCTTAAAACCGTGCAGCTGTCGGCAAGATCCCGGATTTCATCGAGCTTATGGGAAATAAAGAGAATGGAAACGCCTTCTGAGGCAAGTTTTCTGAGGGTCTCAAAGAGCTTTTTCACGGCCTGAGGCGTTAAGACCGAGGTGGGCTCATCCATGATGAGAAGCCGGGGCTTGGTCATCAGAGCCCGGATAATCTCCACGCGTTGCCTCTCACCCATCGAGAGGTCCGCGACAAAGGCATCGGGATCAACCGAGAGACCGTAGCGCTCACCGGTTTTCCTCACCGCCCGCACAGTCTCTGCCAGCGTCTGCTTAAGATCTGAGCCGAGCTGAACGTTCTGCGCAACCGTGAGCGTCTCAAAAAGCGCAAAGTGCTGATGCACCATGGCAATCCCCAGGCGCCGCGCCATCGAGGGCGATGCAATATCAACGGGCTTGCCGTCAAACTCAATCGTGCCCGAATCGGGGTTCTCGGCGCCGTAGATGATGCGCATGAGCGTGGACTTGCCTGCACCGTTTTCGCCTAGAACCGCCAGGACTTTTCCGGGGTCCACCGAAAGACTCACACCGTCATTGGCGCGGACTCCGGGATACGTTTTGGTGATGCTGACAAGCCGCAGTCGCGCAGTCATGGGGGAAAACCTCTTTGTCGGGGGCCTATGGAGGCCAAAACAGAATTGTCGGGATTGTAGCGCGGCCAAGCTCTATTACAGAGCAGACTCGCTTCGGGCATTTTTTTCACGCCTTCCGGGCCGTTTGCCGGAACGCCGGAGCACGCTGCAGCATGCGAAATTTCACCATTTCCTTGCGCTTTTAAAAAAACTCAGTAAAATGCGAAGTCCCGTCAGTGATGACGGTCATAAGTGTGCGCCGGTAGCTCAGTTGGATAGAGTACCTGGCTACGAACCAGGGGGTCGCGGGTTCGAATCCTACCCGGCGCACCAGAAATTCCTTAAAACCGTGAAGCAGCAATGCCTCACGGTTTTTTGTTTGCCCGAAAAAACGCAAAAAAAAAGACCGCTGAGCCGTGAGGTTCATGTTTTCATGAACCGGGCATCTCTTTCGCATCGTCCCTTTAGGTCATCAGATGCTGTCTTCTGCCGGTGTCTTTACCGGTACCGTCCCGTTTCCCCACGCGTGAACCCGAAGGCCCCTGCGTCCGTGACCGTACCTCACCAGCCGCCTTTTGCGGCGTTTCAGCAACACTCTGATGATCCTTCGATGCGAAAGAAACGCCGCATAAGGCTGCATCGGTCTCAACATACCACCAAAGGAGATGTCATCGGCGAAACGGTTTCCCTGCCGTCTCTGCCGGGACACCGTCATTTAACCACAAAGCACAGAATAAATCCAATATATTTAAAGTTTTGGCGTATTTGATTGCCTAAAGATACAGTTTCTTAAATCCATTAACAATTACTGTTTGTGCGCTCGGCATGAGCGCGTTCTAACGGGTGAAAGTCCCGAGTGCAGGGGG
>ENA-UONU01001847-UONU01001847.1-human-gut-metagenome-genome-assembly--contig:-CS51-NODE-1847-length-14106-cov-4.158352_pt1 | contig 14106 bp, 13 predicted proteins | sample MGYA00242462_ERZ724009 | MGnify/ENA metagenome assembly ERZ724009 | reverse complement strand
GCCAGACGTCCAATACGTCCAAATCCATTAATCGCTACTTTTACTGCCATGATTCAATTCCTCCTAGTTTGTTAAAAAAATATTATTGTTAAATATTAATCAACCTTTTTCTATTGTAATCAATTTCAGATAAAATGGCAAGCCTTTTTTTTATTTTTCTATCACAACAGGGTCAGCTGGTTACTGGCTGCCGGCAGCTGGTTTCCAGTTACTGGCAGCTGATTCCAGAAAGGCCCGTAAACCGCAGCGCCAGCTGTACTGTGCTGTATCCCCGCGTAAAAGCGGTCTGACCGGGGAAAAGGGACATCAGCCCGCTGACCGATCCTTCATTGCCTCCTTTATATCCTTTTGCAGCTGCTTCCATTGTTCCGGATGTTCCACATAGTATTTAGGACACTGCTTCCCATTGACATCATAGTGGCGTATGACGTCCTGGGAATCCAGCTTTAACTGGTTACACAAAAAAGCGGCAAGCTTCACCACGGATCCATAGGTATCCTCATTAAATTTTCCGCTGTCGTCCGGATGGCATACCTCAATGGAGACCGATGTATCGTTCATGGGCGCATTGGCATAGGCAATCTCATTCACCGGAATGCACTGGATCACTTCCCCCTCCAGCCCCACCACAAAATGAGCGCTGCTGGATGTCCCGCTCTTTTGGGCATCCTGATCCGCTAAGCTGTCAAAATAGTCCCTATTATTTTGCGCGGTTGTCCCAGGATTGGCTACATAATGTATAACAATTTTGTCCACCCGCTTTCTCCTCACGTCCGGTCTGGAAAAAATATTTTTTCTTATGAAATCCTGTTTTACATAGGCGGGAACTTCCACTGCATCCAGGTCAACCTCATAAGGCCGTTCCCATCCCCAGATGCCATATCCGCCAGCCAATCCTGCTGCTATCCCTAGGATAAGAGCGAGAAAAACAGCTCCCAATGATGCCCCTCTCCGCCTTTTCCCAGCCCTGGAGCGGCCCTGCCCGCGCCGCTTTCTGCTGCGCAGTGCTTCCTGCTGGATGCCATTTTCAAAATTGATCCGTTCTTCCTTTTCTATCATGCGCAATATTCCTCGTTTTATCCTATACACCTTTTATCTTATATGCCTTTTATCCTATACCAATCCTATCTCTGTCCCACAACAGCTGTCTGCTCTGTTTCCATGGCATAAGTATAACATAATCTTCTTTTTTTGACTACCTGGATCCTGCTTCTTGGGCTTCCATATTTTTTGCCAGAGCCATTCCGTCAGCTCCTAGTTTCCATCCATCGATCACGGTATTGCAGAGCATCCTTCCCTCCTCGTCCAGATAATAATATTCTCCTGGAACATCCATGATCCAGCCAGTCTGGATCTCACCTTCTTTATCCGCATAATACCATTGATCCCCATGCATGAACCATCCAACTGCCATTCTCCCCTCATCACCCAGGTAATACCGTTTTCCGCCTATTTCCTGCCAGCCTGCCATGCGGTATCCATTTTCATCCAGAAAATACCAGCTTCCCTGGATCAAATGCCAGCCGCCAGTAAGAAAAACTCCCTCTCCGTCCTCATAACGGCTCCCTTCCAAATAATTGCGCCAGGTTCCCTCCGTAATCCCCATGACCATTTCCTGTCTGAGATCTGCATCTTTGGACGCGACCCATTCTCCCGCTGTGACATATGCCTGTTCATTCACCTTTGGGACAGCCCGCACTGCAAAAAAATAAATATGTCCATCTTCCATATAAGGTGAAAAATCAAAGCTGTTTTCAGAAGTCCGCACCACAGCAACCGCTTCCAGCTCTGATTCCTCCTCTTCTGCTGTCAAAATGCGCCAATTTTCTTCATCTCTTTCCACATAGTCAGAAATATATAATTTCACCTGATATTCATGAGCTTTTTTTACGGTAGACCATTTTCCCACCACATTGCTTTCCCACCACACATACGCAGGTTCCCCTAACGTAATGGACTCCACCTCCCGGTCAGAAGCCCAAACGGATGATGTTCTTCCCCCCAGCAGCAGAAATAGCGCTGACAGCAGACAGAATCCCAAACCTGCCCGAAATCTAAATTTTCTTTTTTGTCTGTCTTTCATTCTTCAGGCCCCTTTCTTCTTTTATCAATCACTTCTCAGGGCATCAATGGGATTCAGCCTTGCAGCCCTTCCGGCAGGCATGTAACCGAACAAAAGCCCAATCCCCACAGAAACGCCAAAGGACACTGCAACAGCTGAAAACGAAGGGGTTACCGATAGCCCGGCCACCGCCCCTACTGCCAAAGCAGCTCCGCTTCCCAGAAAAATCCCAATGATCCCTCCCACGGAACTGATAACTGCTGCCTCTATCACAAACTGCTGCATGATAACGCTGCGTTTTGCTCCCAAAGCCTTGCGGATACCAATTTCCCTGGTTCGTTCCGTGACGGATACCAGCATAATATTCATAACTCCCACTCCTGCCACTAACAGGGAAATCCCGGCGATCCCTCCCAAACCTGCAGATACCATAGCGATCATTGAGTTCAGTTCATCTAACATCTCACTCATAGCCGTTACAGAATACAGATCCTCATCCTTAAATTTTTCATATAGAAATTCCTCAATTTGATCCTTGGCTGTATCTGCCTGATCCATTTCACGGATAGTAAAGGTGTAGTTATTTATATTGGCATTTCGTGCCATTTTTACCGCACGGCTGTAGGGAAGCCACACAAAGTCGTCGCTTCCTCTCTGTTCCATTTCCTCCTCCTGCTGCTCCACTACCCCTACAATGGTAAAAGCATACCCATTGATCTTTATCTTTTCCCCGTAAGCTTTTTCCGAACTTCCATAAAAATCCTCAGCTACATAAGCGCCTACCACGCATACCGGCTGTCTCGAAAGAATATCGGCATACTGGATATTTCTTCCCCAGGATAATTTCCAATCCTTGATCCCCAAATATTCCTCACTAACCCCAATGATAGAAGTAGAGGTCAAAGAATCATTTTCATGCTTCACTGTGCCGCTTACACTGACGGTAGGGGACAGATGAGAAAAAATTTCTTCGTGCTCCTCATAAAATGCATACATTTCGTCCTCAGAAACGGATCTTGATGAGACAGTCTGCATACTGACCGTAATCTGATTTGTTCCCATGCTGGCAAAACTCTCTGTCATATAAGCCATATAAGCATTCACCACACTGACCAGAATGATCACTGAGGCCACGCCGATAATGATTCCCAGCATCGTGAGAAAAGAACGCATCCGATTGCTCCATATGCTTTTCATTGCCAGCCTAAATGATTGCACCATATTCCTTTACATCTCCATTAAATACTATTTTTCCATCTTGGATCTTTACCACATGCTTTGCCTCCATTGCAATGGAATTATCATGGGTGATCATAACAATGGTGTTGCCGTCTTCATTCAGCTCTTTCAGAAAGTTCAATACTTCCCTGCTGGTGCGGGAATCCAGTGCGCCTGTGGGCTCATCCGCCAGGATCAGGGAGGGATTTCCCGCCAGCGCCCTGGCAATGGATACCCTCTGCTGCTGCCCTCCTGAAAGCTGATTGGGCATGCTGCGCCACTTATCTGCCAGCCCCACCCGCTCCAGAGAACGCATGGCTCTCTCTCTGCGTTCTTCCTTTCCCACTTTTGCATAGAGAAGGGGAAGCTCCACATTTTCCAGCAGGTTGGATTTAGGGAGAAGGTTATACTGCTGAAAAATAAATCCGATCATCCGATTCCGGATGTCTGCCAGCTGGTCATCGCTCATCTGATCCACATCCTCTCCTCCTAAAAGATAGCTGCCGGAGGTAGGAACATCCAGGGCTCCAATAATGTTCATCAGTGTCGATTTTCCGCTTCCCGATTTTCCCACGATCGCCACAAATTCTCCCCGGTTTACTGTAAGGGAAATACCGTCATTGGCATGAACCTCCTCTCCCCCCATATGATAAATTTTATAGATGTCCCGAAGCTCGATCAAAGGTGTTTCCATTCTGTTCTTCCTCCTATCTCCGGCCACCGCCTCCCGGTCCTCCTGAAGGTCCTCCGCCGGACATTCCTCCGCCAGGCATTCCTCCTCCGGGCATTCCTCCTCCAGGCATTCCTTCCATCCCTGGCATCATAAGGCTTGTTTCTGAGGAGGACTCATCCACATAAACCTCCTGTCCTTCCTCCAACCCGCTTAAAATCTGTACAAAATCCTCATTGGTGATTCCCGTCTCTACCTCCACGGCTTTAAAGCCTGCCGGAACGTCTCCTACAGATTCCTTAACGCTATCATCCTTTACATAGACCCGGTTCCCCCGCATCAGGGACTCCACCGGTATCATCAGCGTATCCTCTGCCTGTTCCAGAGTAATAACACCATCCACATTCATACCTGGGAGAAGCCCGTCGGCAGTATCAAGGGTTACAGTCACCGGATAATTGGTCACTCCATTGGACTGGCTGCTCTCTAAGCTGATGTTTGTAACCTTTCCTGTGAATGTTTGATTTTCCAATGCATCCGCTGTAACCTCCACCGTCTGCCCTACCTCCACGTTTCCCACATCCAGCTCATCCACGGACATCTCAAACGTAAGAGTGGACAGATCATAGATGACTGCCAGTGTTGTCTCACTGTTGGAATTGCGGCTGATGGTATCTCCAGTTTTTACATTTTTTGTAATCACCTGCCCGGAAATAGGGGCTGTAATCGTATAATTTTCATAATCCTCTGTGGTTGAATCCAGTTTGCTCTGAGCGGACTCCACCCCTTCCATGGCAGAATCTGCTTTTGACTGCAGATCCTGAAGAATGTCTTCTACATCAGAGGCTGCGATCTGAAAGATGGGAGTTCCCTGGGCAACATAATCTCCTTCGTGAACCAATAAAGCGGCTACCTCCAGGCTCCCATTCCCCGTAACCTCAGCTTTCATTACTGTATCCGTCATCGGTTCAAAGTTTCCTTCCCCAGCGGAGAAAAATCCGTTAATCTCCGCAGAAGCCGAATGGGAAACCGTCAAACCTCCTGGATTAGCGGTTTCCAGGGTCACATACCGCACCATTCTCCCTCCCTCCAGAACCTCGTCCATATTGCTGACAGCTGTCACCACAGCTGACAGCTGCTCCTCGGTATCAGACAGCGTCACAGTTCCCTGGCTCCCCACTGGGATCAAAACCGCTTCCCCTGACAAAAAGGGAACTTTTATCTTCATTGTCTGGTCATTATAAATAGCAGCAATCTGGGTATTGGAGCTTACTTTATCCCCGACTTCAATGTCCAGGCTTTTTATAAAGCCGGATCGGGTGGATTTAAACGTATTTCCGCTGTAATCGGATGCGGCCTCACTGTAATCCTCAAGAGCCTGGGCATAATCCTTATTGGCACGTTCCAAGGAAGTATTGGCTGATTTCAGCTCCGATTCCATAGAAGAAACATCAATCTGGTACAGGATCTGCCCCTTTTCCACCTGATCTCCTTCCTCAAACTCAGCACTGAGTACCTCTCCCTCTACCAGGGAAGTGATCGAATACGTATCCTTCGGCGAAATCGTCCCTGATGAGGACAAGGTGGAAATCAGCGTTCCTTTTGTAACCTGGGAAGTTGTCTGTCCTTTTGCAGCAGCAGCTGCTGTCCTTTCCCGCTTTTCTGCTGCCTTCCAGAACAGGAGTCCCGCTGCCAGAAGCAGGAGCAGAAAAAGAAATACTGCTTTTCTACTTTTCTTTCTATTTTCCCTGCTGTTTTGTTTTGGCTCCTTCTTAATATTTTTCTTATGGTCCCTCCAGGCTTTCCATTTTAATCTCATTTTCCCTAACTCCCTCTCTGAGTTAATCCTCCACATAATCAATCACTGTGTACACAGAATCACTATTGGAATCCACTGTTTTTTCACAGATCAAAGTTACCGTATCCCCCACCCGCAAAGAGCCGTAGACAGAAAAAGCAAACTGCATCTCGGAACTGGTCAGCTTATACTCTGTTCCATCATCTAATGTAACAGCTGTCGGTGTCATCACATCGGCAGAACTATAGTAAATGTTTTCAATGGTTCCCCGGACTGCGCATCGCCCTGTCTCCACATCCTCATCTGTGGTGTAAGCCCATACCGTCTTAGCCGTGCTGTTATAATAAATCACTACATATCCGCTTGAGATACAGTTTTTCAAAGTCTCATATCGGGAAGCGTCCCCGTTAATAAAAATATTAGCCTCTTGGACATTGAAGGGAACAAAATCTCCCAAATAACCGCCCTTCCGAATCAGCTTTGGCCCCTTCAGGCTATTGTCTGCCAGCTCCATCGGATTGATCTCACCGTCAGAATTGACCTCACAGCCCAAAATCGCAGCATAAATCTGCCCTGATTTGTTTTCCGTCTTTAATAGGTTATAAAATAGATTCACACAATCTTCTCTGGTAAGGATCTCTGTCTCCTGAAGATCCAGCTCATCATTTAACTCCAGGGAATAAAACAGAGACATGCGGGCGGAAACGGTATTCCCTGTAAAGTCTTCGTTGGTATATCCTAAAAGCCCTAAAATTCCCCGAACCGCTTCCCTCAAAGTAATCGGTTGATCCGGCCGAAACATCCCTCCCAGATACCCCACGATCCATCCCTGCTCCGCCGCAATGCGTATACTCGGCGCATAATCACTGCCAGCAGCTACATCCGCATAGACCGATACACTGCTTGCAGAAGGCAGATAATCCCGGTATTCAGAAGCCTTCACGAGCATTTGTGAAAATTCACCTCGGGTCACGCTGTCTGTCAGCCCTGTAGTCACATTGCTCATGATCCCAGTGATCCCTACTACCTTTCTGCGATAATCCATATTATTGTCTGCTGCCTCCGCTGTAACTGAGGCTCCTGCCGAAAGGCAGATAGAAACGGCTGTAAAAGCTGTCAGGGAAACCATTCCTTTTCTTCTTACTTTCAACAATCCATGTCCCATGCACTATGCACCTCACCTTATATTTGACCAGATTTGCCTTTTTTTCTATTTCTATTGATGATTCCGGGGTTCTCGCCGTAATGATCATCTATGCTGAAAATGCCGGACAGACCTGCTCCTTTGCTCTGCTCTATCTATTCTCAGAAGCCATTATAGAAAACCTAGTTGAAATGTACTTGAAAAAACCTGTGAACATTTTCCGAACTATCCCGGAAAATCAAAAATCCTTTCTGTGTGCTCCTTAATATAAAAAGCTTCCAAACAGTATGGGATAATCCCAAAACCGTCTGAAAGCTTTCTTTATATTTTCCAGCCTCTCCTCTATATATATTTTCTCAGTAACCACTTTTTATCTTTCTTTGTTCTTCCAAAGGAATGCAGCCCTGAAAAAGGCAGGATTACCCTGAATCGGATCCAGGTTCCATCTGCACTCTCTGCCTGAACACTGCCCCCATGCGCCTCGGCAGCTGCCTGTACGATCGACAGCCCAATACCACTTCCTCCCGTATTTCGGGATCGTGAACTGTCCGGACGGTAAAATCGCTCAAATAACTGCCTTAAATGGGAAATATGTTCCAGATGGCAGGTGTTATATACCTCAATAAAGACTTTTTTGTGCTTTTTATATAGATCTAATGAAATTCTTCCTTCTGCGTCTGAATACTTCAGAGCATTGTCCAGAAGAAGGGATACCATCTGTTTTATCAATCCTGGATCTCCCTCCATCCAAACGTCATCTTCAATAGACTGGGAATACTTCTTTTTTCTCGCCTCTGCCAGGGACGAAAAAGGTTCCGACAGCTCCCATACACAATCACTGACAGAAAACTTCTGTTTTTCTGGCAGCGGACGCTCCTCATCCAATCTTGAAAGCATCACTAAATCCTCTGTCAGCTTTGCCAGCCTTTTGGTTTGGCGCTTTATATTCTCTACCCACTCATCTTCACCATACTCCATAGCAATGATGTCTATGCTGGTAGAAATGGAAGTAAGAGGAGTTTTCAGCTCATGGCTTGCGTCCGTTATAAACCGCTTCTGCCGTTCTATATTTTTGACATAAGGACGAATTGCTCTTCTTGAAAAAAGAACTACCAACAAGAATACTACAAAAAGGATCCCTCCCGCAGCTGCAAAGGAGATAAGCAGAAGTGTCTCTGTAAAATCAATCTCCCTTCCCACATTTAAAAATATTACCGTTTTCCTATCTCCTTCTGTAAATACCCGATAGCGGTATTGATCCAAATATCCCCTCTCCTGTCCTCTTTTTAAAGCTGCTATTCCATAATCAGAAGCTTCTGTCTCCGACACTGAAGCGATAAAATCCATAGATACTTCCTGTACCGTTCCATCCTCCCCGATATGTACAATAAAAAACCGGGTAGTAAAGGGAAGCTCCTGATCTTTCTTACGCACAGATGGGGCAGGACCTTCTTTTTCTTGAAATCCCAGAAAAAATCTCTGTTTTTTTCTGCTGTCCTTAGAAGCCCTATCCGGAGGGACAACAGGCCCTTTTCCATTTTCATATCTCCATATATCTATAATCGTATGATCCTGACGTTCCGTGGTAACCATATAATTCCAAACATTGATCATAGTCAAGATCACTGCCATAACCACGGATACCGCTGCCATGGCCGCCATAATGAAACGTCTCTGCATGCGCCTTAACATATTTCCTCCAAAGAATATCCAGCCCCACGAACCGTTTGTATTTCCACATCTGCTCCCAGGGTTTTTAATTTTTTCCGCAAAAATCCGATGTAAGTCCACACCACATCGATCTCCGTATCTGTTTCACGTCCCCAAATCTTTTCCATCAAATGAGAAGTCGAAAAAACATATCTGGGATGGGAAAAAAATAGTTCCATTAACTGATATTCTTTATTATTAAGGCGGATCCGACAGCCATTTGCTGAGAGTTCAAAACGGTTGCAATCCAGGCTGGTATTTCCTGCTTTCAAAATCCTCTCTGCATAATTTTCACTCCTTCTTCCCAATGCCCGGATCCTGGCCATAAGCTCACTGGCTGCAAATGGTTTTGTCAAATAATCGTCAGCGCCCGCATCCAGCCCTGCAACACGATCTTCAATCTCTGATTTTGCAGTGAGAAGCAGTACCGGAACAGCCATTTTCTCCCGCCGCATAAGAGCCAGAACCTCAAGTCCGCTCTTTCCCGGCATCATAATGTCAAGAACCACTACATCATAACGGGTCTGCTGCAGATAGTCCCAGGCATCATCTCCACTGTGGACGATGTCCACCGAATATTTCTGTTTTTCCAGCAATACCTTTAGCGCCCTGGCAATCTCTATCTCGTCCTCTGCGATCAGTATCTTCATTCACATGTTCCACCTTTCTGAAAAAGCTATTGTTCCTTTCAGATTTCCTCTCGATGCAGTGGGATAACCTGATAAAAATTAACGATTTCTCCATTGGGCAGATAACATATCTCTGCTTTATTTTCTATCTGTTGGGGTTCGGTCAAAATTGCTGCATACAACTTCGTATTTTCTGTAAAATTTTCTCGCTATCCATTGTATGACAAAATCCTAACTGCATATCGTTCTGGCACAGAAAGCTGGATCGCTCCGCTTGTTTTTCATATATAAATCAGTAAACCGTAATCCGTTCCTCTTTAGAACGCTTCATCAAAAGAAACTCAGCTGCTCATATTCGCTTTCCCTGCACAGCATAACCGGGATCTGTTTCAGCAATGTCTCTGCTTTCTCCAGATCAAAAATCCATTCCTCCAACTGATCTTCTTCCAATATAAGCGGCATCCGGTCATGAACCATCTGCACGGACTCATTCGCCACTGTTGTGAGAATCACGAATCGATCTCCAGCCTCAAAACAGCTGTAAATGCCTGCAAAAAACAATACATGGCCATCCGGCCTGGTAAATATATTTTTTTCTTTTTTTGCATTCCATTCATAAAAACCAGAGGCAGGGATCACAATTCTCCCCCGCTCCATACCACACCGAAAAAGGGATTTTTCAAACACTGATTCCGCTCTGGCATTAAAGATCACTCCTCCCTGAATTCCAGGATAACCCCACCGCATTTGTGACATCTCCATTCTTCCTCTGTTTCCAGATAAAACAAATGTATATTCCGTAGGGTGAATATCGCGAGGATTAAAATTTGTGTCAAAACAGGGCCCCAGTACCCTTTTCATATTTCCAATTGTATCATTCCATTTTTTATCAATAAAAAATCTGCTGCACATTTTTATCCTATTTTTTACTTTTAGAACATGTGTTCTATTTCTATTTTAACGCACCATTTCTTCCTTGTCAATGGTCAATCACGCCTAATGATATGGAAGTTCTCTCCTTCTTTTATGTGGAAGAACTCCTGCATAAGCCGAAGATCAGACAGATCGCTACCGGATTCCGTTACCCTCCAACCTTATCTGCCGAAAATAGAATAAGCCAGCTTGACCGCTGACTTATCCCAAATGAATTGATTTTCTGTACCCATGAACCTATCCCATATGGATCCATCGGGGCAACAGAATTAGAAATCATCATAAGCTATAAAAAACCATTGAATCCGTTAATGCACTTTTATTCCTATTTACTTCTTTAATTATTTTCCGCCATAAACTTCTTTGTATACCCTCTTTTCATCATACCGGGCTTTCACAAAAAGCTCCTTTGCCGGATATCCTACTAAAACAAATGCAAATGGTGTAACTGTTTCCGGAATCTTCATCAATTGTTTTACTGCCTCTATCCTATCTTCCCTAGGATAAATTCCTAGCCACACTGCTCCCAATCCCATATCAGCTGCCTGAACTAAAATATTCTCTGCGCAAGCGCTCATATCTTGAATCCACCATGGACTGTCGTTTCTAATACGAATTGAATTAGCCATTAAAAGGATTATACACTCTGCACCTGAAGCCGCAGAAAAATTATCGCTTATTTGGGAAACCTTCATTTTTGTATCTTCATTCTTTATAAGAATAAATTCCCAAGGCTGTTCATTTCTTGCCGACGGTGCCTGCATAGCTGCCTTAAAAATTTTACAAATCTTCCATTCTGGAATCTGCTTCTTTTGAAACTCCCTACACGAACATCGTTTTAAACATACATCTTCCATTAATTTTTTATTTCCCTTTCACAGCCTTTACCTCGTCTTCCAAATATACATGGTAGAATGGCATTTTCGGACATACTACTACAGCACAAACCGGCTCATCACTCTCTGCTACAGGCATAAAATGTGCTATGCCAGGAGGAATAACAATTTCTGTACCTGGCAAAATGCGATAAACACAAAAAGTATTTTCACATAAACGCCCCTCCTTCATTAATGCAATTGGAAAAAGAGCATTTCCTGAAACAAAAACAAATTTTTCATAATCCTCATGATATTCCAGCTTCTTAAAAACTGGTTCTCTATGCCATGTCTTCAGTTGACCTGTAATAATAGAATCTGACTGAAATGTGAGATGTTGTTTACTACCCTTCCAATAAAAATAGTCTTCTCTATACACTTCTCCTGATTCCGGCAGCTGTACAAGTAAACCACTGCTATTTTCTGGAGTAAGCTCGCTAATTATAATTTCTTTCATTTTATCACCGTTTTATATTTTTTATGCCATTGAGTGTATATCTCGCAGATAAACAAGCTCTCCATCAATAAATTTAGCTGCTATATCCCTATCATCAGACATAAGAATCAATCTTTCACACCGTTCATAATTACTTCTTTCGCATAAATCTCGGATTCTTGAATCATCCATTACAACTGCGTCAAAATGATACCCTTCTTCAAAACTCCCCACCTTATCCCATAATCCATTGCCTCCATGTGTAGCTAAATAAAATGCTTCCGCAAGAGATAGTACATTTTTCTTAGCATAGGGATCATCGTTCCTTTCTTCATAGGCCCATCGAGCTTTTGACACATGTATGGCATCTGTAATCGCTCTTAGTAAAGACAAAGTATTGCTGCCTGCCATATCTGTACCAAGCCCTACTTGGATATTCTCTTTCATATAACGCTTTATAGGTGCAATTCCTCCAGAACTGCTTATATTGGATTGAGGACAATGGGCAACTATCAGTTGCTTTCTTTGCTTCATCATCTCAATTTCAGTTTCTGATGAATAGACGCAATGAGCCATTACAGCAGGAACCAAGTCTCCCATCATATGATATGTATCATATCCTTCTGCATAACACTTAATATCTGGTTTTAATTTTTTTACCCATTCTATTTCATCTAAACCTTCCGACAAATGGGATTGTACTGGTATCCCTTTCTCTTTTACTAATTTCCCTAACCCCTCCATCAATTTATCTGTACAGGTAGGGATATAACGTGGTGTAATAATGGGACGGCATTTCTTTCTTCCTTTGCAGTTTTCCAGCCAAGCTATTGTCTCCTCTATGCTTTCTTCCGTTGTTTCTAATAATCCCGGAATAGAATTTCTGTCCATATTTACTTTTCCCACATATGAGCAGATTCCTCTTTGCTCCAAGAGATCCATTAAAATCTCTGTACTTTCCCGATGTATAGTACCAAACATTACACATCGAGAAGTAGTAGTCTTTAACAAATCATCTGCAAAACGTCTATATGCCTTTTCTGCATACTCTCTATCTTCATATCGTTTTTCATCTGGAAAAGCATATTTTTCAAACCACATGTCCCAATCAGGATTTTCCAAATTCATGCCTAAGCCGCGAAAAGCATATTGCGGCGCATGCAAATGCATATCACACATACCCGGAAAAATAATATTTCCAGTAAAGTCATACACTTTTATATTCTTCCACTTTTCTGGCAACTCTTTCCAGATGCCTTTAACAAACCCTCCCTCGCAAATCAGATAGCTATTCTCTGCAAACATAAAAGCTTCTGGAGTTGGAGTATATGCCATCGTCCCCTTTAAAGCAAATATCGCATGATCTCCTTTTGTAAAATCACCACTGCTCTCCATATTTACCTTCCTTCTTATCACAATTCCATCTTAAACTGTCTTAAAAGAGCAGACACTTCATCAAAGCTGGGAGCAGATTTCACAGCACCTGCTTTGGTCGTTGTCAGAGCACCCGCGCAAGATGCAAATAGAACCGCATCTTCCAAAGGCATTTCTACAGAAAGTGCGTAAATAAATGCTCCCGCAAATACATCACCTGCTGTCGTTGTATCTACTGCTTTAATTTTAGGCGCTGGAAATGTTTTTATCAAATCATGGGTAACTAAAACAGAGCCTCTCTCTCCTAATGTAATCAAGGCATTCTTCACTCCGCGTTCCAAAAACCATTTTCCAGCTTTAATAGCTGAATCATAGTCAATCACTTCAATTCCAGTATAAAGAGTCGCCTCATGTTCATTTGGCTTAATCCAAGTTAAATATGGATAAAGTTCTGGATTAAATGCAGTAACCGGAGCTGGATCCAAAAATACATCTACATGCTTTTCATATGCTTTTTTGATTGCATATTCCACTATATCCATATTCGTTTCAAATACGAAACTCATCATAAATGCATCTTCAAATTCCTTATCTGCCTCATCAATATCCTCTTTATTGTAATGTCCATGAGCACCAGGAAAAACCATAATAGAATTATTTCCATCTTTATCAATCATAATTGGGGCTAATCCTGTTTTCTCTCCCTCCACCATTTTGACATAGTCAAGAGATAAACCATATTTTGCAAAATCACGGCATGCTGTCTCTCCCCCTTCATCTTTTCCAAGTTTCTGTATTAAAACTACATTCCCTCCCAGTATAGAACAGGCGCATGCATGATTCGATCCCTTTCCGCCTCCTTCCGTAAAATAATAATTTCCCGTCACAGTTTCTCCTTTATCCGGAATCCTGTCTCCAATCAGAAAGTAATCTGTATGATAACTTCCAAGTGTTATCAATTTTTTTGGTTTCATTCCCCTTACCTCCTGCTTAAATCATATCCATTTTATTTAGCTCTTGTTTAATATACTCTTTTTCCTCCTGCGTGGCCTGGAGCATAGGATGTCTTGGATAGCCCATCGGTAATCCAACCAGTTCTCCGGCATATCGATAACCAGAATCCATCGGGGCATGTTTTAAAATATTCCTTACCTTCTGTACCTTAAACTGAAGCTTTCTTGCCTCTTCAATGTTCCCATCAAAATAACAATCACATAGATCAGAAATTAAATCTGGAAACATAATTGAGATCCAGGA
>ENA-UONU01001846-UONU01001846.1-human-gut-metagenome-genome-assembly--contig:-CS51-NODE-1846-length-14107-cov-4.635995_pt1 | contig 14107 bp, 9 predicted proteins | sample MGYA00242462_ERZ724009 | MGnify/ENA metagenome assembly ERZ724009 | reverse complement strand
GCTCTGTTTCAGAATAACTGATCTTATGTAATGACACAATTGACGGCTTTGAAAACTCCGGAGAAACCGTTACAACTTCTTTTAATACATCCAGGTCAAATCCGATGGCAGCTCCGCGCCCGTCATCCGCATATCCCCGCCACTGACTAAGCAGATCATTCTGATACGAAAAACAGGTTACATAATATCTGAAGTCTGCATGATTTTCATTGAAAAATTCATCTGTAAACAGTTTCACATATCCCATCAATCTCTCTGATGAAATCTTTGATCTGAATAAATCTGAAGCATTTTCATAAGCTCTTTTAAATTCTGCGTCATAATACCTGCAGATCCAGCTGATCTCCATGGAATCATTGGATTTCAGGATATTTGTCAGACGGAGGGAACGATTTTTCAAAATAGAATTCAATGATTCTAAACTGCAATTGTGATATACGATCATATTTTTTCTTCTCCTGTAAATAATTGTTCTTTTGTAACCATTCAACATTCTGCCATCCCCCCAAAAATTCTATAGCAAAGTTCATCAGCAAAAGAACTTACGGAAAGTTTATATCAGTAGGTAACAGAATTATTATATCAGATACATCTTATGAATCTGTAAACTTATAGCAACCCTCGTAAATAATGCATATTGATTAAGAGGTTTGCTATAGAAAAACATTGCTTATACTTATAATATAATAACTGTTTTTTATAAAGAAATCCCCATCCACTGTTTATTATTTTGCAGCAGATAGGGATATGTTGAGGTTAATAGTTATATGCCCCCTCGTAAGCATTGCACCTGTCTAATTTCCGTGACTGATTCTGACAGGAACTGCATCTGTCGCAGAACTCCTGCTCATAACAGGTGGAACAGGCGCATGTCCTGCAGGCTTTGCGGTCATAGCCTGAGGTATTGCCGTGAGGAAGTGTGCTTTCTGTTGCATTACCCATATATATCACCCTCCTTGTGTGCCGGTTACTGTTCATCCAATTTTAAGTACAAACTCCATGAACGAACAGATTCCTTATATCCTGTATTATACGCTCACAGAAAGGGAATACAAGTAATTAATAATCTGTTTTCTGGTAAAATCTTCCGTTTATGTAATCGGTTTTGATAATATTTACAAAAGCCTTCGGATCGATCTCATGTACCTTCTTTACCAGATATTTTGCTTCTTCTGTAGAGACTACAGAATAGATCATACTGGTCTTCTCGTCTGTGTAACATCCGGTACCTTCAAAACGTGTCGCCGTATGATTGGTAAGTTTGAAAATCTCCTCATAAATCTGATACGGCTCCTTCGTGATAATGAACAGCGTATGCTTCTTATATCTCTGATGCAGCATCTGAATCACCTGAGTAGAAGTAAACTGGAAGATAATAGAGTAAAGCGCTCTGTCCCATCCAAAGAGCAAACCTGCCACAGTCAGGATCACTGCATTTCCACACAGGATATAATTCCAGATATCCCTGCCATTTTTCTCGGAAAAATAAATCGCAATAAAGTCCGTTCCACCTGTACTGGTATTACCGATCAGACAGAGACTGATACAGAAGCCATTGATCAAACCGCCAAAGATACTGATCAGCAATGTATCATAAGTGATCGGCTGACTGGGAATAATATCTGTAAGCAGACCGGAAAGCACGATCACACAGACAGAACTGATGGTAAATTTCTTTCCGATAAATTTCAGACCAATAAATACAGGAATAGAATTCAGCAGTACATTAATCAGCGTATACGGAACTGCAATCCCCATAAATGTCTGAAAAATGTTCTGGAGCAGCAGAGTAAGTCCTGTAAATCCTCCCGGAAAAAGACCGCCTGCACGAACAAATGTCTTAATATTCAACGCCATGATCGTTGCAGCCAGAACCGCACAGCCGTAACGCTTGGCTTCTTTTTTTAAATTATGTTCCTTCATAATCACGTGTCCTCCCATCTCGCCAAACAGTTCAAATTGAACTCATGTGAAATTGCTTTTCACAATCTCTGCAGGAGACTTAACTGATTCGGCTAAAAAGCAGTTTTCCGTCAATGACAAACAAAAGGAAACCTTTCTACGCCTCCCATCTTCCAGAAGCACCACATGGAAGAACCAGTCCGTTAGAGCTTACCGGAAGCCCGATCTCCTGAGAGTCCACATGCCCGCCGAACTTTTTCAATTCAGTAGACAACATATAAGTAAGAACTGCCGGTGCCAGACCTGTTGTATAAGAATTTATCAGGAAAAACAAAGGCTCATCGCTGAGAATCTTTGTACACAGCTTAATCAGGTCATGGATACAATCCTCAATCTTCCAGATCTCCCCCTTCGGTCCACGTCCATAAGAAGGCGGATCCATAATGATCGCATCATAATGATTCCCTCTGCGGATCTCACGCTCAACAAACTTCACACAGTCATCCACCAGCCAGCGGATCGGAGCATCTCCCAGACCGGAAGCAACCGCATTCTCCTTTGCCCAGGTAACCATACCCTTAGAAGCATCCACATGAGTAACAGAAGCTCCCGCTGCCGCTGCCGCCAGAGTCGCACCACCTGTATATGCAAAAAGATTCAACACCTTCACCGGACGTCCCGCATTGCGGATCTTATTGCCAAACCAGTCCCAATTCACAGCCTGCTCCGGAAAAAGCCCGGTATGCTTAAAACTAAAAGGTTTCAAATTAAAGGTAAGTCCCTTATAATGAATATCCCACTGCTGGGGCAAATCAAAAAACTCCCATTCACCGCCGCCCTTCTTACTTCTGTGATAATGCCCGTTCATATGCTTCCAGCCCTTATTTACCTTCGGCGTATCCCATATAACCTGCGGATCCGGCCTCACCAGAAGATAATCCCCCCAACGCTCCAGCTTCTCCCCACAGGAAGTATCAATAACCTCATAATCTTTCCATCCATCTGCAATCCACATTGTATAATAATCCTCCTAAAATAAACGCATAATAAATTACGATTGTACTACATATCCAACCATTAGTAAAGCCACATTTCTCACATAATTTCAATAATATCAAGATCAAAATCCCCTTTAACCTTAACATCATTCATTGCTTAAAGTATAAAATAAAACTCCCCCCATGGCAAGCAAACCATCATAATTCACAGTTATAAACAAATAAAGCATTACTGTTCACTCCGTTCTCAATAACACGCTTCGCAGGATATTACTAGCGAACAATAATAATAAAGTATCGATACTCACGTTCAAGTTAATAACATCATCCTCTTCGCAACCTGCCCATACCCCAATATCTTCTCCACAGTTTATCAGAAATTTACTTGCTTCGCTCTAAATCGTTGCCAGTACCCAGCGCGAAACAGCATCTCTCTGTGGGTGAATCTGGAGGGGGCTTAGTAACTCTTAGGCGGAGAAAATCCGCGTTATGAAGAAAAACAGCAACCTGTCTGAGCGAAGTCGGAGGCGGAGCGAGTTTTGCGTTTTTCTTCATGCTTTTAGCGGATTTCCTCCACCTTAGAGTTACTTAGCCCCCGGAACTGAACCTGCAGAGAGATGCTGCTTCGCGCGTCCCTTATTGTCTGTGTACGCCCCACACCAACAAACTTCCCCCAAATACTTACAAAAACCTCTTGACTTTCAAAACAAACAGCGTTAAAATTGCTTTAGCTTTTTAAACAGCTAAACCTATAACGCATAAATTCAACGAAGGGAACCAGTAAAAACAGTCCCCCTGTCCTCAGAGAACTGCAGTCCGGTGAAATGCAGTGACAGATCTGTTTCGAATATCATCCCCGAGAAGGAAAGCCGAACCCTTGAATACAGCCATCACAGATATTGCCGTATTCACAGTAAGCTTCCCCGGCCGCCCCCCGTTACAGGAGCCGCGTATATCGGTACGTTGCAGAATCGTACTTGTTTCAAAGGTGAAACAGGGTGGTTACGGAATATCATATGTCCGTCCCTGCGTGGGGCGGACTTTTTTTATGTTATAGGAAATTACTCCATAATATTCCTATAACATAAAAAGCCCTGACACACGAGACATACTTTCTTTTCCAGGCTGTCGATCTGAAACCGAAACACTACTTCTGTTTTTCGCAGATAACAGAATTCACCACAGATGAAAAATGTAACTAATTACATATGATAACCATTACATTCCATCTGCCTTGAATCTGCTCCAAATTCCGAAAAACAGCAGTAAATTTTTTGAGAGGAGTAGAGAGCATGAAAATCTACAAAAAAATCATGAACGCACTGGCTGCAGTAGAAAAGATCGTCCTTGTGATCTCCACACTGCTGATCCTGGTGCTGACTGTGGGAAACGTATTTTCCCGTAAAGTCATCCACCGTTCCTGGTCCTTCACAGAAGAACTTGTAGTAGCGGTATTCGTACTCATCACCCTGCTGGCAGCCGCACTGGCCTGCCGCGAAGGAGAACTGGTCAGCCTGACACTGGTCACAGACCGTCTTCCAAAAAAACTGAAGAAACCATCTGTGATCCTGATCACAGTCCTGAGCATCATCTTCAGCGTCATCCTTTTCAAATACGGAATGGACAAGGTAATCACTCAGCTTCAGAATGGAAAAAGAACCTTCGTATTAAACTGGCCTGAATGGATCTTCTGGTCCTTCGTACCCATCGGTGCAGGATGCATGATCCTTCACTTCATTGAATTCTGTCTGGACTTCTGCTGCAAAACCGACAGCGCCAAAAATACCGACAACAGCACAAAAAGTAACATGAACACAATCACAACAGACAAAAAGGAGGGCAAATAAATGATCAGTGCAATCTTATTTATCTCCTTCTTCATATTCCTGATCCTGGGTGTACCCATCGGAATCTGCCTCGGACTTTCCTCCGTATGCGCAATCCTCTACTCCGGTACATCCCTGACGATCGTAGCAACCAACATGTACTCAGGAATCAGCAAATTCCTGCTCCTGGCAATCCCATTCTTCGTACTGTCAGGAAATATCATGGCAAAAGCCGGTATCTCCAAACGACTGATCAAATTCGTTGATACCTGCGTAGGCCACAAAAAAGGCGGTATCGCCATCGTATGTGTTATCGTAGCCTGCTTCTTCGGCGCCATCTCCGGTTCCGGCCCTGCAACTGTTGCAGCTCTTGGCGCCGTACTGATCCCTGCAATGGTAGAACAGGGCGGTTTCTCCGCACCATTCTCCACAGCACTGATGGCAACCTCAAGCTCCATCGCCATTGTCATCCCGCCAAGTATCGCCTTCGTTGTATATGCCTCCATCACAGGCACATCCATCGCAGATATGTTCATGGCAGGTATCGTACCAGGTCTTCTAATGGGCGTGGCACTGATAATCGTAGTAATGCTGGAAGCAAAGAAACACAATATCAAACCATCCAGGGAAAAAGCCTCCGGCAAAGAACGCTGGGACGCTTTCAAAGATGCTTTCTGGGGATTCCTGATGCCGGTCATCATTCTGGGCGGTATCTACGGCGGTATCTTCACACCAACAGAAGCAGCAGCCGTATCCGTTGTATACGGTCTCTTCGTAGGTATGGTCATCTACCGCGAAGTTTCCATCCGCGATATGTTTGACATTCTGGTAGACTCAGCAAAGACAACCGGCGGTATTATGCTCATCGTAGCAAGTGCCTCTCTGTTCTCCTTTGTATGTACCAAATTCGGTATTGCAGATGCAGCCTCCAATTTACTTGGAAGCATCGCACACAATCAGTTTACCTTCCTGCTGATCGTAAATATCATCTTCCTGATCGCAGGATGCTTCATCGATGCAAACTCTGCTATGTACATCTTCATCCCGATCATGCTTCCTGTATGTAAGGCTCTTGGATACGATATAGTAGCATTCGGTGTTATGGCAACTGTAAACCTTGCAATCGGACAGGTAACTCCTCCTGTAGGTGTAAACCTTTTCGTAGCAATCAGCATCAAGATCAAAAAAGGTCTGGAAGTTACTCTGCAGGAGATCTCAAGGGCAGTTGTGCCAATGATCGCAGCCTGCGTTGCAGTTCTTCTGATCGTTACATACATCCCGATCACCTCCACTTTCCTTCCGAAAGCTCTTGCAAAAGAAGGCTCCTACACAGGTGATCAGTCCTCCGCTTCCTCTGACACAGCTTCCAAGGACGCAGGAGACGGCAATAACTCCTTTGACACAATCGCAGATTACAGCGACCTTGACTGGCCGGAAATGACCTGGAACTTCGCATGCTCCACTACTGAGACAAGTACCTGGGCTGATGGCGGACGTAAGTTCGGTGAACTGATGGAAAAAGCTACAGGCGGCAAAGTCAAAGTCAACATTTACGCTGCTGACCAGCTTACAAACGGCAACCAGTCCGAAGGTATTCAGGCTCTGATGAATGGGGACCCGGTTCAGATCTCCATGCACTCCAACCTGATCTACTCTGCATTTGATCCACGTTTCAACGTTGTTTCTCTTCCGTTCGTCTATGATTCTTACGACGATGCAGATGCGAAATTCGATGGCGAAGCAGGTGCAAAGCTGAAAGAAATCCTCAGTGAGTACGGACTCCACTGCATGGGTATTGCAGAGAACGGTTTCCGCGAAATCACAAACAGCAAACATGAGATTAAATCTGTAGACGATATGAAGAACCTGAAGGTTCGTGTAGCAGGCTCCAACCTTCTGATGGAATGCTACAAGAGATGGGGCGCTGATGCCACAAACATGAACTGGTCTGAAACTTACACAGCACTTCAGCAGAACACAGTAGAAGGTCAGGAGAATCCGCTTCCCGCTATCGACGCTGCAAGTGTTCAGGAGGTTCAGCCTTACTGCTCTATGTGGGATGCAATTTATGATTGCCTGTTCTTCTGTATCAACGAAGACATCTACAACAGTCTCACACCACAACAGCAGGAAGTTGTTGACGAGGCAGGACAGAAAGCAGTTGAATATGAGCGTTACATCAACCGCTCCGGAGATGACGAGATCAAAGAACGCTGGGCAAGCCAGAACGGTGTAACAATCACAGAGAAAGAAGACATGGACATCGACTCCTTCAAAAAAGCAGTTGACGGTATCGATGACTGGTTTGTAAACGAACTGAAGAGCCAGGGCTATGACGATGCCCAGGATCTGGTTGACCTTTTCACAAAGGATTCCTTCAATACAGTGGAAGATTACAGTGATCTGGACTGGCCGGAAACAACCTGGAACTTCGCTTGCTCCACTACTGAGACAAGTACCTGGGCTGACGGCGGACGTAAGTTCGGTGAACTGATGGAAAAAGCTACAGGCGGAAAGGTTAAAGTCAATATTTATGCAGCTGACCAGCTTACAAACGGCAACCAGTCCGAAGGTATTCAGGCTCTGATGAATGGGGACCCGGTTCAGATCTCCATGCACTCCAACCTGATCTACTCTGCATTTGATCCACGTTTCAACGTTGTTTCTCTTCCATTCGTCTATGATTCTTACGACGATGCAGATGCGAAATTCGATGGCGAAGCTGGTGAAAAACTGAAAGAAATCCTTGGCGAATACGGACTCCACTGCATGGGTATCGCAGAAAACGGTTTCCGCGAGATCACAAATAGCAAACATGAAATCAAATCTGTAGATGATATGAAGAACCTGAAGGTTCGTGTAGCAGGTTCCAACCTTCTGATGGAATGCTACAAGAGATGGGGTGCTGATGCCACCAACATGAACTGGTCAGAGACTTACACAGCACTTCAGCAGAACACGGTTGAAGGTGAGGAAAATCCACTTCCTGCTATCGACGCAGCAAGCGTTCAGGAGGTTCAGCCTTACTGCTCCATGTGGGATGCGATTTATGACTGTCTGTTCTTCTGCATCAATCAGGATATCTATGACGGCCTCACACCAGAACAGCAGGCAGTTGTTGACGAATGTGGCCAGAAGGCAGTTGAGTATGAACGTTACATCAACCGTTCCAGCGACAATGAGATCAAAGAACGCTGGGAATCCAAAAACGGCGTAACCTTCACAGAGAAAGCAGATATGGATATCGATTCCTTTAAAGAAGCTGTAGACGGCGTAGACGAATGGTTCGTAAATGAGCTGAAGAGCCAGGGCTACGAAGACGGCCAGGATCTGGTTGATCTGTTTACCAAATAATCCTTACGGTTACAAAACTCCATAAAAATAAATGAACAGGGTATGAAGTTTCATCAGATTACGATGAACTTCATACCCTGTTTTGTTTTTAATAATATAGAACGTAAAGTACTTGATATCTTCTATTTTTCACGTTATACTGAACAAGTATAATTGAACAGACCCGGATGCAAAGTTTCGCCCCCTGCCCTCCAGTTTCACGAAAGGAGGGTGATGCCCGATGAACACAATGGAAGTCCTTACTTTATTGTTAGTAATTTTTACGGCATTGACTTACATAGATCAACATAAAAAGAAATAAGCATCCCACCGCCCAAAGTTGGATGCTTAATTTCTTTACTCATTAATTATACCGAGGGCAACCGGAACACGCTTCCGGTCACTTTCTAAGTAGATTATACAATGGGGCACCTGATTTTTCAAGTGCCCTTTTTTATAAAGTAAAGCAGACATTCGCAATCCGCTTCGCGACCTGCGTTCAAATCTCAGATTTTCAGATAGGATTTAATTTTCTCCTCATGCAGTTCTTCTCCGATCACGATCAGGACCTCCTGTCCTACATGAAGCGGTCGGATTGTAATTTCATTCTTCGTAGCATTTAATTCAATCCACTGCCGTCTATCGCACTCTGCCCATGCAGATAGTCCAGAACCGTCTTCGCTGTCACTGTCTACTCTCATAAATCCCTTCATTCGGAACACACGCCCACATTCAGGATCAGACAGAATCTTCTCAGCTGCTTCCCGCAGCTCCTTCTCAGTCATCTTCACATTCATAAAGTACAGAGAAGTAAAGGCACCCTCTGCCTCAAACTCCGGTTTCCTGTAGCTTGCCATCACATATCCACAGGATGCAATCCGGTCAAAGTCCTCTTTCGACATCTCATCCCAATTCTTGTGGATAACATTAGCAGTATCCACACCATTCATTTCACAATGAAATCTCCTGCTGCAATGAACCTTCTCCAACGCCTGATTCACATGCTCAATCGTACCCTGGATTTCCTCGGGTGATGCGTCCTGGCTCTTGCTCATCACAATGCATCCGGCATCTGCCACCTCAGAAGCCAGAATGAAATCCGCCTCCTCTGACAGATCACGCTCCAGCTTAGAATCCACAATTGCAATCACATTCCCAATCTGATACCAACGGTTTAACGGCTCCTCATGAAGAATATCAAAGAACTCATCCACATCAAAAATCCCAGACGGCTCCACGATCACACGGTCATAACCGCACATACCCATAGCAATCAGTTTCGTCTTAAATCTCCTCCTGTGGCAGTCCTTATCACACCCTCCTGAGATCATCTCCAGCTCACAGTTCTCTCCCATCAGATCCTGAAGCAACATCATATCCACATTCACAGCCCCGTAATCATTCTCCAGAATTCCAATATTATTACCAGCATCCATCAGATACTGCGCATACTTCCTGATAAACGTCGTCTTCCCTGAACCAAGAAAACCAGTGATCAGATCTATCTTTACCATCGTATATCTCTCCCTTGCTACTGCATAATTTTTCTTTTTTATCCGTAAACCGGAACTTCATCATCTGTGATCCACATACCTGTACGATCATAGCATTATAACGCAGAAAACGCAACGCCCGCAAAGAAAGACCACAATTATTCATGTTCTGAAATAATTGCAGTCTTTCTGATAGTTCCTTATGACAATTCCAGCTTACCGGTATAAAGCTGATAATAAGTTCCTTTTAACTTAATGAGATCTTCATGGTCGCCTCTTTCAATGATCTTTCCATGATCCAGTACAATGATGGCATCGCTGTTTCTGATGGTTGAAAGTCGATGGGCGATCACAAATACAGTACGGCCTTTCATCAGGTTATCCATACCTTTCTGTACGATACTCTCTGTACGGGTATCGATACTTGAGGTTGCTTCATCCAGGATTAGTACAGGTGGATTGGCTACTGCTGCTCTTGCAATGGAGAGAAGCTGACGCTGTCCCTGGGACAGTTCTTCACCGTCTCCGCTTAACATGGTATCGTAACCTTTTGGAAGCATTTTGATAAACTGGTCTGCATGAGCCAGTCTTGCTGCCTCGTATACTTCCTCATCTGTGGCATCCAGTTTTCCATAGCGGATGTTTTCTTTAATAGTTCCTGTAAACAGGTGAGTATCCTGAAGTACGATTCCCAGAGAACGTCTCAGGTCGTCCTTTTTAATCTTTGTAATGTTGATTCCATCGTAGCGGATCTTACCTTCCTGAATATCGTAGAAACGGTTGATCAGGTTAGTGATGGTTGTCTTTCCTGCACCTGTGGAACCTACGAAAGCAAGTTTCTGACCAGGTTTGGCGAAGAGGCTGATGTCTTTTAGAATAACCTTGTCCGGGTTATATCCGAATGTAACGTCTTCGAAGCGGACATCTCCTGTCAGTTCTGTATAAGTAACGGAGCCATCTGCGGAATGTGGATGTTTCCATGCCCACATGCCTGTTCTCTCTTTGCATTCTGTGATATTGCCGTTGGTATCCTTTCTTGCATTAACAAGTTCTACGTAACCTTCATCCTCTTCCGGCTTCTCGTCAATGAGCCTGAAGATACGTTCTGCACCTGCAAGTGCCATAACAATGGCATTAAACTGCTGTGCCACCTGCATGAATGGCTGGGTAAAGCTCTTGGTGAACTGTAAATAGGAAGCCATAACACCGAGGGTGATGCCGCCCACACCTGTTACAGAGAGAAGTCCCCCAAGTACTGCTGTCAGTACGAACTGCAGGTTACCGATGTTACCGATCACAGGTCCCATCATGTTTCCGTATTTATTGGCGTTTGCAGAACTCTCGAAGAGTGCTTCGTTGAGTTTGTCGAATTCTTCTTTTGATTTATCTTCGTGGTTGAAAACTTTTACCACACGCTGACCATTCATTCGTTCTTCCACGAAACCGGTCACATCTGCCAGAGATACCTGCTGACGGATGAAATATTTGCCACTGTTGGAACCAATCTTACTGGTAACCTTCAGCATAATAAAAATAATCACAACTGCCAGAATCGTAAGCAGCGGACTTAACAATAACATGGAAATAAAGGTAACCACGATCGTAAACAGCGCCATCAGCGCCTGCGGGATCGCCTGGCTGATCATCTGTCGCAGGGTATCTGTATCGTTGGTATAGAGGCTCATGACAGATCCGTTTGTATTCTGGTCGAAATAGCGGATCGGAAGAGTCTGCATATGCTCGAACATATCATCACGGACACTTTTAAGCACACCCTGACCGATATAAACCATCATTCGGGTATAAATAAATGTGGCAATCACACCAAGTGCAAAAATACAGCCAAGGACTGCAAGTGCCTTATAGAGTTCTGCAAAGTTCGGATCTGTCTGTCCGATCAGCGGGATGATAAAGTCATCCAGCAGAAATTTCAGGGACAGGGATACTGCAATACTTGCTGCGGAACTGATAAAGATGCAGATAAATACGATGATAAACTGTATCTTATGGGTTCCTGTCATATATTTCAGAAGTCTTTTGGCAGTTTGGATGGTGTTCTGATCTAATTTTTTCTTCTTATTCATCGTCTCCGCCTCCTTTGACCTGTGATTCATATACTTCTCTGTAAATATCATTTGTCTTCAGCAGTTCTTCTGAAGTACCCACACCTGCGATCTTACCGTCATCCAGTACGATGATCTGATCTGCATCTTCAATAGAAGAAACTCGCTGTGCGATAATAATCTTTGTTGTGTTCGGGATCTCCTCGCGGAAAGCCTTACGTATCAGGGCATCTGTTCTTGTATCTACTGCACTGGTAGAGTCATCCAGAATCAGGATCTTCGGTTTCTTGAGAAGAGCCCTTGCAATACACAGACGCTGCTTCTGACCGCCGGATACGTTGTTACCGCCCTGAACGATCATTGTATCGTAGCCATCCGGGAACTCACTGACGAATCCATCTGCCTGGGCCAGCTTACAGACCCTCCGAACTTCTTCCTCACTGGCATGTTCATCACCCCAGCGAATATTGTCATAGATGCTTCCTGAGAACAGCACATTTTTTTGAAGTACCATGGAAACCTGGTCACGAAGTACTTCCAGATTGTAGTTGCGTACATCCACGCCTCCCACCTGGACATTACCCTTTGTGACATCATAGAGTCTGGGGATCAGCTGCACCAGGGTAGACTTTGCACTTCCGGTTCCGCCGATGATACCTACTGTCTGACCGGATTTAATATGAAGATTTACATCCTTCAGGGAAAGATTTCCTCCCTCTCCTGCATAGCTGAAATCTACATGATTAAAGTCAATGGAACCATCTGCCACATTCTTTACTGCATCAGCTTTATCCTGCATCTCAGGAACTTCATCCAGAACCTCTACAATACGGTCTGTGGATGCTTCTGCAATCATGATCATAACAAACACGAAAGTTACCATGTTCAGGGACATGAGAATCTGAAGTGCGTAGACAATGATACTTGTCAGCTCACCGGTTTCCATGCCACCGAGAACAATACCTCTTCCGCCAATTGCAACAATGATAATGATTACAGTATACATGGTAAACATCATAACCGGTGAGTTCCATGCAACGATTTTCTCTGCTTTAGTAAACAGATTATAAACATATCTGGAAATTCCATGGAATTTCTCAATCTCATAGTCCTCTCTTACGAAAGCCTTAACTACACGTGAGGCATTTACATTCTCCTGAACGGAATTGTTCAGGTTGTCATATTCATCAAAGACCTTGATGAAATGCGGATGTGCCTTTTTCGCAATAAAGATCAGTGTACCGCCAAGGACAGGAACAACTATCAGGAAAAGCATTGCGATCGGTTTGTTGATCGTCAGTGTCATAATCCATGACAGGATGATCATAAACGGTGCCCTGGCAAGAAGGCGGATACTCATCATGTATGCCTGCTGTACATTTGTGATATCAGTGGTCAGTCGTGTGACCAGACCTGATGTTGAAAAGTGGTCGATATTTTTAAAGGAAAAATCCTGCACCTTATAAAAAATATCGTGTCGTAAATTCTTCGCATATCCTGCTGCTGCAACTGCCGCCATATTTCCGGCCTGTACGCCGAAGAACAGGGAAAGCATTGCCATTGCAACAAGGATGACTCCACGCTGGATGATATAGCTCATATCTCCGTTTGCAATACCGACGTCGATAATCTTCGCCATCTCCAGAGGAATCAGAACTTCCATCAGTACTTCCAGGATTACAAGGATCGGAGCCAGTACAGACTGCTTCTTGTATTCCCGGACTGAACGTAAAAGTTTCTTATTCATCTTTGTCAATGTCCTCCTTATGTCTCGTTATTTCTGTTAAAAATCATTCCTGCTATCGCAGGATTTTTTCCGGTTTTCATACATCTGCCAGAGAACCTGTTTGCACAGTTCCACATCCTCCTTCGGAATTCCCCGGAGCATTTTGGCTTCGCCTTCTTCAATACTCTTTAAGATTGCAGGACGGATCTTCTCTGCTTTCTCTGTGGGAATGATCTGTTTCAGGCGTGCATCCTGTTTCGCACTCTCTCTGTAAATGTAACCGTTCTTCTCCATCAGCTTCAGGATCCCTGTCACTGTAGGTTTCCTGATCTGGAATTCCTCTTCAATATCTTTCTGATAGAGATCTCTGTGCATGGTTTCCAGAAGGATAAATTTCAGCACATGCTTCTGCATGGTCGTCAGATCGTCATTCTCCATCACCTCTGCCGGATTATGCCGTTTCATTGTATGGGATAAAATATGTATCAGCCTGCCTACATACATCTCATTCAGCTTCTGTTTCATTTCCTCGTCTATCTCGCCGCACCTCCTAAAATCAGTACACATACTATTGCAAAGCCATATAATAGTTAGGTTGCTATCCATTAGTTGCCTAACTATTATATGGCTTTAGTTTTTTTATGTCAATACTCGTTTTTATTTCTCCTTTTGAACTACTCAAAAATTGTTACTGTTCACTCCGTTCTCAGTAACACGCTTCGCGATGCAGGAAATATGAACCTCCTTGTGCAATGCCCAAGGAGTA
>ENA-UONU01001837-UONU01001837.1-human-gut-metagenome-genome-assembly--contig:-CS51-NODE-1837-length-14201-cov-14.345398_pt1 | contig 14201 bp, 12 predicted proteins | sample MGYA00242462_ERZ724009 | MGnify/ENA metagenome assembly ERZ724009 | reverse complement strand
GGAAAAAAAGTTGTAGGTATTCGGTAGTTCAATATGTGGTTTTGAAGGTATGTATCAGAATTTAATATCTTTTTAAATGCGCGAGTGGCTCAGGGGTGGAGCACCACCTTGCCAAGGTGGGGGCCGCGGGTTCGAATCCCGTCTCGCGCTCGCTAAAATGTAAGAAAATCCTAGTAATGCTAGGGTTTTCTTTTTTTTCCTTGCTACTGCCAGGCATTTGTATTATAATATCCACCATGGTTTTAAAATGTTTTTCCAGAATCTGGAGAAACAGGATGCGTATTTGGAGGAAATGAAAATGAAATTTGCAAAAAGAATGGATCGTTTTGGAGAAGGGATTTTCTCCAGATTGGCTGAGATTAAAAATAAAAGGATCAGTGAAGGGAAAGAAGTCATTGACTTAAGCATTGGTGCACCTAACATCCCGCCGGCAGAGCATATCCGCAAGACTTTATGTGAGGAAGCCATGAAGCCGGAGAACTATGTTTATGCGATCAGCGATACCAAAAAGATGTTAGATACAGTGGCAGACTGGTACAAGAGAAGATATGACGTGGAACTGGACCCGGATACAGAGATATGTTCCCTTTTAGGCTCCCAGGAAGGTCTGGCACATATTGCATTGTCTATTGCAGATGAGGGAGACATTGTTATGGTGCCGGATCCATGTTATCCTGTATTTGGAGACGGTCCACAGATCGCAGGGGCAGAGCTTTACTATATGCCCTTAATGAAAGAAAATGACTATATCATCCAGCTTCAGGATATCCCGGAAGAAGTGGCAAAAAAGGCAAAGCTTATGGTTGTTTCCTATCCAAACAATCCTACAACTGCCATGGCACCGGCGCAGTTTTATCAGGATCTGGTAGCATTTGCAAAGAAATACGATATTATTGTTCTCCATGATAATGCATACAGCGAGTTGGTATTTGATGGTAAGACCTGTGGAAGCTTTTTAAGTTATCCAGGTGCAAAAGAGATTGGAGTGGAATTTAACTCCCTTTCCAAGACATATGGTCTTGCAGGTGCCAGAATTGGTTTCTGCCTTGGAAACAAAGAGGTGGTAAAGCATCTGAAAATGTTAAAATCCAATATGGATTATGGTATGTTCCTGCCGATCCAGGCAGCAGCCGTAGCAGCTCTTACAGGTGATCAGGACTGTGTATATGATACCATGAAAGCTTATGAGGCAAGAAGAGATATTCTCTGTGACGGCTTCCGTTCTATTGGCTGGGAAATGGACCGACCGGTGGCAACTATGTTTGTATGGGCTCCGATCCCGAAGCAGTATGAGTCTTCCGAAGCCTTTGTTATGGATCTGGTAGAAAAGACAGGTGTTATGGTAACTCCGGGAAGTGCTTTCGGACCGTCTGGCGAAGGATTTGTGCGAATGGCGCTGGTACAGGACAGAGAAGCGTTGGAGCGTGCCATACATGCAGTGGATGAAAGCGGAATTTTCTCGAAGGAGAATGCATGAGAAATTTCATGAAAGAAGTCATGAAAAAATGGAAATGGAAGATCCTGATCCTGTTATATCTTTGTTTTATATATGGCAATTCCCTGACTCCGGCTGTCATATCCTCGAAGGAAAGTGGATATTTTCTTATAAGGATACAGAACCTTCTTTCAGGAGCAGGGATGGATGCCTGGTGGCTGACGGAGCATCTGGTACGGAAGGCCGCTCATTTTACAGAGTATGCAGGCTTGGGATTTTTGCTGGCAATGAATACAGGTGCTGGAATAGTGCCTGTATTTTCTCTTACCAGGATCGCAAAAGCAAATTTCACAGCAGCGTTCTGTCTGCCTTTTATTGACGAAACCATCCAGCTGTTTGTAGAAGGGCGTTCCGGTCAGATAACTGATGTGTGGCTGGATATGGCGGGAATCTATATGGGGATCATGATCACTGGATGTCTGGTTAAAATAGTCAGGACTGCTTTGGAAAAAAATAGGAAAATATCGTCTGGATCAAAGTGGACACAGCAGAAACAGGAGAAAAATAATGAATTATAAAGTGGTAATGGCCTATGATGGAACCAGATATAACGGTTGGCAGAAGCAGGGAAATACAGATAAGACCATTCAGGGAAAATTAGAACAGATCCTTTTAAAAATGACAGGAGAAGAAATAGAAGTCCATGGTTCCGGCCGTACGGATGCGGGAGTCCACGCAAAAGGCCAGGTGGCAAATTTCCATATTGACTGGAAAGAACTGGAAAAAAATGGAAAAAACGGAAAGAATGTATCAGACCTGAAGAGTAAAAAGGAAGAATATGGCGGAAAGAAAACACCGGATCAGATCATGGAGTATATTAATGAGTATCTTCCGGAAGACATTGCTGTTTTATCCTGTGAGGCAGTCCCGGAGCGTTTCCACAGCCGTCTTTCTGCTGTGAAAAAAACATATTGCTACCAGTTGGAAATGGGAGCGAAGAAAGATGTTTTCCAGAGAAATTATTATTATGGTCTGGGGAATATGCTGGATGTAGATTCCATGAAAGAGGCAGCAGCTTTTCTTACAGGCACCCATGATTTTAAAAGCTTTTGTGGCAATAAGAAGATGAAAAAAACGACGGTGCGGACTATTACAGATATAGGGTTCAGGCAGCAGGGAAGCCGTCTGCACATTTATTTTACAGGAAATGGATTCCTGCAGCAGATGGTGCGCATTCTTACAGGCACGCTGATCGAAGTGGGGATGGGAAAATGTGAGCCTGGTAAAATGTCTGATATTTTAAGGGCACAGGACAGGCAGGCAGCAGGACCTACAGCACCGGCACAGGGACTGTTTCTGCTAAATGTAGAATATGAGGATAAGTGATGACTGATTTTTTAGTAAAATGTTTTGTGAAAGATCATGATAAGACAGAAGAGCCCCAGGTACGCACCAGTTATGGTATTCTGGCCAGTATCGTGGGCATCTGCTGTAATCTTTTGTTGTTTGCGTCCAAGCTGTTTATTGGCATTCTGGTAAATAGTGTGTCTGTTATGGCAGATGCCTTTAACAACTTATCGGATGCCGCTTCTTCCATTATTGGTTTTATCGGCGTTCGTATGGCGGGAAAACCAGCAGACAGTGATCATCCATTTGGACATGGGCGGATTGAGTATATTTCGGCTTTTATTGTGGCCTTTTTGGTCATTCAGGTGGGATTTTCCCTGTTTAAGACTTCTCTTGGTAAAGTCATTCATCCGGAAGAAGTGCATTTTAAATGGATTTCTGTTCTGATCCTCCTTATTTCTGTGGGAGTAAAATTCTGGCTGTCCCAGTTTAATAAAAAACTGGGAAGCAGGATCAATTCCAAGGTAATGGAAGCTACCGCTGCAGATGCCATGGGAGATGTAATGACTACCAGTGCGGCTATTTTGTCTCTTCTGGCCCTAAAATATTTAAACTGGAATATTGACGGTGTTGTAGGTCTGGCAGTTTCTGTGGCTGTTATGTATGGCGGACTGAATATTGCAAAGGATACACTGGCACCTTTGATCGGAGAAGCGATTGATCCGGAGATTTATGAGGAGATATCTAATTTTGTGGAAGGATATGAAGGAATATTGGGAACCCATGACCTGATCGTCCATAATTATGGGCCGTCCCATAGCATGGCGTCCATTCATGCCGAAGTTCCAAGCAATTATGACCCGGAATACTCCCATGAGATCATTGACCGGATCGAGCGGGATGCATCAAAAAAATTTAACATGATGCTGGTGATTCACATGGATCCGGTAGAGCGGGATAATAAACGTCTGGCCCAGTATCGTTCCCTGATCAGCCGTGTGCTTATGGATATTGATATCCGTCTTTCTTTCCATGATTTCCGCATGGTAGGGGCAGGAAAAAATGTGTGCCTGGTGTTTGATCTTGTAGTTCCAAGAGAATATAAAGCATCTGCGGTGAGCAGACTGAAGAACAGGATCAACAATGAAGTCAGCCGCCGGGAGCCGGGATGCCGCTGTTCTATTACAGCAGAAAACAGTTTTCGTTCAGAGAAGCATGTATCTGACTGATCTGGCATAACAGGCATTAAAAAAGGCATTGCCGCCATTTGAAATCCGGCAGGTCAGGTTGCCAGTCATGCAGCCCACGAACAGTAATAAAAACTCCGGTTATCATTGCATTTTATATAGTATACTGCTATAATAAGTAGTAATGAATACTACATGTTAAGATAATCAGATGACATGTTGGATAACCGGAGGATAGAAACATGACTTACAAGATCATTGGAGACAGCTGTCTTGATCTGACAGAAGAGATGAAAAAGGACCCTAAGTTCCAGATGGTACCGCTGACATTGCAGGTGGGGGATGCGCAGGTGGTAGATGATGAAACTTTTGATCAGAAAGCTTTTATCCGCATGGTAAAGGAGTGCCCGGAGTGCCCGAAAACTGCCTGCCCTTCCCCTGAGATCTTTAAACAAGCATATGAGGCAGCAGATGCAGAGGCTGTATTTGTGATCACTCTTTCCAGCCATTTAAGCGGAAGCTATAATTCAGCAGCTCTTGCAAAGCAGCTGTATGAAGAGGAGATGAAGGAAAAAGGAATTGAGTCTTCTAAAAAGATTGAAATTCTGGACTCTGAATCTGCATCCGCAGGACAGTTAGATCAGGCTCTTTATGTGCAGGAGCTTTGCGAACAGGGCTTAGGCTTTGAAGAAGTAGTGGAAAAACTGAGAAAGTTCCGGGATGAGATGCATACCTACTTTGTTCTTGAAAGTCTGGATACCTTACGCAAGAACGGCAGACTTTCCGGTTTGCAGGCATTTTTTGCAACAGCCTTAAATATCAAACCTGTTATGGGGGCTGAACATGGCGTGATCATTAAAATAGACCAGGCAAGAGGTATTAACAAGGGACTTCAGAGAATGTGCGACATTGCCGTTAAAGAAGCTGGGGATACCACAGGAAAACGGGCTGTTGTATGTCATGTAAATAATCCGGAAAGAGGAGAGTACGTAAAGCAGGAACTGACAAAACGTGCAGATTTTAAGGAAATCGTGGTGACCAATGCAGCTGGTGTGGCTACCGTATATGCAAATGATGGCGGAATCGTGCTGGCAATTGGTTAATAACAGGACTAAAAAATGAACAGAAAAAAATGGATATGCACAGCGGCCGCTATTACAGGGCTGCTGTTGGCAGTTATAGTGGGATTATCGGTCCGGCATATGAAAAACGGCTCTTATGTAAGTGCAAGTGAGCTGGCGGGGCAGAAAAGAGCAGAAGCTTCTAAGGACCAGGAAAATGTTGCTGAGACAGAAAAATGCGAAGACATTGAAAATAGCAGAAATGAACAAAATCTGGATGAAGCAGCAGCTGAAAATGAAAAGGAAAGCGTTATGGATGAGCCAGAAACTGACAGTCAGGAAAGTGAATCTGATCCAGAGGAAGCTGGTCAGCCGGTAAAATTGGTCTTTTCCGGTGACATCCTTCTGTCAGACCATGTGATGAATGCCTATAAAAATGGCGGTATCCGGAGTGTACTGGACAGTCAGTTCCAGACCGTGATCGATGAGGCAGACATTTTCATGGCAAATGAGGAATTTCCATTTAGTACCAGGGGAACGCCGGCAGAGGATAAACAGTTTACTTTCCGGGTGGCACCATCCACGATCTTTGTTTTTAAAGAACTGGGGATCGATATTGTAACACTGGCAAATAATCATGCCATGGATTATGGTACAGATGCTTTGCTGGATACCTGCGATACTTTGGATGAAGCCGGTATATCAAGAGTAGGAGCAGGAAAGAATTTAGATGAGGCAAAAGCACCGGTTATTTTAGAAGCCCAGGGTAAAAAAATCGGCTTTTTAGGAGCTTCCAGAGTTATACCGGTAGGTTCCTGGAATGCTACTTCCACAAAGCCGGGTATGCTGACTACTTATGATCCGAAAATACTGGTAGATGAGATAAAGAAATTGCGCAGTCAGTGTGATTATCTGGTGGTATATGTCCACTGGGGCATTGAACGTAAGGAAACGCCGGAAGACTATCAGAGATCTCTTGGAAAGCAGTATATAGATGCAGGGGCAGATATTGTTATCGGCAGTCATCCCCATGTACTTCAGGGTGTAGAGTATTATAAGGGAAAGCCGGTTGTATACAGTCTGGGTAATTTCATTTTCGGAAGCAGCATTCCTAAGACTGCATTGCTTAAGGTGCAGTGGGACGGGGAAGACAGCCAGCTTACCTTTGTGCCGGGGACATCTTCAGCCGGATATACCAGAGTGCTTGAAAATGCAGACCAAAAGGCAGACTTTGCCTCTTATATGACGGGGATTTCTTATGGTGTTACAGTTGAGAAAGACGGAAACGTGGTGCCACAGCAGTAAGATGGAGTACATGAAGCCGGAACAGATGAAAACGATGTACTAGGGTAAAGAGGATAAATAGCACTGTCCCTGCCATGCTCCGCGTTCTTTCAGCCTCTTATGCATCTGATTTAATACAAGTCTCTTGTTTCCGCTCCATAAAGGCGCGATCAGGAGATTTTTCGGTCCGTCACCGGTCATACGGTGTATGGTGATCCGGGGAGGCAAAAGAGTGATACAGTCGATCACAAGGTCGATGTATTCTTCCATAGAAAATACGTGAAAGGGATCCTTCTGGTAGATATCTGCCAGATCGGTCCCTTTTAATATGTGCAGCAGCTGGATTTTGATCCCGTCAATGGGCTGGTCTGCCAGATATTTTACAGTTTCCTTCATCTGATCCGTGGTCTCACCGGGAAGTCCCAGAATTACATGAACGATCACAGTGAGTCCTGCTTTTTTCAGCCGGTTTAAGGCATTCTCAAATACAGGAAGTTCATAGCCTCTGCGGATAAAATGTGCAGTTTTATCATGGATCGTCTGAAGCCCAAGCTCCACCCAGACCGGTTTCTTACTGTTTAATTCCTTTAACAGGTCAATAATATCATCCCCCAGGCAGTCCGGTCTTGTGGCAATAGACAAGGAGGCAATATCCGGATGGCTGATGGCACGTTCAAATAAAGGTTTTAAATAAGAAACAGGCCCATAGGTATTGGTAAAGGACTGAAAATAAGCAATGTAATTGATATTTTTATCAGAACCGGTCTTATTGCTTACACGCTTTTTGGCAGCTTCGATCTGATCCCATACATCGGTCTGCAGGATTTCGGCAAAATCCCCGGAACCGCCTTCACTGCAGAAAATACATCCTCTGGTTCCCAGGGTGCCGTCCCGGTTAGGACAGGTAAGACCTGCATCCAGTGACAGTTTATATACTTTATGTCCAAATGTATGTTTCAGCTCCCAGTCCAGACTGTGATAGGGACGGCCGTTCCAGTTGTGTTCCATGACATAGACTCCTTTTTGAAAAATGCTTAAAAGTTTAAATTCTTTTGCAAAATGTCCGTATGTCCTGTTATAACAGAAAAAACAGTACCTGTCTATTTAATATATGTGCAATATCGAAAAATATTGTATTGTAGCAGTCGGTGCATTTGTGTTAGACTGATGTTAGAGAGCCGGGAAGGGTGAAAACGAGGGCAGTCTACAACCAGTACATCGTTATTGAGAAAAGGATGTAAGAATAACCGGCAGAAAAAGGAGATGGCAGCTATGAATGTATGTGATACCATGAAGCAGTTAAATAGTGAAAGAACCGATGCATTTATGCATGAACTTTATGGAAATGGGGCAGCAGAAAATAAAGCAAGATATGAGGCGGTACTGAAAGGCTTTAAAGAGGCTTTTGGTGACAGCGAAGAAGTTCTTCTTTTTTCCTCACCAGGACGTACAGAGATCAGTGGAAACCACACAGACCATAATCATGGAAAAGTACTGGCTGGCAGCATTAATCTGGACTGCGTAGGAGCAGCTGCGAAAAACTATTCAAACCAGGTGCATATTATCAGCGAGACTTATGATCAGGATATTACGATTGACTTAAATGATCTGGAGCCGAGCATTAAAAAGGCTGGTACTGTAGACCTGATCAAAGGGCTTTTAAAAGGCTTTGAGACTTCTGGATATAGTGTTGGTGGATTTAATGCTTATATTACCAGCAATGTGATCAGTGCAGCAGGTGTCAGTTCCTCTGCTTCTTTTGAGATGCTGGTGTGCTCCATGTTAAATACATTTTTCAATGAAAGCCATATGGACAATGTAGCTTATGCCCATATTGGAAAGTATGCGGAAAATGTATACTGGGACAAGGCTTCCGGACTCCTTGACCAGATGGCATGTGCAGTAGGCGGTCTGATCACCATTGACTTTGTGGAACCTATGACTCCTATGGTAAAGAAGATTGATTTTGATTTCCAGGCACAGAACCACAGTCTGATCATTGTCCAGACAGGAAAAGGTCATGCAGATTTAAGCGCTGAGTATTCTGCTGTACCGGAAGAAATGAAAAAAGTTGCAAAATATTTTGGAAAAGATGTTCTGGCACAGGTTTCAGAAGAAAAAGTGATTGAACACCTTCCGGAAGTGAGAAAATTTGCAGGAGACCGTGCTGTACTACGTGCATTACATTTCTTTGAGGAAAACAAGAGAGTAGAGGCAGAGGTAGCAGCATTAAAAGATGGTCGTTTTAATGATTTTCTGGAGAATATTACAGCTTCCGGAAATTCTTCCTGGAAATGGCTGCAGAACTGCTTTACAACCAGCAATAGTGAAGAACAGGGGATAACCGTTGCATTAGCCTTAACAGAGCTATTTATCGCAAAGAAACAGAAAGGTGCCTGCCGGGTACACGGAGGCGGTTTCGCCGGTGTTATTATGGCAATGCTGCCAAATGAGATTGTAGAAGAGTATAAAGAATACATGGAAAGCTGTCTGGGTGAAGGGTGCGTATACAAGATGAGCATCCGGCCTTATGGTGCGATCTGTGTAAGTGAATACTTATAATATTTACGGAGAACAGAGTAGGATCTATATAAAATTGGCCGCCTGCGAAAGCAGACGGCCTGTTTTGTTGCCAGCCAGTACATCGCAAATGCGCCAGTGATGCATTCGCTGAACATAGGCGTATTATTTTTTATGATAACTGTCCAGTAATTTCTGTTTCGTCTGCCACAATTCATTAGAAAGATCTACATGAACGGTGTGTGGATTTACCAAACGTTTGGACTCATCCCATAAGGTATCCAGTTCTTTCTTACAGTATTTCTGGATATCCATTACCTTTGGTGATTCATAAACGCATTCGCCGTTTAAGAAGACTGGTACTAACAGCTCACGCATGGTGTAGCTGCCAGGTGCTAATAAGGTTTTCTTCCATGTTTCCTGTGGGTCGAAGAGGAGGAGAGAATTGTTAGTATCAAACTTCTCACCTACCAGACAGATCAGATCTGCGATGATCTTGCCGTTTTCCTTGTCATAAATACGATAAATGGTCTTGTTTCCTGGATTGGTGATCTTTTCAGCATTTTCAGATAATTTGATCTTTGGAATGAACTCACCGGTGGTCTTGTCCTTTACAGCAGCTAACTTGTAAACACCGCCAAAGGATGGGCAGTCCTTCGCTGTGATCAGGTTGGTGCCAACGCCCCAGGAATTGATGGTAGCGCCCTGTACCTTTAAGCTGTCGATCAGGTATTCATCCAGGTCATTGGATGCGGAAATAACTGCATCCGGGAATCCTGCTGCATCCAGCATCTTCTTTGCCTTCTTTGATAAATATGCCAGGTCGCCGCTGTCTAAACGGATTCCGTAGAAGGTCAGCGGGATACCGGCTTCTCTCATTTCCTTAAATACTTTAATCGCATTTGGAACACCGGATTTTAAAGTATCATAAGTATCTACTAACAGGATGCATGCAGATGGATACAGCTTTGCATAGGTACGGAAAGCAGTCAGTTCATCTGGGAAGCTCATGATCCAGCTGTGTGCATGGGTTCCTTTTACCGGAACATCAAACATTTTTCCGCAGAGTACATTGGAAGTACCAATACAGCCTGCAATCATGGCAGCTCTTGCGCCGTAAGTACCGGCATCAGGGCCCTGGGCACGGCGGAGACCGAATTCCATAACACCGTCACCCTTTGCAGCGTGAACAATACGCTCTGTTTTAGTTGCGATCAGACTCTGGTGGTTGATAATGGTAAGAAGTGCTGTTTCAACCAGCTGTGCCTGCATGATCGGCGCGATTACTTTAATTAAAGACTCTCTTGGGAATACAACGGTACCTTCCGGGATAGCGTAGATATCGCCTGTAAAACGGAAAGTACTAAGATACTCTAAGAAGTCTTCTTCAAATATATTTAAACTTCTTAAATATTCAATATCACTTTCGTCAAAATGGAGTCCTTTAATATATTCAATGGCCTGTTCCAGACCGGCACAAATGGCAAAACCATTTCCATGGGGATTGGTACGGTAGAACATATCGAAGATGACAGTTTCGTTTGCGTCTTTTTCCTTAAAATAGCCCTGCATCATCGTCAGTTCATACAGGTCAGTGAGTAATGTGAGATTTCTGTGATCCATAAGTTGGCTCCCTCCTGGTACACAGTCTTTGGTTTCAAATAAATGGCTGTGTGCGGTTGTTTGTAAAGTTTCCGTAACAATATAGCATATTTATGTAAAAAAGGAAATATATCGTTACAAATTTCACAATACTATATTCACATGACAAGACACATGTGCTGTTCATATGAACCTAAATGTTTATTTTCTGCGTCCAAGCTGCCAGAAAGCAATAGCGCTGGCAGCTGCCACATTTAGTGAATCTACTCCGTGGAACATAGGGATGAGAACCGTGTAGTCGCAGGCTGCAATGGTGGCATTTTTAAGTCCTTCCCCTTCTGTGCCAAGGACGATAGCCAGCTTTTCATAGGAAGCTAAAACCGTATCATCAATAGATACGGAATCGGTTTTTAATGCCATGGCAGCAGTTTTAAAGCCCATATTTTTAAGTGTATCCAGAGTGGCACAAGGCCAGGAATCCTTAGGAAGAATGGTCCATGGGATCTGGAATACAGTTCCCATGCTCACACGGGAGGCGCGGCGGTATAATGGATCGGCGCAGCCATGGGTGAGGAGCACGGCGTCCATGCCAAGGGCAGCAGCGGAACGGATAATGGCTCCCACATTGGTTGGATTTACTACGTCTTCAAGAATGGCAATGCGGCTGGCATTTTTACATATTTCTTCCACAGAAGGAAGGACAATGCGCTTCATGGCACAGAGCATGCCCCGTGTCAGTGCAAATCCGGTAAGTTTTGTAAGCACATTGTATTCAGCAGTAAAAACCGGGACATCCGGGTATTTTTCAAGAAGCTGTCTGGTTTCACCTGCATCCGCTGTAACCAGGCGTTTCTCAGCCAGAAAAGAAATGGGAACATATCCGGCATGTAATGCCCGTTCAATCACCTTGGGGCTTTCAGCAATAAAAATGCCGGGAGCCGGTTCAAAATAATGGAGAAGCTGGGCCTCGTTGCATCGGGCGTAGATGTCAAGCTCCGGGGCGTTAAAATCTGTGATCTCGATTTCATTTAATTTCATAAAATAAAATTCCTTTAATAAATGATAATAATAAACGATAATAATAAACCATAAATAATATAGTATGGTATTTTTCCTGTAACTGCGGGAAAGCAGTTTTGCAAAAATGTGAAAGCATACCTGTTTCTTAGTATAAAAGAAATATATATTCTTGGCAACTGATACATCGTTTCGTAAATGATGTACCAGACACTGGTACATGGTTTCAGGAAAAATGGTTATCCTAAATCCATCAAAGAACTATAAAAATTTATTAATGCAAAGGAGATCAGATCCATGGAAAATAAAATGTTCTGTTACCAGTGTCAGGAAACTGCCAACTGTACCGGTTGTACGATCACCGGCGTCTGTGGCAAAAATCCCCAGGTTGCGGCAGCTCAGGATCTTTTGGTGTATGTGACAAAGGGGTATTGTGAGGTAACAACCAGACTGCGTAAGGAAGGCACGAATATCAGTGATGCTGAAAACCGCATGGTGGTAATGAACCTGTTTATGACCATTACGAATGCTAATTTCGATAAGGAGGCTATTGAGAACCGCATTCATGATACTCTCCATGTGAAAAAAGAATTATTAAAGAAAGTAAGAGATACTTCTGGACTTACGGAAGCCGCTTTGTGGGACGGAAGCGGAGACTGGGAGGCGATCGCCAGAAAAGTGGGAGTCCTTTCCAACCCAGATGAGGATATCCGCAGCCTTCAGCAGCTGATCACCTACGGCATTAAGGGGCTTTGCGCTTATACCAAACATGCCAATGCCCTGATGCATACAGATCCCAAGCTGGATGCATTTATACAGGAAGCTCTGGCAAAGACATTGGATAACAGCCTGACGGTAGAGGAATTAGTGGCATTGACACTAAAAACAGGAGAGTACGGCGTAAAAGGAATGGCCATGTTAGATGCTGCCAACACCGGGTCTTATGGAAACCCTGAAATCACGGCGGTGAATATTGGTGTTAGGAAAAATCCGGGGATCCTGGTTTCAGGTCATGACCTGCGGGATCTGGAAATGCTTTTGGAGCAGACAAAGGGCACTGGCGTGGACGTGTATACCCACTCAGAAATGCTTCCCGCCTGCAGTTATCCGGCGTTTAAGAAATATCCTCATTTCGTAGGTAATTATGGCAATGCCTGGTGGCAGCAGAAAGAAGAATTTGAAGCATTTAACGGGCCAATCCTTATGACCACCAACTGTATCGTACCGCCAAAGGTCAGCTATAAAGACCGGCTTTATACTACTGGCGCAGCAGGATATCCAGGCTGTACCTATATTCCAGGGGGATTAGGAGAAAAGAAGGACTTTTCCCGGATCATAGAGCAGGCAAAGAAATGTCCGCCGCCAAAAGAACTGGAATTCGGCACAATCCCAGGTGGTTTTGCCCACGCCCAGGTGATCGCGCTGTCAGATAAAGTAGTGGCAGCGGTAAAGTCCGGGAAAATAAAGAAATTCGTAGTTATGGCGGGCTGCGACGGACGTATGAAGAGCCGTGAATATTATACAGAATTTGCCAAAGCACTGCCAAAAGATACCGTGATCCTCACAGCCGGCTGCGCCAAGTACCGCTACAATAAATTAAAACTGGGAGACATTGACGGCATTCCAAGAGTCCTGGACGCAGGCCAGTGCAACGACTCCTATTCTCTGGCAGTAATCGCCATGAAGCTTCAGGAGATATTTGGCCTGGATGATATCAACGACCTTCCTATTATTTATAACATCGCATGGTATGAGCAGAAAGCCGTGATCGTTTTCCTAGCCTTGTTATCTCTGGGAATCAAAAACATCCACCTGGGCCCAACACTGCCCGCCTTCCTGTCACCGGCGGTGCTGAAAGTGCTGGTGGAAAAGTTTCATATTGCGGGAATCACGACGGTGGAAGAGGATATGAAGTTGTTTTTTGGATAAAGAAAAAGGCAGATGAACGTGCTTACAACAAAAATGAAATAAGCACGTTCATTTGGATAAAAAAGTCAACAATTAGTTGATTAAAAAACGATTATAGTTGATTTTTTGTATATTATAGGGCTATTATATGATGTAAGTGTCAAAAGTATAAATTGCGTTTGTGCTCGCACAAATAAGCAATTTATACTTATTGACACGCCGAACACCGAAAACGAAATAAAATGGTGTGAATGCTATCCTGATCTGAATCACACATTGAGGCAGTTTTTTGCTCTATGTAACCGGCTGTCCGAAAGAAGCCGGTGTAATCTTCTCCGGAACAGCCCTTGATAAAGATATGGCAAAAACGCTCATCATCTTTATCAACGATATAAATTCTTTCTACAATCGTCTGGATCAAAGTGCCCAGGACCTCCGGCTGCGCATCCTTTGCATATTCTGCAAAGGAGAGCAGCCTTTCTTTTGTCATTTCCAAGTCACGGATGGCAATCATATTGTTCCTTCTGCCTTCATCCAGTTTGGAAAGCTGCCGCTCCGCTTCCCTCAGTTCTTCAGCCAGATTTTGCAAATCCTCTTGAATAAATTGCTTGATGAAATAATAATTGAATTTATAGCAGAGTGATGTCTTACTTCTAACTACTTAATCGATTTTTCTTTCGATATACTGGCTGAAGGTAAAAATATTCTGTTCTCTAACAAGTTCAACCAAAAATGATTTGAAGGTGGAATCAATAGGAACCGTTACAAAGAAAATCAACCTTTTCTTTGGCCTTGAACAACATACATAAAATAAATTGCGGTTACGCTCAAAGGAAGCTT
>ENA-UONU01001828-UONU01001828.1-human-gut-metagenome-genome-assembly--contig:-CS51-NODE-1828-length-14270-cov-5.676680_pt1 | contig 14270 bp, 10 predicted proteins | sample MGYA00242462_ERZ724009 | MGnify/ENA metagenome assembly ERZ724009 | reverse complement strand
GCGCTCCCTTGTACAGCGCCCGCGCCATGAGAAGCTTCTGCTTCTGTCCGCCGGAAAAGGAGCTTCCGCCCTCTTCCAGGCTGGTCATCCCATTGTCCATGCCAAGGGGCAGACGGCCGACGGCTTCCCACAGCCCCACCCGCTTCAGGCTCTCTTCCACCCGATCCCTGTCCACATTTTCATCCGACATGGCCACATTCTGGGCCACGGTAAAGGGAAGGATCGTCGCCTCCTGGAAAACCGGGGCGATCAGCCCATACAGATCTTCCTTTTTAAAATTCCGGATGTCCTGGCCGTTTAGCAGGATCCTTCCGGATTCCGGCCTGTAAAAACCGCACAGCAGCTTGATGATGGTGGTTTTTCCCGCTCCGTTCAGCCCCACCAGGGCGATCTTCTCCCCGGGCTCGATGGACAGGGAAAAATGGTCCAGCACCCGGTTCCTGCCCCCATAGGAAAAACACACGTCCTCAAAGCGGATGCCCACCGGCTCCGCTTTTTCCGGAGGCACGGCGGCGGGATCCGGCTCCGGCTCGTCCGCGGCGTCCAGGAAGGAACGCATCCGGTCCAGGGGCGGCACCGCCTGCATGAGCTGGCCCACGCTGGTGGACATCTGCGTCACCAGCGTGGAAAAGGAAGCCACCGCGCTGCAGGCCAGCACAAAATCCCCCGGGGAAAGCGCGCCGGATGCCGCCTGGTACAGAAACCACAGATAGGCGGTCCCGTCCCGCACAAACAGCGTCAGGCTTTCCACAAAGGCCGCATGGAAAAACCGCTGCTGCACCGCCTGCCGGAGATGGAAGTGCGCGTCATTGTAATGAGAAAAGCACTGCCGGATCCACCCGGAAAGCTCATAGAGCCGGATGTCCTTTCCGTATTTCATGTCGGAAGCGACCTGCTCCATGTAGCCCCTGCGGTTCTGCAGGCCGCTGCGCTCCTGGATCCGGCTGACTTCGTATTTCTGCGCCCTGCGAAGCGCCAGGAAATTGACCGCGGACAGCACGAGGATCAGCGCCAGCATCCAGGGGCTTAAGGAAACGAGGATGCTCCCATAGAGAAGGAAGCTGACCACGGCGCTTCCCAGCTTCACGATCCCTTCGCTCATCAGCGTGGTGGCGGACCACGGCCCCCAGTCCACGCTCATTTCCTTCGCCTGCTCATATTTATCCTGCCACTCCGTGCTCTCCACATGCTCATAGTCGCAGTCCAGGGTCTTGCAGAACAGCCGGATCCGGTAAAAGCTTCTCACCCGGTCCAGAAGCCGCGTCTTTCCTCTGGACGCCATGCTGCCAAGCCCCTGGGAAAGGACCAGAATACAGGTGATCGCCAGAAGAAGCGCCGCTGCCCTCCTAACAGATGCCCCGTTAGTTGCCAGATCCACGCCGATCTTGGGAAGATACATGGCGATGTAGGGCGTAATCACGCTGCAGACCGTCTCTATGATAAGAAGAGCCATCAGCCTTCTGTCACTCTTCCAGATTCCCTTCAGCAGATATCCGATATGATTTCCCAAAGAATACTTTTTCATTTTTCCCTCCATGCCGAAGCGTCCCATGCTTCTTACAGATGATAGATCCGCTCCACCGCTTCCTCGATATCCGCCTCCTCCACGCTCAGATCCAGAATGTTCAGGCCGGCGGACAATTCCCGGATCACCTCGGAAGCGGAATATTTATGGTGGTCGAACCGGCAGACCAGCCGGTTGTTTTCCCAGGAGACCAGCTCTGCCGTCTTCGCGCGCAGCCTTCCGTCAAAGCCGGAGACCTCCAGCTTCAGAAGCCTCCATGGCGCCATATCCTTCACGATCTCCTCCCGCGGCCCATCCCTCACGATCTTCCCGTCCCGGATCACGATCAGCCGCCTGCAGAGTCTGGACACATCCTCCAGATCGTGGCTGGTCAGGACCACCGTGATCTGTTTTTCCCGGTTCCAGTCCGTGATCAGGCTGCGGACCGCCTTTTTGGCGTCCACATCCAGCCCCACGGTAGGTTCGTCCAGAAACAGGATGTCCGGCGTATGCAGCAGGGCCGCCGCGATCTCTCCCCGCATTCTCTGTCCCGCGGACAGCAGGCCGGCCGGGATATCCAGAAGGCCGGTCAGCTCCAGCCGCTCCACCAGCTCCTCCAGATTGTTCCGATATTCCGGCAGCGCTACCCGATAGATCCTGCGGAGCAGTTCAAAGGATTCCCCCAGCTTCAGGTCCCTCTCCAGCCGGGAAAGCTGGCCGAATGCGACGCCCAGCCTGGATACCACCCTTCTGCGGTCCCTCTGCGGATCCAGCCCGTTTACCGTGATCGTTCCGGACGTGGGCGCGGTCATTCCGCACATCAGGCGTATGGTCGTGCTCTTTCCCGCCCCGTTCGGTCCGATATACCCTGCCATTTCCCCTTTTTCTATGGAAAAACTGAGATCTGAAACCGCATGCACAGTGGTCATCCTTCCGGCGATCCGGTTCCGCAGATTTCCCGCGAATCCTCCGGCCTTATAGGGGATCCGATATTCCTTTGTCACATGCTCCACTACGATCTGTTCCATCCGGGCCTCCCGGCCATAGCGGCCTTTTCCAAATACCTTTTCATAAACGTTCTAAAGCCTGCGCCTGATGCAAAACAGCAGCAGCGCCCTTGCAGCCGCAAGGCCCGCAAGCCCCGCCAGAAGGCTGAGCGCCGGCGTCTCCAGCGGGATCGGAAGCATCCGGTCCATCGCGCTCTCCTTTCCCAGAAAACCGCAGGCCGGATAAAAGCTGATAAAGCCCAGCGGGATCAGGAAGGTAAAGAGCATCTGCAGCGCTTTCGGATATATGGTCAGCGGATAAGACGTCATTTTTCCGATCAGCCGGATATTCAGATCCTCCAGGGCCGCGCTTTCCGCGAACCGGAACGCCAGGCAGCCCGTGACCGTGTAAAGCGAAAGGGAGATCATCGTTCCTCCGGCAATGACAGCCGCCACCGCCAGGATGTTTCCCGCATTCCAGGAAAATCCGGTCTTCATACAGCCCCAGCCGAAAACAAGGATCCCGGGGACGAGATCGTAGAGCCCGCAGAGGTTCAGCCTTCCAAAGCAGAACTGTGTAAAGATCCCGAGCGGGGTCAGCAGCATGCGGTCAAATTCTCCCTCCTGTATCAGCTCCTCCAAAACTCTGGTCCGGATGAAAAACAGATCCTGCAGGCCATGGCTGAACATGGACAGCCCGAACAGAAACGCCGTCTCCCCGCTTCCCCAGCCGTGCAGTCCCCCGCTCTCCTTCACGATCACCTGAAGCACGTAAAAACCGGACAGATAACTGAGCGGGATCATGAGAAGCCAGCAGAAGGTCCAGGAAAGGCCCGCCAGCTCGGCCCGGATCTCCAGCCTGTATTTGTAGCCGTAAACGCCAAGATAATAACGCAATTTCTCTTTCAAGCCCTTTTCCTCCCTGCGGCAGCTCAGGATCCGCTTTCCTCCGAAAGCCTTTTCTGTCCGCCGTCCCAGAGCAGCCTTGCTGCCAGATACAAAAGAACGATCCATACCGCCTGGGCGGCAAGCTGCCGGAGCCCTTCCGGAACCGTCATTTTCCCAAGATACAGGGAGAGAGGCGTCTGGAACGCATAGCGGAAGGGAAGCCAGGAAAGGACGCTCTGCACCGGCTGCGGGAAAAATTCCAGAGGAAGCAGGCTTCCGGAAAGGATAGCGATCAGGACGGTGAGCGCCACGCCCAGATCCCCCAGCCCCATCAGCCAGCAGGAGGACGCGCCCACGATCGCGTACATCAGCCATATCATCAGATATCCGGCCGCAGCCCCGCAAAGCGCCAGCAGAAGCTCCGCCGCGCCCGCCGGGGGCAGAAGGCCGAAGGAAAGGCCGCCCAGGATCACAAGCGGCAGGCTTTTTACGCTCAGATTCACCGCCGCGTTCCCCAGGTCCCGTGCCAGGTGCAGCCCGGCCGCGCTGCAGGGACTGAGCGCAGAAAGCCCCCTTCGGAACGCTTCCCTGCGCATTCTCAGATGGACCTGGACGGAATAAAACACCGTCAGTCCCGCCGAAAGGATCACCCAGCTTCGCATATGCATCCCGCTCATCCCGTACAGGCTTTCCCTTTCCCGGAAAACCCACTCCCACAGAAAAACCGCTGCAAGGATCTCCACATATCCGCCCGCGATCTGTGCCAGGATCTCAAAACGGCGGCTGAACCCGGCGGCCATCTGCCTTTCTGCCAGATAAAAATACGCCCTCATACCTTCCCTTTCCGGAAAAGCACGACCCGGACAGTCACCGAGCCTTCCCTGTTTTCCACCCGCATCATTCCGTCATACTTTTCCACGATCTGCCGGACGATCCGGAGTCCCCGTCCATGGCTCTTCATATCCTCCTTATCGGTCCGCGCCCTTCCGTCCGTCAGAAGCAGCGGCTTTGCCGAAGCGTTTTCCAGGTCGATCTGAAGATACCCTTCCCCGCCGCAGAGAATGAGGTCCATCGTCCCATTCTGTGTTTTCCGCGCCGCTTCCAGGGCGTTATCCAGCAGATTCCCCAGCAGCCTGCACAGATCTCTTTCTTCTATTCCGGCCAAAGAAGCGGCGATCCTGCAGGAGACGGAAATCCCTTCCCGTCTTGCCAGGTTCAGCTTTCCATTCAGCACCGCGCTGACCGCCCCGCTCTGCGTCCGGATATGCTCCGGCACGCCGGAAAGGGCGCCGCTTTCCTTCTCCAGCCAGGCCAGCGCCTCTTCCTTTCTGTCTTGTTCCAGCAGCCCATGCAGGAGCAGATAGCTGTTTCGCATATCGTGTCGCAGCGCGCGGATCTCTTCCTCCGCCTGCTCCTGTTCCCGATACCGCTCTTCCTGGCGCTCCAGCTCTTCCTGCATCGAAAGGGCTTCGCTCAGCCTCCGCCCCTCTTCCCTCCGTTCCTTTCGCAGACGGCGCATCCAGCCTGCCGCCCCGTACCAGAGCAGAACATACGCCGCGCAGAAGGCCGCGATGGCCGCCGGGATCAGGCTGTCCGTCAAAAAGGGAAACAGCTCCTCCCAGAACCGGCCCAGCACTGCCTCGGACGACAGACGGAACACAAAAAAAGCCGCGGCCATCCTCCGTTTTCCGGCCCGTTCTTCCGGGAGAGCCTTCTTTTCCGTAAGCGTTTTTCCTTCCGTCAGAAGCTCCATGGCCGCCAGGAAGCAGCCCGTATCCGCCAGCGGCAGGAAAAGACTCCCCGCTTTCCAAAAAGGGATCGCCTCCACGCCCAGCCACAGGATGAAAACGGACACATACGCCGCCGCTGCCCTGGCTCTTGTGAAACGGGCCGGAAATTCCCGCTTCGTCCAGGCAAGACAGATCAGGATGACGCAGACGCGCGCGGCCAGCGAAAAAATTTCAGTCATGCGCCGCCCCCTTTTCCAGCCAGGCCATGTATCTCTCTCCGATCTCTTCCCGGTAGGTCCTTCCGATCTCCAGCACCTCCCCGTTTGACAGGCAGACGCCGTTTTCCTTCCGGCGGATGCTTCTGATATGCTCCATATTGACCAGGAAGCTTCTGTGTATGCGTAAGAAGCCCAGGTCCTTCAGCTCCTCTTCACATTCGCGCATGGCCTTCCGCACCTTGATCCTGCGGTTTTTCGTCATCTGATAGATCACATAATTCCTTTCGCTGAACAGATAAACGATCTCCCTTACCCGCACATATTCCGCCACATGGTACGCCGTTTCCAGCTTCAGGCAGGTTTCCTGCAGATACTCCCCGGACAGCCTGCGGATCACATCCTCCAGGTCCTTTCGGATCAGCACGTCCGACCGCTTCCGGATAAACGCATAGGGCGCATAGGGAAACACCTGATAAACCAGCTCCTCCTGGGAGGTCACAAAGATCACCGATACCCGCTTTCCTCCCTGCCTTCTGATCCGCTCCGCCGCGGAAAAGCCGTCCATTCCTGGCATCCGGATATCCAGAAACAGGATGTCAAAGGGCGCTTTCTCATGTGCCTCAAGCAGTCTCTCCCCGCTTTCAAAGGTCCGTATCTCAAATCCTTCCCAGTATCTGCCGCAGATTTCCCGCAATATTGCGGCCAGCTTCTCAAGCGCCGGCCTGTTGTCGTCACACACCGCAATCGATATCATGCGTTCTCCCGTTGCTTCCCTCCGTGTCCCCGCTTCCTGATTCAGTATACAAAAAAGGAGTCCCGGCCGCAAGACGGCCGGGACGAATGGAAGGAATTGGGGACGAAAAATCCGTTATCTTATTATCCGATCGCTGGACTCCCGGACCGTCATAGTCGGCAGGATCTGCCGGGTCCCGGGCGTTTTCTGTCCGTGGGCGGTCTGTACGGCGGTTTCGATCAACAGCTCTCCGAAGCTGCGGTAGTCGCAGCCAACGCTGGTCAGGGGCGGCGCACAGGTCTCTGCCACAAAGGTATTGTCGAAGCTGACGACGGAGATGTCCTGCGGGATCCGGATCCCTTTTGCCCGAAGGACATGGGTCACGCCGACCGCCGCGAAATCATTGACGGCAAGGACCGCCGTAGGCAGCCCGCAGCCGCTTTCCAGGAAGGCCGCCATCATCCGTTCCCCGTCTTCCACGTCATAGCCGCCTTCCAGAATGTATTCCTCCCGTACCGGTATTTTGTATTTTTCCAGACATTTCCGATAGATCCCGCGTTTTTCCGCGGTGGGGCGAACCGCTTCGCTCCCTCCGGCGAAAAGGATCCTTTCATGCCCGTTTTCATGGAGATATTCCATCGCCAGCGTCATGGAACGTTCCTCATCGATGCAGACCCGGCGACAGTCCGTCCCTTCCAGGCAGCCGGTCGTCACAAAGGGCATATGCTGCGCCATCCGGTTTACCTGCTTCACGTATGCCGGATCGGATGTGCGTTCATCCGTCTTTCCTCCGATCTGGATGACGGCGTCCACCCTCTGATCGTAAAGCTTGTCCAGATACCCCGGTTCCGCGCTGTTGTCTCCCAGGGAATTGCACACCATCAGAAGATAGCCCCTCCGGTACGCGGCGGCCTCGCATTCCGCCGCGAGCATGGAATAAAAAGGATTCCGGATATCCGATATCAGCAGGCCGATCAGCTTCTTTTCCACATAACGGAGGCTTCTGGCGAGGGCGTTGGGGTGAAAATTGTATTTTTCGATCACCCGTCTGACCTGTTCCTGCTTTTCCTGGCTCACCCTGGCGCTTCCGGTCAGGATCCGGGAAACGGTCGCCGGGGAAACGCCCGCTTCCTTCGCGATCCTGTAAATGCTTATCGTTTCCTTTTCCATTCCATGGCACTCCCCTTTCCGATATCCGTCTGTCTCATGCCCGTATCCCATGCCGGTTCCTGTCAGCCGCGTGTTCTTACCGCCGTCCCCGCGCCGGTTCCTGTCAGCCGCCTGTCATATGCCGCCGTCCCCGCTCCTTCCGCCGGATTCCCGGACGACCAGTCTTGCTTCCATCATCTGGATCGCCGGCGTCTCTTTGCCGTGGATCATCCGGACTGCCGTCCCCATGAGCAGTCTTCCAAAGCCGTCATGGTCGTAGCCCGCGCAGGTCAGTCTTGGCATGCAGGTCCGCGCGAGATAGGTATCGCCAAAGCTGACCACCGAGATATCCTGCGGGATCCGCAGGCCATGCGCCTGCAGGGCGCGCAGGATGCCTACCGCGAGGAAATCATTGTCCGCGATCACGGCCGTCGGCAGGGGTTTTCCCCGATTCAGAAGCCGTTCTGTCACTTTCACTCCGGCTTCCACACTGCCCTCCGCTTCCAGGATGCTGTCTTTTGGGATTTCCATCCCGTATTTTCTCAGCATCTGTCTGTATCGAAGCCGTCTGTCAAAAGAGGCCTTCTGCCCCTCGTTTCCGCCGGTCAGCACGATCCTGCGATGCCCGTTCTCCAGCAGATACCGCATGAGAAGCTCCATGGACTGCCCGTAGTCGAAGCAGACCCGGCGGCAGTCCGCCCCGTCCAGCCTTCCGGCGATCAGCAGGGGCGTGGTGTTGGCGATCTGGTTCACCCTTTCCACGTATTCCATATCCGACGCCAGTTCATCCACCGTCCCGCCCATATAGATGACCGCGTCAACCCGCTGGCTGTAAAACTTCTCAAGGCAGGCCAGCTCCAGTTCCTTTCTGCCAAAGGAATTGCACAGGATCAGCAGATACCCCAGCTCCGCCGCGGCCTTCTCACAGGCGACCACGATCTCCGCGTAAAAGGGGTCCCGGATATCCGATACCAGAAAGCCTATGACTTTTGTCTCCACGCGGCTCAGCCCCCGCGCCGTGGCGTTCGGCCGGAAATCATATTTCTCTATCAGCTCCCGCACCCGCTGTTTCTTCTCTTCGCTGACCCTTGCGCTCCCGGTGAGCACCCGGGACACGGTCGCCGGAGATACGCCGGCCTCCTTCGCTATGGTATAGATGCTGACCGTCTCTTTGTCCATTTTTCCCTCCCTGCCGAAGCGATGCTGAGGCACGCGCGCCGAACCTCCAGTTCGGCGCTGTGATAACGGGATTTGCGACGAAACGTCGCAAATCCTGATTGAAAAATAAGCCATCGGGCTTATTTTTCAATCTTCCCTCCCTGCCAAAGCGACGCCAAGGCACACGCGCCGAACCTGCAGCCTTTAGCCGATGTCCGGTTCGTCCGTGAGCGTGATCTCCCCCGGCGCCTTTCCGTCCGTCTCAAACAGGATGATCTCGTTGACTCCCTTCTTTACCAGAGGCCCCGGGATGTACAGGCGCTTCTGCGGCCCGATCTCCCAGTACCTCCCCAGGTTGAAGCCGTTCAGGAACGCGCAACCCTTTCCCCAGCCCGCGAAATCCAGCCAGGTATCGCACGCTTCATCCGCCTCAAAGGTAAACCGGTAGAACGCCGGCAGCCCTTCCTCATATCCCTTCGTGAAGTCCAGCTTCGATATATTCTCAAGGGGCAGCGGATACATCTCCCAGTTATAGTGCATGTGCCCGTTGATCTGCACGCACCCGCCGATCCCCTTCCTCTGGCTCTCCATCTTCGGGCCGAAGTTCACGCGGCCCATGTTCTCCATCAGGATGTCCATCCGCGCAGGGCGGCTCTCAAACTCCGCCTTCACCTCCGCTTCCTTCAGAAGCTCCCTGTCGTACAGCGTCACCAACGGCTTTCCTTCCACGAAGATGTTCGCCCGGTCGTTCGCTCCCCACAGGCGGATCTTCTCCACGTTCTGCTCCCGTTCCAGGTTCGTCCGGTACAGGATGTAGCCGTAGTTCTGGTCCAGCTTCTCCATGCAGATGGGGAAGGTGTTCTTCACAGGCTCCGACAGGTCGGAAAGGCTCTCGAACAGCCCCACCTTCGCCTCACAGGTCAGCTTCCCGTAGGCTTTCCTGCGGATCTCCGTGGTGAGCTCCACCTCCGGCACCGGCGCGTGCTTTCTCACCACTCCCCGGTATCTCCTGTACTTCTCCGTGATCTGGCCGTCCTCGGAAAGCACCGCGTCATAATCGTAGCTGGTCACGTCCGGCGTCAGCTCGTCATAGTAGTTGGAGCCGTTCATGAACCCGAAGTTGGTGCCGCCCTCGAACATGTAGATGTTCACATGGCCCAGCTCCAGCATGTCGTCCAGGTCCTGCACGCTCTCCTCCAGGTTGCCTCTCATGTGTCCGCCGTTCCCCCAGTGGTCAAACCAGCCCACCCAGAACTCCGTGCACATCAGCGGGCCGCCCTCCGTATACTTCTGAAGCACCTGGAAACGCTCCTTTGTCCGGGAGCCGAAGTTCCCCGTAGGCAGCGCCCCGGGCAGATGGCCGCAGGAAAGGGATTCGTCCATGGGGCCGTCGGAGGTTACCAGCGGCACTGTCACGCCCCGCTCCACCATATATCCGCGCATGGTTTCCAGATAGGCCGTATCGTCCCCGTAATAGCCGTACTCGTTTTCCACCTGCATCAGGATCACCGGGCCGCCCTGATCAATCTGCAGGGGCGTGATGATCGGAAACAGCACGTCATAATAATCTCTGATATGCTTTAAAAAAGGCTCGTAGCAGCCTCTCAGGCGCATCCCGTCCTCCTTTAAGAGCCAGCCGGGAAGCCCGCCGAACTCCCATTCCGCGCAGATGTACGGGGACGGCCGCAGGATCACGTACAGCCCCAGCTCCTGTGCGGTCTCCACGAACCTGCGGATGTCCAGCATGCCCTCAAAATGGAACTCTCCCTTCTTTGGCTCGTGCATGTTCCAGGGGATGTAGGTCTCCACCGTGTTGGCTCCCATGGCCTTCAGCTTCTCCAGCCGGTCCCGCCAGTACCCCGGGACGACGCGGAAATAGTGGATCGCTCCGGAGATGATCCGGAACGGCTTCCCATCCAGGTAAAAGTTATCGGTAATCTCAAATCTGCCTGTTTTCATTTCCAGTTTGTCTGTCCTTTCTGCCGTCCGTCCTCTTCTCACAATTCAGGAAAGCCCATTTTTTCATATAGATTTAAGAAAGCCCGGTTTTTCCAATGCCGGGCTTTCCTTCTCTTCCCATATATGCCGGCAGGCCGCATCCCATGTATCCAGCCTGCGGACAGATTTTTTTCGCGGGAGCGCGGCCGTGTTCCTACTGCCGCGCCCGCAAAATGAATTTCCGTATTACTGTGCGCCGTACAGCTCCGTGATCTGTCTCTGCAGCTCCGCCGTAACCTCTTCGATGCCGGCCTGCTTCAGCGCCGCCTGCATCTCCGCTACGATCTCTTCCGCAGTTCCGTTGTACTTGCCGTAAGCGATCTGCTTCATGTAGTTACCGTAAGTCTCGTTCACATTGTTGATCTGACCCTGAATGGCGTCGATCTCAGGTACGAACTGTCCGTAAGGATATGCGATAGACTTACTCTCCAGCTCTGCGTACATGGCGTCGATCTTGTCCCAGTCGCGGTCCGCGGAACGGATCTCCAGATCGTCATTACGTCCCCACCAGAAGTTGGTCGTATTTCCCACATCCTGCGTATCCGCGTTGTAGCCTTCGGGAGTGATGCGCAGCCCTTCTTCGTTCACATCCCAGGATACGCCCTGCTCGCCGTAGCAGATCAGATGGTAGCAGTCAGGATCATTTCTCAGAAGGTCGTAAACCATCAGCGCTCTTTCCGGATTAGCACTTCCTGCAGAAACTGCCATTGCGCCGTGGGTGATGTTCAGAGCCGTCACATTTCCGGCCTCCTCGCCGAACCAGAAGAATCCGCTCTCTGCATCCGGATCATCCTGATAGATCGTGTTGTTCGTGGTGTGGCTTACCAGATCCGTCCAGGTCTGGGTATGATGCTGTTCTGCCGCCACTCTTCCGATTCTGTAGTCGTCACGGTTCGTGGTCGCCTTGTTGTTCAGAACGTCCGTCGGCCATACGCCGATGGTATCCCATTCCTTCATCAGCTCGGCAAATTCCACCATCATTTCCGTATCGGTATAAGCGGGAGTCACTACCGTGTAAAGATCGTCCCTTGTGCCGCCCCAGAGAGCGCCGTTGCTCAGTCCGTCGATGGAAACGAAATCACTGTGGGAGGATACCCAGCCGCCAGCCAGCGTCATATGCGCATTTCCGTCAGAATCCCAGGGAATGATATCCGGATAAGCTTCTTTCACATAACGGAAATACTCCGTCATATCTTCCCAGCTATGTACGCCGTTTTCCAGGCCGGCTTCCTTCGCCCAGTCCAGACGGTAGATGAAACCGTGGTTGGTCCACTGTGCGTAGTTATCCTCGGGCATCAGATAGATGTTGCCATTGTACCTGCACAGATCCCAATGCTCAGGGGATACGCTCTGCCAGGTCGCAGGCGCGTAGGTCTGCAGCATTTCCTCGGAAAGCTCCAGGAAAGCGCCGTTCTTGGAATTCGGCCATGCATCCAGCCAGTCGGAAGCGGTTCCCACCAGATCAACGGAACCATCCATACGGGCCAGGGTACGGTTGTAGTTGGCAAGCTGATCCGTCCATCCAATATAATAGATCTCCAGCTCCGCGTTTACCTTTTCCGTCAGGATTGCGTTCAGCTTCTCCAGCATGGCGTCAACGGTAGCCGCCTTATCGCCGGAGGGCGCGTCGCCTGTGGTCATGTAGGTGATCACCACGTGCTCCGAGGTGTCCACATCGGCCCAGCCTGCCCACGGATCGTCCGGATCGACGGCAGCCGCTTCCGTTCCTTCCACAGCCTCCGTGGAAGCTGCCGCGTCATCGGAAGCTGCCGCGCTCTCCTCCGCCACCGCGCTTTCCTCCGCAGGAGCGGCGCTGCTCTCTGTTGTGGCCGTTTCCGGCGAGCCGCATGCCGCAAGGCCGGCAGTCATCACTGCCGCCATCAAGATTGCGAGTAGTCTCTTTTTCATACTCTACCTCCATTAAATTTTGTTTATTATCAGCTCCGCCGGCCGGCGGACTAATAACCGCTTCTCAAAAGCCTGTCCGTCAGCCCTTTACCGCGCCGACCGTGATGCCGCTGATGAAATATCTCTGTACGAACGGATACAGGAAGATGATCGGCCCCGTGGCAAGCACGGCGTTCGCCATCTTTACGCTTTCCGTCGGAATATCCGCCAGCGTTACGAACTGTCCCGCTACGGAATTTCTCAGGGCATCATTTTTATTGACGATCTCATACAGCGTATACTGCAGGGGCTTTACCGCCACCCTGGAGCTCAAAAACAGAGAGGACTGATACCATTCGTTCCAGTAGCCCAGCGCCAGGAACAGGCCGATGGTCGCAAGCGCAGGCTTCAGCATGGGAAGGATCAGCGCGGTAAAGATCTTCATATCTCCCGCCCCGTCGATCTTTCCGGATTCCGTGATCTCATGCGGGATCGCCTTTACGAAGTTTTTCATCAGGATGATCAGCCAGGGCGACATCAGCAGGGGCAGAAGCACCGCGAAGTAACTGTCCATCAGATGATAGGTATTGGTCATCAGCAGGTAATAGGGCGCAAGTCCCGCTGAAAACAGGCTGGTAAAATATACATAGAACGAAATCACATTCCGGAACGGAAAATCCTTTCTCTGCAGGGCATATCCCGTCATCGCGATGATGGAAAGCCCCAGAAACGTTCCGACCAGAGTCATGACGATCGTCAGAAGATAGGACCACCAGATCCCGCCTCCCTTCGCCACCATTTCATAGGCCTGCAGGGAGATGTCCTTCGGGATCAACTGCACGCCCTCCGCGCGAATCGTCGCCTCGCTGGTAAACGATGTGCTGATGATAATGATAAAAGGAATGACACAGGCAAGCGCATAGATCGAAACGAGAACATATCCAACGCCTCTGATGATCCGGTCCGACATTCCGATCTTTACTTTCGTGCCCGCTATATAACCGCTGTTTTTTGCCATGATGAACCTCCTGCCCTGTTTAGAATAATGAATAATCCGGCTCGATCTTCTTCACGATATAGTTGACGACCATAACGATCACAAAACCGATGATTGACTGGTACAGACCTACCGCGGACGCCGTTGAGAAGTTGAAGTCCGTCATGGTCGCACGGTATACGAACGTCTCAATAATATCCGTCGTCCCGTACAGCAGGGAATTCGTGCCGACGATGTTGTAGAACAGTCCGAAATTCCCCTTCACGATACCGCCCAGCGCGAACAGAAGCAGGATGACGATGGTAGGACGTAGGGAAGGAAGGATGATATAGCGGATCTTCTGGAAGCCGTTCGCTCCGTCCACTCTCGCGGCCTCGATGATCTCCGCGTCGATCCCCATGATCGAAGCGAAGTAGACCACGGAATTGTAGCCGGTCTGCTGCCACAGATAGATGATGACCAGCAGGACGGGCCAGACATTCGGATCCGCATAGGGTTCCCACTTTGGCAGGCCCAGCGTCGAAAGGATGTTATTCACAAAGCCCGTATCATAGTTCAGCATGTTGAATACCAGGATGCCGACCAGAACCTGGGAAATGAAATAGGGCAGGAACATCATTGTCTGAGACACCTTCTTGAACCATTTGCACTGCATCTCATTGAGCAGGATGGCGACAAATACAGCCAGCAGATTTCCCAGAAGGATGAACGCCAGATTATAAAGGATCGTGTTCTTCGTCAGTTCCACAAGCTGTCCGGACTGGATCAGGAACTCGAAATTTTCAAGTCCCACAAACGGACTTCCGAAAATTCCCTTTCTCATGTTGTACCTGACGAATGCCACATAGATTCCCGGCAGCGGCATGTAATTGAACGCGAAGAAAAAAACGATCGCCGGAAGACACATCAGAAGCAGCACCCTGTACCGGACCACATTCTGAAAGAACGATCTCTTTTTTCCCGCCGGTACGGATACGGCAGCTTTTTTGGTTTTATTCACACCTTTTCCCTCCTGTTTCTCC
>ENA-UONU01001816-UONU01001816.1-human-gut-metagenome-genome-assembly--contig:-CS51-NODE-1816-length-14342-cov-5.665360_pt1 | contig 14342 bp, 12 predicted proteins | sample MGYA00242462_ERZ724009 | MGnify/ENA metagenome assembly ERZ724009 | reverse complement strand
CAACGCCCTGAACGGGACGGACTATCAGAATCCGGATGACCTGACGATTACCACGCTGGAGAACGCAGTCTATCTTGCCATGAAGAACGATGTATCTTTTCTTCTGGACGCAAGGATGACCCTGTACGAGCACCAGTCCACATGGAATCCGAACATGCCCCTGCGCGATCTGCTTTATATTGCGCGGCTTATGGAAAAGAGTGTGCACAAAAAATCGCTGTATCAGTCCGAAATGATAAAGATCCCAGCGCCCCATTTTGTAGTGTTCTACAACGGGAAAGAGAAGAAACCGGAGGACACCACCATAAAGCTGTCGGATGCCTTTTGGCAGAAGGAAGAGGAACCGGAGCTGAAGGTGCGATATCTGAACATCAATCAGGGATGCAATCCGGAACTGATGGAAAGATGCAGAACCCTGAGGGAATACAGTGAATTCGTGGCCCGGATCAGGCGATATGCGGACGGGAAAACAGCGATTGAGGAAGCGGTGGACAGGGCTGTGACAGAGTGTATAGAAGAAGGGATTCTTGCGGACTTTCTGCGCAGCCAGAGAGCGGAGGTGATCGCCATGTCGATTTTTGAGTATAACGAAGAAGAGGAAATGAGGAAGCTCAGGGAAGCAGAACGGGAGATCTGGCAAAGAAGAGGACGAATGGAAGGGCAGGCGAAGGGAATAGCAGAAGGAAGAGTAGAAGGAAGAGTGGAAGGAAAAGCGGAATCCGTACTGGAAGTTCTTGAATTATATGAGCAGGTGCCGGAATACGTGAAAAAGCGCATATCAGAGGAGAAAGATATCGAGATCCTCTCTGCCTGGCTGAAGGAGGCAGCGAGAGCGGGATCACTGGAGAAGTTTATGGAAAAAACAGGCCTGAAAGTCCCTGAAAATCAATAGCCTCTTCCTAAAAAAGAATACCGGTAAATCAAAAGTTATATACCAAAAACAGTTGACATCTCATTTTACATGTGCTACGATAACGCCAATTTAAAGGCAATGAAGGAAAAAGTAGCCTGCTACGGGCATTGACCAGAGAGAGGGACGAAGTGGTGGAAGCCCCTTTATGCCGGGCATCGTGAAAACCATTCCGGAGCCGCTGTGAGACGGGCAGACCTGTTGTATGGGCAGGCTCGGAATTGCAGACGTATATCCGCGTTAAGGAGAAGGATTTGTAAGAATCTGAAGCGAAAAGTTAAGGTGGAACCGTGCTGATACAGCACCCTTATACGCTTGTATAAGGGTGCTTTTTGTTTTTATCCGGAACAGCCGGTTATCACAGTAATCTAATTGCCGCATACGGCAGGAAAAGGAGGATTGGTATCTGTATGAAAGTAATCTGTAACGACGGAACCGTAAGAGAATGTGCTCCGGGCGAAGAACTGCATGTTCTGCGCCACAGCGCCGCACACATCATGGCTCAGGCAGTGAGCCGCCTGTATCCAGGCACCCATTTTGCGTATGGTCCGGCCACCGAGACCGGATTCTATTACGATATCGATCCGGGTGACCACAGGATTGGAGAGGCCGACCTTCCTGCCATTGAAAAAGAGATGCGCCGGATCTGCAAAGAAAATCTGCCCTTCCGCACGTTTTCTCTATCCAGAGAAGAGGCGAAAAAACTGCTGGCGGAGCGCGGCGAAATCTATAAGCTGGAGCATGTGGACGACCTGCCGAAAGATGCCGAACTCCACTTTTATCAGCAGGGCGATTATATCGATATGTGCTCCGGTCCGCATATTACCAGCACTGCAGCTCTGAAAGCCTTTCAGCTCACCGGCCTTTCCGGCGCCTACTGGAAAGCGGATAAAAGCAGGCAGATGCTGACCCGAATCAGCGGGATCGCCTTTGGCACAAACGAGGAGCTGAAAGCCCATCTGACCATGCTGGAAGAGGCGGTCAGACGGGATCATCGAAAAATCGGCAGGGAAATGGAACTGTTCCTGACCAGCGACGCCGGTCCGGGCTTCCCTTTCTTTCTGGACAAGGGCCTGATCCTGAAAAATCTTCTGATCGATTACTGGCGCGAGCTTCACAGGAAAAACGGTTATATCGAGATCTCAACCCCGCAGATTCTGAACCGCTCCCTCTGGGAAACCTCCGGCCACTGGACCCATTATCGTGACAGAATGTACACGACACGGATCGACGACGAGGATTATGCCATCAAGCCCATGAACTGCCCCGGCGGCCTGCTGGTTTATAAAAGCCGTCCCCATTCCTACCGGGAGCTGCCGATCCGCTGCGGCGAACTCGGCCTCGTGCACCGAAACGAACTGAAGGGTACGCTCCATGGCCTGTTCCGGGTACGCTGCCTGACCCAGGATGACGCGCATATCTTCATGACCAGAGAACAGATTCCGGCGGAAATCAAAGGCGTCATCCGTCTGATCGATGAGGTCTATGGCAAATTCGGATTTTCTTACCATGTGGAGCTATCCACCAGACCGGAGGACAGCATGGGCAGCGATGAGGACTGGGAGGCCGCAACCGAGGGTCTGCGTCAGGCGCTGAACGATTCCGGCCTGGACTATCGTATCAATGAAGGCGACGGCGCATTTTACGGACCGAAGATCGATTTTCATCTGAAGGATTCCATCGGAAGAACCTGGCAGTGCGGCACCATTCAGCTGGACTTCCAGCTTCCTCAGAATTTTGAGATCGAATATATCGATGAAAACAGCGTCCCCAGGCGGCCGATCATGATCCACCGGACCATATTCGGCTCTCTGGAACGGTTCATCGGCATCCTGATCGAACACTATGCCGGGAAATTCCCCCTCTGGCTGGCTCCCGTTCAGGTCAGGGTCCTTCCGGTTTCCGAAAAGGCGCTGGACTATGCGAAATCCGTCTATGAACGGCTCGAAGATGCCAAAATCCGCTGTGAACTGGATGCCCGTGACGAAAAAATCGGCTATAAAATCCGGGAAGCTCAGCAGGTGGGCCGGGTTTCCTACATGCTGATCATCGGCGCAAAGGAGGAGGAATCCGGTACGATCACAGTCCGTGACAGAGATACCGCCGAGTCGGTTTCCATGACGATGGAGGAATTTCTTGCTGAAGTGAAGGAACGGAATGAGAAACGGATTTCTTAATGAAAAAAGACCGCATGGCGGCAGAAAAGGAGATAAAAATGAATCTGATTAAAACACCGGTAAAGGGTATGCCCGAATACGGCCCGCTGGAAGCGCAGATCAGAGAAAATGCGCTGAACAAAATCAAAAATACCTATGGGAAGTACGGCTTCCTGTTGATCGAAACGCCCGCGCTGGAGCACATTGAAAATCTGACCAGCAGGCAGGGCGGAGATAATGAAAAACTGACTTTTAAAGTGATGAAAAGAGGCGCAAAGCTGGAACAGGAAACAGATGTCAGCAGGATGTGTGACTGCGGATTAAGATATGATCTGACCGTACCACTCGCCAGATTTTACGCCAACAACAGAAACAATCTGCCCGTTCCCTTTAAATCCCTTCAGGTCGGCCATGCATGGCGGGCCGAAAGGCCGCAGAAAGGGAGATTCCGCCAGTTCATGCAGTGTGATATCGATGTGATAGGCGACAGCAGCAATCTGGCAGAAATCGAATTGATCGGCGCAACCATGGGCATGCTTCACGAGCTTGGGCTCGGAAACAGCACGGTCAGAATCAACGACCGGAGAATTCTGAAAGCGATGGCCGCCTCCTGCTCTTTTCCTGATGATGAAATGGATGCTATTTTCATCATTCTTGATAAGCTGGATAAAATTGGAATGGAAGGCGTAAAAACAGAACTGCTCGCCATGGGGCTTCCGGCAGAAAATGTGGACCGTTACTGCTGCTTTTTTACTGACAGGCTCTGTGATTCCTGCGGAACATTTTTTGAGAAAAACGGATCGGCCGCTGTAGACAGGGAACTCATTCAGAATCTTGACAGCATCATCCGGTGCGTACGTCCCATCCTTCCTGAAGGCGGTAAAATCGTATTCGATCCCACGCTGGTACGCGGGATGTCATATTACACCGGCCCCATTTTTGAAGTGGGTCTGGATTCCTCCGGTCTGTCCATTGCCGGAGGCGGACGTTATGACAAAATGATCGGAAAATTCTGCGGAGAAGACGTGCCCGCCTGTGGCTTTTCCATCGGCTTTGAACGGATCATCTCCCTCATGCGCGACCAGATGGCAACGGACATGGACGAAAGCAACAGGCTTGCCTTCCTGATCGACAGGGATGTCGATGAAAACAAAATCGGACTGGTATTGAAAAAGGCCGCCGCGCTGCGTGCAGAAGGGATGTCCGTTCTGGTGTCACCCAGACGAAAAAATGCGGGAAAACAGAAAAGTTCTTTGGAACAGCTGGGGTACAGAAAAATCATAGACATTTATAAAGAAACGGAAATCTGAGTTCCTTCCCGCTCAACGCAACAGGGGGCTGGAGGTTAAAAATCGAAATTAACCTCCAGCCCCGTAATTTACCATAATTCAAATTCTGACATACCCTATAGCCGGCCCCGAGCCAACTTTTGCGATATATCCACTCTTAACCAGATCAGTCAAAGTACGCTCAATGGTTGTTTTGCTTATATCAGGACAGGTCTCCATAATTTCCTTCTTCGTAATTTTTCCAACCTTTTGGTCAATCATGGCTTTTATCCGTTCCGGTTTGGAAAGAGAGCGGTTCTTCAGATGTTCCACACGGCTTTCAAATTCATTATATGCTTTCTGTATAATTCCAAGATAATATTTTACAAAAGGCTCGTAACTGTTCTCATTTTCGTGCCAGCCGATGGAGCTTGCCTGCAGCGCTTCGTAATAGGTTTCTTTGGTCCGTTCAATCAGCATTTCCATACTGATGTATTTCCCGACAAGATATCCTGCTTTATAGTACAACAGAAGGGTCAGCAAACGACTCATGCGTCCATTTCCATCATTGAATGGGTGAATGCAGAGAAAATCCAGAATAAACATTGGGATCAGAAGCAGTTTATCCATATGATCCGCTTCCCATGCTTCCAAAAATGCTCTGCACATTTCCTCCATTGCTTCTGCGGTTTGAAATGCCGGGACCGGAATGAATCTTGTTTTTTGGCGGCCTTCTTCATCTGTTTCGGCGATTACATTGTCCGCGTTTTTATAACTTCCGCCAACAGCGCTTTGAGAGTAGGAATACAAGTCCCGATGCAGCTGCAAAATCAAATTAGGTCTGGGAACAATATACTCATAGCTTTCGTGGATTGTGGCAAGCACTTCCCGATAACCTGCGATTTCCTGTTCAGAACGGTTGCGGGGTTCTGCTTTCTGTTCCACCAGTTCCTTCAATCGCTTATCAGTTGTATAGATCCCTTCAATACGGTTGGATGCACCTGTACTTTGAATCAATGCAACTTCCAGCAATGTTTTGAGTTCATCGATATCAGCTTCCAGAAACAATTCCTGTCTGCCCTTATGCTCATGAATACCCGCAATCATCTGCACAATCTCAGGCGTCAAAAGCTTTTCCGGTTCTTTTCTATAGTCAAATAATCTCATGGCATTCTCCGTTCCGAAGTATCACAAATAGAGCTTATCTACCTCATTTTAAAATTATATGCATCATTTTACTTCGAAATGACGGAGATTTCAACAAAATGATGGAGAAAAAATTCACAGAAAACCTTTTTTCTGCCAGAAAAGGGCTTTTTATTTTATCCCCTTCACCATAGGAATCAAGCAAAGAAGCAGGACGATTCCAACGATGCCGACCAGGGTTCCCACAATCATCCGGCCCCACACCATGGTCAGGCACATTCCTACTCCCAGAACCAGGGCTTCCAGAATGCCGAGCAGCACGGTTCCGATGGTTTTTCCAGACAAATGGATGGGCTCCTTATTCTCCATCTTCCTCCATACCAGAAGCATGATCAGGAGCACCGCCACCCCCAGCCCCCCCAGTACGATACCCGGCTGGCGCGCGTTCCACTCCGCGATCAGGGCCATACACATGCCCAGCGCAAACAGAATTCCTCCGATGGTTCCCAGAATCATTGCCACAAAACTGCTTTTTTTCATGATATTTTTCTTCCTTTCTTCTTTTCACGCGGGGTTTCCGCTTTTGATGGAATAAGGATACAGCTGCTTTATTGGCGGAATATTTCCGTTTTGTTTCCGAAATATTAATCCGCTTTCTTCTCTCCAAAGGGAAGAAACGCCCCGTTTTTTATCATCCTGATAAGAACGACTACGGCGATGGGGAACAAGCAGAGACCGAGAAAGCAGGATTCCTCCCGTTCCAAGCGCCGGAACAATATCAAGACTGCCAAAACGGGAAGCGTTCAGACGCCAAAAGAGGACCGGAAACTCTTCCTACGTTTCCCGATCCTCTGTAAAGATCCCTTTTATTTATTTCTCATTTGAACCGCTGTTCTTACTCATGCAGCTTCCTGCTGTGCAGCATTTTAACAAAGGCAGGATCATCGTGGTTGACGATTTCGCTGTGACCCAGATCCAGCTTTGCGATCTCCGCCATATCTTCGTCGCTCAGAGTGAAATCCCAGATGTCCAGATTCTGCTCCATTCTCTCCTTATGCACCGACTTGGGAATCACGGTCACGCCTCTCTGCACGTTCCACCGGAGCGCTGCCTGCGCCGCGCTCTTTCCGTACTTTTCGCCGATCTTCGTCAGCACCGGATGGGTGAAGATCCCGTGCTTTCCTTCCGCGAAGGGGCCCCAGGCTTCGGGATGCACGCCGTATTCCTTCATCAGCGCCAGCGCGTTTTCCTGCTGGAAGAAGGGATGCAGTTCCACCTGATTGACCGCAGGCATCACCGTAACCGTCTCGCACAGATCCGCCAGACGGGCCGGATAGAAGTTGCACACGCCTATGGCGCACAGCTTTCCTTCCCGATATGCCTCTTCCATGGCCCGGTATGCGCCGACATAATCGCCCATGGGCTGATGGATCAGATACAGATCCAGGTAGTCCACTCCCAGCTTGTCCATGGATGTCTGAATGGCCTGCTTTGCGCCTTCATAGCTTGCATCCTGCACCCAGAGCTTGGTGGTGATGAAAAGCTCTTCCCTGGGTACGCCGCATTTTCTGATGGCCTCGCCAACCGCAGCCTCGTTTCCGTAGGAAGCCGCGGTATCAATCAGACGGTATCCTCTGGCGACAGCATCTACCACCGCCTGTTCGCACTGCGCCGGATCCGGCACCTGAAACACACCGAAGCCTTCGAGGGGCATTTTCACTCCATTATTCAACGTTACATATTCCATCGTCTGTTTCCTCCGTTCTCTGCTTCAAAAGCGGCCGCCGCGAAATCTCATCTGCCGGAACCTGACTGGCCCTGAAATCTCATCCGCCGCAGGCAGCATGTTTTCAGTCGTTATAAATGACAGGCTTGATGAGCGTCCGGTCATGGTTCAAAAACAGCCCCATGGCCTCCGGAATCTGCTCCATTCCATGATAGCGATGAGTGATGAGCTTCTCCGGATGAACGCGTCCGCAGGCGATCAGGTTTGCCATACGGGACATCAGGAGCCGGCCTCCGCCGCAGCCCACGCCCTTGATGGTCTTGTCTCCATAGCCGAAGCCCCAGACCGCAGGCTGAATGGGAATGGATGCATTTCCGAAATAGGCGCTCAGGTTCACCAGCGTTCCGCCGTTTTTCAGCATCTGCAGGCCCCTGCTCAGTTCCTGCTCGCTGCCGCCGCAGAGAATCACGCCGTCCACCGGGCCGCCGTTGTCCTGAACGATCTGCTCAATGTAGTTCTCATGATGATAATCCACCAGATGGGTCGCTCCATATTCCTTTGCCACATCGAAGCATACCTGTCTGGAACCGATGGCAAAAATGTTTCCGGCGCCCTGAAGAACCGCCGCCCGAACCGCCATCAGCCCGACCGGGCCTATGCCAAGAACGGCCACAGACTGGCCGAATTTCAGGTTCAGAGCCTGGACTCCCTCGAAGGCGGTACACATCATATCAGGCACCATCACCGCCTGCTCCAGCGTCACACCCTCGGGGATCTTCGTCAGATTCATATCCGCATCCCGGATGTAATATTGCTCCACAAAGGAACCGCCCCGGTCCGGATAATCGATTCCCGCGTACATATTATCCTGCCTGTTCTTCGCATGTCCGTCCTGAGCTTCCAGACTGCGCCATACCGGCATTACCGAACAGACGATAACCCGGTCGCCCGGCTTAAAATCATGGACCTCCGGTCCCACCTCTATAATCTCGCCGCACATCTCATGCCCCACCGCCTTGCCCAACAGGTAAGGCAGAGACGCACAGCCGGTGGCGCACAGATGAGCGTCGCTGGTGCAGGGCGACCAGATCAGCGGACGGATCAGCGCGCCCGTGGGACAGATCTTTTCCGGCAGAGGACAATCCTCACTGACAGCCAGCGTGTTCGTCCCTGTGATGACAACTCCTTTCATTCGTTTCATGCTCAACCACTCCTTCCTTATGTTTTATCATAAGTCCGGTACGGTCAAAACAGAAGTTTCCTTTGATTGCCCAGTGCAAACCTCCGGGTTATATCCTCTTTCCCGCTTTCTGCTTATTCGTTTACTGCCCTGGCGCAGCGGCCGCAGGATGCGCAGCCGCCGTGGGATTCGGCCCAGAGGCGGTCTGCCACTGGCGCCCATTTCTCCGCAGTCTCCACACATTTATCTGAAAATTCCTTCGCACTCTCCAGGTTCTGATAGTCCGTGCTCTTCGCCTGGCTCTTCTCCACGATCTCCGTCAGCCTGCCGGGGTTGTCCAGCACAGGACAGGGACGAAGCATGTTCTCATTCCACGGCTGGCTGTCATGGTAGCCCATGAACAGGGGAGAACGGTACGCTTCCAGAAGCGTCTTTTTCCGGATTTTGTGATACATTATCTCTCTCTGCTCCGCCGTTGCCATCAGCTCTGTCACGGCTCCCTTTCCCACCGGCATGTAGGTGAAAAACCAGGCGAATTTCGCCCCCATTTCGATCATCTGATCAAAATAGGCCTCGCTTCCGATCACCTCCGCGTTCGCCGACGTGTAGCAGCAGGAGATTCCAAAGGGAAGCTTCTTTTCCTTCAGGATGTTCATGGCGCGGATGATCTTCTGATAGGTTCCGTTACCTCTACGGGAATCGGTGGCCTCTTCAAAGCCCTCGATGCTGATGGCCGGAACGAAATTCTTCACCCGCAGCATTTCATCGGCAAATGCCTCGTCGATCAACGTTCCGTTGGTGAAGGTGGAGAACACGCAGTCCGGATGATCCTCGCACAGCCGGATGATGTCCCGCTGAACTTTCAGCGTGTCCTTCCTGTCGAACCGGTCAAACCAGTCCAGAAGCTTCGGAAGATTTTTCTCCGGGTCCCTGTCCAGCCAGGAAAGCGCCTGTCTCACTGCGAAAGCTTCTACATTTTCTACGATTGCCATAATTCTTTCTCCTTTGTGATTTGTCTGGGGTTTCACTTTCGTTTGATTATGGCGCTACTTTACCAGTGGATTTTTGGGCTTTTGTTATTGAACTGTTTCCGTTTTATTAAATTAGAAAAAATTTTTCGCATCTCTCTCCTGCATCGGTATGCCCTGTGATAAAATAGCAGTATCATCAGGAACAGGGAGAACCAGACATGAAAATCATCCGCGGCATGGAACTTCATAACGAAAGCAGGGAGGAAAAGCTGCCGGATTTTGCTCCGGATTTTCCCTATATCGCTTCCCGGGTAGAACTGGATTATTTCAGAGAATCCTCCGCCCCCTGGCACTGGCACAGGGCGGTGGAGCTGTTTTATATCGAAAGCGGCGAACTGAAATACCGCACGCCGAATGCCGTCGAAGTTTTACAGGCGGGTTCCGGCGGTCTGATTAACTCCAATGTGCTTCACATGACAGAGTTTCAAAGATACGGGGGAAGAAATATACAGCTCATCCATCTTTTCGAGCCCTCCCTGATCGCGGGGCCGCACGATGGGCTGATCGATAGGAAATATGTCGTCCCCCTGCTTACTTCCCGCCTTGAAATGATCGCCCTGCATCCGGAGGAGCCGGAGCAGGCGGATATTCTCCGCCTCATCCGGCAGGCTTTTGAACTGACGGATGAGGATTTCGGTTATGAGCTGCTGCTCAGGGAGGCTCTGGCACGGATCTGGCTTAAGCTGCTTCACCTTTCCGCCTCCGCGCTTCAGGAACAGCCGCGCTCTTCCGACAGATCAACGGAACAGATCAAGCGGATGCTGACCTATGTTCATGAACACTTTTCGGAAAAAATCTCCGTCAGAGATCTGGCCGCCTCCGCTTTTCTGAGCGAAAGGGAGTGCTATCGGGTCTTTCAGAACTGCCTGCATATGACTCCGGCTGAGTATCTGCGCAGCTTCCGCCTGCAGCAGGCGTGCCGGATGCTGGCGGAAGGGAAGGAGCCGGTTACCGCCGTCGGCTATGCCTGCGGACTTGGAAGTCCCAGCTATTTCGGAAAATGCTTTCGTTCCCACACCGGCTGCACGCCGCTGGAATACCGCAGAAAATGGCAGGATCCTAATAAAATATGACAGAGGAATGATATTTTATTTTCATATAAGGCGGTATAATGCCAACTGTAAGCAGAGCTTCTGCAAATACTTACATCAAAGGCCCTGACTGCCTGCTGTCGGGGCCTTCCCCTTCTAATGGGAAAGGAATACACACATGAAGCACGATATCAAACTGGTGGCCGTGGACATCGACGGCACCTTCGTCCATTCCGACTACAGCTATGATTATCCCCGCTTCCGGCGCATCCTGGCGCGCATGCCGGAGGAAACCGTCCATTTCATTCTGGATTTCTGCCGAAAATATCCGGATATTTCCGTCGTCCTGTGCGGAGCGGACAGCGCCTATTGCGAACGGGGCGCGGTGAGCCCGGACTTTTATGCGCTCACCGGTATCTACTGCCATCGGCTGAAATGGGCGGACGATCTGAAACAAGTGAAAGACCGGATTCTGAAATTTGCCCTGACGGTTCCGGACGAAAAAACCGTCTTCTATCACGATCTGCTTCAGGAAAAGCTGTGCGGACGGGCTGAACCCACCTCAAGCGGCCACGGCTCCATTGACCTGATTCTGCCGGGCTGCCATAAAGCTTCCGGCCTGAAAAGGCTCATCCGCCGCTGGAATCTCTCTCCCCAGCAATGCGCCGCCTTTGGCGATGGAGGAAACGATGTGGAAATGCTGCGCTACTGCGGCTTCAGCTTCGCCATGGCAAACGCGCCCCAGGAGGTGAAGGCGGCAGCGAAAGATACCTGCCCCTCCAATGAAGAGGACGGCGTACTTGTCACGCTGGAAAAGCTTTTTCCGTGACGCCTTTTTAAAGCAGCGCCATCGCCACCGTTCCCGCCGTCAGAAGGGCAAGCCCGGCAGCGGCCTTCCTGCCCAGCTTTTCTCCGAATACGAAGTAGGAAAAGGCTACCGTGACCAGAACGCTCAGCTTATCCACAGGCGCCACGATGCTGGCAGGGCCGTCCTGCAGCGCGCGGTAATAGCACAGCCAGGACGCTCCGGTGGCCACGCCGGAAAGGCAGATGAATGCCAGCTCTCTTCGGGGAATGGCGCGTACCTCCTTCTGCTTTCCCTGCACAAATACCATCAGCCAGGCCATGACCAGCACCACGCAGGTGCGGATCGCCGTTCCCAGATTGGATTCCACGCCGGAGATTCCGATTTTTCCCAGGATGGAGGTCAGGCTGGCGAAAAAGGCGGAGCCCACCGCAAAGAGAAGCCAGCTTCCCCTTCCTCCCTCTTTTCGCTCCGACACATCCTTTTTCTCAATCATCAGGAAAATTCCCGCAGCAATCACCACCACTGCAGCCGCCTTGGGCAGAGAAATTCCCTCTCCCAAAAAAATCAGCGCCAGCAGGATCGTCAGAACCGTGCTGGATTTATCGATGGGAACCACCTTGTTGATATCCCCGATCTGCAGCGCCCGAAAGTAGCACAGCCAGGAGGCTCCGGTGGCCGCCCCGGAAAGAATCAGAAACAGCAGGGTCGTCCCGCTGATGGAGCTGGTCTGGTCAAAGGATCCAGCTGCAAATACCATGATCCAGGAAAAAATCAGAACCACCACGGTACGCACCGCGGTCGCCACCGTGGAATCCGTTTTCCGGATCCCGCACTTGGCAAGGATTGAAGTTACACCCGCAAAGAACGCGGAACCAATTGCGAATAAAAGCCACATTTTTACCTCCATTTCGGAGCGTCTGTCGCTCCGATCGTTTCTCTGAGCCGAAAAACGCAGTCTTATGCTTTTTCCGCCTTCAGGCATTCAGCCGGTATCCCGCTCCCCAGACCGTTTCGATGATTTTGGGGTTGCGCGCGTCGTCCTCGATTTTTTCCCGAAGCCTGCTGATGTGCACGGATACGGTGACGGCGTCGGAAATGTATTCACAGCCCCAGATTTTCTCAAAGAGGGCCTCCCGGGAAAAGACCAGATTGGGGTTTTCCGCCAGAAAACGCAGCAGCTCAAACTCCCGGTTGGGAAGCTTCACCTCCGCGCCCTTTTTCCACACCCACCAGGTCTTCGGTTCAATGGTCACATCCCCGATCACAATCCGGTCCGTCCCGTCCGCCTGTCCCCGGCCCCGGTCCGCAGTCAGGCGGGCATAACGCTTCAGATGGGAACGCACCCTGGCCACAAGCTGGGAAGGATCGAAGGGCTTCGTGATGTAATCGTCCGCGCCAAGGCCCAGGCCGCGGATCACGTCCGCGCTTTCGGTCCGGGCCGTAACCATGAGAATCAGAATATCAATCTCATCCCGGACCGTGCGGCAGATGCCATAGCCGCTGCAGCCCGGAAGCATCACATCCAGCAGAACCAGATCAAAGGGTTCCTTCCGAAGAGACGGGATCACCTGGTTTCCATCCCTTACCACCAACGTTTCATATCCGTTGCTTTCCAGATAGTCCCGCTCCAGCAGGGCGATCTTTTCATCATCCTCAGCAATCAGTATCTTCGCCATAACTATTCTTTGGGAAACGCAGCCGGATCAGGAGGCCGCCTTCCGACGGAAGCGCCTGCGCCGTGCCGCCGTGGCGTTCCATGATATAGCGCACCACATACAGCCCCACGCCGCTCCCGTTTCCGCTTCTCGCCGCATCACAGCGGTAAAACCGCTCAAAAATCCGTTCCCGCTCCGCCTCCGGCACGCCCGGCCCATTGTCCTGCCAGTCCAGCGTGACAGCTTCCTGTGTTTCCTTCACCCGGATCCACACGCGTACAGGGAGGGTTTTGCCATATTTCACGCTGTTTTCAAGCAGATTATCCAGAATCCGCCGCACCTGTTCCACATCCATGTCGGTCTCCGCCAGTCCGCCGCCCTTCTGACGGAAGGAAAGCCGCAGCTTCTGCGGATCCGCTCCCGCCTCCTTCTGCGCCGCATAGGCGTCCGCAAACTCGGCCAGACTGACCCGCACCATATAAAAGGGCATCTGTCCGCTCTCCATCCGTGAAAAATCGAACAGCTTCTGCAGAAGAACGTTCATTTCCTCCGTGGCCTCATAGGCCGTTTTCAGATACGCCTCTTTTTTCTCCGGCGTATCCGCAACGTTATCCAGAACACCCTTGATGTAGCCCTGTATGGCGGTCAGCGGGGTCCGCAGATCATGGGAAATCCCGGTCACCATGTCCGTCCTTGCCCTTTCGTTTCGGTCCCGCTGCTCCTTATCCTCCAGAATGGTTCGCTGCATGCGGTTGAACGCCTGGCAGACCTGTTCAAATTCCGCTTCGCCCTGATAATCGATCTCCTCCTCCAGGTTGCCGCCCTGAATCCGGTTTGCTCCGGAAAACAGCTTTTCCACCGGCTCCATGACCAGCCGGGTGAGCTTTCTGGTAAAAAACGCGGACAGAAGCAGAATGACCGCAATCGCTCCAATCCCGATCAGAAGAAGCAGGGGCAGAAGAACGCCGAAAAGCCGCCCGGACCGGACGGCCATATCAGCCTGCTCAGAGAGCCACTCTCCTCCGGCTCCCTTCAGCTGACGCTCTACAGAATCTTCAAAAATAACCAGCGCGAACACGACGATCAGAAGCAGAGAAAGCAGCGCCGCAAACAGAATCATCATGTTGGAACGAAACATCCGCTTCTTCAATGGCATGATTTTTGTTTCTTCCTTTCTGTCACTTTTATGATTCAGCGTATCCTTTTTTATCATACTCCTGCAGAATGTATTTTTCCATCCCTTTTCCCGCTTTCCAAATCATCCAAAACAAAAGAAAATGAAATATACGATAGAATTAGAACAAAAATATTGTTTTAATCTCTTTTTACGCTATAATGCTAGCAGAATCGTAAAGGAAGGTAGCTCTGATGAAACTGTTAAGGGTTCGTGCATCAAACTATAAAAACTGCTGCGATGATTTTACAATCGAT
>ENA-UONU01001811-UONU01001811.1-human-gut-metagenome-genome-assembly--contig:-CS51-NODE-1811-length-14374-cov-71.284657_pt1 | contig 14374 bp, 11 predicted proteins | sample MGYA00242462_ERZ724009 | MGnify/ENA metagenome assembly ERZ724009 | reverse complement strand
CCATCTGGACTTGCATGGGCTACACGGTGCTGCTGTGCTTCTGCCTGTTCAAAACGAGCAGTCTTGCCAAGTCCGTGTTCAATGCACATTAACGGGGGGTGATACTATGCTGACACTCACGCCCGTTACCCTTGCAACAGCGAACGCTTTTGTTAATGCGCATCACCGGCACCATAAGGCAACTGCTGGGCATAAGTTTTCCATCGGCTGTGCCAAGGATGGAGAGCTTGTCGGTGTTGCAATCGTAGGCCGTCCTGTGAGCCGGTATCTGGATGATGGCTGGACATTGGAGGTCAATCGCCTTTGCACCACCGGTGAGAAGAACGCTTGCAGCATCCTTTATGCCGCATCCGCGCGGGCGGCAAAGGCAATGGGATACCGCAAGATCATCACCTATACGCTGGATAGCGAGAGCGGCAGCAGTCTCCGCGCCGCTGGTTGGAACTGCGCAGGCTTGGCAGGCGGCAAATGCTGGACAGGCAGCCGTAAGCCCGCCTCCGCTTTGTACCCGGCGCAGATGAAACTTCGATATGAAAAGCTCTTATAAAGGGGGATTTCTATGGCCTATGTCAACGTCCCAAAGGACTTAACCAAAGTAAAAACCAAGGTGCTGTTCAACCTCACGAAGCGACAGCTCATTTGCTTCGGAAGCGGCGCGCTCATCGGCGTACCACTTTTCTTCTTGCTCAAGGGCAGCATCGGCACCAGCCCCGCCGCAATGGTGATGATGGTGGTGATGATCCCGGCCATGCTGTTCGCCATGTATGAAAAGAACGGTCAGCCGCTGGAGGTCGTCATCCGCAACATCTACCGCGTGTGCTTCCAGAGGCCAAAGCAGCGCCCGTATAAGACCAACAATTTTTATGCCGTTCTGGAGCGGCAAAACCAGTTAGACCGGGAGGTGTATCAAATTGTCCGAAAAGAAAAAGCTGACCCGCGCCGAACGAAAACAGATCGAAATCGCCATTGCAAGAGCGAACCGAACGGATAAGAAAGAAAAATCGGCGCAGGACAGCATCCCGTATCATCGTATGTGGCCGGACGGCATCTGCCGTGTGACCGACACGCGCTACGCCAAAACGATCCAGTATCAGGACATCAACTACCAGCTCTCACAGAACGAGGACAAGACCGCTATCTTCGAGGCGTGGTGCGATTTCCTGAACTACTTTGACAGCTCCGTGCAGTTTCAGCTTTCCTTTGTGAACCTCTCGGCTTCGCAGGAAACCTTTGCACGGAGCATTTCCATTCCGCCCTGCGGGGACGAGTTTGACGGCATCCGCGCCGAGTACGCCGGTATGCTGCAAAATCAGCTTGCCCGCGGCAACAACGGCCTCATTAAGACCAAGTATCTCACGTTCGGCGTCGAGGCCGACAACCTCCGCGCTGCCAAGCCCCGTTTGGAGCGCATCGAAACTGACCTTCTGAACAACTTCAAGCGGCTGGGTGTTGTGGCTACGCCGCTGAACGGCTTCGAGCGCCTGCACGTCATGCACGACATTCTGCGGATGGACGAGCAGGAGCCGTTCCGCTTTTCGTGGGACTGGCTGGCTCCCTCCGGGCTGTCCACCAAGGACTTTATCGCGCCCAGCTCCTTTGAGTTCAAGACCGGCAGGATGTTCCGCATGGGCAAAAAGCTGGGCGCGGTCAGCTTCGTGCAGATTCTGGCACCGGAGCTGAATGACCGGATGCTGGCGGACTTTCTGGATATGGAGAGCAGCGTCCTCGTCAACCTCCATGTGCAGTCTGTGGATCAGGTCAACGCCATCAAGACCGTCAAGCGCAAGATCACCGATCTCGACAAATCCAAAATCGAGGAACAGAAGAAAGCCGTCCGTGCAGGGTACGATATGGACATCATTCCAAGCGACCTTGCTACCTACGGCGCAGAGGCCAAGAAGCTGTTGCAGGATTTGCAGTCCCGCAACGAGCGAATGTTTCTGCTGACCTTCCTCATTCTCAACACGGCGGACACACCCCGGCAGCTTGACAACAACATCTTCCAGACCTCCAGCATCGCACAAAAGTATAACTGTGCGCTGACCCGGCTGGACTTTCAGCAGGAGGAAGGACTGATGAGCAGCCTCCCGCTGGGGCTGAATCAGATCGAGATTCAGCGGGGCTTGACCACCTCCAGCGTAGCGATCTTCGTCCCCTTCACTACGCAGGAGCTGTTCCAGAACGGTTCGGAGGCGCTGTACTACGGCATCAACGCCCTTTCCAACAACCTCATCATGGTAGACCGGAAGCTGCTGAAAAATCCCAACGGTCTGATTTTAGGCACTCCCGGCAGCGGCAAGTCGTTTTCGGCAAAACGCGAGATCACCAATGCGTTTCTCATCTGCCCCAAGGATGACATCATCATCTGTGACCCGGAGGGCGAATATACGCCGCTGGTGGAGCGCCTGCACGGTCAGGTCATTAAGCTGTCGCCCACCGGCAAGGGCTACGACGGTTCGCCCTGCTATATCAATCCGATGGACTTGAATCTGGATTACAGCGACGATGATAACCCGCTGAGCCTGAAATCCGACTTCATTCTGTCGCTGTGCGAGCTGATCGTCGGCGGCAAGGACGGGCTTGCCCCTGTGGAAAAGACCATCATCGACCGCTGCGTGCGCATCGTCTACCGGGACTACCTCAATGACCCGAAACCGGAGAATATGCCGCTGCTGGAAGACTTGTATAACGCCCTCCGTGCGCAGGATGAAAAGGAAGCGCAGTACATCGCCACCGCCCTTGAAATCTACGTCACCGGCTCTCTGAATGTGTTCAACCATCACACGAACGTGGATGTGAACAGCCGCATCGTCTGCTATGACATCAAGGAGCTGGGCAAGCAGCTCAAAAAAATCGGGATGCTGGTGGTGCAGGATCAGGTCTGGAACCGTGTGACCATCAACCGCGCCGCCCATAAAACGACCCGCTACTATCTTGACGAGTTCCATCTTCTTTTGAAGGAGGAACAGACGGCTTCGTACAGTGTCGAAATCTGGAAACGCTATCGCAAATGGGGCGGCATCCCCACCGGGATCACGCAAAATGTCAAAGACCTGTTATCCAGCCGCGAGGTTGAGAACATTTTTGAGAACAGCGATTTCATCTATATGCTCAATCAGGCCGCTGGCGACCGGCAGATTCTCGCAAAACAGCTCAACATTTCGCCGCATCAGCTTTCTTATGTGACCCACTCCGGCGAGGGCGAGGGGCTGCTGTTCTACGGCAACACGATCCTGCCCTTCATTGACCACTTCCCGAAGGACACCGAGCTGTACCGCGTCATGACCACCAAACCGCAAGAGGTGGCGTCGGCATGAAAAGAGAACCGCGTTTGCAGTTTTCCGACGCCGATCTTGCCGAGCCGAAGCTGGAAAAGCCCATCAAGCGGGTAAAAAAAGCTGCGGCCAAGGCGGATAAGGCGCAGGCGAAAATCCCCAAGAAAACCGTGGTCAAAAAGGAGCGCGGCTTTGATCCTGCCACCGGCAAGGTCAAAACGCAGCTCCGGTTTGAGGAAGTGGATAAGAAAAAGCCGCCCTCAAAGCTGACCCATGCCGTGCAGGATGCCCCCGCCAACTTTGTTCTCTCTCAGGTTCACCGGGAGGTGCGGCAGAGCGAGGATGACAATGTAGGCGTAGAGGCCGCGCACAAGGTAGAGCAAGCCGTGGAGAGCGGCGGGCGGCTGGTGCAGTCTGCCCACCGCGCCCATCAGCTCAAGCCTTATCGTGCTGCCATCCGTGCAGAGAAAAAGCTGGAACGAGCCAATCTTGACGCGCTCCAGAAGAAAGCGGAGATCGACAGCCCCACCAGCAATCCCGTTTCCAAATGGCAGCAGAAGCAGGCAATTAAGAAGCAGTATGCCGCTGCCAAGCACAATCAGGCGGCGCAGACTACGGCAAAGGCGGCAGAGAATACCGCCAAGGCCGCGAAAAAAGCCGCTGAAAAGGCTGAGAAAGCGGGCAAATATGTGTGGGAACACCGGCGCGGCTTTGCCATTGCCGCCGCGATTCTGCTGATGCTGGCGTTTTTGCTCAACGGCCTGTCCTCCTGCTCGGTGATAATGGATGGCGTCGGCTCCGGGATCGCGGCCAGTACCTATCCGTCGCAGGACGCCGATATGCTGGGCGCGGAAGCGCAGTATTGCGCGATGGAAGCAGAGCTTCAGCGCTACCTCGACACCTACGAAAGCACCCACGACTACGATGAGTACCACTTTGATCTGGACACCATCGAGCATGACCCCTATGTACTCATTTCCATAATTACGGCGCTGCATCAAGGGGAATGGACGCTGGATGAGGTGCAGGGTACGCTCCAGATGCTCTTTGACCGCCAGTACATTTTGACCGAGGATGTGGTGGTGGAAACCCGCTACCGCACAGAAACCGACACATGGACGGACGCGGACGGCAACACCCATACGGACACCTATCAGGTGCCGTATGACTACTACATCTGCACGGTCACGCTGGAAAACTTCAATCTCTCCCATGTTCCCGTTTACATTATGAGCGAAGAACAGCTCGGAATGTACGCCACCTATATGGCCACCCTCGGCAACCGTCCCGACCTGTTCCCCGGTTCAGGCTACATCGGCAAGTATGTGGAGGGCAGCTATACCGACTACGACATTCCCCCGGAGGCGCTGGACGATGAGGTATTTGCCGCCATCATCAAGGAAGCGGAAAAGTATCTCGGCTACCCCTACGTTTGGGGCGGCAGCAGTCCCTCCACCTCATTTGACTGTTCGGGCTTCGTCAGTTGGGTCATCAATCATTCCGGTTGGGATGTGGGCAGGCTGGGAGCGCAGGGGCTTTGCAACATCTGTACGCCCGTATCCTCTGCCAACGTCAAACCGGGCGATCTGGTGTTTTTCATCGGAACCTACGATACCCCCGGTGTCAGCCATGTGGGTATCTACGTCGGCAACAATATGATGATCCACTGCGGAGATCCGATCTCTTACGCAAACCTCAATTCAAGCTATTGGCAGTCCCATTTCTACCGTTATGGACGCTTGCCGTAAAGGAGAGTGAACGATATGAACCCGAAAATTATGAAGCTCCGCACGGAGCTGGAGAAGAACAAAGGCAAAATCTCCGATCTGCAAGGCCGCAACCGCGAGCTGGAAAAGCAGATTCGTGAGCTGGAGGACACCGACATCATCGGCATGGTGCGTGAGAACGGCATGACGATGGAGCAGTTTGCCGAGCTGTTCCGCCGTATGCAGGCCGCGCCTGCACCGGCCACTTCGGAAAAGGAGGCGTTGAACCATGACTAAGAACACACCGCGCATTTTTATCAGCCTGCTGCTGATGCTCCTGTGTATCGGGATTCTCCCCGTTTCTGCCTTTGCCAGCGGCGGTGATTATCCTGATGATGCGCTGCCTGCCGCCGAAAGCATCGCCGCAGACACGCAGGAAACAAAACAGATCGGCACGGTCACGACCAACGGCGGCAACCTGAACGTCCGCACCGGCGCGGGACTGGACAACACCGCGTTTACGCAGCTCCCCAACGGCACGGTGGTCGATGTGATTGGCAGGGACGGCGATTGGGTAAAAATCCTGCTGCCCGCCCGTGTGGGCTATGTGTACGGCAGCTATCTGACCGTCACCGACGCCGCCGACAGTACCGTGAGCATCGGCAGCATGACGGGCGGCAGCGATGCGCTGACACCGGACGGCAATCTGACGCTGATCGACGATATTGGCACCAGCACCAAGGCAGGAAAACAGTTCATTACGCTGGAAAGCAAGAACGGCAATACATTTTACCTGATTATTGACCGTGACGATGAGGGCGAAGAAACCGTCCACTTCTTAAATCAGGTGGATGAGGCTGACCTGATGGCGCTGACCGGCGAGGAAGAAACGCCCGCCACTTGCTCCTGCACCACAAAATGCGTGGCCGGTACGGTCAATACATCCTGCCCCGTCTGCGCGGTCAACATGACCGAGTGCGTGGGCAAGGAGGCAAAGCCCGAAGTCCCCACCGAGCCGAGAGAACCCGCCGCCGAGGAACCGGAGAAAAAGAGCGGCGTGGGCGGCATCCTTGTCGTTCTGCTGATCGTCGCGCTGGGCGGCGGTGCAGCGTTCTACATCTTCAAGCAGAAAAAGGCCAAGCCGCAGACCAAAGGCAGCGCCGATCTGGACGATTATGACTACGGCGAGGACGAATATGAGTTTGAGCCGTATGAGGACGAACCGGAACAGGATACTACGGAGGATACAGACGCATGAGATATTTCACCAACAATCCGCTGGAACGCCTGATGATGCAGAAGCCGAAAGCAGCGCGGGAGGACAGCCCTCCCGCCGCTGCCAAGGAACACTTCTGCTACGGCTGCAAGCGCTTCGGACAGAGCTGCGTTCGCCCCTGCTACCGTGACGTAAAGAGAATGGAGGCTGCACCATGCGCCTTGTGATTGCCGAAAAGCCATCCGTGGCGAAGAGCATCGCCGCCGTGCTGGGTGCTAAATCACGGTATGACGGGTATCTGGAGGGCGGCGGGTACATCGTGTCGTGGTGCTTCGGGCATCTGGCAGAGCTGGCCGACGCCGCCGTTTACAATGCCGATGATGCCAAATGGACGCTGGCGGCGCTGCCCATCATCCCCACCTCATTCCGATTTATCGTTCGTGCAGACAAGCAGAAGCAGTTTGACATTCTGCGGGAGCTGATGCGCCGTGAGGATGTGACCGAGGTGGTCAACGCCTGCGACGCCGGGCGCGAGGGTGAGCTGATCTTCCGCACGGTCTACTGCCTTGCGGGATGCTCCAAGCCTATCCTGCGGCTTTGGATTTCCTCCATGGAGGATGATGCCATCCGCAGCGGCTTCCAGCAGCTTAAATCCGGGCGTGACTACGATGGCCTGCATCAATCTGCCCTCTGCCGCGCCAAGGCTGATTGGCTGGTGGGCATCAACGCCACACGGTATTTCTCCCTGACGTATGGCCGCACATTGAACATTGGGCGCGTCATGTCACCCACGCTGGCACTGCTGGTACAGCGTGAGGCGGAGATCTCCGCATTTGTGGCAGAACCGTTCTACACCGTCCAGCTTGATTGCGGCTTTCCCGCCGCGACAGACCGAATGAAGGACAAAAAGGCCGCCGATGCCATCGCCAACGCCTGCAAGGGCAAGACAGCAACGGTCAAAAGCGTGGAGCGCAAGGAAAAATCCGAGAAAGCGCCCGCGCTCTACGATTTGACCTCCCTCCAGCGCGACGCCAACCGTGTTCTCGGCTATACCTCCCAGCAGACCCTCGACTATCTCCAAGCGCTCTATGAAAAGAAGCTCTGTACCTACCCGCGCACCGACAGCCGCTTCCTGACCGACGATATGGAGGGCAGCGTCCCCGGCCTTGTTGCCGCCGCTGCTGCTGTCTGCGGCATGGACAAGCCGCCGACCATCTGCGCCAAACAGGTGTGCAGCAGCAAAAAAGTCACCGATCACCACGCCATTGTTCCCACCATCAGCGCGGAAAAGGTAGATATGGCCTCTCTGCCGCTGGGCGAACGCGAGGTGCTGAAGCTGGCGGCAAGGGGCTTGCTTCGTGCGGTGGATGAACCACATCGCTACGCAGAAACGGTCATTACGGTGGACTGCGCCGGTCAGAGCTTCACCGCCAAGGGCAAAACCGTCCTTGCTCCCGGCTGGAAGCGCTATGAGCAGGAGCAGACGGAGGCAGCGCCCGCGCTGCCGGTGGTAACGGATAATCAGACGCTTTCCGTATCTGCCGCGTCGGTCAAGACCGGAAAAACCACGCCGCCCAAGCATTTCACCGAGGATACGCTGCTGGCGGCGATGGAGAACGCGGGCAAGGAGGATATGCCAGATGATGCCGAGCGCAAGGGCATCGGAACCCCGGCGACCCGTTCCGGTATCATTGAAAAGCTGGTGTCCTCCGGTTTTGTGGAGCGCAGGAAGTCCAAAAAGATCACAAATCTGCTGCCCACCTCCACCGGCACGGCGCTTATCACCGTTCTGCCCGAACAGCTCCAGTCTCCGCAGCTCACCGCTGAATGGGAGCACCGCCTGAAAGAGATCGAGCGCGGCGAAATCGCCTCGGCCAGTTTTATGGACGGGATCGCCGCCATGCTGAATGAGCTGGTGCAGACCTACAAGCCCATCCTCGGTGCGGAAGTCCTGTTCCCCTCCGGGCGCGAGGTGGTCGGCAAGTGTCCCCGCTGCGGAGCCGAGGTAACGGAATCGCAGAAGGGCTTTTTCTGTGAGAATCGTTCTTGCGCATTTGTCCTCTGGAAAAACAGCCGATTCTTCACCGCCAAGAAAAAGGCGCTGACGAAATCTCTTGCCGCTGCGCTTTTGAAAAATGGCCGCGCCCCGCTGAAAGGCTGCTACTCGGAAAAGACCGGGAAAACCTATGATGCCAGCGTTTTTTTGGAGGACGATGGGCAGCGCGCGGGCTATAAGCTGGTGTTCGACAATGACTGATACGCCGCGTATGGATCACAAGCAGCTCCGCCGCTCCAAGAAGCTCATTCGGAAGCTCTGCTGTAACTACGATCACGGCAACTGCCTTGCGCTGGATGATGGAGAGCCTTGCGTCTGCGTACAGGGTATTTCCTACTCGCTGCTGTGCAACTGGTTCCGAAACGCGGTGCTTCCCGCCGACCACGAGCTGCTGGCCGACGTGATGCGGGAAAGGCCGGGAAAGTGCTGCGCCATCTGCGGCAAGCCGGTCTATTCTTCCTCCAACCGCGCCAAGTATTGCCCGGTCTGCGCCAAGCAGGAGCGCCGAAAGCAGGACGCCAAACGGAAGCGTGAACAATACTGGAACCTCCGCAAATAGAGGCCGAAAAAGCCCCATGCTGCAAGGCTTTTTCCATGCGGAATCCCAAGGGGCTGAGACATTCTATCCGCAAGCCCGAAAACAACATCTATCTGCGGAGAATTGCCCCTGTGCAGGATGTGTTTTCTTCTGCGCAGGGGCGCTATTTTTTCTGAAAGGAGATCATCATGGCTGAAAAACAAACCAACAAAGACCGGATGCGGGAGATCGTTGACAGCATCGAAAACGGCATCAAGGAGCTGTTCGAGAGCGATAAGTACCGGCAGTATCTCTCCACCATGAGCCGCTTTCACCGCTACTCGGTCAACAACACCATGCTCATCTATATGCAGCGCCCCGACGCCACCCATGTGGCGGGCTTCAACAAGTGGCGCGATCAGTTCGGCAGGAACGTCCTGAAAGGCGAAAAAGGCATTCGCATCATCGCTCCCACTCCCTATAAGAAAAAGGTCGAGGAAATCAAGACCGACCCCGAAACCAATGCGCCGGTGCTGGATGCGGACGGCAAGGCCATCATTGAGGAAAAGGAAATCCGTATCCCTATGTTCAAGGTGGTATCCGTCTTTGATGTGTCACAGACTGCGGGAAAGCCCTTGCCCCAGCTTGCCGCTGATCTGAGCGGCAATGTGCAGCAGTATGAGGTTTTCATGGAGGCGCTGCGCCGCGCTTCTCCCGTTCCGATAGAGATAAAGCCCGTTGCGCATGACACAGATGGCTTTTTCAGCATTAAGGCGCAGAGCATCACCATCCGCGCCGGTATGAGTGAGGTGCAGACGGTATGCGCCGCCGTCCATGAGATTGCTCACGCCAAGCTCCACGACTATGAACACATGACAGAGCTTGCGGACGATGGTGAGACGATCCTTGTCCCCGGAGAAAAGAGTCGCAACACCGAGGAGGTCGAGGCCGAAAGCATCTCCTATGCGGTCTGCCAGTATTACGGCATTGAAACGGGAGAAAACAGCTTCGGCTATATCGCCACATGGTCAAAGGGCAAGGAGCTGAAAGAGCTTCGCGCCAGTCTGGAAACCATCAACAAGACGGCTTCCGAGCTGATTACGGACATTGACCGGCATTTTGCGGAGATTTGCAGGGAGCGCGGCATTTCTGTGGAGAAATCCGAGCAAGCGGAAAGCCAATTAAAAGAGAACAGCAATATGTCTGCGGCTGACTTGGCAAAAAGCATTTCAGAGCTGTATCTCGATGCGAATGGCCTTGCCTTTCTCAGCGAATTTGCAAGTCAGGAAGATTGCCTCCAGCATTTCTACGAAGATCTGTTGACAGGAGCAGATGAGATAAAAGGCTTCCTGTCCGAAACGCTTGAGCAGAGCGATGAATACGCGCACAGAGCGAATGAGCTGCTGTTGGAAGTTGAGGCATTTCAGAAAAGTCACACTTCCTTAAAGGAACTCGACGCTAATGAGCGTTGGTATGCGGTTGATGGTGGGAGCAAGCATCTTCGCATAACAGAAGATGGTGCAAAATATGCCTATGAACTTTACGACAAGGACACTCTACACCTTCTGGAAAGCGGAACAGTACATGACGATGATGTAAACTTTCTTTTGGCGGCTGCGATTCGTATCTGCGAAACACATGGCTATGATAAGACCGTGCCGTTTGAAGTTTTGTCAAACAAGTTTGCAGGGATTTTGTACTCACTCGAATTGTCATCGGACGACAATCAGGTTGTTCACGAGGAGGCCGGTTCTCGTGCCGCAGGCACACTTCCAACTTCGCCAGAGCTGGAACAGGCCACCCCGATGCCCGACCCCACGCTGACGGTGGACGATATGCGCAGCTATGGGTATCTGGACGGCGATATGCTCCCGCTTTCCAAAGACCGGGCGCTGGAGCTGCTGGAGCATGACATCACGGTTTATATGCTCCATCCCGACAACGCCGAAGAAATGGTTTTTGAGGCCGAGGACATCATCAAGCATGACGGAATGTTCGGGATCACACAACCGGATTGGGATGCGGTCAAAGGCCATATCCCGCCCCGCGATGTGGAACAGCGCTTTTTGAACAGCCCCACCGATTCTATGGCGATCTATCAACTGCGCCGGGACGCGCCGGTCGAGCTGCGTTTTGCCAGCCTCGGCAGTCTGGCCGCACCGCCTGACCCGGCCAACTATGAAGCCATTTATACCCGTGAGGTGTACCCGGACGATGATACCGGCAGAATCCTTGAAAACTTCTACTACATTTTCAACGACGAGCGCCCCGGCGATTTTGTGGGACACAGCCTCTCCGTCAGTGACATCGTTGCGCTGAAACAGAACGGCAAGGTATCCTATCACTACTGTGACAGCATGGGATTTCAGGAGCTGCCCGCTTTTCAGAAGCCGGAGAATTACCTGAAAGCCGCCGAAATGTCGATGGAGGACGATTACGGCATGATCGACGGCATTATCAATAACGGCTCCAAACAGCCCACCGTTGCCAATCTTGAGGCACAGGTCAAGGCCGGTATGTCCATCTCCCTGATGGATTTGGCGGCGGCTGCCCACCGGGAACGGGATGCCGGTGAACGCAAGCCCTCCGTGCTGGAGCAGCTCAAGAACCAGCCTGTTCAGGAACGTCCACACAAAACAGCGTCGAAAAAGAGCGCGGAAAAGGAGCTTTGATATGAACATCACATTTGAAGAACGGCAGCTTATGAGCCTCTACAACACCGGCACCCGCACGGGCTTGATCGCGGCGCTGGAGGAAATGCGCGGCTACCTCGCTGCGGATGAAACGGAGCTGCGGGAGCTGACGGACAGCGCCATCGCAAAGCTGCGCAGGATGAGCGACGCGGAATATGACGCGCTTGACCTGTTCCCCGATTTTGAAAAGGAGGATATGGATGCCGAGTAAAGTACAGCTCTATGCGCAGATGGCAGACCGCACGGCGGAGCAGATCACGGGAAGCTACCAGAAGTGGACGGCATTTCTGACCACCGCCGCAAGGCTGTATAAGTACCCCTACAACGAGCAGCTCATGATCTTCGCCCAGCGCCCGGAGGCCACGGCCTGCGCGGAATACGACCTCTGGAATAAGCAGATGCGCCGGTATGTGCGACGAGGCAGCAAGGGCATCGCCCTTGTGGATACCAGCAGCGACCAACCCAAACTCCGATATGTATTTGATGTTTCCGACACCAGCGGCGGCGAGAACTCTCGCCGCCCTTATCTTTGGGAATACCGGCAGGAGCATCGTGAGGTGGTATCTGCGGCGCTGGAGCAGCGCTTCGACGTTTCCGGTGAAAACGGGCTTGCCGATCAGTTGGAGCGTGTGGCGGCGCAGCTTGTAGATGAATACTGGCACGACAACCGGCGCGATATTGTCGGCATCGTTGACGGTTCCTTTTTGGAGGACTATGATGAGTTCAACATCGGAGCCGCTTTTCGGAACGCCGCCGTTGTCAGCACCACCTATGCGCTACTGTCCCGCTGTGGGATGCAGCCGGGAGAATACTTCGAGCATGAGGATTTTCTGAACGTCTTTGATTTCAACACCCCGCAGACCGTCGCCGCTCTTGGAACGGCCATCAGCCAGTCCAGCGAGCTGGTGCTGCGGCAGATCGAAGTCACCATCAAGAATTATGAGCGCGAGAAAATCGCGGAAAGGAGCGAAAGCCATGAGCGAACTGACCTATACCCGCAGCGGAGATTATCTGATTCCCGACCTGAGCCTGACCGAGCAGCCGCAAACCCCGCTGGGCAAGTACGGCAGGATGCGGAAGAATTACCTGAAGGAGCATCGTCCGGTGCTGTGGAACAGCCTGCTGCTGTCCGAGAAGCTGTACCCCCATCTGCGGGAGATCGACGAGGCAGCGAACAACCGGCTGGAACAGATGATGCCGGAGCTGATGAAGTTGGCGGGCGTGACGGAATCGCTGAAAGCCAGCGACCCGATGAAGTGGGTAGGGCTGATGAACACGCTGAAAGCGCAGGCCGAGGAAACGATCCTCACGGAACTGGTGTTCAGCTAAATATGTTCGATGCCCCTGCTGGGGCGCAGATGTCCTTCTTCCCCTCAGAGGCAGAACAAATTCAATCCATCGCAGAAGCGGAGAGTGTAACACCCTCCGCTTTTTCTATGTTCATTTCTCAGGATGATATTGACCACATCCTGCGCGCGGGCGGTAATGCGGATGCAGCGCGGATGAAAATTGCTGCGGAATTCTCCAAGCAAAAACCTTTAGAGGATCGCGCGGCATTTCTGAAAGCTCTTTACTACGGCGGCAACGGCCTGATTACGGATAACGGCAGGCTTTCCGCATGGTACGGGGACGATGGTATCCATATTGCAACCGGAGATACCTCTCGCTATCTTCGTTCTGCCCAAGTGATAGGCTGGGCAGATGCGGCGGAGCGTATTGAGGAGCTTCTGGACGGCGGCGCATTTGCCACCAATCTTGAGGTCACGGAAGCCCCGCGCTATGAGCGGCTGGGTATTGCTGTGGATGTCTGGAACCTTTATCACGATTTCTCGGATGAAGCAAAGTCGCTGGGGTATCTGTCCTGCTTGGGTAATATCCATAGCACCAGCTTTCCAGAGGAAACGGAGCGTCTGACGGACGATCTGCTGAATCCGGCGTTCCGAGATAGGCTCCTGTCGGAATACAAGGTATTCATGGACGCCTACCGCGAAAACCGTGCGCTGCTGCGCTTCCATTACCACAAGTCGCAGGCACTTCTCACACGTTTGGAAGATCTGTCCCTTCCACGAAAGGAATTCCGTTCCGATATGGCGGCTATTCCAGCAACCGGCAGGTTTATCACCGAAGATGAAATTTCGGCTTCTCTTGCAAACGGGAGCAGTTTTGAGGGTGGAAAGACCCGCATCTATGCGTTTTTCCAGACTTCGCACACCCCCAAGGAGAATGCCGATTTTCTGAAAAAGGAGTACGGCATCGGCGGGCATACCCATGCCGTATCCAGAGAAAGCGGCAGCTATGAAGATCACAGCAGCAAGGGCATCACGCTGAAAAAAGCGGGCTGTGCAGATGTTCAGATGAATTGGAACAAGGTCGCTTCGCGTATCTCTGAGCTGATTCGGATGAACCGCTATTTTACGCCAGACGAACAGGCACTTTATGATAAGGCGCAGGCACAGGATGTGGTGCGAAACACCGCCTACGACAGCTATAACGCCATCAAGGAAGCCCACCCGGACAACATCGTGCTGTTTCAGGTGGGGGATTTCTTTGAAATGTACGGTGAGGACGCAAAACAGGCGGTGGAGCTGCTGGATATGAACCTGACCACCCGCAATATCCCCGGCGCTGGCCGTGTGGAAATGTGTGGCCTTCCGTCGAACAATTTAGAGATGTATGTGGAGAAATTGCGCGATAAGTACGACGTGACGATTGCCGAAGCGTCAGACTTTAGGGGTGAGCGCCACATTTACACGCTGCGCTCTATTGACCATGAAGCAGAAGCCTCCATCGACGTACAGGAAACGGAGTTTGGCGCTGACGGTTCAAACGTGTTCCATGATCCTGCCGCCGATGTGACGCAGCCCACGGTACGGGAGCTGTTTGACGGGTACAAGCTGACCGTTGGCAACGC
>ENA-UONU01001809-UONU01001809.1-human-gut-metagenome-genome-assembly--contig:-CS51-NODE-1809-length-14381-cov-125.636744_pt1 | contig 14381 bp, 10 predicted proteins | sample MGYA00242462_ERZ724009 | MGnify/ENA metagenome assembly ERZ724009 | reverse complement strand
TATAAATTTAAAGTTTTTCTATTATGAACAAAAAATTTTTAAGTGCAATCCTGTTTGGAGCCCTTATGGTCACTTCAACAGGAACATTTGTATCTTGTAAGGATTACGATGACGACATCGACCGCTTGGATCAAGAAATATCCAATGTGAAAGATGCAATCAAGGCCCTTGAAGACAAAGTAGGCTCAGGCAAATATGTCGAAAGCTGTACTCCGTTCACTGATGGTAATGGTGGTTATGAAATCAAATTCAGTGATGGAGAGACCATTAAATTATACAATGGTGCAAAAGGAGAACAAGGTGAACCAGGCAAACCAGGTACTCCGGGTACTTCTGCTGATGATTATGTAGTATCAGTAGAAGAAGGTGAGTCAGCTTATGAATTAGTTATTACTTACGCTAATGGCACTAAAAAGACTATCAGTATGCCTAAAGCTACTTCTGTAGTTAGCGGAGTTAAGTTTATCCCTACTTTCCTTTCTGAAGGTGAAGCTGCCAGAATCCATTTCCCTACCATCGTTACTGATAGTGTGGCAGGTAAAACAGAGATTGCAGGTGCAGATTGGAGTGAAAGTAACTTTAATACATTTAAAATCGTTTACTCAGGTAAGGCAGACGTGAAGTATCAGGTAAATCCTAACAGCGTATCATTCAAGGATATGGAAGTGGTAGGATTTGTTCGTGATACTGCTGAAATATGGAACTACAATACAAATAACAAGAATTGGGAATTGTTCAATGCCGGACAAAAGCTATACACTGATGGAAAAATCACCGTTGATTCTTATAAAGAAGGACATGGTATGTTAAACTTCCGTGTAAAGGATTGGGCTTTTGCTGAGCAATCTAATCTGGACGAAAGAACAGTATATTCATTGAGAATTAAGAACAATGACCAAATCGTTCATTCTGATTTTGTTCCCGCCAAGCATGAAGTAATTTTGCAGAAGAACGTACATTTGGTTAAAGTCGCTGATGCATTTGACCAAACTAACGCTCCTGCTCAGATTAAAAATGCAATTGCTCCTAACAAGGTAAATTATAGAGAATTCATCGAAGATGAATATTATCTTAACACCTTGAATCCGACTGGTACTGAAGAGGCTAAATTAAAAGCTTATCAAGCAGATAAAGCCAAGTTCGAAGCCAATGCTGAAAACCAGTTATATAAGGGAGATACTGAATCTAAAGATGATGCAAACCGTATTGTTGTAGAACTGAATTACACGGGCGATGGACATTCAAAAGATTTAAGAGATATCGTAACTTCTTTCTTTGATAACCGTAGTGGAAAAGCCAAAGATGCTCAGTATCCTTTGATGGATAATGGTTTTGATGACTATTCATTGGTGTTTGAACCGGTTGACTTCTACTATGATGGTGTTAACCAGACTAAACGTTACTTGGAAGTTACCAAAGATGGTGTCGCTACAGTAAAACAAACTCCGGACCCGATTTGGGGTGCAGAAACTGATGCCAGTCACACAGCTGCTATAGACAGAACTCCTATTGTTCGTGTGAAACTGGTAGCACCGGGTGAAGACAATGGTAATGTAGTTAAAACAGCAATCATCAAGATTCACATTGTACGCAAGACAGTTGTTCCTGAAATTAATGTTACAGAAACAAAAGATGTCACTCTGAAACATATCAATCAAGTTCTTGATATGGATATGGATAAGATATTCAACCATAAAGATGTACAGTTGAGCAAAGACGAATTCCGTAAGACTTATGAGTTTGTTCCTGAATTTGCGACAGCAGACGAGGCTAAACAACACGCTGTATATGCATGGGACGGAAAAGATAATAAAGACTATTCATTAGATCCGAATTTTGTTCCTGAAGAATATAATCAGCTGTTCGTTACAGTGAAGAATACAGCATTCTCTCGTCATGACGATCACGACGTTTACACTGTTAAGGGTACATACAAGCCAAATGCTGATCATAAGGGATTACCTGACATCCATGTTACTTATACTATCAATGTGAAGTATCCGAATGTGGTTGCTCCTGAAAAGACCAAGTTGAACTGGGTAGATGATTCTTACTTCATTGCTCACGGTAGATATGATAACTTTGATGCTCCTACAACTTATGAAATGGTTGCAGCATTGAATGACGAATTCGATTTGATCAACTATAATCCTTATAAGGGTCAGACTCATGATAAGGATTGGGCTAGAGCTACCTTGTCATTCGAATTGGTTGACCAGCATAATAATGCATCTAAGATAGCTGACGGTCACAATTCCGGTATCCGTTTGTATCAAGGTGAAGACAACAAGTGGTATATCGCTTTGGAGGCAACAGACGCAGGACGTGCTTGGATCAATGCTGCTGACGCTAAGGATTTGAAGAAGATCAAAATGCGTGCTGTAGTAAGCTTCAATGAAGATGTTGACGGATTGTATGGTACTTGCAACAAGGAAGCCAATGCTCATAACAAATATGCTAAAGAAGCTTACAATAACTTCTCTTGCGATACTATCAATATGGTAAACAATACTCCTTGGGCTAAAGATCATACTACTAATTATACTGGTGCTGCTGCTCCTGAATCTGGACGTTCTACAGTCGTTATCGATGAATTTGAAGTTGCATTTGTAACTCCGATGGTATTCCACGCTTACGAAGCAGGTCCTTTGTATGACAAGTACCAAGAAGCTGAAAATACAGTATCATTGAAGGATGCATTCTTCTTGTCAGATTATCTGTGGTCTGAAGGTGCTCAGGCACAATTCAATAACAACCATGTTATCTATGACCACAAAGATATGGCTGAGAATAATACTTTGGTTCAAACTGGTAATAATGCAGGCTGGTCACAGAAACTGGTAGTTACCAACAACGTATTCGATGTCAATACAACAGTTAACTTCCAGGTTTCTAAGGCATACTTTGCTGATGGAAGTGAATTGGATGCTGAAAACATGAATAAGATCAAGCTTGATAATACTAAGCAGACTATCACATGGATTAACAATGGTGAAGATATTGCCCAACCGTTTACTATTGATGTAGAAGTTTGTGTAAATCACAAGTGGGGCGGTATCTGCGAGCATACTTGGAAGGGAGATCTCGGACATTCTGTCGGAACTATCCAAATTCAGGTTAAAAAGCACAATGATAAGTAATTAATACGCTCATTGTTTATTTAAAAAGAGGGGGGCAAAATGTTCCCCTCTTTTAGTCTTTACAATCGTTTATCCAATTATATTGTGTATGAAGTATATATATGCTGTCTGTTTTCTGTTATTAGTATGTGGCTGTCATAAAGAAAATGACACCCCCGTTGTTTTACCTGCACGGACACTATTGGTTTATCTGGGAGGAGATAATAATCTTGATGCGGAAACCTATGACAAACTTGTTCAAATTAAAAATGGATGGCAAGACGGAACAGATGGAAAAATAATAGTGTATCAGGATACACCATTTAAGGACTCTCCACGATTGATGGAAATTGATGGAAAAAGTGAGAAAGGCTATATTACCATACATACCTATGATCAAGAAAACTCAGCCTCCCCCCAAGTACTTAAACGAGTTATAAATGACGTAACTCGGCTTTATCCTGCTAAAAGCTACGGTTTAATCGTGTTTTCCCATGGCAGTGGCTGGCTTCCTTCACATACATTGGTCAATGGCTCGCGGTCCATCATCATTGATAATGATAATGAAATGGAAATAACAGATTTTGCCATGGCTCTTCCAGACCATTTATTTGAATTCATTATCTTTGAAGCATGTAATATGGCAGGTATTGAGGTGGCTTATGAATTAAGAAATAAAGCAGCATATATCATGGCTTCCTCTGCCCCAGTAGTATCTCCGGGATTCACTCCTATCTATGCCGGCAGCATATCCTGTCTGCTTGAAGAAACTGCTGATTTGCAAAGATTTGCAGAAAATTATTTTCATTATTGGAATTTGATGGAAGGCGATAAACGTTCTGCTACCATTAGCATAATAAAAACTGCCGGATTATCAAATTTAGCGAATTTGATACGACAGATCAATACAGAAATATCTGGTTCTTTCCTCCCGGTCGGTAACCTTCAAAATTATGATGGAGTTTTAAAAGCCCCATTCTATTTTTTTGATTTCGCTCAATGTTATCAATCATTATCAGATGAAAATACATACAATGCACTTCAAGAGTGTATCAGCCAATGTGTGGTTTACAAAAGAAATACTCCTTTTTATGCTACGGAAGAAGGAACATTCCCTATCACAGCATTTTCAGGTATGACCACTTTTATCATGCAGAGAGAACTTAATGACTTAAATGAGGAATATACAAAACTACAATGGTATAAAGATACTAATACACATTAGAGAATATGTAGGATAACTTTCTATGGAATGACATTTGGGGAGAAATCTTTTATCAGTTCAAAGAGATAAGACATATATAAAGATCTACTACTTTTTTACATCAATAGAATACAATTTAATTATTATAATATACAGAAAATTATTAGCTCAAAGGAATAGAATTAACAGAAGAAATTATTACTAAACATTGATGTTACTATTCAAAGAAATAAATAACTAAGATAGTTATTCTATAAGTTAAAAGGGGCTGTCCCTGAAAAACAGCCCCTTTATATTATATACCAATTTTAATATTATTCGAATGCAATTGTAGCGGTTGTCACAATGCCTGCGAAGTCAGTGAATGTTAGAACTAAAGTACCCTTATCACCGATTTGGGCATTTACCAATTTAATACCTTCGCTATCTGAAACGGCAGTAACATTATTCAAGCCGTCTACGCCATAAGCTACTTTAACTTTGTCTGCAGCAGTAGAATTAGATTCTTGAACAGTTACACCTTCGATTGCAGGAATGCTATTGCATACAGCAGATTCTCCCTTACCATACTGTAATGCCAAACCATTCTTCTTATTATTAGCAGTAGTAAGTTTAGCGATAGTAAAGTCCGCACCAACCTTAGCAGTTGCACCAGCTACATTATTAGTATAGTAAACCAACTTAGCACCTTCAAAGATAGACATGATCTTAGTAGTGAACTTAGAAGACTTAACAGTCAAGTCATTTACACCTCCAAATGTATAAGAAGCTACAACACCCAATTCATTAACTTTCAAAGTCTTATTAGTATTTTGGATATTCTGTAGAGTTACAGAAGCACTTGATTGGTTTGCTATAACATCCTTATTATCCACTTTGTCAATTGCCAACTTGATATCATTTACAGCAGCCTTTGTATTGGGAAGGAATGCTCTTGTGAAGTTTACCACAGGTGTATTAGCAACTGAAGCTGTCAAACGGGCAACAAACTTACCATCTTCCCAAGCAGTTGTGTTCTTGAACAGTTTATCCCAAGCAGGCAGAGCAACTGTTACAGGAATTGTAACTGTCTTGATTGTGCTAACGGCAGTACCTGATTTTTGATCCTTGATTGTCAAAGTCAAATTATAGTTACCTGGCTTAGCCTTAGCATTAACATTACCATTTACGGCAATCTTCATCCAACGGATATTGCGAGCATCTGAGTTAGCTAATACTACTTCACCATTATTTGCTGATCCATCTACAAATTTATCAGCAGGTTTACCATCCTTATCAGTATAGAATGTTACATTAGTAGAAGTCAAGTCATTTGCCAAGAAATTAACTTGATCTTTAACATTTTCAACAGTAATCTGAGTTAACTTATTAATTTCTTCAGCATTAGCAGCAGACAAGCTAGAGAAGGCATCCTTCAAATCTACAACAATAGCATTTAAATCTCCGCTGTCATCCAAACCTAATTCATAAGTAGTAGCAGCGATAGTTTGAGTATCATCAGATTTGACACCACCAATCTTCAATGTTATGTTTTTGGTTGTTTCCTTTCCGTCAACACTCATGATATGGACAGTAGCAATCACTTCTTCTGCTTTTGCAGATTCTTTAATAGACAGATTCATACCATTAGCAGAAACGCCTAACTTTTCAGCTTTTGCTGTCTGAGTACCTTCAAAAGCAATGTAACCATCATAGAACTTAGAATCTGAGCAAACTAATGATGAAGAGCCAACAGGTACTTCAATATTACTGTTGTTGTCCAGTGCTTTGTTATGATTGTTTCCTATTGATTTCAGGTTAGTTGTACTCAAAGTAATACCATTTCCAACTGTTGTAGCATTTGTAATGGCATTATCTTTAGCCACTTTTACAGCAATTGTATAATCGGTATAAACTTTACCATTAATACGTAAAGCGTACAATTTTGCATTATAGGTGGAATTATCCCATGCACCAAATACTTTTGTAATATTATCTTTAGTAACATCACTCTTCAAAGTGATAGCTAAATTCCATTTACCATTAGTTGCAGCAGCTCTAGGAGCGGTTGCAGCACCATCAGTACTATTCGGAGTGGCAACGATATTAACGGGAGCGATATCACCTTTTGTGTCAATTAATTCAAGTGTCATGCCTGATAAATCCACACTGGCAGGAGTAACAGATAATAATCCTTCAGCAGGTGCTATTTGTCCAATCATCAACTGGTTGGCTGCAATATTTCCTTTGGGTCCTTTCCAATCAATCTTTCCATTGCTCTTATAGCCCCAATCAAGCCCAGTTGCAGAAGAGGTGGTGGTAACAGCTCCGAATGTTAGATCGCCAATCATGATTTCTGTAATTGTAGAAGAGGCAGTCGGTAATTTGATAACCTTTTCACCATCAGCACTATATACTGTCAATGTATAGCCTGTAGCTTCAGTTCCAGTAACAGTAATACCAGATACAGGGATATTTGTATTTTCATATTCACCCTTTTCATTCAAAGTGTACCAATATCCACCTTCTGCTTTGACAGGAGCTTTTGCAGCATCTTTGGCAGGGAAAATACCTGTACCTTTACCATCAATCTTCAATTCACCAGTCTTTTCATCAACAGTAACTTGCTGAGCATCTTTACCCGGAGTTCCAGGAGCACCAGCTTCACCATCTTTTACATCCAAAGTAACGGTTACAGTACTTCCTTTAGAGAAAGTAAAAGTCATTCCTTTGCCATCAGCAGTCTTGGTGATACCTGTTACATAATCACCATTCTCTACTTTTGTCTGCAAAGCTGCCAGCTGAGATTTCAAATCGGTCAACGTAGCGTTGATCTCATCGATTTCGTCATCATAGTCTTTACAAGATACAAACGTTCCTGTTGAAGAAACCATCAAGGCTCCGAACAGGATTGCACTTAAAAATTTTTTGTTCATAATAGAAAAACTTTAAATTTATAAATTTAAAAACTCAAAATGTTTATTGTTATAAAAGGACTTAATTGCGTTGAATCATAAAAGGACTCCGACTCTGCGATATATATTGCAGGGGAGTCATGCCAACTACTTTTCTGAATGCCACATAGAACACGCTCTTGGAGGCAAACCCGCAACGGCTGAAAAGCTCGCTCACAGGGCAATCTTTACCGTCCAGCAACTCTTTCGCGCGAGCCACTCTGTAAGAATTTATCAACCGCTTGAAGTTGCATCCGAAGTAGTTGTTCACCGCATTACTCAGGTAGGTCGTATTCGTGCCGGAAACGAAAGAAGATTTATATCGTTATAAATCAGTGATGTAACTACCAAACTAGAAACTATTCCGTCCATTAGTTATCTGTAGAAGGTCTAAATAGATTTTTATATGTTATCAACGGAGGACAGTTTGCACGAATGATTACATTTATGAAGGAGAAAGCAGACTTTCAAGGTCTTGTATTACACTTAAAATGCACTATAACAGTGCAAAATAAACAAATAGATGCACTATTATAGTGCAAATTCGCTATATTTGCATCTTAGATTCAATATAGCATGGAAAAGTTACAAGAACATTTCGAAAAATTATTAAGAGAAACAAATACGAGTTTCCATCGTTATCTATATTCCAAAATAAATTGGAACAGCCGTATGATAGGTCTTACTGGTCCTAGAGGGGTTGGCAAAACCACTTTGGTACTTCAACATATAAAAGAAGAACTGGATAGGAATAAGGCTTTGTATGTAACGGCCGAAGATTTTTATTTTGCCAGCCACAAATTGGTGGACTTGGCAGACAGTTTTGCCAAACTAGGAGGAAAATATCTTTTCATTGATGAAATTCATAAATATAAAGACTGGTCTAAAGAACTCAAACTCATTTATGATTACCATCCGGAACTGAACGTTATCTTCACAGGCTCTTCGGTACTCGATATCAATAAGGGGGCTTCCGATTTAAGCCGCCGTGCCGTTATGTATCAAATGCAGGGCCTCTCTTTCAGGGAATATCTCCAACTATTTCACCATATCTCTATCAATACTTACTCTTTATCAGATATCCTGCAACACAAAATTGAATTGCCGAAAGATTTCCGCCCCTTGGTATATTTTACTAATTATTTAAAGAGCGGTTATTATCCTTTCGCTTTGGAAGGTGATTTCGATGTGCGATTGCAACAGATTATCAACCAGACTTTGGAGTCTGATATTCCTCAGTATGCGGACATGAATGTATCTACCGGGCGCAAACTGAAGCAATTGCTGGCTATTATTGCAAAGAGTGTCCCCTTTAAACCGAATATCAGCAGCATTGCTACCATGTTGGGTGCCAGCCGTAACAATATTGCAGATTATTGCCTGTACATTGAAGAAGCCGGGTTTATAGCACAACTTCGTGATGCAACCGGAGGTGTGCGCGGATTAGGGAAAGTGGATAAGATTTATCTGGATAATACCAATCTGATTTACAGTTTGGGACGTGAAGCATCCGATATCGGAAATATCAGGGAGACTTTCTTTTTAAACCAAATGCGTGTGGGGCATGATGTAATAGCATCTCCGGTTTCAGACTTTTTAATCGATGATATGACTTTTGAAGTGGGAGGAAAAAACAAGAAACAGAAGCAGATTCAAGGTATAGAAAAAGCCTATGTGGTGAAAGACGATATTGAAGCCGGATATATGAATGTCATACCCTTATGGCAATTGGGCTTAAGTTATTAAAAGCTGGTACGAATGGCGGTCAGCGAGGAATTTCAGCTACGCCCGTTGTACGAGGATTTGTTCTATCGTTATTACCGTCTCGCCACTCATGCGGACGAAGGGGAAAAGATGTCCGCCGGTGAACTGTACCTGTCGTTACGAAAGAAAAGCGGTATGAAGCTCCCCCAAAGTAAAATTTCTTATTTTGGAAGGTTTCTGAGAAAGGCGGTGGAACTGATATACAATTCCAAACGTGGCATGTTGTATCTTGTAGTGGAAAAATGAAGGCATCATAAATTGTTTTGATTTCCTGGGCAGGCAGCATGCGTATATCATATACTCGGAAATTGTCAACAGACATATTGGTTCCGTTTAATGTTACGGAGCTGCTGAGTTTTTACTGTTCCTCCCATAATAAATTTGAGTCCTGTACCATAAAAAGCAGTATAACCTAAAGATTCAACTAAATAAACTTTCCATTCTTTCGTTTGTTTCATTTAAATTATTGTTTTTGTAACCGCAGTTACAGTTGAATCTGATAGTCAGTGGTTCGGTTTATTCTTTGATGAACAAGATTTTTCAAAATAATAAAGAACCGTTATTTGGACGTGCCGATAATCTTATTGAACTTTCACCCTTCAGCCTCCCTGTTCTTAGAGAAATTATACATGATTATCATCCAACATATACAAATGACGATTTGTTGGCATTGTATACATTTACCGGAGGCGTACCCAAATATGTTGAATTGTTTTGTGACAATCGTCTATTGGACATTGATGGAATGATTAATTTCATGGTTCGTGATAATTCTCCATTTACAGACGAAGGAAAAAATCTTTTGATTGAAGAGTTCGGCAAAAATTATGCGACCTATTTTTCTATTCTAAGTGCCATATCAAACGGTAAAAATACACAAGCGGAAATAGAAACAGTTTTAGGCAATAAAAGCATTGGCGGTTATTTAAAAAGACTGGTTGAAGATTACAACATCATTGTACGCCAACGTCCTATTCTATCAAAAGAGGGGACACTGGCTATCCGATATGAAATACAGGATAATTTTATCAGTTTCTGGTTTAACTATTTCGACAAGAACCGTTCTCTTATCGAAATAAAGAATTATATGGCATTACGTTCCATTATCAAAGCCGACTATCCAACTTATTCTGGAAAATGCTGGAACGTTATTTTAAGCAGAAATTTGCGGAAAGCTTTCTATATAAAGATATAGGTTCCTGGTGGGAATTAAAAGGCAATGCGTATGAAATTGACATTGTAGCCTTATGTCTGGAAAAAGACAAGGCTGTTGCTGTAGAAGTTAAACGTCAAAAAAAGAATTATAAACCGGATTTGTTGGAGAAGAAAGTGGAGCGTCTTAAGCACAAAATACTTCCACATTACATGATAACAAAAATGTGTTTGTCATTGGAAGATATGTAATTCACCAAGGGGTATGCAGCTGGGTTAATTTCTCTTCTGTCATGCACGCATTAGAAGACTGAAAATAAATTTGATAGAACAGTCCCCATCATCATGGCACGTGCACTTCTGTTTCCTGCCCTCATGACAATGACATCATCGAGCCTTGGATTTTCAGGGATCACATATTCTTCCCCCAGTCCGGCTATGGTAACTATGGTATATCGGGCCGGGGACAATTTCATTTCTATCTGAGCGTTATTTTTCATTTTCTGACTCCCGGAACAACTTCCATCCTCGACAAATGCGTAAATATATGTCGCATTCAAGTTCGCAGGACTTAGGATGAATTCCAACAAATTGCTTTCTTCCAATTGCACTTCCACAAGATCCTCATCTTTTAATCCTTTCAAATGGTATTTGTGTGATTAAAAGTTCAGTCCTTCACCGACTACCGATTTTTTTACCCTGTCGGCTACTATGACCTCTGCTGACTTCTCACGGTTCGTTGTTACTACTTGACTTGTTTTTTTCCAGTCTCGCCCGTGAGACCTCCCCGGTTAAGGACATATTCTTTCCATCTTATGTCTGCTTGATTTACTTCGGATGTTCCGGATAACTATGGACTTTGTTTTGTTATGCAAACTCATCCACATCCTTAAGCCTTCATATCAAGTTTCTGTGCGTCAGACCAGATGTTTGCCGATTCCAACTCACGATGGACACCCTTGCCGTTGGCTGTATGCTTCCCGTTATCAGGGCACATGGGGGGACTTACACCCGTTAGAATATGTGCGTGCTGGGCAAACATAAAAAAGAGCGGTCATTGCTGGCCGCTCTTTTATTTATAGTCCTTTCAGACCCTCTTTATTCTTCTGAGGAAAAAGTATCAAAAAACTCTTTCACAAATTAGAAATCAGATTAGTTCTTCTTAATGGTTACAGAAACTTTCTCAACCTTAGTATAACCCCAAGCATCTTCAACTGTTACAGGCATCTTCACTTCTACAGTCTGAGAAATAGATTCACCCTTCACTACGAAGTAACCATTGGCTGTTACCTTACCATCCTTACCAGTAGCAGGTTTGGTATCCAAGTCTCTGATGTATTTATCATCGTCTTGTCCCGGAGTTACTTTAACAACCTGTGGATTAGCCCACCATGACTCACCAACAACATCAGCATCCTCTGGTAATGCGTCAGGAACTACATTGTATCCGTTATCGTTATAATCATAACCCATAATCATCTTATCTGTAATTTGGGCACCCTTAACAAGGTCATTACCGCTAATTGTTATTGTAGAAGCACCTACCGGCTTAATAGAACCTTGTTCAATAGGACTCATCAAACGAATATTGAAATTATATTCTGTATCACTAGTCTTAGAATATACCCATTTCGTATCTTTATAGTTACTGTTAGTTACTTTAACATTCAAGGTTTCACCGTAACCATATTCAAATTGACTGTTAGGCTTCTTAGCAGGATCTAATTGCAAAGTAGTAGTTTCGAACTTATCATCACCAACCAATATAGCCAACTCGCTAGATTTCTTGTTTGTTTCACCGACCTTAGTTTCACCCAATTCTACTCCAGCGACCTTATCAAACTTGCTGAAGTATTTAGTTAATTCCACAACTTTGTTTGCAGCAACAGTTGCCTTATCTGTAAAGTAGAAATAAGCATTGATAGCGTCATCTTTTACATAACCAGTCCTGATAGCGAATTGATCAGCAACAGTAGGAGCTACGAACTTAACAGGAACAACGATTGTGTTCAATTCTGCATCTGCAGCATTCTTAAATTTAGCCATCAAGTAGTAAGTAGTACCCAAAGGCAAACCATATGTATTTCCATCACTACCTGTATACGTAGCATTGGCATTGTCCACCTTAACCTGTATAAACTTAGCATCGTTGATATCCGATACATTGCCTGAATTGCTAGCCTTAACTTCTTTCACTACATATTCAGTAAATGCAGCTGCATTGACGTTAATTTCTCCGCTCAGAGCACCATTTTCATACTTAGAATACAGTTTGTATTCTGTATTAGCCAATTTAACATTAATCTTCCAAGTATTCAAATCGTTACCCAAATTAGAATACATAGTGCTCAAGTCAATCTTGAAGAGGTTCGGGTTAGAAGATACATTGTGCTCAACTAATTCATAAGCAGAATGGTCAATCTTGCTTGACAATACCACTTTGATATTAGCAACTTTAACAGTACCATTAATATCAATTGTATATACATACATGGGGAACCATGCTTCCAATGTAGATGCATCAGGATTACGTTTTACAGTAAATGTTTGTTTTGCCTGATCTACAGTAACATTAAACACATCAGAAGCTGCGTATTCTTCGGGTACGTAGATATACATATCATACAATGCAGCTGCTTCAACAGCATTTACCTTCGTTGTTGCATTCAAATCTACAACAAGTTTATTAGTATATGCTTGAACAGCTTCTGCAGCGGCTTTAGTTGTTCCTAAAGTCCATTCTGTAGAAGTTCCTTCATTATTCTTTGCTGTAACCTTACTTAATACAGGAGCAGTAACGAAAGCCGTCTTATTAATAGAATAAGCTGAGCGGAAAGCATGTTCTGCATTTACAGCATGCGCACGGTTATTAGGAATCTCATTGTAAGCTACATTAAATGCTTCTGCTTGCGCTTTTGCCAATACGAAGTTGTCCATAGACAATTCATACAAGCCATTACCTTGAGCGGCTCTACCATTTACACTACCAGTAGTAAACATTTCATTCTGTTCAGTTGCTTTCAGTGTAATGTTAGGAATATCGCCATTCTTAGTATTGGTCAATGTATATGACAATTCTTTTGCATCTACATTTACCGGATTAACACGCATATCATATTTTGTTGCTGAAGTATAAACAAATGCTCCATCAGCTGGGATTTCTTTTGTTCCTTTCCAGTCTTTTTTCGCAATCAAATCATTGCTAGTATATACAAATGCATTACCTTTTGCCAGTTCAAACGCCATGCTACCATCTGTAGCTTTTGACTTTATTTCCAGGCCAGTGATTACAGAAGCAGCACCAGGCAATTCAATAGTTTGGTCATTGCCTTCAACATCAGGAATATGTAAAGTCCATGAACCATTAGCCTTTACAGCCCATGCGTTACCTACTGCTTTATAAGTAGAAGGAACAGGATTTCCGTCTTTGTCGTAGAATACCCAAACACCATTTTCCACATAAGGAACAAGGGCTTTTCCCAAATCTTCCTTAATTACAGCAACATAGTCGGTTTTTTCACCATTAATGTACCAATAGCCATCTTTTACTTCAACAGAGTTGCCATCTTTTCCAGCTTCTCCTGTTTCCCCTTTGTCGCCATCCTTACCATTTACGATGGTGTAAGTTTTACCATCTTTAAAGGTTACAGTAAAGCCACCATCAGTAGGAGTCAAGCTAGTAACCCAGTTACCATTGCTTACCTCTGTCTGCAAAGCTGCAATCTGAGACTTCAAATCATTCAACGTATTGTTGATCTGATCGATGTCATCATCATAGTCTTTACAAGATACAAACGTTCCTGTCGAAGAAACCATCAAGGCTCCGAACAGGATTGCACTTAAAAATTTTTTGTTCATAATAGAAAAACTTTAAATTTATAAATTTAAAAACTCAAAATGTTTATTGTTATAAAAGGACTTAATTGCGTTGAATCATAAAAGGACTCCGACTCTGCGATATATATTGCAGGGGAGTCATGCCAACTACTTTTCTGAATGCCACATAGAACACGCTCTTGGAGGCAAACCCGCAACGGCTGAAAAGCTCGCTCACAGGGCAATCTTTACCGTCCAGCAACTCTTTCGCGCGAGCCACTCTGTAAGAATTTATTAACCGCTTGAAGTTGCATCCGAAGTAGTTGTTCACCGCATTGCTCAGGTAGGTCGTATTCGTGCCGGAAACGAAAGAATATGTATAATGCTGATAAA
>ENA-UONU01001803-UONU01001803.1-human-gut-metagenome-genome-assembly--contig:-CS51-NODE-1803-length-14450-cov-13.616395_pt1 | contig 14450 bp, 9 predicted proteins | sample MGYA00242462_ERZ724009 | MGnify/ENA metagenome assembly ERZ724009 | reverse complement strand
CCGGAAATGGAATCGGATCGCTTCGATCATCACGCCCTCGGAATCTCAATCGCAAACCGAAGAGGCACCGGTTATTTCCTTGGTCTCAACTTCTTCCCGAAGAATATGGTTCTCGATAGCAGCGGTGGTCTTACTATTGCTTGTATCCGGAGTTACCGTCTATTTCTTGAATCAAGGCGGAAAAGCGGGAACAGGAAATGCCGAATGGCAAACGATTATAGCTGAGCAAGAGGATCGTTCGATCCTTTTACCCGATGGTAGTTCCGTTTATTTGAGAGAGAATTCCGAGCTAAGCTATCCGGAGGTATTCGCCTCTTCCGTACGAGAAGTGAAAATCAGAGGAGAAGCCTTCTTTGAGGTCACTCCCAATAGCGAGCAGCCTTTTATAGTTGATGCTTCCGGCTTATCGGTCAAGGTACTGGGAACCTCTTTCAGCGTACAGACCTCCGATCAAGGAAACGAGATCTCCGTGATCTTGGTAGAAGGAAAGGTGAGCCTGAATAACGCGCATGAGAAAGAATTGGTACAGTTGCATCCGAACCAAAAAGCCGATTATTTCGTGAATGACGAACATTATACGGTAACGGAAGTTGATAGTGAACGGCTTACCTCGTGGAGAAAAGGGATCATCTTTTATGATAACGCTTCCTTAGATGAAATCGTACGCTTGATCGAACAAACCTATAAGGTCTCACTCATGTACACACGTCCGGAAAACGATGATCAACGTTTCTCCGGCGCTTTTCTAAAGACACAAAAATTAGAAACCGTATTACAACAAACCAATAAACTCACGGGTACGAACTTGATTCTTATTCAATGAAGAGATACGCGCCACTGCTGTTAACCTTTCTTTTTCTCCCGCTGCTCTTCTCCTGCTTCGATCTGGAAGAAGACCTATACGACCAGCTGGAGAAAGAGGATTATTATACGGATTATGAATCCTTAATGGCCTCCGTACTCCGTCCTTATGAGCATGCGAAATGGGCGGAGACTAATTTCTCTTTCTGGCTGCAAGAGTTATCGGCGGATCAACTCGTGATCACCCAAAAACGAGAGCATTGGGAAGACGGGGGCGTATGGCGTATGATCCACCAACATACATGGGACACGTACGAGAAAAACAGTGAGCAAATGTGGAACGCTTGCTACGGAGGTATCGGATATTGTAATAATACATTGGCGGATATCCAAGAGTTATCATATGATAACTTCGGACTCTGCGAGTCCGACAAGCGGCAGCATATCGCCGAGCTTACCGCTTTACGGGCTTATTTCCAACTTTTACTTCTGGATGCGTTCCGCATCCCCGCGATCTCCCTCACGACAGAGGAAGAGGTCGGTTCGGCTACCCCACAAGAAATTATCAACGGAGAGTTCGGCACTTACTCTCTCACCTCGGAATGGACTGATTTATGGAACGCAGGCAATCAAGATTGTCCGGAACTAATCTGGTCTTATCCCCAGTCCCGGCAAGTAGGGTATGATGATTTTTACTATCTGTTTTTTATGCACTACCAAGCGCCCGAACGATTCGGCTGTGGCAAGGATTTGCCGGCGGCCTATAATGGTTGTCACCTCAGTCCCTCTTACGATCCATCCGGCAAGCCCTACCCTTATACGTTAGGACGCACGTTTTCCAAATTTCCTGATACGGATCTCCGGAAGAAGAACTTCAAGGTACTCTCACAAGGCATTTACGAGGGATTATTCCTCTTCGGACCCCAACAGATATACAATAGCGACCAGCTTCAGTATGGCGCCGAGGAATGGGGAAACTACCCCCTCATTTTCATAGATCAAGTAGCACGTTATTCCGACCATCTATCCGATACGGAAAAGAAAGCACTCACAGATAAACAATTATCTTCCGATACGCCGTGGATCATACGAGATAAAAGATTCACCTCCCTCGCATCCAATATCAAGACCGGCGAGGAGAATACAGGTATCCGTATCGTGAAATATCCGCTTTATCCATCCGGAGACGTGGGGCTGATGGCGAATAATCTGGTAGTGTTACGGCTGACAGAGGTTTATTATACGCTGGCGGAAGTTTCCTTTCGTCTGGGTAATCCAGCCAAGGCCGAGGCGATCTTGAACCAGATACGCAAACGATACTATGCGCCGGAAGACTGGGAACAAGTACGCTATCCGGAAGATGGCTCCGTCCTTACCGCACAGGAATTATTGGATGAATGGGGACGTGAATTTCTAGCGGAGAAACGAAGACGTACCGATTTAAACCGGTTCGGCCTATTCACGACCGGTATCTGGTGGGATAAGCAACCCTCCGATAGTTATCGCCGGTTCTATCCGATACCTGCCCGGGCGATATCGGCCAATCCCTTATTGAAACGCTCGGAAGGATATATCTATTAACCGTTTAATTCACCCTATGCAAATCAAGATATACATATCATTCTTAATAACGGCTCTGTTCCTTTGCGTCCCGCATACACGGGCCCAAGAGATCGAGGTTCCCATCACCTTGAATGAACATGGGACTCAATTAAGGGATGTATTGCGGAAAATAGAGCAACAATCCCCTTATCTTTTCCTATACAACGAGACTCAGTTGGATATGAAACAGAAAATCAATGAGAAAATAACCTCGCCGGATATCCGTAAAATACTAGACCGGCTATGCGGACCGATCGGGATACGCTATGAGATCATGGACGTACAAATCTTGTTGATGCCTAAGATCGATACGGGGAAGCCCAAGCCCTATCCAGTCCCGGTTACGGGTTATATCACGGATGAGAAAGGGTCTCCCATGGAATTTGTCTCGGTAATCGACCTTCTTTCCGGTAAAGGAGGACTAACGAATGAGGAAGGGTATTTCCGCTTCTTTACGGATAAGGATTCGTGCCGGCTACAAATCTCCCATCTGGCCTATAAGCCGGAGCTAAGGACGGTGGGGCCCGATAACCGTCATTTACAGATCCAATTGATACCGGCCGTCTTTAATTTGGACGAGGTGGTAGCGATCGGCTACGGAACCTTGGCACGCAAGGAACTGACATCAGCCGTGGGTTATGTATCCTCGGAACGGTTCTTATCCGGGAAGGTCAACAATCCCATCCAAGGCATCAAAGGATTGATCGCCGGAATGAGTATCTCGGGATCTTCCTTGTCCGATATAAACTCGATACCGGATATACAGATACGGGGCGCCGGGTCTATTTTGGCCGGAAACAAGCCGCTAGTCGTGGTAGATGGGGTACCCGGAGTATCCTTGAATAGTTTATCACTAGCCGAAATCGCCTCCATATCGGTATTAAAAGACGGATCTTCCGCCGCCATTTACGGATCGAACGGGGCTAACGGAGTGATCTTGATAACGACCAAAAGCGGTAAAAGCTCGGATAAGTTGCAGGCCAATTACCAAACCTACCTAGCGGCCGCTCACGAATATAATAGACCTCGTGTCCTTTCGCCCGAAGCCTTTGTAGCAGCCGGGAGAGACGCTGATCTAGGGTACCATACGGATTGGCAAGCCGCTTTGATACGCTCCTGCCCCTTGGAACAAAATCATGATTTATCCATTCAAAACGGATGGAAAAGCGGGGCGTTCCGTATCTCCATGAATTACAGGGACGGACAAGGGCTAGACATTGTATCCTCCCGCCGGGAATACGCCTTACGTACCCATATCAGCCAAAACCTCCTCTCCGGCTATCTGGAGCTAACCGTATCGCTCGCTTACAAAAAACAACATTTGCGCCTAGGTAACCATACAGCTTTCCAACAGGCGATGCTAGCCAATCCTACCGCCCCGATCTATACCGATGAGGAGGAGACGGAGTATCTCTATCCTTCCGGTTTCGAGCGGGATAATCCCGTAGCCTCACTAAAAGAGGAAAACCGGCAACAAGAGAACCAGTTTATGACCGGCTCGCTAACCGCACGGATCAACTGGAGCAAACCTTTTTACTCCACCATTATGCTCGCCGAGAACCGGGAAGAGAGTGAGGAAAATGTCTATTGGACCTCACGGGCCAAAGAATCCGTAGACAATAACCGGAAAGGGCGAGCGGATCGTACCTCTTCCAAATATGTAAACCGGACGCTAGACTGGACCAATCATTACGATAATACGTGGGACCAGCACATGGTCAAAGCGATGATAGGCTATTCATTCCAACGTTGGGATCATTCGGGAATGAACGCCGGAAATGCCGACTTTCCTACCGACTTCTTCACATGGAACAACATAGGCACCGGTTCTTACCTTACCGATGGAAAAGCGACTTTAAGCTCATTCAAGAATTCCAGCAAGTTGATTAGTGTCTTTGCCCGGTTTAATTATTCCTACCGGGACTTATTGATGCTTTCCGCTTCGTTTCGCAGGGAAGGTTCCAGTAAATTCGGGGCGAATCATAAATGGGGCAACTTCCCTGCCCTTTCGGGTGGTATACGCTTGAGCGAGTTACCCGCCTTCCAAACGGAATGGTTGGACGATCTTAAATTCAGGGTTGGTTACGGGGTATCGGGCCGCCATAATTTCTCCCCTTACCAATCGCTAGAGACGTACGCCGGAGCGGGTAAAGTCATGGTAGATGGCAAATGGATACAAGTATTCGGACCTAGCAATAACCCCAATCCGGATTTACGCTGGGAAAAAAGCCTGCATACCAACATAGGCGCCGAGGCGATCTTATTCAACTCCCGCCTCATGCTCTCCTTGAATCTATTCAAACGTACGACAAAAGATCTCCTGTTTGTTTACAACGCGATCAAGCCTCCCATGATCCATGACAATATCACGACAAACGTAGGTACTATCGACTCCAAGGGATTGGAATGGGAAATGAACTGGCTACCCGTGCGTACCAAGAACTTTCAATATTCGGCAAGCCTCACCGGTAGCCTATTGAGCAGTACGCTGAAAAGCCTTTCCAACAACCAGTTCAAGCTAGGCTATACCTATCTGTATGATCTTCCCACCCCCGGATTACCCGGCCCGGCTATCCGCTTGGAGGAGGGAAAGCCAATCGGCTCCTTTTTCGGTTGGCGCTATGCCGGAACCGACGCCGAGGGTAATATCTTGGTATGGAGCAAAGACGGGAGAAAGATCCCGACCACGGAACGAACCGAGGAAGACAAGAATTTTATCGGCAACGGCGTACCGAAAGTGCAGCTCTCTTTCAGCCATACGTTTACTTGGAAGAATTTTGATTTACGATTGTTTTTCACCTCTTGGCTGGGGTACGACCTGTTGAATCTGAAACAAATGTACTACGGGCTACAAAACGTACCGGTTACCAATCTTTTAGAAGACGCTTATACCCGTAACGACACCATCAAGGGAGACAAGATCTATTGCGATTATTTTCTTGAGAACGGTAATTTCCTGAAATTAGAAGAATTGACCTTGGGATATAAAATTCCTCTCCCAGACAATAAATGGATTCAATCGTTACGCTGCTATTTCTCGGTAAATAATGTATTTACACTTACCGGATATACCGGAGGCGATCCCGCTAATATCAACGTGAATGGCGTAGAACCCGGTATCGAGACCACTTCCATCTATCCTGTAGCCCGTACCTTCACGCTGGGATTATCCGTCCAATTCTAAAGGCCTCCACTGCAAGCCGGGTTGCAGTAACACAACCCGCAAGGCTCTATCCGGGAAACCTGTAGTCAATATTTATTTTGTACGAAAAGCAAGCGCAAAAGGAACAACCTAATCAGTTAATCCCTAACTTTGTGAGCCTAAACAGTAGAAAACATGGTACAAAGATTCGATTACTTAGTGATAGGCTCAGGAATCGCCGGTATGAGTTTCGCTCTGAAAGTAGCCAATGAAGGCAAGAGCGTAGCACTTATCTGTAAAGCCGGACAAGAAGAAGCCAACACATATTTCGCACAAGGAGGTATCGCTTCCGTAACCAACTTGAAAGTAGATAATTTCGAGAAGCACATAGAAGACACGATGATCGCCGGCGACTGGATCAGCGACCGGGCAGCCGTGGAGAAAGTCGTGCGCGAGGCCCCTGCCCAGATCGAGGCGCTTATCCGATGGGGAGTTAATTTCGATAAGAAAGAAAGCGGAGAATTCGATCTGCATAAAGAAGGAGGACACTCCGAGTTTCGTATCCTGCACCATGCCGACAATACGGGAGCCGAGATACAGACGAGCTTGATAGAAACGGTAAACAACCATCCCAACATCACCGTATTCACGAACCATTATGCGGTAGAGATTATCACCCAGCACCATATGGGCATTATCGTCACCCGCCATACCCCCGGTATCAAATGTTTCGGTGCCTATGTATTGAACGAGGATACGGGCGAGGTACATACTTTCTTGTCAAAGATAACCGTTATGGCGACAGGCGGTTGCGAGGCCGTTTACCGGAATACGACAAACCCGCTGGTAGCTACCGGAGACGGTATCGCCATGGTTTACCGCGCGAAAGGCTCCGTAAAAGATATGGAGTTTATCCAGTTCCACCCGACCGCCTTGTATCATCCGGGCGACCGTCCCTCTTTCCTCATCACCGAGGCGATGCGCGGATATGGAGCTGTATTGAGAAACCTTGGCGGCGAGGAGTTCATGCATAAATATGATCCCCGTCTTTCCTTGGCTCCCCGTGATATCGTAGCCCGTGCGATCGATAGCGAGATGAAACAACGGGGTGAAGACCATGTCTATTTGGACGTGACGCACAAAGATCCGGAAGAGACGAAGAAACACTTCCCCAATATCTATAAGAAATGCCTCAGCTTAGGGATCGATATCACGAAAGATTACATCCCGGTAGCCCCTGCGGCCCATTATTTATGTGGAGGTATCAAGGTAGACCTAAACGGGCAATCCAGCATCCGTCGCCTATATGCGATCGGAGAATGCTCTTGTACCGGCCTGCACGGTGGTAACCGCTTAGCTTCAAACTCATTGATCGAGGCAGTTGTATATGCCGACGCCGCGGCGAAACACTCATTAAGCGTCATGGATCGCTATGAGTTTAACCAAGATGTACCGGAATGGAACGATGAGGGAACGATCACCAATGAAGAGCGTGTATTGATCACCCAAAGCATGAAAGAGGTAAACCAGATCATGGAAGCGTATGTAGGTATCGTTCGTAGTAACACACGTTTGATCCGTGCGTGGAACCGTCTGGATATTTTATATGAGGAGACAGAGAGCCTTTTCAAACGTTGTAAGGCATCCCGTGAATTATGTGAGTTGCGTAATATGATCAATGTAGGTTATTTGATCACTCGTCAAGCGATGGAACGGAAAGAGAGCCGGGGATTACATTATACGATTGATTATCCGCCGGTTAAATAATTGAAAATTGAGAATTGAAAATTGAGAATTAACATAGTTAGTAATTCTCAATTTTCAATTCTCAACTTTTAATTATCAATAGTTCTGTTTCATCGGTTCGAAATAAGCTTGCGGATGAGCGCATGCCGGACAGTTAACCGGAGCTTTCTTGCCCTCGAATACGAAACCACAGTTGCGACATTGCCACAAGATAGCCTCAGCTTTCTCAAATACCGTACCTGTTTCTACATTATTCAATAACTTACGGTAACGATTCTCATGCTCTGCCTCTACCTTAGCGATCATCTTGAAAGCTACAGCGATAGCGGGGAAACCTTCTTCCTCTGCGATCTTAGCGAACTCAGGATACAATTCAGCCCACTCCTCATTCTCACCAGCTGCCGCGGCGGCCAAGTTCTCAGCGGTTGTTCCGATTACGCCTGCAGGATAAGAAGCGGTAATCTCAACCATTCCACCTTCCAAGAATTTAAAGAAACGTTTAGCGTGTTCCTTCTCTTGCTCGGCTGTTTCCATGAAAACACCTGCGATTTGCTCGTAACCTTCTTTCTTGGCTACGCTAGCGAAAAATGTGTAACGACTTCTTGCCTGAGATTCTCCGGCGAATGATTTCAATAAATTCTGCTCGGTACGTGTACCTTTAATACTTTTTTCCATAATGCTAATTTTATGTAGTAAATTAATGAGTCTGTTTTGTATATCGTTTTTCTCATGACCGATCAAAAGTAAGAATTTGTTTCCAAACATCGATTACGCAAACATTAAATAATATCTATAGGGAGATAGATATCACTTATTTATCAAGGAGCAACTTCTTTACCTTTATATTATGAAACAACAAATCCTCCTAAATTGTTTACACAAAACCGGAATGCGTCTTTAGATTTTTTGCATCTTCTTTATTTTATTAACTTTGCATCCTCAAATCAAACAGGCAAGAAGAAAAATGAAGAACAAATTTGATTTTCAGCCCAAACTCTTTACGGCGCTGAGAAATTATTCCAAAGAGAGGTTCATGACGGATCTCATGGCGGGTATAATTGTCGGCATAGTTGCCCTACCACTCGCCATCGCTTTTGGTATCGCCTCCGGGGTAAGTCCGGAGAAAGGGTTGATCACGGCTATTATCGGTGGATTCATTGTCTCCCTTTTAGGAGGCTGCAACGTACAGATCGGCGGACCTACCGGAGCGTTTATCGTGATCGTTTATGGCATTATACAGAACTTCGGTATCGAAGGGCTTGCCATCGCTACCGTCATAGCGGGTATTATTCTGGTATTGATGGGCGTGTTGAAGCTCGGTACCGTGATTAAGTTTATCCCCTACCCGATTGTCGTAGGTTTCACGAGTGGTATCGCTATCACTATCTTCACGACACAAATGAAAGACTTATTTGGATTGACTATGGATAAAGTCCCCGCCGATTTCATCTCTAAATGGATCGCATATTTCGGGGCGTTCGATACGGTTAACCCTTGGGCATTCGTTATCGGTATCATTAGTATCCTGATCATTACGTTAAGCCCGAGGCTAACGAAGAAAATTCCGGGTTCCTTGATCGCTATCGTCATCATGACGATCGTTGTTTACATTATGCGTAATCATTTGGGTATTACAGGTATCGAGACGATTGGAGACCGGTTTACTATTAACGCTTCCTTGCCAGCCCCGGCTCCGATCACGTTTAATATGGAAACTATCAACTTATTGCTTCCCTCCGCCTTTACGATCGCTATCCTTGGGGCTATCGAGTCTTTATTATCCGCTACGGTAGCGGATGGTGTGACAGGTGACAAGCATAATTCAAATACGGAACTAATCGCCCAAGGCGCGGCGAATATCATCGTTCCTATTTTTGGCGGTATTCCCGTGACCGGCGCCATCGCCCGCACAATGACCAATATAAATAATGGTGGACGAACCCCGGTTGCCGGTATTATTCACGCCATCGTATTATTATTGATTTTGCTTTTCCTCGGACCGCTTACCAAACACATTCCAATGGCTTGTCTGGCTGGCGTATTGATCATCGTATCTTATAATATGAGTGAGTGGCGTACGTTCCGTTCCTTGATGAAAAACCCGAAAAGCGACGTATCCGTCTTGTTGGTGACTTTCTTCCTGACGGTTATCTTTGATCTTACGATCGCTATCGAGATCGGTCTTTTGATCGCCATGTTATTCTTTATGCGCCGTGTGGCCGAGACCACGCATGTATCCGTCACCACGGATGAGATCGATCTTTCCGACGAGGGCGAGATTCATCATGACGAGGAAGTCCTCTCCCTGCCTAAAGGTGTAGAGGTATACGAGATCGATGGTCCGTTCTTTTTCGGCGTAGCGAATAAGTTCGACGGCATCATGAAAAGTATGGGAGATAAACCGAAAGTCCGCATCATCCGTATGCGTAAGGTTTCGTTTATAGATTCTACCGGTCTGCATAACTTGGAAAGTCTTTTCCGTCTTTCCGAGGCAGAGCATATCCATATGATACTTTCCGGGGTCAATGAACATGTACATCGTGTATTAACAAAATCCGGATTCGATAAGAAGATTGGCGCAGAAAATATTTGCAGTAATATCAATGAGGCAGTAGAGAAAGCGAAAGCTGCCGTACAAGACTAAGATTCTATCAGACAGTGGAGACGCAGCGTGCTGCGTCTCTACAACTGGATATTTATTCCGGTAAATAATACCAGTCCTCTGGTAAGACAGCTTCCTTTATTTTACGGCTGGAAACCCCGACCTCCAAGGCCTCGCCCATATAATCCTCGAAATACAAAACACGTAATTCGTGGAAACCAGCGTCTAACGCTACCTTTCCTTTCGCTATACGAGCATTATGAGAGCCATCATTATCAACAATAGCTTTACCGTCTATAAATAGTTTGGAACCATCATCCGAATACGTATAAAAGCGATATACACCTTTTTCAGGGATATTTATCAACGTACGGAACTCATAAGCGAAATGATCCTTGGCCGGAGCCTCCTGAATAGAGATATTTTTCATCGTACCCTCTTTCACTTTTGTCCCGGAAGCGATCTGATCCGTATGTTTAAATTTACCTTCATAATAGGTATAAGCTACCCCGTGCTTTTTAGGTTTTACCGTTTTGGCGGGTAAGAATTCCATCGTTTCCTCATCCTTAGAGGTCAGGCCAGATGGATAATAATACGTATATTCCTTTCCGGACGGGGTACGAATCCATGAATCAAACTCAAACTTGCCTTCACGCAATTCAATGATACGGCCACCCCGCTCGAAATCTCCATAAGCGTCCCATCCGGATACACGCCCGAAAGCTAGCCCCACATTATATAACATTCCTATATAATCGTTATCATGATCGTGCCCGGCGAAAGTAGCCATCACATCCTTCATTTCCACCAAGGAAGCGAAGAAGCCCGTGTTGATCTTGGGAGAGGCGATTCCCTCTTCTTTCTGTCCTAATGTAGTCTCCGCCCCAACGATCTCATTATATTCCAGCAGAGGAATATGAAAAAAAGCCAAGGCTGGCAACGGTTTGCCGCCATTTTCCTTGGTATAGCGCATACTTTGCTCACGATACCAATGGATCTGGTCGAAATGAATCCAATCATACGTGCCATAATCCTTCAGCGTAGGATAATCATTGGAGTCGATACAATACAATAAGGCCGCCGGTTTCTTTCCATCCGAACTGTAGACCGGTATCACATAGTTTCCGGCTCCATGGATATCACCCGGTCCCTTCTCGCCCATAAAATAAGGTGATTTACTAAGCATGGCATAAATCTCGTCCTTGGGGACGATCTCCGCGTCATGATTTCCCATCATGACCGTAAACGGTATCTTGGCCTCCTCAAAGATCCCGATCACCGACTTCCATCCTTCCAAACCGGGGTTTGCTGTCACCACGTCGCCCGTCAGCATTGCCACATCCGGATTCTCCGCCTTTAATACGGATTGTATCGTAGCGACTGTCTTAGCGCATTTAGATGATTTCTGATCCCAATGAATGTCTGTAAATTGGACGATCTTGAATTTCCCATCCTTGAAAGCAAGCTGTTTTTGCGCGAATAAGCTCATCGGGGCACAAAAGCACAACAAGGCTATCGCTAATAAAAAAGTCTTTTTCATGTTCTTCGATTTAGTAATTGGGGGCTAAGTTATAAAAAAAAGAGAGCGATGTATAAAAACAGGCTCTCTTCCTTATGTTAAATGCCACAATGAAACCCTTGCTGTCAAACAAAAGCTATATACATATCCGCAAGCCGGGTTTTCCTGTCAAAATGCGGGATCTCTTTTACTATTTTCTCACAATCCTCAAGGCTCATTCCTCCTTTAGGTTCCCCCCAGTACCAAAGTTTAGGGGTATTCTGTTTTTTACTTGTTGACTCCATAATTCTCGTTGTTTTTATCGTAAGACAGGAAACGCTCAAATACCCCTATCCTCAAAATATATAAAAGATTAAAATAATGTGAATTTATATCCAACCGACAACCCCAATTTCAAATCCCGGTCATTGACACAATTCTGGAAATAGTTCACTCCCACATAAAATCTTTTTACCTCTATACCGGCCGCCGCCGTAGCTCCCAGATTCCAATATTCACCACTACCGGTGTAAGCACCCGCATTTAATCGGAGATTCACTTTATCGCTCAACGGAATATGAAAAGAAGCATACACGGGTACAAAAAAATCAATATTCCAATCATCTCCATATGAAAACGAATTCCCTGCGGTATGCAGCAACAATCCCGTTTGTATAGAAAACAACCGTGATTGCGGAAAGTTTATATACGCCCCGGTTTGAAGTCCCCATCCATCTCCTCCTAATATACCGGTACGAGCCTCTATATCAGTTGCCTGCGATCGGCCAAAAAATAAAAGCAATATCAACAGAACAAATAACTTCTTCATTACTTACAAGGTATTAAAATTAATATTTAGACTGAATAAAAGTTCGACATATCATGATATAGAACTCCCATTCAATCTAAATATTGCTTCTATATCATTATTCGGCTCCAAGTTAGTGTATTCCGAATATAGCGTCTTTTATGACGATCGAATCTTCCGAATTCTCTATATTATATAAAATACCTTCCATCTTCCCTTCAATATAAGGGGTACCACTTCCCTCATGAAAACGAATACTATCCACTTGTATCCGAAATGAAGATTTCAGTGGATGATACACTATTTTAGCGTCATCTTTCGTGATCCTAACAGTAGATTCTATCTCTTCATTCAATAATTTACCCTTATCGATCAGATATTCTCCTTCTCTCAATGGAATCAATGAGATCCTCAGCATAGGATAAGGATAGTCAGAGATATGCACTCCTAATGGTATCTCCCAATAGAAACCGCTTAAATCGGTATTTACCTCCTGCCAAAAATTTCCATGATCAATGAAAGAATGAGAGTTCGACTGATTAGCTATAGAAATATCTTGACTATTCACCTTTCCTTCAAAGTACCCCAAATAGTAAGGAGTTTCTTCAAAAGAAATATCTTCACCTTTATTACAAGATATAGACAAAAATAATAATATACTAAATAAAAAATAGATTACCTGTTTCATATTACAATAATTTTATATAAATATAATTCTTATTTATCAATTACCTACTTTAACAGAATCAGTTCGTACATTCTATCTTAAATATAGATATTATTTTTAAGATTATCTCTACATATTACAGTCAAAAAAATATCAAACCACAAAAATTAATTATATTTTAATGGACTTAGTGCTAATTGATACCATCCAGTCCTATATTTATCTGTATAGTCAGGTTTCCAATCCCTTCCAGTTGATAAATTCTTCTTTGATTTTAGAATTTTATCTTCAAAATTAACAATAACTTGACCTAATTCATCACTAGCTAAACTTTTAGTAACTGTATATGAAACTGTTTTTGATGTAGTTGCTGTAGCTCCAAATTTTAAACCAATCTTTACTTTTTCTCCAAAAGATGGATCAAATCCAAAATTAGTTGCAAATGTAGCTGTTGAAGATTCTACACTTTGAATAGTTTCACTAATATCTAGTTCTTCTATCGCTATTTTTATTATTGCACCATAATTCTCTATATTCCATTCGAATAATGGAAGGTCCAAAGCTATTCCATCTGTTAACTCTATTGATTTAACTTCGAATTTACTACTAAGCGGATCTTTTGGTGTTATTTTAAACAATGCAGATGGTTTAACTATAAAATTGTTAATATATTCATTACCTATACCAGCTTGATTTGCAACATACACTTTTACTATAAATTCAAGTGATCCGTCTGTCCATGGTGTAAGAATAGTACTACCTCCGGGACGACCACCTCCTGTTTCTTGATGAGTATTTCCATCAATTCTAGGATCTTCACTTTGATCACAAATTTTGTTCATAACTGTACGTGGATCTCCTAATAATTTAAAATACACCAAACTTTCCTTAAAATCTCGATTGAAAGGTCCTTTTGGCTGTTGAGGAGTCAAGCCATAATATATATAATCTCTCGGCCATTCATTTGTTGCAGCAAATACGTCGTAGGCTTCATAAACCTTTTTCATATTTTCAGGTATTGATCCTGTGCGATCTCTAGTATCACCACTAGAAAAATTTCTATTCTGTATGACTGAAGAAGCATTCTCTGTATTATCAAATACATCACTAAAGAATACAATATCAGGATTTATAATACTCATCGGTGACAAATTCCTTTGAGCCTTATTTACAGAAACCACTCTTTCATTTAACTTCACTACTACAATAGGATATTTAGGAATTTCATTTGATGGTATTAAGAATTCTTTATTTACTCCATAGCCCATTACATCATTACTATTTTTAACTCTTAAAGCTGTATATGGAACTTCACTCTCCACATTCCAAAGTTCAGCAGAAAAACTGTTATCAGGCAATTCTGGTACAAATATAGTTAAGGTTGAAAATAATTGTTTTATTTTTTCTAATCTAGTTATATCCATATACAAGCTCATTAATTCATCAACCGTTTTTCCAGAAGTTAATCTATAAGAATTAATAGATAAATATAATACATCATAATCATAATCAAACATCTTTAAAGCTTCATTTTTAATAATACGCCTTAATTCTATTGAAGAATCTAAACTATAAGCTAATGCC